>Ga0335078_10004416_pt1 | contig 20853 bp, 14 predicted proteins | sample Lox_Sample_32_FD_206711 | JGI IMG/M metagenome (GOLD analysis project Ga0335078, IMG submission 206711) | Soil microbial communities from Loxahatchee National Wildlife Refuge, Florida, United States - Lox_Sample_3.2 | ecosystem: Environmental > Terrestrial > Soil > Wetlands | place: USA...
GACCACAGGTTGTCGAGATCCAGCGAGACGCTGGCGAGCGGTCGCGCGTCGGGCATCCTAGGCCGGCCCTCCGGGGCCGGTCGCGGCCCGCGCGCGCAGGAACGGCGCCAATTCTGCCGCCTTGAGGTTGGCGAGGCCGACGACCTCGTTGTTGTTCAGCGTACCCTGCGCGATCTGCGCCGAGTTCACGACGAACACGTTGCGAAGCGAGGTGCACGACGGAGGCAGCGCCGTCGCGCTGTAATGCAGCGTCGACAGGGCCAGCACCTCCCTGACGCGGGCCACCTGGAAGGCACGCACGTCGGCCCGGCGGAAGCCGGGGTACATCCGCTCGAGGGCGCCCAGGAACTCCGCCTCGATGTCGGTGTCGCTCCTCTGCCAGAAGGGGTCGTCCTGAGTGAGGTACCGCGGCAGGTACGCCAGCGTCTGTCCTCCGAATCGCTCGGTGCCGACGAGGGCCGTCATCTCGATGACGGCCGTGAACGGCACCCACGGCTCCGTGATGTTCGTGACGTAATAGCCGGCCAGGGGCCGCTTGAGGAGCAGCGACGCGCAGGCCACGCCCTGATAGATCACGCGGCCGAGCCGCGTCTTTTCGTCCTGCGTCAGTTGCGGGCAGAGGGCCGGAATCCGGCCGCAGGCCACCGTCAGCACGACGCGGTCGAAGGTGCGCGCCGTGCCGTCCCCGAAAAGTACTGTGGCCCCCTCGCCGCTGTCGCGCACCTCCTTCGCGGGCCGCCCCGTGGCGAATTCGACGCCCAGGCCTTCCAGGTGCTCGCGAAACCGGCGCAACACGGCGTCGTAGCCGCCGTCGACGTACCCGAACATCTCGCGCTTCATCCCCGACCGCCGCGCCGCGTACATCCGCGCGATGATCGCCCAGATGAACGCCGCGCTGGCGAGCCGGTAGTTCTCGCCCAGCTTGCTCTTGAGCAGCGGGAGCCAGATCCGCTCGAAGGTCCGCCGTCCCGACCAGCGCTCCAGCCACTGCGTGACGGCAATGCCTTCCAGGCGCCTGACGTCCTTGAGGTGCGACGCCACCAGGATCGTGGCCGCGAGCCGCGCCTTGTCCAGCAGCGACAGCGGCGGAAACCGCAGGAACTCGAGGCTGGTCGAGAGGGAGAACAACCGTCCGTCGGTATAGAACCCGGTACGGGTGTGGCCCCACTGGAGGCGGTCGGCCAGCCCCAGCTCTCCGAGCAGCCCCCGGAGATGGGTGTCGGACATCAGGATGACGTGATAGAACCGGTCCCAGGTGTAGCCGCCGATGTCCTGGGGCGAAGCGAGGCCGCCGGGCGCGACGGCGCCCTCGATGACAGTAACCCGGAACCCCTGCGCGCTGAGGCGCAGGGCCATGGTCATGCCGAGGATGCCGCCGCCGACGATTCCGACGCTAGTGGACGGTGCTCTCAACACGCGCTCCGCCGGCCACGGGGGACACCGCGACGAGGCGGCGCGGCTCGAGGCCGCCTGTGATACGGAGCCGGACGAGGCTGGCGAGAAGCCCGAGGTGACCCACGATGGTGCGCAGGACCTTCATCTTGGAGCGGCCCAGCATCCGGACTTCGAGCGTGGTCGGGAACTCGACGATCTTCGAGCCGCGGAGGTCGAGCCGTGCGAGCATCTCCGCAACGCCCAGGAAGCCGCCCCGATCCAGCACGAGGCCGGCGGCAGCGCTCCGGCGGTAGACACGGAAGCAGCTCGTGTAGGTGGCGAGCTTGTGGTGGAGCACCAGCCGGTACAGTGCCGACAGCTGCTTCGACGCGGCGAGTCTCAGGTGGGGGACGTTGCGCACGCCGCCTTCCAGGTGGTACGGCGACGCCGTCACCAGATCCACCCCGTCGGTCAGGAGCGGGATCATCCGACCCAGCTCGTGCGGATCGTAGGTGCAGTCGCAATCGATGGAGCAGACGATCTCGGTGTCGGCGACGCGCAGCCCGGTCATCACCCCCGCCGCCACACCCCGGTTCCGCTCGTGCCTCAAGAGCTTGCAATTCGGTCTGGTGCCGAAGATGCGGCGCAGCGCCTCCCAGGTCCCGTCGACGCTGGCATCGTCCACGAACACGAACCTGAGGTCGAAGCGGTCTCCGAGCTTCTGCTCGACGCTCCTCAACGTGTTGGCGAGGTATGGGAGGATCAGCTCCTCGTTGTAACACGGCACCACCACGGTGGCCGGCGTGCGTGCGAGCACGTTCACCGGCTCCGGTGGCTGTGGCAGAATCGCGTGGACCTGCTCGCGCTGCCGTGAGGCGGCGGCGCGGGATGCCCTCACGGCCGGCGCAGCCGTTCCCAGCCCGAGATAGTCGGCGACTCCCGTCAACCGGTAGCGGCTGAAATAGTACCGCAGGATTCCCGGCATCTTGTCGAGGTTGCGGTACGTTCGCACCCGCTGGAGGAAGGGGGCCGCGCTGATCTTCGGCTGCTCCGGGTCCATCTCCCAGGTGTGAAAGTACATCACGAACGGCGCCGTGTAGGAGCGATCCCAGCCCGCAACGGCGCGCCTCACCAGCGTCGGCGGGAACTGCCGGAAGTAGTTGCCGCCGGCGATCGGAACGGACCATCCGAAGACGTTCGCGGTCGAGATGGGAAACTCCCACAGCGATTTGTCCCCGAACTGATGGACGTGCGCGAACCTCCGCCACGGCTCCGAGGCGTACGAGCGAAGGGTAGGTGCGATGGAGGAGTCGTACTCGTAGCCCTGCTCGGTCAAGACGTCGAGCGCCCAGAGATCAGAGGGCCTGAACCACAAGTCCGCCACCCGGTAGCCCAGGATCCGTTGCCCGCTGGCCTTCTGAAGCGCTTCGCGAGAGCGAGCCAGGTCCTCGCGAAATTCGTTCGGGCTCAGCTGCTGGATGTTGCGGTGGTAGTAGCCTTTGCTCGCGATCTCGTGGCCACGGTCTCCTATTTCGCGGACCAGCTCCGGGAGGGTATCGGCGACCCACCCCAAGGCAAAGAACGTGGCCTGAATGCCGAACTCGTCCAGCAGATCGAGGGTGTTCCGCGCGCTGCGCTCGAGCCGCGTCTCGAACCGATACCACTCCCCGCGCTGGATGAGGCGGTTGAACGCGCCGACGTGGTAGTAGTCCTCCAGCGCGATCGTGAGGAGATGGCGCTTGGAGCTATGGGTATCGCGGTTCGGCACCAAAGCGGCTCCGGGAAGCTGATGGCGGTGTGCACGTCACAACCAAGTAACAGCAAGAGACCGACCACCGGGCTGTCACAGGCGCAGTGTGGACGAAAGCCAATCCCAGGTCACTATTTTACAATATCTTAGGTCGTTCCAACAGATTCCGTGAACCGGGGTGGCCCAGTGTTGCGACCAGTCGACACTTGTCGCCCAAAGCGACAGGGCGGTCCGCGCACTCGAGCGAAAGTATGCCGACCCGGGGGCCGTTTTCTCCGTAATTCAGATCACGCCGACGTGCCCCTTCATCGCCGTCACCATCACGTCGAGGAAGCGGACGTCCCGATGCCAGCGCCGCGGGCAGTGACAGCGCGGCACGGGACGGCGCGAAGCGATATTCGGATGTGTCGGGGACCGCGCTGCGAGCTTCTTCACGTGCCGCGGAGGAGTTGATGGCGGGTGGTTATCCCGAGACGGGCGTGTGACGGTCAGCCGGCCCGGATGGCATAGGCGCATACCAGCGCCCACCCCAGGACCGTGACGCCGAGCAGCCAGTCGCGCCAGACGGCGTCCGTAGGCGACTCGCCCCCCGTGCCCTCGACGAGGTACCAGTAGCGGAACAAGCCGAAGAGCACCAAGGGGATGGTCATCGCGAGCCCGGGGCGCACCTCGATCACGAACAGGCTATAGAAGATGATCGCCCCGACCGCCGAAATCTCCGCGTACCGATCGAGCAGCGCCACGGTGTAGGAACCCAGGACCGTGCGCGCCACCGTGCCGCGATCGCCCAGCTCCGCGCGCCGCTTGATCGCCGCCAGGTACAACGCCAGGCAGAGCGTGGTGATGAGCATCCACGACGACAACACGACCGAGATGGCCACCGCTCCGGCGAAGACACGCAGCACGAAGCCGCCCGCGACACAGAACAGGTCCACGACGGGCACGCGTTTGAGCCACAGGCTATACGCAACGTTCAGGGCCAGATATCCGATCACGACGGCGGCCGTCGCGGGCCGCCACACGAGACTCGCCAGCAGCAGCGCGCCCAACACGGCGAGGAGCACGCGCGCCTGCGGCACGGTGACGGTTCCGGCGGCGAGCGGCCTGGTACGGCGCTTGACGGGATGCAGCCGGTCGGCCTCCACGTCGGTGAGGTCGTTGATCACGTAAATGGCGGAAGACGCCAGGCAGAACACCAGGACGGCCGCGAGCGCCTCGAGGACCGCGGCGCGCCTCGTGAAGGAGCCGGAGAAGAGCAGCGGAGCCAGGACGAAGGCGTTCTTGATCCACTGCCGAGGGCGGATGAGGTGAAGCAAGCCCATTTGGGACGTCAACATAGCCGCCAGCTGTCGGTGGCGACAGGTTGTCGGGCCGACGCCCTTGGCACGGTACGATTCCTGCTGTATGGTAGGGACTGCTGTCAGGTTACCAGTCGCCGGTCCCCAACACCACGGAGGAATTGGTGGGTCGAAGAGTACTTGTGGCGCTGGCCGGTGCGACGGCTCTGGTTCTCATCCCCAGCCCAGCCGCAGCCCAGTACCTCGACCCCGGCGCCAGCAGCGTCATCGTACAGGTCATCATCGCCGGCCTCGTCGGCGTGGCGGCGGTGGTGAGACTTTACTGGAGCAGGATCAAGGCGTTCATCGCATCGCGCCGCAGACCCTCGACCGGAGTGCCGACCGACCAACAGGACCGCTAGGTGCCTGGCCGAATCGCATCCTCGTTTCGCGATCCGTCCGGGCACGTTTACGAGATCGGTGGCAGGATCTTCCGCACGGTACGCGAGCCCGGTCGCCTTGACTTCGAATTCGTTCGCAGCACCGGCTATCTGGAGAGCAAGGTGCGGTCCGGGCAGGTGTTGCAGGCCCACGTCGTCCCCAACGAGACTCTCGCTGACGTCGCACCGGACGCGTGTTACGTCCTGGAGCATCCGCGCCTGGAGTTCGTCTCACACCCGTACGAGTGGTCCTTCTGGGGATTGCGTGCGGCCGCGCTGCTGACGTTGGAGCTGCACCGTGACGCACTGCAGCACGACGTCAGCATGTCGGACGCATCCGCTTACAACGTCCAGTTCGACGGTCCGCATCCGGTCCTGATCGACTACCTGTCATTCCGGCGGTACCACGACGGCGAGCTGTGGGCCGGACATCGCCAGTTCTGCGAGCAATTTCTCTACCCCTTGCTGTTCACGGCGCACACCGGGGTTCCGTTCAACGCGATGCTGCGCAGCCATCTGTCCGGCATCGCGGCGTCGGACCTGCTGGCGCTGCTTCCGCCACTCCGCAGGCTCTCGCCGAGCGTTCTGCTGCACGTTGGGTTGCCGGCGCGCGTCTCGCGAGCGCGCTCCCGGTCCACGGCATCCGCCGCCGAGCATCTGTCCCACACCAAGCTCCCCAAGACGGCGCTGCTGCGCATGCTCGAGGCGATGCACCGTTGGGTCGGCTCGCTGCGGCCACGCGGGCAGCGCACGGCCTGGCAGACCTACGCGGATGTAAACAGCTACTCCGAGGGCGAGCGGGGCGAGAAGGCCCGGTTCGTGGCCGACTTCGTAGCGACCACCCGGCCGCGGACACTGTGGGACCTCGGGTGCAATACGGGGGACTATTCGAAGGTGGCGCTGGAGGCCGGAGCCGGGCGGGTGATCGGCTTCGAGACCGACCAGTCGGCGCTCGACGCGGCGTTCCAGCGCGCGGAACGGGAGAAGCTCCGGTTCCTGCCGCTCTACCAGGACGTGCTCAATCCGTCGCCTGACCAGGGCTGGCGGCAAGGCGAGCGAAGGGGGCTGCAGGCGCGCGCCGAGGCGGATGCCGTGTTGGTGCTCGCCCTCATCCACCACATCGCCATCGCGAACAACGTGCCGCTGGTCGAGGTCGTAGACTGGGCCGTCTCCCTGGCGCCGTCCGGTGTGATCGAGTTCGTGCCCAAGGAGGACCCCATGGCCGCCGCACTGCTCGCCCTGCGCAAGGACATCTTCCCAGACTACACGCGTGAGACCTTCCTGGCCGCGATGAGCGAACGAGCCACCATCACCGGCAGCCGTGAGATCACGGGCACGGGGCGCTTGCTGGTGACCTTCCGGCGCAAGTGACCACCTCGACCCCATCGCCGCGCCCCTCGCGCGTCACCACGATTTTCGCGGTCGCTGTGCTCGTGGCTGGGCCGCCGCTCAACTACCTGCGGTACCACCACTACCCTCTGCTCGCACCGGAGGTGCTGCTGCCCGCCGGGCTATGGCTCCTGTGCTCGATCGTGATCGGCAGCGGTCTCAATCGGGCGCCACGCCCGGTCCGCATGGTTGCCTTCACGATGTTGCTCCTGCTGTTCGCCGACTTGCAATTCAACTGGCATCACGCACCGGTCGTGGTGCTGGCAATACTGGCGATTGCGGTCGGCGTGTGGCTGCTCGAGCGACATCTCGAGACGATTCTGGCCCTCGCCCTCGCGGCCTTCTACCTTGCCGCGCTGCCGAGTACCAGCAGGACGAGAGCCAGCAGCACCCAGTTCGCGAACATCGCGCCCGACACGCTGCTTCCCCCGGTTGTGTACCTCATCCTCGACGAGCACATCGGGATCGAGGGGTGGCCGAAGGAATTTGGGGTCACGCGGGAGATGGAACGGCGCGTACGAGCGTTTTACCTGGACGAGGGCTTTCGCCTGTTCGGCAAGGCCTACAGCGAGTTCGTCAACACGGATGCGTCCATCCCGGCCGTGCTCAACTGGCCGGTGGAAGAGCCGCACGGGATCACGGCGGAGCTCATTCCGCTGCACCGTTACCGTCCGCTGAGCAACGAGCTGTTTCGAAAGTTGAGTGCGGAAGGCTACCGAATCCGCGTCTACGAGTCGACCTACATGGATTTCTGCGACCCCAAGGCGTACACGGTCCAGTCGTGCGAGATCCAACCCGCCAATTCCATTCGCAACCTCTCGCTCCACGACGACCTCAGCCTGTGGCGGAGAGCTCTGTTGGTCGGACTGTACTTTCTGGAGGCCAAGTCGCAGGTCTACGCGCGGGCACGGGATGCGTACTCGGCATTCGCCGCCAGCCGACCCGCGTGGCCCCGCTGGAGCGCCCGAATCGAGCATTCCGAGTTTCCGGCCGCGATGCAGCTGCTCGACCGTCTCCAGCGCGATATCCGCACCGACGACCCCCGGGGCACCCTGTACTTCGCGCATCTGCTCGCACCCCACAACCCGTACGAGGTGGATTCCACCTGCCGGTCGCAAACCGACCCCAATCTCTGGCTCGAGATCCAGGGTACCAATACGTCGGCTGAACGGGCGCTGCGGTACGACCTTTATGCGGCGCAGGTGCGGTGCCTGTACCGCCACTTGGATGCGCTCTTCCGCGTGGTCGACTCGCTGCCCAATGGACGCCGGATGGTTATCATCGTCCACGGGGACCACGGATCGAGAATCGTGTTCCACTACCCGACCGCAGGGAGCATACCGATCCTGGTTCCTTCCGACTTCACCGACGGATTCTCGGCACTGTTCGCGATACGAGCGCCAGGAATCCCGGCAGGCTATGATCGGCGCTTCGTGCCGATCAACGAGCTGGTGGGGCGCGCCTTGGCGTCGCGATTCGCGAGCATGGACGTGCCCACGCTCGAGCGGCACGTGCTCAGGATCGAGAACGGATTCCATTCCCCGTTTGTCGCGGTGGATCTGTCCGACACATCGCTGGCGCCCGCGAGGCGCGAGGACGGTACGTCCCGACGAGCCACCCTCCCGTGACGGCCCTGGCCACGCGGCGCGCGCCCCGGGCCGTGACGATCTTCACGGTCGCCTTGCTCGTAGCCGGCCCACCGCTCGAGTACCTGCGGTACAACCACTATCCGCTCATCAGTCCCGAGGTGTTGCTCCCTACCGCGCTGTGGGTCCTGTGCGCGGTCGGGATCGGCATGCTACTGAACGCGGCGCCCCGGCCGGTGCGGATCGTTGCCTTCTCGCTTCTACTGCTGGTGTTCGTCGACTGGCAGTTCAGCGACCATGTAGAGCTGTCCTTCAAACTGGTTCCCGTAGCAGCAGTGGCATTCGCCTGGCTGTTGGAGCGGCACTTCGACGCGATCGCGGCCGTGGTTCTCACGGCGTTCTATGCCGCTTCGCTGCTGGGGAGCAGTCCGGTCAGAGCAAGCAGGCTCAACTTCGTGACCGCGCCGAAGAACACGGCGCTGCCCCCCATCGTCTACCTGATCCTCGATGAGCACATCGGGGTCGAGGGGTGGCCGTCGGAATTCGCCTCCAGCCGGGAGATGCAGACCGACATTCGAGGGTTCTACTTGAGGGAAGGCTTCCGCCTGTTCGGCAAGGCGTACAGCTCGTTCGTGGAGACCCGGTCATCCATCCCGGCTGTCCTCAACTGGCCGGTCGAGGATCCTCACGGCGACGTTACGGAGCTCGTCCCCGAGTCGCGGTACCGGTTGACGGCCAACGCGACGTTCCGGAAACTGAGCGCCGAGGGCTACCAGATTCGCGTCTACCAGTCGACGTACTTGGATTATTGCGACGTGCAGAAATTCGCCATCCGATCCTGCGAGACGGTCCCGACCAACTCCGTCGCCAACCTCTCGTTGCACAAACTGCCGCCGTGGTCGAAGGCGATGCTGGTCGGGCTGTACTTCCTTGAGCACAACTCTCGCATCTACGCGCACATTCGTGATTTCTACGTGGCATTCACGCAGCGCCACCCGGGGTGGCCGCGCTGGGATGTGCACATCTACAAGTCCACGATGCCGGGGGCTGTGGAGCTGCTCGGCCGACTCCAACGGGATCTCCGCGCGGAGGACACGCGTGGGACGGTGTATTTCGCGCACCTGCTTGCGCCGCATCACCCTTATGAGTTTGACGAAGCCTGTCGATCCCAGGCGGACCCGCGCCGGTGGCTTGAGATAATCCCTCATCCGGACCGGGGGACCAATACTGCCGCCGGACGGGCGCTCCGATACGCACTCTACGCGGCGCAGGTTGGGTGTCTCTATCGCCATCTCGCGTCCCTGTTGCAGACCATCGATTCGCTACCCACCGGCCGCCAGATGGTGGTGATCCTCCACGGAGATCACGGGTCCCGGATCACTCTTCATTATCCGCTCGAACGCCTCCTGCCAAGCATGGTGCCCTCCGACTTTACGGATGCGTTCTCGACTCTGTTCGCCATACGGGCTCCGGGCATCGCCGCAGGGTATGACCGGCGGTTCGTGTCGGTGGACGAGTTGGTCGGTCGCGCACTGGAATCGGGATTCGCGCGCATCGAGGTCCCCGCCACCGAACCGCACGTGGTGAGGATTGAAGGTCAGTTTGCTGCGCCGTTCCATACGCTCCGCCTGTCTGACACCTCCCTGGCGCTGCCGAGTCGCGCGGAGGGTGGGGTCCAGGTCGGGCGTCGCTGACCGAGCACCACCAGAGCCCTCGCCCAGCGGATTAGGCGTCAGCCGTCTTCCGCGAGCCACATCTCGAGACGGGACAGATCACCATCAGTCAGCAGGCTGTGCGTCGGTAGGGTCACGAGCCGCTCAGCCAGCGTCCGCGCGCCGACGAAGTCCTCGTCGCGATTCGCGACGCGCTCTCCAAAGCCTCGCAAGTCGCATAGCGCCTGCGGATAGCCCGGCATCGCCCCAAGTTCGCGCGACGCCTTCGACTCAGGCACTGCCCGAGCCGCCGGAGTAGCCAGCAACGGCAGGCGCAGATAGCCGGGCCCCGCATCGGCCGCCACCCGAATCGCCTGGACGCGCCTGCCGCAACAACCCAGAAGCCGCTCCGCATTCGCTCGCCGTACCGCGGCCTCCCGCTCTGCGACCCTCCATGTCACCGCAAGCGTGCGAGCGGCCACTTCGCTCATGGCCCGCTCCGGCGAGGGCGCGTGGTGGACAGTCTCACCGAGTTTCAGGAACGGGAGCGCCGCAGGGACCGCGTAGAGCCAAGGCCTGCCCAGCAGCCACTGGGCTTTGAGCTGTACCAGCTCCCTGAAGCCACGGCGCGGAGGCAGAAGCTCCCTGCGGATACGACCCACCAGTGAAGCCGCGGCGTCGCCGCAAGCCAGCAGCGCCCCGCCCCGTCCCGCCGTGATTCCCTTGCCGCGCCCGAAGCTCAGCACCACCAGGTCGCCGAATGAGCCCAGCGGTCTGCCACGCAGGCTAGCCCCCGCGCCTTGCGCGGCGTCCTCGATCAACCAAGCGCCAACCTGGTCGGCCGCCGCCCGCACCGGCTCCGGGTCGGCCGGAAGGCCGAACAAATGGGCGAGCACGACCACGCCCACTCCCTGTTGCAGCGCGCGGCGCAACGACTCCGGCTCCGGCGCCAGCGTCTCCGGCACGAGATCGTACAGGACCACCCGGGCGCCGGCGCCGTCGGCCGCTGTGGCCAGGTCGTAGCAGCTGTACGCGGGAAGCGCGACGGCGGTGTCTGGACGACTCTCAAGGCACGCGCGAATGGCTAGAGTGAGCGACCCCGTGCCGCTGTCGGTAAGTAGGACATCCGAAGCGCCGAACGCGTGCGTCAACGCCGTGGTCACCTCGCCCCGCGCCGTCCGGGAGCCGGCAAACAGGCCGGCCGCGCCCGCAATCACCGCCCGAAGCGGCAACGGTGAGTACGCCGGCAGCTGACGGCGCCAGGTCATGGAATGCCGCGTACCAGGCGTGGGCCGAGCGCGGTGGCCAAGGCGAGCGGCAGCCGCTGCCACAGCCGCGGCCCCCAGCTGTACGCGCCGTCGTCGGGTGACGGCGTGTGGATCTTGCGCCCCTCCCTGGCGAGGTCGTACCACCAGAGCGGCTCGTCGCGCGAGCCCCACTGCTTCTTGAAGCGATGCGTCCCTCCGTCCGGCGTGCAGCGCCCGAAATTGAAGATCCTGAGACCCTCTTTCGTGGCGCGCTCGATGAAGGCCCAGTACACCAGCATGTTCGGCGCGAGACGATTGAACTCTCTCAGCGCCGATGCCCACGTCATCTCGAACTCGCCGTTCCAGCGGAACCCGCACCCGCAGGCGACCACGCGTTCCCCCAGATATGCGCAGCCGAACCATACGTCGTCGGGAAACTGCTCGGCGATGCGCTCGAACAGCCGGCGGGGTTGCGCCGGCGTGCCGAGGTCGCGCATGTGGCGGGCGAACACGGCGTGGAATGCGCTGACCTGGTCCAGGCCGAAGCGCATGGTGACGCCTTCCTTCTGCGGGCGGCGCACCTGGCTGCGCACCTTGGCGTCGAGGTCGCGCCACAGCCGCTCCGGGTCGCCTGCCGGCAGATCGAGAAGCACGGTGATCTTGCGGTGAGAGACGGGCAGATCGACTGCGAGCGGGACCCTGCTCCGCAGCTCGAGGAGCTTGACGCCGCCCGAACGCGCCAGCCCCACCGCATGTTCCACCAGCGCGCGAACCGCTGCTTCGCTCCCGACCGGTCCGCCGTAGTTCAGGAACGGCATCGAGACGAGGTAGTGGCCGAAGAGCAGGCTCTTCACCCGCACGAGCGGCAGCACTCCCGCGAGGCGTCCGCCTGATTCTCGCGCGGCGAGGTAGAGGCACTCGTGGCCGAACACGTCCTCGATGACGGAGCGCCAGCCGTACAGGTGAAAGTGGGTCCAGCCGGAGGAGGCCCGGACGAGCGCGTCCCAGTCCTCGCCTGCTGCGTCGTAGCGCTCGACGATCAAAGTCACTGGTGACCGCCGGCCCCGCCGGCGCCCAGGCCGAGCGCTGGCGCGATGGAGGTGAAGCGAAACTCTCGCAGCAGTCGCTCCAGGCGTGGAGCAGTGCGCCTCAGGCCACCGTAGTGACGGAGCCGCGTGGCCCACGGGACCTCCATCCGCGGCTGCGCCGGGTCAACCTCCCAGGGGTGGATGTAGAACGTCCCGGGAACGCCGCGCCGCTCGCAGCTCTTCAGGGCGGCGCGTACCAGCGCGTACGGAAAAAGGCGGAAGTAGGCGCCCCCGGCCGCGGGCAGGTTCAGGCCCGCGATGCGCAGCGTGGCCGGTGGGATTTCCGCCAGGCGCCCCGCGCCGCGGTCCAGCCAGTGCGGCTCGCGGAGGCCCGCCGGATAACCGTAGCCCGGCCGCCGGACCGGGAAGAGGCTCGAATCGTAGCGATGCCCTTCCTCGACCAGGATGTCGAGCGCCCACTCGCGGCCCGCCACGATCGAGAAGCTGGGTGCGCGGAAGCCGATCACGGGCGCGCCCGCCAGAGCCTCGAGTGCGGTCTTGGTCCGCCGGACCGAGGCCCGGAATTCGTCGGGGGATTGCTGCGTCACCCGGCGATGATCCCAGCCGTGGGAGGCAACCTCGTGCCCCGCCCGCGCGATTGCCCGCACGACGTCCGGGTGCCGCTCGGCCACGCAACCGAGTACGAAGAAAGTGCCACGCGCGTCGTGGCGGGCCAGCAGGTCCAGGAGGGTCTCCACGTTGGAGACGACGCGGCTCTCCAGGGAGTCCCACTGGTCGCGGGAGACGTGCGGCTCGAAGGCCGAGACCTGGAAGTGCTCTTCCACGTCAACCGTAAAATGGTGCCGGAGCATTGGGCCTATGAGTGTAGTTCGCGCACGCAGCGACGCAATGGTCGCCCGGCACCGGTCAACCTCGTATCTTGGAGCGCGACCCGGCCCGTGATCGGCATCTCCGGCGCCGGATTTCCCGACACGCGGACGATACGGATGAGTGATCTGCTCGTGGTCGATCTGGACCACACGCTCGTCAAAGTGGACCTGTTGGTGGAGCAGCTCCTGATCGTGGCACGCAGGAAGCCGCAGGCGCTGCTGCGTGCGATCCGGGCTCTGGTCCCGGGCGGTGGAGGCAGGGCTGCGTTCAAGGCGGTGATCGCGGGCGCGGCCGAGGTGGACGCGGTCTACCTCCCCTACCGGGCTTCCGTCCTCGAGTTGATCGACGCGGAGCGGCGCAATGGCGCGAGCGTGGTGCTCGCTTCCGCGTCCCACCGGTCGGTGGTGGAGAAGGTCGCACGGCACCTGGGCCGGTTTGACCGCGTCTTCGGCACGACGGACCGCAATCTGAAGGGCGCCAGGAAGTTGGAGGAGCTCCGCCGGGCCTTTCCGGCGACGCCGTTCGTCTACGTGGGGGATTCAGCGGCGGATCGCCCGCTGTGGTCCGCCTGCGGTCGTGCCGTCGCGATCAACCCGAGCGCCCCGCTCCGGCGCTGGCTGGCATCGCTGCCGGTTCCGGTGCAGGTGCTGCGCGACGGGGGGGGGCTCGCCGGGGCCGTGGTCCGCCAGTTGAGGGCACACCGGTGGATCCGGAACCTGCTCGTGTTCCTGCCGCTCATCGGCGCGCCGTGGGCGGGCGGCGAAGTCGTCCGCTCGACGGTGGCGTTTCTGGCTCTCTCCTTCCTCTCCTCCGCCGGCTACCTGCTGAACGATCTCGCGGACCTGCCGGGGGATCGCCGGCATCCGGTGAAGCGCAACCGTCCGCTCGCTGCGGGCGACCTGCGCCCCGGAGCGGCCATCCTGCTGTTTGTCGTTCTGCTGCTCGGTGCCGCCGTGCCGGCGGCCGCCCTTCCGGCAGGCTTTGCCGTCGCGCTGGGCGCCTTCTTCGTGGTGAGCATCGCCTACTCGATCTGGCTGAAGCACCTGCTGCTGGTGGACGTATTCGCGCGGGCGGCGCTGCACGGCCTCCGGATCGCAGCCGGCGTCGCGGCGATGGGGCTCGCCCTCTCGGCGCCGCTCATGGCCTTCGCACTCTTCCTGTTCGTCGGTCTCGGGCTGGCCGGGAGGTACGTGGAGATCGAGCGCGCCGAGCTGCCCGGCGACGCCGGGCTGGGAGCCTATCGACGCGAGGACCACGAAGCTTTGTATACGGTCGGCGCGGTCTGCTCGTTCCTGGCGGCTCCGGCGCTGATGATGTACCTGGCTGGCGATGCGCTGCGCCAGGTTTCGGCGCGCGGCGCGCCGCTGCTGCTCACCGTGCCCGTGTTGATGTACTGGATCGGCCGCTACCTGATTCTCGCGCGCCGCGAAGAGCCGGTGGACGGCCCCTTCGCCTTCGCGCTGCGCGACAAGACCACCTGGTGTGTCGCGGCCATTTCCCTCGTCTTGATCCTGCTCGGCCGACTGTGACCACGAAGGAAACCCTGGCGGTCTGCTACGGCACTCGGCCGCAGATCATCAAGGCCTCGGTGCTGCTCGAAGAGCTCGCGCGCAGCTGGGGCGTACTCTCGGTGGATACGGGCCAACACTACGACTACGAGCTGAACGCGCTGCAGTACGAGCAGCTGGGCGTGCGGCCCCCGGCCGTGTATCTCGAGGTGGGCAGCGGCGACCACCCGACCCAGACCGGCGCGATCCTCGTGCGGGCCGCGGAGGTGCTGGCCCAGCACCGGCCGGCGGCCGTGGTGGTGATCGGCGACACGAACAGCACGCTGGGCTGCGCGCTGGCGGCCGTGCAGCGTCGGATTCCCGTCATCCACGTCGAAGCGGGCATGCGCGGAACGGACGCGATGATGGCGGAGGAGGTCAATCGCCGCATCGTGGACGTCGTCAGCACGGTGCTATGCGCTCCGTCGGAGACGGCGGAACGGCGGCTTGTGCTCGAGCACGCGGGTGGGACGGTGGTGCGAACTGGAGACGTCGCGCGAGACGTGCTGGTACACAACTTGGGTCGTGTGCCGAGCGCGGCGGCTACCGCCGACTGGCCTGTCGCGCCGGGGACGCCTTTCGTGTTTGCGACGCTACACCGCGCCGAGTTGACCGACAATGCCCGCGACTTCGCCGGAGTCGTCCGCGCCCTCGGCGTGCTGGACCTCCCCGTCGTGCTCGCCGCCCACCCGCGGACCAAGGCCGTATTGGAGCGGCAAGGGATGATCGGCCACCTGCCGCCGAGCGTGCATCTCCGTCCTCCGTTGGGATACCTGCAGTCGCTGGGGTGCGTGCGAGACGCCGTGGCGGTGGTGACCGACTCGGGCGGCGTGCAGCGCGAAGCTTACTGGCTCGGTACGCCGTGCGTGACGGTGCGGAAGGAAACGGAGTGGGTGGAGACCGTGGACCTCGGAGCGAACGTCCTGGTCGTTCCCGCGCGGGCGGCCGACGAGCTGGCCCCGGCGGTGCGGCGGCAGGTCGGTGGCGCGGGGAAGGCCGGCGCCTGGGATCGGGACGCCTACGGCACCGGCGCGGCCGCCGCGCGGATCCGGGAGGCGGTGGAAGCGTGGCGCGCACGGTAAGACGGTGCGGGCCGCCGCTCCGCAAGCATCCGTCCCAACCAGAGTGCTACGACCTGATTGCCCTGTACCGAGAAGTGGCCGTACGCGAACCACCGGCCCACGTCCCTCGGGCGCGTCGCAGGAAACGCCGAGGCGGCATCGAGCGGCTTCAGGCCATGCGCCCGTAACGTATCCAGGAGAGGCTGATACGGAGGGGGCAGGCCTCGCATCGTGCGCGCCAACGCGTAGGGATCAGGGAAGAACACAAGCATGGGCGTAGCGCCCCATTGCTTGATCGAATCGGCCATACGCTCGAACAGTGCCACGTGGATCTTGAACGCATCAGCGTTGGGATTCACGTACGGTCCGACGTAGAGTCTGTTTCTCGCGAAGTACCGACGTGAGATCCGAATCCAAAGGGCTGTCACCAGCCGCACCGTCGCGGAGTAGTCATACAGTGGATTGGCGTACACGAGAGGTGTATACCAGTCATCCAGTCGCCCATATGCAAGCACATCGCGCGGATGCCGCAGGATGCGTCGGTAGTCCTGCTCTCCTGGCAAGGGGTTCGGGACAAGCGTAAGCACGCCGGAGTCGGAGAGGAGGAACCGGGGCTTTGCTAAGGGCTGCTCCAGGCTGGAGAGGAACCTGAGGTAGATGCTCACAACCCGCCCGAGGCCAGGCGGAACGATGCCGACGATGACGACCTGCGGGTGCAGTTCCTTGCCGCGAGCGAGCAAGGCGAGGTAGGTCTGATCCAGACCGTACCCCGAGACGCCGTAATTGGGCACCTCGATACCCGGGAATGTCCGTTCGACAACCGCCGGCCACGCGCTGCTGTCGTTCACCATCGCGCCGAAGACGTACGAATCACCGAAGGCGACTGCTCGCAGGATCCCTGCCGCAGGTTCTGCCGTGTACTCCCTGGCGCCGCGAAGTCCCTGCGAACTGATCGTCTTCGAGGCAGATCGATACCCCGGACGGTAGCGCCAGCCGAGCGTGCTATCAGGAACCGTAAGCAGGGCGGCGGGGAGCGAGTCCAGCATATGTTGAATGCGCTCAGACTGTTCGCGGAAGATGACCGGCGTTCGCCGGATCGGCTCATCGAGTCGCGGCGAAATCACGGCGATCGCCAGCCAGGAGCTGCCTTCCAGGAGCCCGACGAGAAACACGAGTTTGACCGCGCCACGCAAGAGTCTGTTGCGCATGGTGCCTGCTGGCATAACCGCCTCCGCGCTCGGCCGGCCGGGCTGGCTGACGTGCCGGGACCGCCCTAAGAAGGGAAGATCAGGGGGACGAGTCTCGGATCCTCGCCGAAGAACCGCTGCCGGACCCGATGGGCCATCAGTCGCACGCGGCCGATCTGGGGGAGCGTGGCCCGCACTCCGGCCCAGATCCTGTGCCACACGCGGTCCACGTTGTGAGGCCCCTCGCGCTCGGCCACGTCGTCCATGTACCGCTTGATGGCGTTCATCGCCCAGGCGGCGTGCCCGACCGAGACGTTGTCCGCCGCGTTGTGTACGTCCACGAACAGCGTCGGATACCTGAACCGGCGCAGCGTGTCCCGGGCTTCCATGTACGGTCCCCCGACTCCGGCCAGCTCCACCGCCAGGTTGAGACCCAGGATCTCCGGCAGGAAATGCCGCGGGAAGCAGGAAATGCTGAGCCAGAGGGCCGGCACGTCGAACGACGCGTCCTGCAGCCGGGACCACCGGGCGAACTCCCAGCTATCAACGGGCGGCGGCTCCTCGCCCATCGCCTTCAGCAGGTTGCGGTAGATGTTGGCGTGGTGCTCCTTGGGTTTCCCCTCGCCCAGCTCCTCCACCAGAACGTGAAAGAGCATCCTGGCGACGGTCGTATGGATGAGCGCCGGCGACGCCATGCCCTGCAGCCATCCACCGTCGATGAGAATCAGCGGGGCCAGCTGGATCGTGGCCTCGATGAACGCGTCCTTGGGGGCCTCGGGCCGCACGTCGGGTGGGCGGTAGGAGTCCACCTGCTCGCGGTGCTTTGTGTAAACCCACCCCTCGAGGGCCGCGGGATCGTAGCGGTCCGACGGAATCGGGCGCTCGCCCTTCCAGAGCATCGCCATCGATCGCTCGAGGCGCTCGTGAGCGAAGCGCTCCGCGATGGGCAGGATGTCGGGATAGAACTCGACGTTGACGAGGTAGTGGTACAGCTCCCTGACCGTGCACTTGTCGTACAGGCGCTGGCTGCGCCGGCGAAACGCGCCCGGCTCCCAGCTGCGGCCCGAGACGAATTGCTCCTCGCGAATCGTCGGGCCGGTCGGCGCCGGCACCGGCTCCGGACGCGCGCCGCGCTCGGCCGTTCCGGTGCCCGCACCTTTGGCGGGAAGGCTGTCGATCCAGTTCTGGATGATCTGCTGCTCGACGGGCGTGAACACCGCCATCATCGGCCCACCGAATCCTATGAGGCGGCTCAGGAACACGCTCTTCCCGGACTTGCCCGTCTTCACCCACGGCGAGGCGGCCAAGGCCTCGAGGACCGCAGGCCCGTTGAACGTCTTGGGGTCGAGGTGCTCGTCGATCAACCGCGGCCCGAGCCGCCGCGTGCCGTGATAGCCGGACGCGTGCGGCGCCTTGCGCCACATGAGATCGATCATCTCCTGGCGGGGATCCGGCGGGCCTGACGGCGCCGAGGCGCGGGTCGCGTCGAACCACTCCGTCCAGGCCTGGACGCCGGCGGCAACGCCGTGGAGCAGCCGCGACCACGCCTCGCCGAGATCCGGCCCGCCCACACTCTCGAAGAAGCGGAGCACGGCGTCGCGCGCCATCTCGCGACCCGTCTCGAGGTGCTGCGGGTCGGCCAGGTCGGCGCCGAGGGGCGGAAGCCCGTACGCCTCGCAGGCGTCGCGTATCAGATCGGGGCCGAACGCCGACAGGTCGAGGTACTGCCAGGCCAGGTTCAGCGCGAGAATCTCGACGGGGAACGTCCGCGTGAACTGCGCCGCGCTCAGCAGGAAGATCGGCAGACCGATGCTGGCTTCCAGGAAGTCGGAGCGCTCAGCAAAGGAGTGGGAGGAAACCTCCTCCAGGGGGGAGCCGAGGCGCCCGTACACGGCGCGGTAGTCGGCGACAAAGTGCCTCCCGGGATCGGCGACGAAAGCGCGCACCTGATGCTGGTAGAGGCCGGTGAGTGAAGCACCCACGTCGGTGTGGGCCGTCGCGACCCTTAGCCCGCACTGAAGCCAGCAGCCGTCCACGAACGCCGTGGGCATGTACTGCACGAAGTAGTGCAGCACCTGCCGCCGGGTGAGATCCTCCGTCGGCATCCGCCAGGGACGCGAGAACTTCGTGCGTGATCCGGCGAGCCGATCGAGCAGCGCCGCGAGGCGGGCGGGGAGGTCACCCGCGGCGGGTTGAGGGCTCAGATCGGTCAGGATCCCCAGGGGGGCGTTCAGCCGGGCGGTGACCAAATCGTAGGCGAGCGGGAGGACTTCGGGGTGCTCCTCCACGTTCACGAGGTGATAGTACGCCTGTCGGTAGCTGAGCCGTGTGGGGCTCGGCGCCAGCGCCGGGTCCTCGCCGTCGAACGACGGTGCGAGCGATGCGCGGTTGACTTCCGTGATCATCATGAATCGCTGTCCCGCTCTCCCCGCCCGCCCGTGCCGGGCGGCGACGCTTGATCCGTGCAAACGGCTGTCTGGGAACCCTCAATGATAATCGCAACTCGCGCGCCTCGCGTGCGACAGGCCGCTCTAACAAGGTGGAGCGTGGCCCGAGGGCGAAACCTGGACCGCACTTGCTGCGTCAGCGCAACATCCAGTGCGGGCTCGTCGAGACGGTCTCCGCTATGGCTGGTTTCGGCCGCCGCCCCAGGATACCTTTAGTGGCTGGCGACATGGCGTGAGAATTGCTGCCGCTCGCCAAACCACCAAGAACAACAGCCGCAAACCCCCAACGTCCACGGAGTCGCCTCCGCGATGGCGCCTGTAACCATCCTTGGCATCTCGGCTTACTACCACGACAGCGCCGCGGCCCTGCTGCGCGATGGCCGGATCGTCGCGGCTGCCTCCGAGGAGCGGTTCACGCGCAAGAAAGGCGACCCGGGCTTCCCGGCCCACGCAGTCGCCTACTGCCTGCGCGAAGGCGGTGTGAAGACCGAAGACCTGAGCGCCGTGGGCTTCTACGACAAGCCGATCCTCAAGTTCGAGCGAATCCTGGAGTCCTACCTCGGGGTGGCGCCCCGCGGCTTCCGGCAGTTCATGATGGCCGGGCCCCTGTGGATCAAGGAAAAGCTGTGGATGGACCGGAACCTCCGGTCCGAGCTGGGCGGGTACGCCGGCGATCTGTTCTACGCCGAGCACCACGAGTCACACGCCGCGAGCGCGTTCTATCCGTCACCCTTCAAGGAAGCGGCGATCCTCACGATGGACGGCGTGGGCGAATGGGCGACTGCGTCCTACGGGGTGGGGAAGGACGCCGACGTCCGGCTGCTCAAGGAAATGCGGTGGCCCGACTCCCTCGGCCTGCTCTACTCCGCGTTCACGTACTACACCGGCTTCAAGGTGAATTCGGGCGAGTACAAGGTGATGGGGCTCGCGCCCTACGGCGAGCCGAGGTACGTGAAGCTCATCTACGACCACTTGATGGATCTCAAGGAAGACGGCTCGTTCCGGCTCAACCAGGACTACTTCGGCTACCTCGACGGTCTCACGATGACGAACGAGCGGTTCAACCGGCTGTTCGGCGGACCGCCGCGTGAGGCCGAGTCCAAGCTGACCCAGAAGGAGATGGACCTCGCCCGGTCGGTGCAGGAGGTGTGCGAAGAGGTCATGATGCGGATGGCCCGCACGGTGCACCGCGAGACGGGCCTCGAGAACCTGTGCCTCGCCGGTGGCGTCGCGCTGAACTGCGTCGGGAACGGGCGACTGTTGCGCGAGGGGCCGTTCAAGCGGCTCTGGATCCAGCCGGCGGCGGGCGATGCGGGCGGTGCGCTCGGGGTGGCGCAGCTCATCTGGCACCGGCGGTTCAACGCACCGCGGACGGCGGACGGCTGTCACGACTCGATGAACGGAGCGTACCTCGGACCGCACTTCGGCGAGGACGACATCAAGAAGTTCCTCGACGAAGTGGGTGCGGTGTACCACAAGCTCGATCGGACCACGTTGCTGGGTACGACGGCCCGGCTGCTCGCGGACGAGAAAGTCGTGGGATGGTTCAACGGCCGGATGGAGTTCGGCCCACGCGCGCTGGGCTCGCGCAGCATCCTCGGCGACCCGCGCAGCCCGAAGATGCAGGCGCAGATGAACATCAAGATCAAGTTCCGCGAGGGCTTCCGCCCATTCGCTCCGAGCGTGCTGCGCGAGCGGGTCGCGGAGTACTTCGAGATGGACGTGGACTCGCCATACATGCTGCTCGTGGCGCCGGTCAAGCGCGAGCGGCAGATCCCGCTCAAGGACGACCAGCGGAAGCTGTGGGGGATCGACCAGCTCAACGTCGTGCGGTCCGACATTCCGGCCGTCACGCACATCGACTACTCGGCGCGCGTGCAGACGGTGAGCCGCGACGTGAGCCCGGATTACTACGATCTGATCAAGGAGTTCGAGAAGCTCACGGGCTGTCCGGTCGTGGTGAACACGTCCTTCAAC
>Ga0335078_10004417_pt1 | contig 20853 bp, 18 predicted proteins | sample Lox_Sample_32_FD_206711 | JGI IMG/M metagenome (GOLD analysis project Ga0335078, IMG submission 206711) | Soil microbial communities from Loxahatchee National Wildlife Refuge, Florida, United States - Lox_Sample_3.2 | ecosystem: Environmental > Terrestrial > Soil > Wetlands | place: USA...
GAAGCCGGGCATTTCGACAGTACGGCGCCGTTCATTTTTGTGAATGAAGTAACAACGGTGGCGGCGGCCTATGCGATGGCTGCAACAGCGACGGATGCAACGCACGTCGTGGATTCTGCAACGGCCACGGCACCGCATGGTTTTGCCGCTGCCGCTGATCTTGCCAGTGTTGACACCGGATTCGTCAATGCCACGGTTCCTTCCCGGCCCGAGAGCAAGGTACCGCAGACCAAGATTCATACTCTCGCGAACATCCTTTCGGCGTGCATCAATTCGGACTCAGCCGCTTCCCCCGGGTGCACGACCCTATTTGCAAATGCACGGAGTAACGGATCTTCTGGAACCGTGCCGGAGGATACGGCCACGGCTGCGATCAATATCGCCCGCAATCCTCATGCGAACATCGCGGCACTCTATGGCCTGCAACCCAAACTCTTGGCGCCATTCCAACCGGCGTTGGGTTCTGCTCCGTCGGATTTCGAGCTTTCGATCACATCGGAGGAGGCGAGAAACTCGGTCGCCTCCGCCCCATCGCACCTTTAGAGAACTGCCCACCGCCCAAGGGTGATGTTTCGGATCAGTTGATGTCCAGGTTGGCAGCTGGCAGCACATCGCTTGACCGCGTCTTGCGTGTACACCTAAACTCGGGGGCGACAGCGTGGGCGTCTGCCGGGGCAAGAGAATTTCTCTTTGATTCGAGGTGTCTCATGCTGAAGCGTCAACGTGCGGCTTGTATCCTGGCCATTTTCCTCGCAGTAATGGTTGCCATCCTGGTCGTTAGCTCGCTTCGCGCGCAATCGGGCAAGAAGAAAGTGATGAGCGACGCGGACCTGCCGCGATTCAGCTACGCGGTGAAAGGCTCGGCGTCGGAATTGCTGCAAGCAGATGACGCGACGTTCAACCTATTCGCGTCCAAAGTCCGCGCTGACCTCGACGACATTTTCAGCAACTACGAAATCGACGATAAAGCGACGCTCCGCACGCTCGTCGGGGTCAAGCTGGATTTGCAAGAGCTCGCGGGGGATTATTCGGGAGCGCTCAAGACCGTTGATGACCTGCGCGTGCTGCAGGAAAAGCCCGAAGCGAAACTGACGACGGGCCTTACGGCACGCGCACGATTACAGGCGATCTTAGAGACGAAATCGACGCACGGCGAAACGTTCGATCAAGCGTTCACAAAACACTTTCGCGAGGCGGTGAACGCGCTGCCCTGGGATGTATCGGAGGATTGGGCGAGGCACTCATACGTGGGCGCGCGGATTTATTCGAAAGCGGTAGCGCTCGGCGATGTGATGACCGAAATCGATCCGGCGGTCGAAAAATCAGGCGCCCTGAACAACTCGGAAGCGTGGGATGTGATCGAGACGCGGGACGATCTGAAATTCACAGTTCCGTTGGGGCCCTTGCGGGCGCCAATTTTGAAGGATTACATTGCAGCACACAACGTGACGAAACCCGACATCTGGGCCGCGCGCGATTTCACGTTGACGAAGGATCAGAAGCTGACGCCGGTGCTTGTGGCGATCTGGGATTCCGGAATCGATCTCTCGCTATATCCAGGGCAGGTGTTCACCGATCCGCACCCGACGGCCAGCGGTGCGCACGGGCTTGCCTTCGATGATCATGGCGCGGCTTCGACCTCATATCTTTATCCGCTGACAGTGTTGCAAAAGAAAACGTACTCTGCGTTTGTTGTTATCAATAAAGGGCGGCTGGATATTGAGGACGGCAAAGATTCGCCCGATGCGCAGGAACTCGAGAAGATCTATCGCACGGACACGCCCGCGCAAATTCACCAGCTGTTCAAGATCGAGGACGTTCTGGACTTTTACGCGCATGGGACGCACTGCGCGGGGATCGCCGTGCGGGGGAATCCGTTTGCGCGGCTCGTGGTGATGCGATTTAACGACCAGCTGCCGGACTATCCCTTTCCGCCGACCGCGGAATGGACGCGCAAGCTGGGTGCGGATTTTCAGGAGATGTCGAAATACTTTCAGTCGCGCCACGTTCGCGTGGTCAATATGAGCTGGGGAGACGAACCGGAAGAGTTTGAACTGTGGCTGTCAAAGACAGGGCAGGGCGCTGACCCAGAAAAGCGCAAGCAACGCGCCACTGAACTTTACGCGATCTGGCGGGATGCGATCGAGAAGGCGATCCAAGACGCGCCCGGCACGCTCTTCGTCACGGCAGCGGGAAACAGCAATAGCAACGCCGGGTTCACCGAAGACGTTCCGGCCTCGCTGCATTTGCCGAATCTGATTTCCGTGGGCGCCGTGAATCAGGCGGGAGACGAAACGGATTTCACGAGCTATGGCGACACGGTGGTCGTCGACGCAGATGGCTATGAAGTCGAAAGCTATGTGCCCGGCGGAGCGAGATTGCGATGGTCGGGCACATCGATGGCGTCGCCGAACGTGGTCAATTTGGCGGCGAAGCTTTTCGCGATTGATCCTTCGTTGACTCCCGAGCAGGTGGCCGATCTCATTCGTAAGGGTGCAACGACCAGCGAGGATGGCCGCCGACACCTGATCGACGAGAAGCGATCGGTGGATCTGCTCCGACAGCAATCGAAGAGCGCCCGAAATTAGCGCGGCGGTGGACTCGGGCCGATCGCGTCAAAGAAGTCGAGACCGGCAGCGCTGACTCCGAAATCGACTTTGATTTGGTCATTCAACTCAAGCGAGTCATCCTTCGAAGCGTCGTAGGCAGGCCACTGAGGTAAGCCGGGGCCATTCGGGTCGCCGGTTCGCGCGAAGTTCACCCAATAGCTCGCGATGTCGTCGCCCAAGCGCTTGTCCACATCCTGATAGAACAACCGAAACGGATAATTCTGGAAAACGTAAGCCATTTCGGCGCCGTGAAACGCGCCGAGACGAGAACCAGGGCCAGGCGGAACACGCGTGAAGTAATAGCGATACGCGTTGTGATGCATCGTTTTTGTTTCCAAGCGGGCCCAGGTGCGCATCTCCCAGCCGAAAAACTCGTCGCGAAATGAGGCGAAGTGGGAAGCGACGGCTTGGTCGTCTGTCGCTGCAGGATAGATTTGCAGGAATTTATCGGCCGATGAGCCAAAGTCTTTGCGGGCCTGCGCAGCGAAATCGGCCGAGCTGATCGTGCCATTCGGAAGTGGAGCAAGATTGCCGCCTTCATTAGCGTTGTTGCCGACGATCACCGGGACATCATTCTGTTTACCGGCCGCAAATATTGCGGAAACGCTCTGCGGAAGCACCCAGCCGTCGACGATGTCGCCCATTTCGCTGTTTGCTTTAGACGGAACGAGGTCGTCGGCTGGTTTCGCGCGTAGTGATGGGAGGACCTCCTTCGTGATGCCGAGAGCGGATGCAACTTGAAGCCCCTTTTTTTCAGCGTCCGCGAGTGTGACCATTGGACCGAACGATCCCCCGCTTTCGCCGATTGCGCGCGCAAAGAGTCCTTTGGCCAGCGGGCTGGCCATGAGCACATTCACGGAGACTGATCCGGCTGATTGGCCGAAGATCGTTACGCGGGTTGTGTCGCCGCCGAAAGCAGCGATGTTTTTCTGGACCCATTGAAGCGCGGCGATTTGGTCCATCAGGCCGTAGTTGCCGGACGCATGATGGGACGATTCGGCAGTGAGTTCGGGAAGTGCGAGGAAGCCGATGATTCCGAGGCGATAGTTGATTGTGACAACGACCGCGCCTTTGCGCGCCAGATTTTCACCGTCGTACCCGACGGCTGCGGCTGTACCGCGCTCAAATCCACCGCCGTGGATCCATACCATCACAGGGAGCCGATCGTCGGCTGATTGGGCGGGCGTCCAAATGTTGAGGTAGAGGCAATCTTCGCTGACTGGAGGAGGCGCCGGCCCGTTGAGGCTGCTCTGTGTAACAGGAGTTTGCATGCAGGCGTTGGCGAATTGCGTCGCCGGCCGCACGCCCGGCCATGAGGCTGGCGGTTCTGGGGGCTTCCAGCGCAACTCGCCGACGGGAGGCCTAGCGAAGGGAATGCCTTTGTAGACGCGGACATCGGGCCTGCGTCCTGATGTACCTGCGAGTTGACCTTGCTCGACGCGAACCGGATCTGTGATCCCCGCAACCGCTCCAGGCGCGAGGGTTATTCCTAGCAAAACCGCGCACAACACCATGCGAGGCAACCGCATCACAGGCTCTCGCTCACCCTCAATTTCGCGGAGGATTTTTTCACGGTTGGTGACGATCAGGCAAGGCCACATCGGTGATTCTTCGTAGGTGCAGCATGGCCTGAAGTTGCGTGCGTGGCTTTCGACACAGCATTCGCCTCTGGGAATCGGCGTTTCGCCGTTAATGCACGCGACACAATTGTTTCACTTTGGCATTGGCGTTGGATTGCGCGCGGCGTTAGATTGTCAGCCCCGGTCCTTTCCATCTGGCAGTTCCCGGCGCAACAGGGGCCCAAGGAGGCAGTGTTATGTGGGGAGACAAGAAGCAGGATGCTCCCGCTAGGACGCCGCTCCCGCAGCAGCCTAGACCGAACGTTCCACCTGCAAACTTTTCTGGGGAGGCAAAGACAATGGCACCTATGGATTCGAGCTATCCGACCACGGCAGACCGGTTGGGGAGCAGCAGCGGTACGGCACGTCTCGGCGCAAGCCTGCACGTAAAGGGCGAGATCACGGGGAATGAAGACCTCGCGATCGATGGCAGCGTCGAGGGTTTGGTTCATCTTGAGGATCGGCGGCTCACGATCGGTGCCAGCGCGAAGCTGACGGCGGACGTGATCGCGCGCGAAGTGGTCGTGTACGGAAACGTGAAGGGCAATCTCCGCGCACGCGACCGAATCGAAATCAAGAAGGATGGCTCGGTGGTGGGCGATCTGACGACCGCGCGCATCATGATCGAGGACGGTGCGTACTTCAAGGGCTCGATCGAGATCGACAAGACCGGCGACGCCAGCAGCAGCGACGATCTCGACAAGCCGAGCTACACGCGCTCGAATCGCCCCGCAGCAACTGCTTCGGCCGACTAACTCCACGAATTGGAACCGGTGAGCGGGCCGCGGTAACGCGGTCCGCCATTGCGTTTAGACGCAGCACGCCTTCACAGATCGGACTCAGCTACCTGGGAATTGTTGCCATTGGGAGAGGCTAACGACGTAATCGCCGTCCGCAGACTCGAATTGCACTTTTTCTTCGCGTGAAAGCCAGCCAATCGCCATGAAGAATAGACTTTGAGGGGCGTTGACTTCTTCCATCAAGGCAGCGAACGTCAGAGGGCCTTCCTTTGACAATGTTTGCCAAATGGCGCCGGCAGTTTCTCCGATTTGCGAGTAGCCCACGGTGAGACCTCGTTTTGAGGATTGTTGTTTAAAGCGTTCGAGCCAACAGTGAGCGGCGGCCCTGCGCAGCAGTCGATCGAAAACTTCCGGTTGCGAGGGGCTCGCATTGGTCAGCGAGTTCAAGATCGCATTCATTTTTTCGCTATGGCCCTGCCTAGTTGTAGGAGGCATGGATTACGCTTCCGTGAGAAGCCTGTAAATTCGTGACGAATTTCGACGCGCGAACCCGCCTCGATCTTTCTTGGCTGGGGAGAGCTTCTAGTGGAAGTTAGAACGGACAGGAGCAAAGAACGGGCGAGGGTATACGCTTTGAGGCGCCATTTCAAGTGTTAGCCGTTTTTCGGTAGTGACTCATTTTGAAGTCGGTTTGTCTCTGGGCAAGTCCACATAACTCGGTGCTTGATTGCTTAAACGGCTAAAGGTAGCTTATCACCCGTCATGGAAGCGATAGAGCTTCTTAGTTGCGAAAAACTAGATGCGGGAATCCGCGAGATTGTCGAACTGTTGGTCAAGAACGGCATAGAGACATTCGAATCTTGCGAGGGCGGAGACGGTCACGCTTTCCATGAACCAACTGTACGATTTCACGGGAGCCATGCGGAGGGTTTTCGCGCGCTGGCGGTCGCCCTCCAACATGGGCTAAAGGTTTGTGAACTTCGACGCTATTACAGCATCGAAGATGGTGAACCGGTTGGGCCGCGTTGGGAAATGACATTCCTGCTCGGAACTACTTCCCCTCGCGGTCTAACCGGGCACAGTCCCTGCAAAGCGGTTTCCCGCCAGTCCCACTGACTTTGTTGTGGGGCGGAATCTCGCTTCCGGGGCCGCACTTGGTGTTATCGTGATGATGCGGCTCCCTGATCGAGTGCCACGGATTTGTTCTCACCGTTTTCTCCTTTCTTGTTAGGCTACCTTTTTCTCTGAGCTATCAAGCAGGGCCACTAGTTCTTCAATAGACCAGACGTGATCCGCAATCCCTGCTTCCATTGCGGGAGTCACCCGAAGCGTCTTATGAATCCGACAGAAGTTGTAGTGCATGTAATGTAGCGCGATTGCCCAAATATGATTCTCAATCTTCTTGCTAAAAGCGTTCGTTAGACGTGTGAATCTCCGCATTTTCATTCTCATGGTTAGATTTTGGCGCTCAACGTGGCTGGTCGAAATATGGCGCAGATTCGGACGACCAACAATCCCAACCCTTTGGCAGCCGATGCATTCCGCAGGGCTGTAGCGAGTTTCAGACTCCGAATCGTTCCCATACAGCTTGACTAACATGGCGTAATCCACATCGTTTCCGAAGGCGTTCTCGACCGCATTTAGATACACGCGATGTCCGTCCGTGGTGAGTTGCACGCGGCTGGCTAAGCGCGACGCAAGATCATCCATGAACAGCTTCGCTGTATGCGCCCCGCGATCACCAACCATGAATGACGGCACTAGCTTTGTGTCCGGGTCAATGGCTACCCACGTCCAAACATCTCCCCATCCCTCGGCCTTTTTTCCCTCGCTCGTGTTCTTTTCTTTAGCACCAACGAAGCTCCAAATCTCATCGCACTGGATTCGCTTGCATGTAAGGTTGCAGAGCATCCTGTCCTGATAATCAGCGCAAGCGCCACCGATCTGCGGAAGCAGTTTCAACACAGTATTAAACGCCACGTCGCACATGCGAGCCGTGGCGCGGAGTGAGTTGCCCTCGACTAAGCTGGCAATTATCTTTGCACGTTCTTGATCGTTGAGCCGGTTCATGTTCTTTCCTTAAGGTTGACAATATATCCCTTAAAGTTTCCAATCATATTACTTAAGGTTTACAATGTCAAGAAAAAAGTTGACAATCAAATACCCCGTGGTTTACAATCCAAAATGTGATGACAAGGGTTCGGGCACGCGGCGAAGACATTCGCAGATTCATTCTGGAGCATGTCGAGAAACATCCGAACGACGTGAGCAAGCTTACGGCTCAGCACTTCTCCATAACTCGACAGGCCGTCAATAAGCATCTGCGGAGACTAGTTCACGAGAAATCCCTGACGGAAAGCGGGGAGACTCGGAAAAGAGTCTACAAACTTGCACCACTGCTCGAATGGCAACATGAATACACAATCGAGCCGGGCCTAGAAGAGCATGTAGTCTGGGACCAAGATATTTCTCAGGTTCTCGGAGAGCAACCAGAAAACGTTACGGACATTTGGCACTATGGATTCACCGAGATGTTCAACAATGCAAAAGATCACTCCAATGGCACAACGGTCGTAGTTCATATCAACAAGACAGCCATCAACACCGAGATGATTGTTAGAGACAACGGAGTGGGTATCTTTAAGAAAATCCAACAGGCCCTCAACTTACCTGACGAACGATATTCAGTGCTCGAACTGGCGAAAGGCAAATTGACCACCGATCCCGAACATCATACCGGCGAAGGCGTCTTCTTTTCTTCTCGGATGTTCGACAGTTTCTGTATCGCATCCGAAAAAGTCTATTTTGGTCACGAAATTGGCGATGAAAGAGACTGGATACTTGATGTGGCGTTCCCAAGCGGAACGACTGTATTCATGGTACTCAGTAATCACACAGCGCGGACGGCCAAGAAAATCTTCGACCAATACACGTCAGATGAGGACTACGGATTCAACAAGACCGTCGTTCCGGTAAAACTCGCTCAGTATGGCAATGATAAACTCATTTCTCGCTCTCAAGCCAAACGGGTCGTTGCTAGACTCGAAATGTTCAAGACCATACTTTTCGACTTTGCAGGGGTTCCGACAATCGGTCAAGCGTTCGCCGACGAAATATTCCGGGTATTCGCAAACAACCATCCCCAAATGCAGATTCTCCCGATACGTGCCAATTCAGAAGTGAGCCGAATGATTCTGCGAGTGAAAGTTGGAGCAACGCCGCCGCTTGTTCCAGAGCCAATCACTTCGACCGGCGAATCGTCTCCTGTAGCACCCGATACGCGGTCTGATTAGCGTCCTGTTTGGGCTTCTTCGGGTAACTTTTTTTCTTTTTCGCTTTGACCATGCCGCGATCATCGCATGCAGCTTATCGGTTGTCTACTACACGCTTAGACCCAAAATGAGTCACTACCCGTTTTTCGGGCGTTCGAGGTCTCGATTGACAGAGCGGCAGACCTACCCTAAACTCATGGTTTGTCTCCATACGGAAGGGTGTGACTGGGTAATGCGAACGTATGTACCAAAGGGCCGGGAAGCCGAAGACCTGACGGTCGGAAAGAACTGGTTTGTCGTGGATGCGGGCGGTCAGGTACTGGGCAGGTTAGCCACACGAGTGGCGCGAGTTTTGATCGGGAAAGACAAGCCGAACTTTGCTCCTCATTTGGATTGCGGCGATCACGTGATCGTGATCAACGCGGAACAGATCAAGTTGACGGGGAACAAGATCGATCAGAAGGTGTATCGCCGTCACAGCGGATATCCGGGTGGGTTGAAGGAAGTGCCGGTGCGCTCGCTCTTGCAGCGGCGTCCGGAAGAGGTTGTGCGCGAGGCGGTTCTCGGGATGCTGCCGAAGAACAAGCTACGCGCGCGTCGTGCTAAGAAGCTGCGTGTATATGCCGGAAGCGAAGCGCTGAATCGCCACGCCGGACAGAAGCCTCAGCCTCTCGCGCTGTAACCTCGAAGAGCAAGTTCGAAGATTTTCAGGCGACCTCCGGGAGAAGTGCGTCGGGGGCGTCGCATCGCGCTGCAACGACTCGTTGCGCGGGTTTGCATAGGAGGAACGTTGGGTTCGACAGCGAGTTCGGTGACGGGAAAGAAATCTTACGGCACGGGGCGCCGCCGCGAGTCTGTGGCGCGCGTGTACGTGAAGCCGGGGGCGGCGCGATTTACGGTGAATGGGCGCCCGGTGGAGGATTATTTTCGCAATGTGGCATGGCACACGGCGGCGGTTGAGCCGTTGAAGTTCACGCAGATGATCGACCAGGTGGAAGTGACCGCGATGGTGAAAGGCGGCGGAGTGGGCGGGCAAGCAGGAGCGGTTCGCATGGGCTTGTCGCGTGCGCTTTCGGTGCTCAATCCGGAGTTGCGTCCGGCGTTGCGAAAGAATGGTTTCCTCACGCGCGATCCGCGCATGAAGGAAAGGAAGAAGTACGGCCAGAAGGGCGCTCGCAGGCGGTTCCAGTTCAGCAAGCGCTAGTTGAGCAAGAAAGTCCGGTCTTCGGACTGGACTAAATTCACGGCCGGCAAGGGACCGGCGAAAAAGGGTGCTGTTCCGAGACACCGGATCGCCTTCTGGCGAAGGCAGCCTGGCGAAAAGCATCCCTCTCAGGATAGGAGACAACTTGGCAGTCGAAATTACCATGAAAGAGCTTCTGGAGGCCGGAGTTCACTTCGGTCACCAGACCCGACGCTGGAATCCGAAGATGAAGGAATACATCTTCGGCGAACGCAACGGCATTCACATCATCGATTTGCAGAAGACATTGAAGATGTTCCGCGAAGCAGCGCGTTATATCGCCGACCAGGCCTCGCAGGGCAGGACCGTCCTCTTCCTGGGAACGAAGCGCCAAGCGCAAGAGGCGATTGCGGAAGAGGCGCAGCGCTGTGGAATGTTCTACGTCAATCACCGCTGGCTGGGCGGCACGCTCACGAACTGGGTGACGCTGCAAAAATCGATCAAGCGGCTGAAACTCCTCAAGTCCATGTCCGAAGACGGGCGCATGGCGGAATTCTCGAAGAAGGAAGGCGCGCGGCTCGATCGCGAGCTGAAGCACCTGCAGCAAAATTTCGCGGGTGTCGAGAACATGACGACGCCGCCGGACGTGATGTTCGTGATCGACCCCAATGCGGAAGTGATCGCTGTGCGCGAGGCGCGGCGGATAGGCATTCCGGTCGTCGCGATCGTAGACACGAATTGTGATCCGAGCTTGGTGGATTGGATCATTCCTGGAAATGATGATGCCTTGCGCGCCATTCGACTCTTCACATCGAAGATTTCTGACGCCGTGCTGACGGGCCGGCAATCGTTCGAGCAGACGCAGATCGCGGACCAGAAGGCAGGCGAAGGCGGCGAGGAAGGTCCGGAATACGTCGATACGAGCGCCTACGAGCAATACGAGAAAATGGAAGGCGACTTCGTCGAGGGTGAAGTGCCCGATCCGAACGCGGAACCTGCCGCTGTAGCTACGGAAGACGAAGGCACATCAAGCTAACGGCAATTGCGGTTCACACCTAGGCCCGGCCTCGCACAGGACCGGTTGAGATCGAAACTACAGAGGAAACGAGTATATCGATGGCCACAGCACCCGAACCCGGCAAAGGAAGTCCCTCCGCGCAGCTCGTGAAGGAACTGCGGGACAAAACCGGCGCGGGTTTTTCCGATTGCCGCGCGGCGTTAATCGAAGCCGGCGGAGATATTCAGCAAGCGATTGATGTCCTGCGCAAGAAGGGACAGGCGGCCGCGGCGAAGAAGGCGCAGCGCACGACCTCCGAGGGGCTCGTTTCTTCCTACATTCACGCGGGTGGGAAGATTGGTGTGCTCATTGAGATCAACTGCGAAAGCGATTTCGTCGCGCGCACAGAGGACTTTCAGCGTCTTTGCCACGATGTGGCCATGCACGTGGCGGCGCTCGATCCTCGTTTCGTGAGGCGCGAGGAAGTAACGCAGGAGATTTTGGACAAGGAACGGGAGATTTATAGCGAACAGGCGAAAGCGACCGGGAAGCCTGCTCCCGTGATCGAAAAAATCGTAGCGGGTAAGATGGAAAAGTTCTACGAAGAGAACTGCCTCTACGAGCAGCACTTCATCAAGGATGAGGGCGTCACGATCAAGGAACTCGTCGATCAGGCAATCGCGAAGGTCGGCGAGAACATTACGATTCGTCGCTTTTCGCGGTTCAAAGTGGGCGAGATGGATGCGTCCGCGGCGCCACCGGCTGGCGTCGAAGGCGTTGCTGCCCCCGTGGTGTGAGCTTTTAACGCCGCAAAACTCTGCACTCTGAGTCTGATCTTTTGGCGGGCCTGCGCTCAGCTCGCTCATTCTCTGCTAGAATGCCGCGAGCCATGCCGTCCAAGACAGCGCGCGTTAAATCTGCACCCAAGCCAACTCGAAACGGCGCCGGCCGCAAAGCGCCGATTTACCAGCGCATTGTGGTGAAGCTTTCGGGCGAATCGCTCTCCGGTCCGAATGAATCTGGGATTCACGCCGAGACGATTCAAGGAATCGCGCGAGAAGTAAAAGACGTCCACGATTTGGGCGTGGAGATCGCGATCATCGTCGGCGGCGGCAATATCTTTCGCGGTGCGCGTCAGCATGGATTGACGATTGACCGCGCCACGGGCGACTACATGGGGATGCTCGCGACGGTTCTGAACGGGCTTGCGCTGCAAGACGCGCTCGAAAAAGTGAATTGCCATACGCGTCTGATGAGCGCGATCGAGATGCACGAAGTGGCGGAACCGTTTATTCGGCGCCGTGCCGCACGACATTTAGAAAAGCATCGCGTGGTAATTTTTGCGGCCGGAACAGGGAATCCTTATTTTTCGACGGATACAGCCGCAGCGCTGCGCGCGATGGAAATCAAGGCTCAGGTGATCTTGAAGGCGACGCGTGTGGATGGAATCTACGATGCCGATCCCGAAAAAGTGCCGGGAGCGAAGATGTTCGACCGCATCACCTATCTGGATGTGTTGCAAAAAGGCCTTTCGGTGATGGATTCGACGGCGATCTCGCTCTGCATGGACAACAAAATGCCGATCGTCGTCTTCAATATGAATGTGCCGGGGAATTTGAAGCGTGTGGTGGTGGGCGAGCGGGTTGGGTCGACCGTCACTGCGGCTTGAACGGCATTTGCGGAGGCTGCGCTTTAGATGACTACGATTGCGACTAGCAAAGACGCGCTTGCACAGGCCAAGACGCGCATGGAAAAAGCGGTCGAGGATTTTCGCAAGGACCTGATGAGCATTCGAACAGGTCGCGCCAACGTCGCGCTGCTCGATCAAATTCGCGTGGATTATCACGGCACGCCGATGCCGATCAATCAGCTTGGCACGCTGAGCGTTCCCGATCCGATGACAATCGTGATCTCCCCGTGGGATCCGGGAGCGGTGGCGCCGATCGACAAAGCAATTCGCACGTCCGATCTCGGACTGAATCCCGCGAACGACGGCAAGATGGTACGCGTCCCGATTCCGCCATTGACGGAGGAGCGGCGCAAGGACTTGGTTAAGCACATCCACAAAGTGCTGGAAAATCATCGCACCGCCGTACGCAACATTCGTCGCGACATCAAAGAAGCGGTGGAAAAGCTCGAGAAGGAGAAGAAGATCAGCGAGGACGAGAAGAAGCGGTCGCTCGACGAGCTTGAAAAATTGACACACTCGGAAACAAAAAAGATCGAGGATCTCTCCGCGGCAAAAGAGAAGGAAGTGATGGAGATCAAGTGACGATCGGCGAAGGATCGTCCCAGCGCTCTCCTTTTCCTCCGGTGCATTTTAACTAAGAGTCCAGCTGTTCGATGATCGAAGCACGGCCAAGCCGAACCGCCTACATGGTGGCGATGCGGCGCGCGGCTCATCAGCTCTTCGACAATCCAAAAGTTCTGAACGATCCGATTGCGCTGCTAATCTTGGGCCCAGGCGCTGAGGAACGCCTTCGCGGCGAGCCGCGATTTCTCAAGCGGATGAGCCGCGCGGTTCGCGCCTCCATGGCGGCGAGAAGCCGTTACGCAGAAGATAAGCTCGCCGAAGCGATCGGGCGAGGGACGCGCCAGTACGTGATTCTGGGGGCCGGGCTCGATACGTTCGCGTATCGAAATCCCCATGCTGTGACGGGGCTGCGCATCTTTGAAGTCGACTTTCCCGCGACCCAGGAGTGGAAACGCCAGCGGCTTGCTGCGGCAGCCATCGGAATTCCGGAGTCCGTCACATTCGCGCCGGTCGATTTCGAGCATCAGACGTTGCCGGAGGGCTTGAGAGCGGCGGGATTCGACACGAGCGAGCCCGCGTTCTTTTCCTGGCTCGGCGTGACGATGTATCTGGGACGAGAAACAGTGTTGAACACGCTGCGATTCATGGCGTCGTGCGCGCACGGTGGCGGCGTGGCGTTCGACTACATGGTACCGCGCGAAACGCTGAAATTGGGCGGGCGAATCGTCTTTGATGCACTGTCGCGGCGAGTGGCCAGGGCCGGAGAACCGTTCATCACGTTTTTCGTGCCTGATGAACTGCGCGATGAACTGTCCCGAATGGGATTCCACTCGATCGAGAATTTGGGCCCGCGCGAGATCAACGCGCGATATTTCGAAGGGCGAGCCGATGGATTGCGCGTGCCGGGCTTGTTAGGGCGCTTTCTGAGCGCGCAGATTTAGGAGTGAGCCAGTGTAAAGCGGCCTCCGATGCCGGCGCGATTTAATTCGCAGTCGGGACTTGATCGGGTGGGATGAGCGTCAAAGTGCAATCGCCCGATGGCGAAGAGCAGGAGAGCGTACCGCGGCGAATCAGTTTGGTCGGAGCGGGATCGGGGAACTGAACGCCGAAGTGGAGCGAGCGCAGTCTGTCTGAAAATGGACGCAGCGATTCGCTGCCACGCGCGAACTGTATCGCTTCGAGTCGCGAAGAATTTCCCGGCCCCTCGTTCGTGAACAAGAACCAAAAGTCCGCGGCCGCATCTTCCTTCTCTGGCCCTTTCAAAACGAATGAGCGCATGGCGTCGATCTGTGCCTGCGCTTTCCTAATAAGACCCGGGATCTGGGCGTTGCCTCTGAGCAAGAGAGTGAGCCGTGCGCGAGTGTCCGGCGAGGCGTGTGGCGCGGCGAGTGACTGCGCGTAGGCTTCGACGGCGCGATCCTTCTGTCGAAGCTTTTCGTAGACCTGGGCGAGATGATCGCCGGCTTCTGCACTTTGGCTGAGTCTCCAAGCCGCGCGGATGTATTCCAATCCCGTTTGAATCTTCCCATTCCGGGCATAGACCCAGCCAAGCGTGTCCCAGTAATTCGAGATGTTGGTCACGGCATTCAGCTGAACCGGCGTGATGTGAGTGAGGCTGGCGTTACGAAGCGTGCCCTCGGTCGAATCGACCGCGGAACGAGCGTATCGCTCGGCCTTCATCAAATTGAGTTTGTGATCCGCTAGGCTGAGAGCGATTTCGTTCCACACGGCGGCAGTCGGGGAGAGCGAAGTGGCATGGTCGAATGCGGCCAGCGCCTTGTCGTTCAGACCCGCGTTGATGTATGCGCGGCCGAGATCCACTTGAAATTGCGCAGATTTGGGCGAAAGGATCGTTGCTTTCTCGAGCTCCGTCGCGGCTGCTGTGTCATCGTGTTCGCTGAGTAAGAGTTCCCCTAGCGCGGCGTGCGCGGAGGCATCGAGCGGAGTCGTCTCGATTTGTTTCCGAAATGCGGCGGCGGCCTCGTCGTTCTTCTGCAGATATTCGAGGGCGGCGCCGAGATATCCGTTTGCGTGCTCGTCTTTCGGATTGATCTCCAACTGTTTACGCAGTGCTGAAGCAGCTGCTTCGTATTTGGCGGCGCGCAGGTAGGCAATGCCGAGATCGTTCCAAGCCTGCGGATGTTCCGGCGCGAGCTGGACGGCGCGCTCCAAAAGCTGAATCGAGGGGGGCAAATTGCCGGCATTGAATTCGCCGCGGCCCGCCTCGACTAAATCCTCGGCCGTTGCATCTTTGGGAATCTCCGCACCGTCAGGCGCAAGATTCTCGATGATGACGGGCTGGCTTTGATCATGGCTCACCGCCCGTACGAAGTTCGAGTAATCGCCTGCGCGATCGGACGGCAACTGGTGCAGATTGAAATCGAGAGACCGCTCGGCCGTGATCGTGTGGTCGGTGAAGGAATAATTCGATTTGAAATCGGCGAAATCTCGCGAAACGAAGAGCGCCACGGGAGGCCTGGCCGTGAACGTCTCGGGAAGTGCCAATTCCAATCTGACTTTCACCTCGAGAGGGCTGCCAAGATCGATCGGCTTCGCTTTGTCTGCGGGCGGATCCGGAAGTCCGATGGCAAGCATAGGCATCGATACGCTAGCGCGCTTACTCGACCAATCGAAAAAATTCGATTGGCTGAAATCAATGTCGAGCGGAAAAGGATCGCGCGTTTCCGTTGGGTCGCCGGGATGAACTGCTGACACCTCTCCATGGATTCCATCCAGCGATAGGATCGTCTGCCCAATCTCTTTCCATTGTGATTCGGGCGATTGATGGAACGTGATGCGAAGCGCGAGTTCCGTGTCGCCCCGCAGCGTATAGTGGGCGCGGGCGGTCAGCTTGCCCAGTTCGCTGACCCGCCCTTTGATCGTGACTTCTTGGGTTGAAAGAAACGGCGGATCTGCCGGCGTTTCGACGATCTTGCCCGTGCCTTCCGGCGATACCACGAGTGCGGATTTTTTTCGTAGGCTGGCCGGCAGAAGGCGGAATGGCGCGACGCCAAGCGCGGGATCCATCCACACGTCATCTTTACCGATCGCGGCAAACGTGAGTACCTGATCGAATTGCGCGGGCGAAGGGGCGTCCACGTCCAAGCGGCGCGCCGACGGCATGAACACAAGACTTGCGCGAATGTCGGCCGCGCGAAGCATTGCGACAAGCAGATCATTCATGTCCAGCGAGCCGGCGTACTGACTTGAAAGCGTATCGCCGGTGTTTCGAGTAGTGAAACCAACGGAGTCAAGCGGCAGATTCACGTAATGAATATTCCTTGAAACAAATTCGTAGATTGAGCGCGTTTTTTCCAGTTCGTTTGTATTCCCCGAACCGAGCTCCTTTGCCTTTTCGCGGATGGAAATTGGTAATCCTGCGGACTCACTTGCCGCCCTGCGGTATGCGGCCGCAACTTCGGCCCAGCTGGAAAAACTTGTGAGTTGAACGTCCGGTGCTTTTCCGTTGGCCGGGTTCGATCGATCCGTTCCGGAGGCCCTCTCCCAATTCTGATGCCTCCAGGAAAAAATTTTGTGTCCAGCCGCAGTTTGCGTCTCGTAAGGGAATGCGGGCAATGTCTTCAAGACGACTTTGCGACCGAGCGGCAGTTTGATTTGCAGTCGCTCATCGAGAACCACGGCGCTATCGACGAATCGGTGCTCGAACCAGAACTGGCCGGCAATCGTCGGCTTCTTGAGGTGCTTGCTGATTTCGTATTCAAACGTGTCGCCGGGTGCAAGCGAGGCGATCAAGATGTGTTTCTCCCTGGAGTCCGCGTATGCGGGAAAATCGATTGCGGCGGATGCGACAGAATCTTTGATCGACTCTGCGCCAATATCGGCGGTCGTGCCGTTTGATTTGAAGATACGAACGCCGCGCACTTCGATGGTTTCGTTTGCGGCGTTGTAAACGAATACGAGTTCTTTCCACTGATCGACGCCCGCGTCGTTTTGTACGCGCACACGGACAAGCAGATGCTGTTCGCCGGTGCCGTCATTCTCGAAGCTTGCGCTCGAAAAATATTTTTCGATGACGAACGGTTCGACAGCAAAAGCGGCGGAATGATCCGGCTTCAAAATCGGTGCCGGTTGCGCTTGCGCGCGGACGCTCGCGGGCGTGGCAAGCAGCACGAGAACCGGCAACCAGGAGAATTTCATCGAGACTCTCTGTTGAAAACTGCGGGCACAAGTTTAGGTTTCCAGAGGAGGCTCGGTAAAGCGAAGAACCGGATGGAGTTGAGTAGTTTCCAAATGGCTGTAGGTCGAACCTGGCGTTCGGGCCTTTCTCGAGCTAGATCGCTTATGGTTCTAGTACCTAATAACCGTAGTGCAAATCGTTGAAAAAGAATCCGTTGGCTCCTGCAGGGGACCTGAGCCGGGACGGGAAGGGCATTTCCAGAGACGATCTGTGTGACGCGAGGCTGAGGCCTTTCTCGATGCCGGGGAACGATCATAGGCCGCATCTCGACGCGCGACCGCGACCTAAAGGAAGTCGGTTATGTGCCTCTAAGATCGAGCTTTTCCACACAGAGATGATGTTGACACGTTTTGTTAATTTCCCTATACTTCTGCGGTTGTGTTGAGGCCATTGGGCCTAGTGGTGAAAGGGAAGTCTTCCGATCCCGGAACAAAGAACGACGGAACGGGATTGAGAAGAGCGGCCAGAATGGGGCGCCAGCCCCGCAAAGCCGTGCGAGCCCTCCGCATTTGGCAGATGCAGTCACTCCTTGGGGTGAAGTAGCGTCAGCGCGGAGTACCTGGTAGCTCCTTTCAGGTTTTGGGCGACCTTTTCTGTTCATTCACTCGCGATAATTCTGCGCGGGCAGGTTTGGGCTGCGCGGAAACACATTAACTGAAGTTGTCGAAGCAGGGGGAAAAGTGCCGACGTTTTCACAATTGGTGCGTTACGGGCGCGAGCAGATTCGAACGAAAACGAAATCGCCGGCGCTAGAAGGATGTCCGGAAAAGCGCGGTGTCTGCGTGCAAGTGAAAACGCAAACTCCGAAAAAGCCGAATTCGGCGCTGCGCAAAATCGCGCGCGCCCGCCTGACCAACGGCGTCGAAGTGACGACGTACATTCCCGGCATCGGGCACAACCTGCAGGAGCACTCAATCGTGCTGGTGCGCGGAGGCCGCGTGAAGGATTTGCCGGGCGTCCGCTACCACGTGGTTCGCGGCACGCTGGATGCGGCCGGCGTTGAGAATCGCAAGCAAGGGCGCTCGAAATACGGCGCGAAGCGGCCCAAAGCCGCGCAGAAGTAGGAGAACTGAGAGATGCCACGCAAAGGATGGGTTCTTCGCCGCAGGATTCCGGGAGACCCGGTATACGGCAGCGACCTCGTGCAGAAATTTATTTCGAGCATGATGTACGACGGCAAGCGTTCGACGGCGCAAACGATTTTCTACGACGCGATGGAGCAAGTGGCGAAGACGGCGAACGACGACGCGTTCAAGCTATTCAAGAAGGCGATTGAGAATTGCAAGCCGACCCTCGAAGTGAAGACGCGGCGCGTAGGCGGTGCGAACTATCAGGTGCCGGTGGAAGTGAATCCGTTTCGCCGGCAGTCTCTCGCGATTCACTGGCTGGTGCTCTACGCGCGTGAGCGTTCAGGGCGTTCGATGAGGGACAAGCTTGCCGGCGAGATTCTCGATGCGTCGAATGGACGCGGCGGCGCGGTGAAAAAGAAAGAAGACGTTCACCGCATGGCGGAAGCGAACAAGGCGTTCGCGCATTATCGCTGGTAAGGAACTAGATTTCGGACATGCCACGACAAGTACAACTCGAACAGACGCGCAACATCGGGATCATGGCGCATATCGATGCGGGTAAGACGACCTGCACCGAGCGCATCCTGTTCTACACGGGCGTGACCTACAAGATCGGCGAAGTGCACGAAGGCACGACCGTGATGGATTGGATGGAGCAAGAGCGCGAGCGCGGGATCACGATCACGTCTGCGGCGACCACGGCCTCCTGGAAGCGGTTCGATAAGAGCTACCGCATCAACATCATCGACACGCCGGGCCACGTGGATTTTACGGTAGAAGTCGAGCGATCGCTGCGCGTGCTCGACGGCGCAGTAGCTGTTTTTGATGCGGTCGCGGGCGTCCAGCCGCAATCAGAGACCGTGTGGCGCCAGGCGGACAAATATCGCGTGCCGCGCATCGCGTTCATCAACAAGATGGACCGCATCGGCGCCGATTTCGATCACTCGATTCGCTCGATGAGGCAAAGGCTCTCCGCTCACCCCGTCCCTGTAACGTATCCCATCGGCCGTGAAGATAATTTCGTAGGCGTGATTGATTTCATCGAAGAGCGCGCGATTGTTTGGAAGGACGAAACGCTCGGCGCGGAATACGAAGTCCTGCCGCTCGAAAAGCTTTGGGACGCGGCGTATCTCGCAACGCGTCCTGCGCTCGAAACCGCCGTCAAAGCTTCCGCTCTTAGCCCGGAATTCTACAAAGAACATCGCGAGAAAGTTGTTGAGTACATCGCTGAGCACGACGACGCCATCCTGACGAAATATCTCGAACAGCACAAATTGGAGCCGGCCGAACTGAGAGCATCTTTGCGGCGTTCGACGATTGCGTTGAAGCTGGTTCCGGTCGTTGCGGGCTCGGCGTTCAAGAACAAAGGCATTCAGCCGCTGCTCGATGCGGTGATCGATTACTTGCCTTCGCCGGTGGATGTTCCGCCGGTTGAAGGAACAACGGTGGACGGATCCGATCCGATCGTGCGCCGCGCGGCGGACGATCAGCCTTTCGCGGCGTTGGCATTCAAAATCATGACCGACCCGTATGTCGGCCATCTGACCTACATCCGCGTGTATTCGGGCGTTCTGGAGACGGGCCAATCGGTCTACAACTCGACAAAGAAGACGCGTGAGCGCATCGGCCGCTTGCTGCGAATGCATGCGAACAAGCGCGAAGAAATCGAATCGATCGAGGCGGGCGACATCGCGGCTTGCGTCGGCCTGAAGAACGTAAGTACGGGCGACACGCTGTGCGACGAAGAAAAGCCGATCGTTCTCGAGAATATCGATTTCCCCACCCCCGTCATTTCCGTGGCAATCGAGCCAAAAACGAAAGCGGATCAAGAAAAAATGGGAGCTGCGCTCGGCAAGCTTGCGCAGGAAGACCCGACCTTCCGCGTGCACACCGATCAGGACACCGGTCAAACGCTGATCTCCGGCATGGGTGAACTGCACCTTGAGATCATCGTCGATCGCATGATGCGCGAGTTCAATGTGCAGGCCAATGTGGGCCGTCCGCAGGTGGCGTACCGCGAAACGATTTTGAGAACCGCCGAAGCAGAACATAAGCACATCAAGCAAAGCGGCGGCCGTGGTCAGTACGGCCACGTCAAACTGACCGTGCAGCCGTTGCCGACCCCGGGCCACGAGGACATGCACGAACTGTCCCAGGATGAGCTCGACGAACTTGCTAAGCAGGTGGCGGGCAAGGGCGGCAAATGGCGCTTCGACAAGGAGCACCGCCTGCTGTTCATCGACAAGATCGTTGGCGGAGCGATTCCGAAGGAATTCATTCCTCCGATTGAAAATGGCGTGAAGGAAGCGATGGAAAACGGCGTACTCGCCGGCTACGAAATGGTGGATCTCGCGGTTGTCGTGATCGACGGCACGTACCACGATGTGGACAGCTCGGAAATCGCGTTCAAGATCGCGGGTTCGATGGCGTTTAAGGAAGCGTGCCGGCGCGCGAATCCGAAGCTGCTCGAGCCGATCATGCGCGTTGAGGTGGTCGTCCCCGAGGAATACATGGGCACGGTCATATCGGACCTGAACTCGCGGCGTGGCCAGATGCAGGGCCGCGAATCGCGCGCGGGAAGCGAGATTATCAACGTGCAGGTGCCGCTAGCGGAAATGTTCGGTTATGCGACGGATATTCGAAGCAGAACACAAGGGCGCGGCAGTTTCACCATGCACTTTTCGCATTACGAGCAGGTGCCGCCGAACAAGGCGGAAGAAATTATCGGTAAGAACGGCAGCGGTCCCAAGAAGTAGCGGCCGCGACGAGTTCAAGTTCAGTACGTCGAGACTGAGGAGCAAAGAGAATGGCGAAGGAGAAATTCGAGCGAAGTAAGCCGCACGTAAACGTGGGAACGATCGGGCACATCGACCACGGGAAGACGACGCTCACGGCGGCGATCACGAAGGTG
>Ga0335078_10004418_pt1 | contig 20853 bp, 11 predicted proteins | sample Lox_Sample_32_FD_206711 | JGI IMG/M metagenome (GOLD analysis project Ga0335078, IMG submission 206711) | Soil microbial communities from Loxahatchee National Wildlife Refuge, Florida, United States - Lox_Sample_3.2 | ecosystem: Environmental > Terrestrial > Soil > Wetlands | place: USA...
ATTTTCCTGGCGGGAAATGCCAGCCGCTCGCAGGCCGCGCCTCCGCAGGCTCAGGCGTCAAACGGCTCCGGAAACGTGATGCACACAGACGAATTTCAGCGCTCTTCTCGCCTGGACACCTACCGGGTGATCGCGGACAGCGGCGCGGGGCGCGGCGAAAACATTTACTTTTACAAATGCTGGATGTGCCACAACCAGTACGCGAAGACCGGCCCTTATCTGAAGAAGCTTTTCGAGCATTCGCAATTGATGTCCGGCGATCCTGTGACCGTCGAAAACGTGGCCGCGAAAATCAAGGAAGGCGGGCCGGGGATGCCGGCGTTTGGAAGCACATTAAAGGACGCGGACATCGCCGACCTGATCACGTACATCAAGGAAGGAAAGTGCTGCGTCGAGGGGGAAAATCCGGCGGCGAATCCGTGGTATCGCGCCGCATCCGAGAAGTGGCCGGTGCAAAGCGGCTTGTCGGGCGGGGTCACTGGCGTGGTGAGAATTCCGAGCGGCGATTCACCCGAAGGCGTCGGAGTGCAGCTCATCGCGCCGAATGGCGTGCGTACGACGGTGTATACCGACGAGCATGGGCGCTACGAATTTCCCAAAATGCAGACCGGGGACTACACCTTGCGGATTCCGACGCCGCTGCTCTTCAAGCCGTACGTCGTAAATTCCGTGCACATCGATGGAGCTTCCAAACTAGACGACATTATTTTGGAAAGGGTATCCGATACGGATGCCCTGCCGGCCACGCCGGAGATCGAACGCCAGCTCAGCGGCGCGGAATTGCTGTGGAACATGCCGGGCACGGCCCAGGAAAAAGCAACCCTTCAGAAAAATTGCTCCGCGTGCCATTCCTGGCAACAAATTTTCCGCAACCGGTACGACGAGCGAAGCTGGGGATTGATCGTGGACCGCATGACGCAATATTCGGGCACTTCCCTGGTGATCCGCATCAAGGGAATCACCAGCACCGGCGCCGGGATGAATACGGTCTCGCGCCGCGACGGCACGCCGCCCGAGGAAGTGGACACCCTGGTGAAGTTTCTGTCGCGAGTCCGTGGACCCGACGTGCAGGACGCCCCGCTGCGAGTATTCCCTCGGCCGCGAGGAGCATCGACGAAAGTCGTGGTTACCGAATACGAGCTGCCGCAATCCTTGCTGGCCCTGCATGACGTGCAAGCCGATTCCAAAGGGATGATGTGGTTCACCAGCCACAAGACCGACGTCGTCGGCAAGTTGGATCCCGCCACCGGCATCGTGACCGAATACACCATTCCGCTCACGCCCAAAGCGATGCCCGGCACGCACGCCGTGGTCATCGATAAGAACGACACGGTTTGGTTCTCGGAAAATTGGGGACACAACCTGGACCGGCTCGATCCCGTCACGGGAAAAATCACGCAGGTGCACGTCGAAGACCCCACTCCTCTCAACGCGCCGGCCTTCGGAAATTTCGCGATGACTCGCGACGGCTTCGTCTGGGACAGCCGCGACGATCACTTGCAAAAGATCGATCCCGAAACCGGCAAGGTTGTGCAGCGTTATCCCCTGCAAGTGAGCTTCAGCTATGACAGCCTGATCTCCGCGGACGGCAACTATTGGGGCGGAGGCGGGCTGCCCGCCTGGGGAAATACCGTCGAGCGCATGGATCTTCGCACCGGGGAATGGATCCAGCAGAACACCGGCGAGCACATGGCCACGGCTAAGCGCGGCGGTTTCGATCCGTACGGGAATCCCTGGTTTGGGGGAGGCGACGGCGCGCTGATCGAGCTGAATGCCAAGACCGGCCTCATCGAAGAGCACGTGCCCCCGACGCCGCCCAGCCCGCTCACGGATTTTTACGAAGCGCAGCCGGACAAAAATGGAGAAGTCTGGGCCGGGGTGCTGCACGGGCGGCAGATGGTCCGCCTGAATCCGAAGACGGAAACCTGGACGGTGTACCAGATGCCGGAGCCGTTCACCTACGACCGCCGGACGTACATCGACAGCTCGACGCATCCAGTAACTGTGTGGTATGTCGACTATAATGGTTATCTAGTGCGCGTGCAGCCCCGCGAATAATCGAGGCGAAGACCATGTGGCACAGGCTTCAGCCTGTGAGGTTTGAGCTTTTTCCAACGAGCCCTCACAGGCTGAAGCCTGTGCCACTCACACCAGAACTTCGGGGATTTCCAGCCGCTGTTTGCGGAAGGCGGACTCGAATGCCTTGACGACGGAGGGATCAAAAGTCGTGCCCGCGCCTTTCACGATCGCGTCGCGGCCCTCGATGGGCGTCACGCCCTTGCGGTAAGGGCGGTCGCTGATCATCGCGTCGTAGGCGTCGGCAAGGGTGATGATCCGGGCCTCAATGGGAATTTCCTCGCCCTTCGAGGGATGGTAGCCCGAACCGTCAAACCGGTCATGATGCGCGAGGATGATGGGCAAGACGCGACGAAGAGAGCCGCCGACCGGGTTGAGAATTCGGAGGCCCTTTTCGACGTGGGACTTCATCTCTTCCCTTTCGTTCTCATCGAGGTGAGCGGCTTTGTATAGGATGTCGCGGCTGATTTCCAATTTGCCGATATCGTGCAGCAAGGCGGCCGCGCGCACATCCTCGATTTGCTGTTCCGGCAGACGCATCTCGGCGGCGATGGTCGTGGCATAGACCGACACCCGGTAAGAATGGTTCTGCGTGAACTTATCGTTGCCGATGAACTGGTTCAGGATTTGCAGCACGCCGTAATACGTCTCCCGTAATTCGTTCAGCCTCCGCGCGCCCAGCTCATAGAGGCTCCCGGTGGCATACGCTGAAATCAAGAGGAATCCGGCCCACACGCACAGATCGGACCAGGCCATGAGCCCCTGCGCCCTCCACTCCAGGCTTCCCCCCAGGGCCTTCGGGTTCATCAGGTTCATCCAGACCACAAAAAGGATCGAGGCCCCAGCCGCTTCCACGGCGCGGCGGCGGCCAAAATAGTAAGCAGCCAGCAAGGTCGGGAGATTGTAGAAAGTGAGCACCAGCCGCTGGCCGGCAACAAAGAAATTCACGACTCCCGCGGCGGCGATGATCGAGAGGATCAGGAGAAGCTCTTTGTTGATGTCGCCAAGCCGCGATATAAATTTACGGTTCACAACGATACTCCTGAGGGAAAAGGGCGGAGCGTCAACGCGGGGATGCCCCTATTGATAGTGAAGAGAAAAGCATTCGGGGTCAGTAGTACTAAAGTTTGGTGTCCTTGATGGGTTATGTCGAGCCTGAGCCGCTCGCGTTGCCGCGGGATTCGGTTTCGTGACACGCCCAAAATGGCGGTTCGCTACCTCAGCGAGCACGCAGAGTGACCCGGCACCATCTTCTTCTTTGGGCGCGCTAACCCTAATACGGGCAATCGTCATAAAGCGTCTTGCAATACCGGTACGACGACCATTCGTTCACCTTTCCCGATCGAATGCGCCCCAGGCTCCATTGCGTGCTTGACGCCACGCTAAAGGCCTCCGCGTCGGACACTTCAGGGTGATAGACTTTCGAAATTTGCCACAACCCCCGGCTTGCCTCTCCATCGCCTTTCGCGCGCGGATTAAATTGTGATTCGTGCTTGACGATCCAGAGCGCCAGATTCGGATTCACCCCATATTCCACGGCTTGCGTCCGAACGTAGGCCTTCACTTGCTGGGTTGTTGGGTTGCTGCCGCGCGAGGAGAGGGAACCAGCCGGAGCCCGGGACGGTCCCGCGAGGGACGCGCGCCGGCTTTTATAGACGACCGTCTTCACCGGCCGGGAATCATTCGGCCTGCCGGGGGCCTTGGAAGCTTCGCCGCGCGGCTCCGTGAAGTTGGCGGCAAACGCAAGAAGAGGCAGCGAGTAGAAGACAAGCCAAAGAAGCTTCTTGATCGCGGCGCTGCGCATGGGAAGGATTATAGCGAAAGGCGAAGCTAAAGCGAAGATAAAATCCGTTTTGTGTCCTTTCAGTTAATGGGCTGCTGCCGTCCGGCTTTGGTTCGTCTACGGTTGAGCGCCGCCTGCGTTTAGGCGGGCGCTACAGGAATCCGCCAACGGTCAGTATTCGAACGAACTCTTCCTAGAGGTCGAAGCTATTTCGCGGGACTCGACGCGGGTTGCGGGCTGGGTTGCACGTTAGAGATGAGCTGGCCGGGCGTGGGTATTTCCGAGGCGTTCCACCCGCCTCCCAGCGACTTGATCAAATTCACGCTGGTGGTCATCTCCGTGATACGAAGATTCACGGCCGTTTGCTGGTTGCTCAGGAGCGTGGTTTGGGCCGTGATGACGTTCAGATACGGGTCGATTCCGAGGCGATAGCGGTCGGTGGCCAGCGAGAGATTGCGATCCGCTGATTTCACCGCCGTATCCTGTTGGCCGAGTACCACGGAAAGAATGCGCAGTTCGGCGATGTTGTCTTCGACCTGCTGGAAGGCTGTCAACACGGTGTTGCGGTAATTGGCCACGGTGGCGTCATAGGCGGCCTGATACTGTTGCACAGTCGCACGCCGCAAGCCGGCGTCGTAGATGGTCTCGGCAATGGAGGGGCCGACGGACCAAACGCGGCTCGGCCACGTGAGCAGCTTGGAAATCTCAGTGCTCTCTAAACCGGCTGTGGCGCTGAGGGTCACGTTTGGATAGAAGGCGGCTACCGCGACTCCGATTTGAGCATTGGCCTGCGCCATGCTCCGTTCCGCGTTGGCAATGTCCGGGCGACGTTCGAGAAGTTGCGACGGAACGCCCAGCGGAACATCGGGCGGGGGTGTATTCAACGGCTGCACCGGTATGGAAAACGTGGAAGCGGGTTGCCCTACCAGAAGAGCAATCGCGTGTTCGTATTGCGCCCGCAGAATACCGAGATTCGTATCCTGGGCCTGCGTGGATTCGAGCTGCGTCTCCGCCTGCGCGACGTTCTCATCGGAACCGATTCCCGTGGCCAGGAGAACCCGATTGAGCCTCAAGGATTCCTGGTAGGCGGAGACGGTCTCGTCGAGCAATTTGATCAGGGCATCCTGTCCTTGAAGCTGGAAGTAATCCACCGCAAGCTCCGCCTGCATGCTCAATCTCGTATTTTGAAGATCGGCGAAGCTGGCCTGGGCTCCCGCCACGTTTCCCCGCACCGTGTTCCGCACACGGCCCCACAAATCCGGTTCCCAGGACGTATCGAAAAGCGGCAACGTGTATTCGGCGCCGGTAGTGTAGGAACCGGAGCCGGAAACGATGCGCGCGGCGGTGGCCCCGGCGCTGACTCCGACCGTGGGAAAATACTGCGCGCGCGCCTCCTTGATCAGGGCGCGAGCCTGCAAAAACGCGTCCAGCGCCGCGATCACGGTCTGGTTATTGATGTTCACCTGCTCTTCCAGCTCGTTCAGCTTGGGATCGTTATAGATCTCCCACCATTTCGCGCGTACCGCCGCGTCTTGCGGCGAAGCGACTTTCCAGTCCTTATTTTCCTTGTAGGCGGAGGGCGTTTGCACGGTGGGCGTCTGATATTTGGGACCGACGGTGCATCCGATGAGAGAAATGAAAGGAACCAGAGCGAACGCGAAAAGAGAGAATCCTCTGATCGAGGAATTCATGAATTTGAATTCAAATCGTCTTGTAATTGGTTTCATAGGCGATCGGATTGAATTGTCATCCCAAGGATGGCTGGGGAGTCGGCCCGGCGGACGGACGGCGCACGCCTTCCCTGCGCAAGCGCAAACGGTCGAGATACAGGTAGACGATGGGCGTGGTGTACAGCGTCAGCATCTGGCTGAAGATCAGTCCGCCCACAATGGCGATCCCCAGCGGACGGCGCAATTCCGAGCCCGTTCCCGTGCCGAGGGCCAGCGGCAAAGCGCCGAGCAAGGCCGCCATGGTGGTCATCAAAATCGGCCGAAAGCGCAGCAAACAGGCCTGGAAGATGGCGTTTTCCGGAGTCATTCCCTCGTTGCGCTCCGCGGCCAGGGCAAAATCGATCATCAGAATCGCGTTCTTCTTGACGATGCCGATCAGCAAAATGACGCCGATGAGCGCGATCACGTTCAAGTCCGTATGAAACAGCATCAGCGCCAGAACCGCGCCCACGCCGGCCGAGGGCAGCGTCGATAGAATCGTGACCGGATGGATATAACTTTCATACAGGATGCCCAGCACGATATAAACCGCCATGAGAGCCGTGATGATCAGAAAGGGCTCCGTCGACAGCGACGATTGAAATGCTTGCATGGTTCCGGAAAACATTCCGTGGATGGCCGCGGGCATGCCCATTCTCAGCTCCATCGCATTGATGGCTTGGGCGGCGTCACTCAGCGCGACCCCGGGCGCCAGATTGAAGGAAACCGTCACGGAGGGGAATTGGCCCTGGTGATTCACCGCCAGCGGAGCGGTGTTTGGTTGAAAGCTGGTAATCGCGTTGAGCGGAACTTCTCCGCCCGAGGCCGGATGGACATATACGTTTTTGAGTCCCTCCGGGCTTTGCCAAAATTGCGGCGCCACTTCCATCACCACGTAGTACTGGTTGAGGGGCGTAAAGATCGTGGAGACGGGGGCTTGCCCGAAGGCCTGGTACAGCGTGTTATCGATCGACTGCGGCGTAATTCCCATTCGCGAAGCCGTGGCGCGATCGTACACCAGACTGGCTTGCAGCCCTTGATTCTGCTGGTCGCTATTGATATCGGTCAGACCTTTCAGTTTCCTCATCTGCTGGAGCAGGATGGGCCCCCACTTCACCAGATCCTGAACGTTGTCGCTTTGAATCGTGTACTGGAACTGCGCATTGCTCTGCCTTCCTCCGATGCGCAAATCCTGGCCCGCCTGCAGGAAGACGGACGCTCCGGGCGTGGAAGTCAGCTTGGGCCGCAAACGATTGATCACCTGGCTGGCGCTCGCGCTTCGTTGACCGAGCGGCTTTAAGCCGAGATAGACGAACCCTCCGTTCACCGCTCCGTTCCCGCCGGTGTACGCCATCACGTTCTGCACCGCAGGATCCGTCTTGATGCGATCGACGAAAAGTTTGGACAGCGATTGCATCGATTGGAACGAAATGTCCTGCGCCCCTTGAATTCCCCCGTAAATGGTTCCGTTGTCCTGCTGCGGGAAAAAGCCTTTCGGGATGACCACGAACAAATAGATGTTGACGACAATGGTGATCAGCAACACGGCCAGGGTGAAGGCCTGGTGCCTCAAAACCCATCCCAGCGTTCGCTCATAGGTTCGCAGCATCCAGCTGAAAAACATTTCGCTGGTCCGGTAGATCCGCCCATGGTCCTCGGGCCGCTCATGCCTCAGAAGGTAAGCGCACATCATGGGCGTGGTGGTCAGCGAAATCATCAGGGAAACCAGAATCGCGACGGACAATGTCACCGCAAACTCGCGAAACAACCGGCCCACAATTCCGCCCATCAGCAAGATGGGAATAAAGACTGCCACCAGAGACAAGCTGATGGAGAGCACGGTAAACCCGATCTCTCTCGCGCCTTCGAGGGCCGCTTCCATTGGCGCGAGCCCCTTCTCGAGGTGGCGGGAGACGTTTTCAATCACCACAATGGCGTCGTCCACCACAAAGCCCGTGGAAATCGTAAGGGCCATCAGGGAAAGGTTGTCAATGCTGTAGCCGAACAAATACATGACGCCGAAGGTTCCAATCAGGGAAGTGGGAACGACAACGGCGGGAATAAGAGTCGAGCGCCAATTCCGGAGAAAGAAAAACACCACCAGAATGACCAAAACAATGGAGATCATCAGGGTTCGCTCGACATCGTTGACCGATGCCCGGATGGTCGTGGTGCGATCGACCACGATCGTGTATTCGATAGCCGAAGGCAGCGAACTCTTCAGCGAAGGCATGGCCTCTCGGATGCGGTCCACCGTGTCGATGATGTTGGCGTTCGGTTGCCGGTAGATAATGACCGAGACGCTGCGCTTGCCGTTCACGAATCCCGCGGCGCGGATGTTCTGAATCGAATCTTGCACGTCGGCGATATCGGACAGCTTGACGGCCGCCCCCTTGTGGTATCCGACGACCAAGGACTTGTAGTCGGCGGCTTTCATTAATTGGTCGTTGGTTACAATGTCAGCCGTGGTGTTGTTGTCCCAAATCTGTCCTTTTGCCAGGTTCGCATTCTGGCGGCTCAACATGGCGCTCACGTCTTGGAGTCCGAGTCCGTAGCTGTTGAGCTGAGTAGGATTCAGTTCCACCCGCACGGAGGGCAAGGAACTTCCGCCCACGTTGACTTGCCCCACCCCCTGAATCTGCGAAAGCCTCTGCTGCATGATGGAGGATGCAGCGTCGTAAAGCTGCCCTTGCGTATACACATCGGACGTCAGCGCGATTATCATGATCGCCCCGTCCGCGGGATTCACCTTCTTATAGGTGGGATTGCTGGGCAGGTTCGTGGGGAGAAAACTGCGCGCCGCGTTTATGCAGGCTTGCACGTCCCTGGCCGCCCCGTCGATATTCCGGTCCAGATCGAATTGCAACGTGATTTGGGTCGATCCCAGGTAGCTCGAGGAGGTCATCTCCGTGACGCCGGCAATGCGCCCGAATTGCCGTTCCAGCGGGGTGGCCACCGACGAAGCCATGATCTCGGGACTGGCGCCCGGCAACTGCGCCTGAACTGAGATGGTGGGGAAATCGATCTGGGGAAGCGGCGACACCGGCAGATATTTGAACGCCACGCTGCCGGCCAGCGCGAGGGCCACGGTCAAGAGAGTCGTGGCCACGGGGCGATGAATGAATGGGGAAGATATGCTCATAAAGATTTAGTCCGCCGGCACAGGTTCCGCTGTCGTTCCGGAAGCGTGCTTTCCGGAGAACCTGTGCGCCAGGCGATCGAAGAAAATGTAAATGACTGGCGTGGTATACAGAGTGAGCACCTGGCTCACAATCAAGCCGCCGACCATGGAAATGCCGAGCGGCCGGCGCAATTCGGACCCGATTCCCGTACCCAGGGCCAAAGGCAGGCCGCCCAGCAGCGCGGCCATGGTGGTCATCATGATCGGCCGGAAGCGCAGCAGGCAAGCCTGGTAGATGGCTTCCTCCGGAGCTTTACCGTGCACGCGCTCCGCTTCGAGCGCGAAGTCGATCATCATGATGCCGTTTTTCTTCACGATGCCAATCAGCAAGATGATTCCAATCAGGGCGACGACGCTCAACTCCGATCCGCACACCAGCAAGGCTAGGATGGCGCCCACGCCCGCCGACGGCAGCGTCGACAAAATCGTGATGGGATGAATGTAGCTCTCATAGAGCACACCCAGCACGATGTAAACCGTCACCAGCGCCGCCAAGATCAAGATCGGTTCGTTCGACAGCGACGCTTGGAACGACGCCGCGGTGCCCTGGAACGCGGCTTGGATGCTCAAGGGCATGCCGATTTCCTCTTGGACTTTGTTGATGGCATTGGTGGCGTCGCCCAGGGAGGCGTTCGGCGCCAGGTTGAAGGAGATAGTGACCACGGGGAATTGCCCTTGATGGTTCACGGCCAGCGGCGCGCTCGAGGATTCAAAATGCGTAAACGTGCTGAGCGGAACCGCCGCTCCGTTGGCTGAGGTGACCATCGGAGGAGCGGACGAGCCTGTACCGGCGCTCGAATTCGAGCTGGCGTTGGGCGAAGCGGTTCCTCCGGAGCTGCCGCTGGCGCTGGTCGCGGTAATCATCTGGCTCCCGTTGCCTGTGCTGGCCACGGAGGCGAGCGCGGAGCGCACGTAGATATCGTTTAATTTGGCCGGATTGTTCTGAAAGTCGGGCATGGTTTCCAGAACCACGTGGTATTGATTCAACTGCGTGTACAGCGTCGAGACTTGCCGCTGGCCGAAGGCGTCATACAACGTTTCGTCGATGGCCTGCGGCGTGATCCCCATGCGGGAAGCGGTGACGCGGTCGATGACCAGCGTGGCGGAGAGACCTTGCGTCTGTTGATCGGTGGCCACATCGCGCAGCTCCGGCAACGCTTTCAGCTTGTCCACAAATCTCGCCGTCCACAGGTTCAACTCATTCGCGTCCGGATCCTCCAGCGTGTACTGATATTGCGTGCGGCTCACGCGGTCTTCCACCGTCAAATCTTGCACCGGCTGCATGTACAACGTGATCCCATCGACTTTTTCGAGTTCCGGCTGCAGCCGCCGAATCACGTCCGAGGCGCTGATTTTCCGCTCCTCGAGCGGCTTCAAGTCGATCAGGATACGGCCGCTATTCAGCGTGGTATTCGTGCCGTCCACGCCGATGAAGGAGGAAAGATTTTCGACCGCGGGGTCTTTTAATATGACTCTGGCAAGTTCTCGCTGCCGCTCCGCCATGGCCGGGAAGGAAATGGATTGCGGCGCCTGCGAAATCCCCTGAATGATCCCGGTATCCTGCACCGGGAAAAATCCCTTGGGCACGATGATATACAGGAACACCGTGAGAACGAGCGTTCCGACCGCCACGACCAGCGTCGCCGTCTGATGCTTCAGAACCCACTGCAGGGTGCGCCCGTAGAATGCGATGATGTTCTCGAAGGCCCGCTCCGAGGCGTGGTAGAGCCGGCTCTGCTCGGATTCCGGTTTGTGGCGCAAGAGACGCGAGCACATCATGGGCGTCAGCGTCAGGGAAACGACGGCGGAGACCAGAATCGTCACGCTCAGGGTGATGGCGAATTCGCGGAACAGCCGGCCGACGATGTCTCCCATGAACAGAAGCGGAATGAGCACAGCGATCAGCGAAATGGTTAGCGAGACGATCGTGAAGCCGATTTGTTCGGATCCTTTAAGGGCCGCTTCGAGGGGTTTATCGCCCTCCTCGATGTAGCGGTGAATGTTCTCGATCATCACGATGGCGTCGTCGACGACGAAGCCCGTCGAGATGGTCAGCGCCATAAGCGTCAAGTTATTCAAACTGTAGCCGGCCAGATACATCACCCCGAAGGTGCCCACGAGCGAGAGCGGCACGGCCACGCTGGGAATGATCGTGGCGGAAACGTTCCTCAGGAAAAGGAAAATCACCATAACCACCAGCGCCACTGTCAGCCCCAACTCGAATTCCACGTCCCTGACCGAGGCGCGGATGGTCGTGGTGCGGTCGGTCAAAATCGAGACCTGCACGCTGGCCGGAAGATTCCCTCGAAGCACGGGCAGAAGTTTCTGAACCCGGTCCACCACCTGGATGATGTTGGCCCCCGGTTGCCGCTGGATGTTGACGATCACCGCGGGCGTATCGTTCATCCAGGCAGCCTGGCGCACGTTTTCGACGTCATCGCTGACCATCGCCACATCCGACAAGAGCACCGGCGCGCCGTTGTGATAGGCGACCACCACTTGCGCAAAATCCTTGCTCGTCAGGAGTTGATCGTTGGCGTCAATCTGATAATCCTGCGCCGGCCCGTCGAAATTGCCCTTGGCCAGGTTCAAGCTGGCTTGCTGCAGCGCCGTCCGCACGTCTTCCAGGTTGATCCCATAGGAAGAAAGGGCGGTGGGATTCACGCGCACACGCACTGCCGGCTTCTGCCCGCCGCTGATGCTGACCAGTCCGACGCCGGGGAGCTGCGATATTTTTTGCGCAAAGCGGGTGTCCGCCAAATCCTCGACTTGCGACAGGGGAATGGATTTTGAACTGAGCGCCAGCGTCAGGATGGGCGCGTCGGCCGGATTAGTCTTGCTGTAAATTGGCGGAACGGGCAGGTCCGCGGGCAAATACGTCTGCGCGGCGTTGATGGACTCCTGCACCTCTTGTTCGGCTACGTCAATATTGAGGTTCAGCGAGAATTGCAAAACGATGACGGAACTGCCGTCCGAGCTGGTCGAGGTCATCTGATTCAGCCCGGGCACTTGCCCGAATTGCCTCTCCAGTGGTGCGGTCACGGCCGAGGCCACCACCTGCGGACTGGCCCCCGGATAGAACGTGACCACCTGGATCGTTGGGTAATCCACCTCCGGCAGCGCCGAAACAGGGAGCTGCAAATACGCCACGAAGCCGGCGAGCAGGATCGCCGCCATCAGAAGCGACGTCGCGACCGGGCGGAGGATGAATGGACGGGAAGGACTCATGGGGTTTGCGATTGTCTTTCATTCGGGCCGTTCGGCCGGTTCTGTACAGCCACTTTTACGCCATCTTGTAATTTCTCAAATCCCTTGACCGCGACAGCTTCCCCCGCTTCGATCCCTTGCACCGCGGCCATGTCGCCGTCGGTGGTGCCAACGGTGATGGTGCGGATCGCGGCGGTCTGCTCGGGCTTGATCACGTAAGCGAAGGATCCCTGCGCGTTGCGCTGGATGGCCGCGGTGGGAATGAGAACGGCGTCGTGCGTGGTGTCCACCAGGAGCCGGGCATTGACGAATTGATTGGCGAAAAGTGAGTTGTCTCTATTCGGAAAAATGGCCTTGAGCTTCAGCGTCCCCGTGGTGGGGTCGATTTGGTTGTCCAGAGTCAGCAGGGAACCGGAGGCGAGTTTTTTCTGCTGGTCGCGGTCGAACGCGTCCACCATCATTTCGCGTCCCTTGCGCATTTGCTCCTGGATTTGCGGCAGATAGTCCTCGGCCACGGAAAAAATCACCGTGATCGGTTGCAGCTGGGTCACCACAACCAGGGCCGTGGTGCTGTTGGCCTGGACGATGTTTCCCGGATCCACCAGGCGAAGCCCTACCCGGCCTTCAATGGGCGAAACAATATGGCAGTACACTAGATTAACTTTGGCGTTTTCCACCATGCCTTGGTCGTTCTTGACGGTTCCCTCGTACTGAAAAACCGTTTGCTCCTGATCGTCCACTTGCTGCTTGGCGATGGCGTTCTGCTGATAGGCGGATTGATACCGGCTCAAGTCGATCTTGGCTTCGTTGAGCAGGGCTTGATCGTGCGCCAACTGCCCTTCGGCCTGGGTGAGCTGGGCTTGGTAGGGCCTGGAATCGATATCCAGCAAGGGATCGCCCTTGTGCACGAGCTGGCCCTCGCGGTAGAAGACGTTGACGATCTCTCCCTGCACTCGGCTGGTGATCGTATCCGTGTATACGGGGGTAACCGTCCCGAGTGCATTAATATAGACGCCAATGTCCCCCTTGCGCGCCGACGCCGTCGACACCGGCACCGCTCGCGGCGGCGCATCGGCCTGAATGTTGGTCCGCTGCTTCGTTTGGTGCAGATAATAATAGGCCCCCGCGCCAAGCAGGATGACCAGCAGGAAGGCCCAGATCCATCTGGAACCTTTTCCTTCTGATTGTGAATGTGAGGGCGGATGAATATGGCTTTCCGCATTCTTCTGGTTCAAGGTCTGCTCAGCCATTTGGATTCCGCCTGTGATCCCGCTGAATTTTCAGTGTAAGATGCCGAAGCTTCAAGACGCCCCCGGTGACTCTCATCATTTAAGATGGTCTCTCCGAACTCCCAATTATATGGGACGTGCGGTATCCATTCTTTGTTACATCAGAATCGGTAAAACAGTGTAAAGCTGGGCCTCCGTGTCTCCTGAAAATGCGCACGGGGGGGTGTCGACGCAAAACGACAAGGGAGGGATGCCTCCAAATGAGCCCCATACCCAAGCTCATAATTTACCACGAATAATTTGCAATTGTTGGAGCCACCCTGCGTTGCCCGTAATTTGCTGATTACAAAATATTAATGAAGAGATGCCACGGCCGCTTGCCAATTCGGCTTCCTGGCGCTAGCCGAATTTGACCTGCGAAAAGTGCGGCGATGGCAGCCGGTAGCCGGCGGCGATATACGGCGGTAGGCCGTGCAAGAAAGGCGTCCGATTCGCTTAGTTAGGATATGCGCTGCTTGACGGCCGACGCGCACCTGACGAAGTCCTCAAAATCCGAAGTGTTCAGCGCCTTGCTAAACAGAAAACCTTGGTAGAGGTGGCAGCCTTCTCGTTCGAGAAATTCACGCTGCCCTTCGGTCTCCACACCCTCGGCAATCACAGTGAGATTCAGATTCAGCCCGAGCGTGATGATGGCGCGCGCGATCGAAGCATCCTTTTCGCTGATAAGCAAATCGGTGACGAACGAGCGATCCACCTTCAGCTGATCCAGGGGCAGACGCTTCAGGTGCGAGAGCGAGGAGTAGCCGGTGCCGAAGTCATCCAGGGAAAATCCGATGCCGAATACCATGAGAGCTTCTATCTTGGCGATGGTCTCCTCCAGTTTTTCGAGGATCGAGCTTTCCGTTACTTCGAGCTTCAGCCGGCGCGGGTTCGCCCCCGTTCTCCGCAGCGTTCCCAGGACGCCGCTGACGAATTGTGCATCGAGGAGCTGGCGCAAGCTGACGTTCACCGCGACAATCAGCTCTTCCAAGTGCGGGGCCTTGGCCCATTTGGCAAGCCGCAAACATGCGGTCTCCAGCGCCCAATTGCCTAGCTCCACGATCAGCCCTTCCTCCTCCGCCAAGGGAATAAATTCCGAAGGGGGAACCATGCCCCGTTGCGGATGCCGCCAGCGCGCCAAGGCTTCCGCGCCCATCACTTGCCCGGAATTGTTCACCTGCGGCTGGAAGAACAGTTCGAGCTCCCCGTTCTGTAGAGCGCGCCGCAGATCGGAGCGCAGCGCCGCGCGCTCCGTGACGTACGTCTGCATGGCCGGGTCGAAGAAGCACATGGCGTTGCGGCCTTGCGATTTGGCCCGGTACATGGCCAGGTCGGCGCGTTTCAGCAAATCATCGGCCGTGCCGGACGGCCCGGTGAAAAGAGCAATGCCCACGCTGGCCGAGCTTTCGTATTCATAGTGTCCGAGTTTGAAGGGCTGAAGAAAGGCTTCGAGAATCTTGTCGGCGATCATTTTCGCGGCCGCTGCCGCCAGCCGTTCATCTCCGCTTAGTCCTTCCAGCATGATCACGAATTCGTCGCCGCCCAGCCGGGCCACTGTATCCGTTTTGCGCGTGCAGGAGACGAGGCGGGCGGCGACTTGTTGCAGGAGCAAATCGCCGATGTGATGGCCCAACGTGTCATTCAAAGTCTTAAAGTCATCCAGATCGATAAACAAGAGGGCTCCGAGGGCCTTTTGACGCGCGGCGAGATTCAGCGCCCTCTCGAGACGTTCTCGCAGGAATTGGCGATTTGGGAGTCCGGTCAGCGTGTCATAGAAGGCCAAGTGCTCCATCTTGGCCTCATCCGCTTTTCGTTTTGTAATGTCCGTATCGATGGCCAGAATCGACCGCGGGGTTCCTTGCTCGCTTTTCACCAGCGTCAGGTGGCTCTCGACGGTCAAAATGCTGCCGTCGCGGCGGCGTTGCGAAATTTCGCCGGCCCAGTCTCCCTCTTTTAAAGTGGAGGCGATCCGCGCATTCATCTCCGATGGATCGCCGGAAAAAATATCCGCCACCAACTTTCCGGTCACTTCCGCCGATGTCCAGCCATAGAGGCGCTCCGCGCTCTTGTTCCAGTAGCGGAAGCGAAAATCCATGTCCACGATGAAAATGGCGTCCTGGGCCTTGTCCAGAAGCGCGGCCTGCTGGCGCAAGTTTTCCTGCGCTTTCTCCAGTTCGCGACGGGATATGACCGATTCCGTGACATTCTGAAAATAGACGGAGAGGCCGTCCAACCTCGGATAGCAGCGCACCACATACCAAATGTCCCGCTCGTTGTGTTGCGCCTCGAAAATGCTGGCATTGGGATTGACCGATGCCCTTTGAATTCCGGCTCGCATCGTGCCGGAGAAAAAGCCGGGCGCGGCATGCGCGAGAGTATCGTGTAGCGCCGCTTTCCTTTCCACCCCGAATTCCGCGCAGGCTGCGTCATTCAAATAGATGAGACGATTGTCCGCATCCAAGGAGATGAAACAATCCGAGATGCTCTCCAGGACTTGCGCCTCCAGCTTGAGAGATTCGGCGCGCTCCCTTTCGATGACGAATTCTTCCCGATAGCGCGTCACCACATCGATCACAATCGAGAAGCCTACATAGCTTAGACAGTAAACCGCCAGCAGGATCAGAGGTGTCGACGTGTGGAAGACGGCCATGGCTCTGGGGAAAAGACAAATGACGCTCACGAGCGGAGCCATCACCAGAAACTTCGCAAGGAATCGCCCTACCGACGGCCGGTTCACCAGTTTGTTGAATATCAGGAGCGGGAAAAACCAGACCAGATATACGAACAGATTGAAAGGGTCTCCCCTTCCAAAGGCCGCGATCAGCATGCCCGCGCAAAGATTGATGGAAAAACCGATGGTGGAAACCGTGGCCACCGTTTGCAACGGCACGCGCGGAAACAGGAAAAGAAGAATGAGTTGCGAGGACGAAAAGGCGATGGAGCAGAGGACGAGTACGAGTTCCGGCCCGGCCACCGACCCAAGCCGGGCGGCGAGTATCCCTAACATCGCTCCTGACCACGCGGCAATCAGCGTGATCCAGAGCGCGCGGCGGGCTAATGCGCTGGAAGATCCATCGGCAACATCGGGACGGTCAGATTCACGCATAGGCACCGAAAAAGGCCTCTCGGGCCAAACCCTGGCACTTCCAGGGTATCGCCTTGCTATTCTGCGGAAGACCGTGCTAGCGCGTGTTTGGAGGCCGCGGCCCGGAAGGTAAGCACTGCGCGATCGTTTCCAAGTCCCTTGCCAAGTCCCTTGATTGTGGCGCGGCGATCACTTCCGCGAGACCGTCTCTTGAAGGTGGGCATGCGCCGCGTCGGGATCGCTCCCTGTTTTTACCCAGTCCTCGGCGTGCCTTTGCCATTGCGGATCGGCCGATGCGTCGATATAGCGCTCGTAGGCGTAGATTCCGGACTCCTTCGCCAGCCGCATAAATTGGCCCGTAACCACGGGGTCGTTCAAAATCACGACGGAACGCTGCAATCCCTTGGCGCGAAATAGCGCCTGCCCTTTCACGATGACCGCTTGAGCATCCGGCCGCAATGCCACCAGCGTCCTCATATCGATAAGGGCTCCGAAGGGCGGCTTCGCCGTCTTCAGCACATTCTCGGCCTCTTTCAGCCATTGTTCCAGCTCCTCTTTATTCATGGCGCCGCCAAACGTCAGTTTGAAGCCATACCCGTTCTTTTCGATTTTGTACATGCTTTTCTCCCTTCGGCCCAAAAGATTCCGGCCCTACGTACTATCGGCAAAGAGCCGGAGGAGATTAGGGGAAGACTGGGATGGAAAAGGCGCCGTGCCGTGGCAGATATCCAGGGGGGCGAGGATTCAATTTGGGCTTGTCTGCGGTTTTCAGTTCCCGGGCTCGATCCGCTATCGTTGAGCGAAATAACCCGCGACTTTCTTTTTTAGGATTTCCGGCGCAATTTCCCGCGCCGATCCGGGCGGCAGATCGCCCAATTCAAAGGGACCGTAGGCCGTACGGATCAGGCGGCTGACTTGCAGGCCGAGAGCCGCCATGACTTTGCGGATTTCGCGATTTTTGCCCTCTTTCAGCGTCACCGAGACCCACACGTTGGCGGCGGTTTGCGCGCGCTCCAGTTTCGCTTCGATGGGCCCGTAATTCACGCCGTCGACCGTGATTCCCTGCGCGAGTCTGGCCAGCTGGGCGGGTTTTACGGCGCCATTCACGCGCACGCGGTAGCGGCGCTTCCAGGCGTTGGCCGGCAATTCGAGATACCGCGCCAGACCGCCGTCATTCGTGAGCAGCAGCAAACCTTCGCTGTTCAAGTCGAGCCGTCCGACGCTGACCACGCGCGGAAGCCCAGGCGGCAAATTATCGAAAACGGTGGCGCGGCCCTTTTCGTCGCGCACGGTGGTCACGAGACCCACAGGCTTGTGATACAGAAACACGCGCGTCGCCTCGGAGGCGGGCAATCGTTTCCCGTCCACCAAAATCTCGTCTTCGGGCACAACGGTGAAGGCGGGCGAATCCAACGTTTTTCCGTTGACGCTCACGCGCCCATCGAGAATCCACCGCTCGGCATCGCGGCGCGAGCACAGCCCGGCGCGGGCGATGACTTTGGCGATGCGCTCAGCTTCTTGTGTCCTGTTCAAAGGTTCCCTGCAGACGGTTGCGGATTGACAGCAAACGAACCTCTATGATCTGGTGCGCATTCGAAACTGGAGTAAAGAGGGCCTGGTGTGACGGTGGGGGCAGTCTCCCCGTGCCGACGTGCACCCGTCGTTAGTTGTGTTGACGAACACCAAACTCATGGAGGCAAATTATATCACGTAGACACAGAACATCCCGTTCTGCCACCAAATCGGAAGTTCAGAGTTTTTCGTAGATCTTTCCGATCACTTCAGTACGTTCCGGGAAAGCTTAAACAAGTCGTTAACTTGGTGACGGACACTCATTTGATTGGTGGAGGCGGGGGGAGTTGGAATAACGGTTCGTGTTGAAAATAAATAACTTACTGCATTTTCAACGCGCTCAAAACGCCAGAAACTGCCAAATGGGCCGAAACTGGAACGTAACTGGAACGCGGATTTTTGTTCCGAGATACAAGTTGACGATCTTAAGTGCTGAGCGTATAGATACCGCTTCACTAGTACCCGCCTTCATAATCAAGAGAGGAATAACCCATGTCCAAAGTTCACGTAAAGGAACTCGCCTTCTATTACCCAAATCCTATGTGGTACAGCGCAGATTGGGTCAAGAATCTAATCTTGTTTTTCGACGGCATCGCGCTGTTGGTTCCTGCCTACATGAAGAAAAGGCCGGAAGAAATTGACCCATCCATTGTCGCGGGACTGAAGCAGCATGGGCTGTTGCATATTGTCGAGCCAGAGAAAGCCGTGGACAAAGCAGCAACCGAAAAATTAGCAACAGCGATGACCGACATCATTACTTCGGGAGCGTTGGACCATCTTGCAAAGGAAAACACTGCTTTCCATGAAATATCCATGTCGCGTCTCGGATACTACGGCGACGAGAGCTTGGGGAAAATGATTTTTGAAGAGCTGAAAAAACGGAACCTTGCAAAGGACACAGAGGACAATGTCTCCATACCCATGCACCCCATGGTGCGGTCACTTGTGCTGGTTCTTCTAGCGCAGATTCTTCGGCCCTACGGCGCGAAGATAAATGCCGAACTGAGCCCTGCTACAGATGTTCCACGCCTTGTAGGGGCTCTTTCTGAACTTCTAGAAATTAAGCCGGTACCATCCGCCGCCGCTGTCATTACTTTCGATCTTAATACGGTCAGCGCAAATCTCGGATCGGTTCCGATTGATGAGGTCTTGGATTTTAGAGAACAAAACCTCAAAGCTCATCGCCGCTATTGCTCGTCGATCCGGAAATTTGCGATGGAATTGTCGAACATGCCAGAGAAAGAACGGAAGAAATCATTTGAGTTACGACAACACGAACTTGACGAAATCGCTGGTGATCTGCGAGAGCGGTCCCGGAAGGCATGGAAAAAGCCAGCATCTTTCGGACTGACACTTGCCGGAGCAGCAATCACCGTTGCCGCAGGACATCCGGTTGCTGCTGCGTTGGCCGTTGGCGCAGCCGCACTTCGCTATGAAAAGACCAAACTGACCGACGCAGGCGCGTATTCATACCTCTTTGCCGCACAGCACCGATTTGGCTATTAGGACCGCTGTTTGTGGTAGTGAAGCGGATTAAAAGGAACATCGCCAAGTGGCTTTGCGATTTGTTTGTTGCAATGGGCGCACGCCCAAATGCAGTAGGTGCCGTCGACCAACCCTCTGAATTCTCTTCCGATCTCTATCCAATAGTGCTGACATAGTAGCTTCCGAAAGAGAGAGGAGTGAAGAAACGGGTTCCAGTCTCTGCGGGCTTCAAACTCATCATCATGTTCGTGGAAAATCGGCAGCGCAGTCGTTCGCATGCGCTTTTCAATTTCCAAAGAACATTGCTCCAGATTCATCTCCTAATCAAAGCACACCGTCATAACCCGTCAAGTCGGGGATGGGGATAGCGTGTGAATACGCGTTCTGAAGGCCGGGGAGTTCCCCCGGCCTCCCTCTAAACCAAACTGGAACACAACTGGAACACAGAAAGGCGGAAAAGTGCGCGTAAGTAGCTTTATATACAACTACTTACTATGATTGTGGAGGCGGGGGAGTTGGAATATCACGGTTTATTGAAAACACGGAAGTTATTGAAAATGTTCGCTCGCTCAAACCGCTGAAATCGCTGAAGTGGGCGAATGTGTGTACGTGGCGTGTACGTGGAGGCCGCCATAATTCTCTCCGGCCCCTGTGATATCTTCGCGATGAAAGGGGGCATCATGCCTGAAGCTATTGCTCACGTCGCCGGGATGTTTGGTGGTGCATCGGGTATTTTCAAGACTCTGAAAGAAGGCGCGAACGCCATCAGAGAAGCCAAGAACCTGGAGCTCTACGAACGCATGCTGGCTGTCTACGGCGATGTCATGGAACTTGTCGAAAAGAACCGCGAACTCGTGGAAGAGAATGCCTTGCTCAAGGAACAATTGAAGATTAAGGACCAGCTCCGATTTGATAAGGGCTATAACTGCTACTGGCGTTTTGAAGGCGACAAACAAGAGGGACCATACTGCACCGTTTGTTGGGATGTCGACCGGAAATTGGTCCGCATGAGGGCGTACCAAAAGCACATCGGCGGCCAAGATTACACTTGTGATTACTGCGGGCGACACCGAGTGAGGCAATAGCCCTGAACCTACATGGTGCGTGGGTGGGGAGTTGCCGCTTTTTATTCGCCTTCGTGATAAAATGCGCGCGTGGCAAAATTGAGCGCCGACGATCGTAAGAAGTTCTTCTCAGAAAAGCTGGAAGAGCAGCGCCACCTGTTGCGTGCAGCAATCAAAGCGATGAGCGAAGGCGACCTTGCTCAGGCATTGCATGTCGCGACGACTATCCGCGTTCTAGTTCACGAAACCGGCGCTAGCAAGCCACTCTTGAAGCACCTCGGGCCGAACTATCTGGAATTGCCGATTCTTGATAAGGGTGTCCCTCCCGCTAGTGACGTGCCTCCGGGCAAGAAGGCAGTTGTTTTTTGGTGTCCAGTGAGCGCACAAATTTCCGCTCCTGCCGGGACGGTGGGTTTAATAACA
>Ga0335078_10004419_pt1 | contig 20851 bp, 16 predicted proteins | sample Lox_Sample_32_FD_206711 | JGI IMG/M metagenome (GOLD analysis project Ga0335078, IMG submission 206711) | Soil microbial communities from Loxahatchee National Wildlife Refuge, Florida, United States - Lox_Sample_3.2 | ecosystem: Environmental > Terrestrial > Soil > Wetlands | place: USA...
AGGACCCGATCTTCACCCCGAACTGCTCGCGCTCGCCCATGTAGGCGTGGACGATGTCGAAGATCCCCTGGCACGTCCCGACCATCTCGGCGGCCAGGGCGGCCGTGGCCTGCCGCAGCACGCCGTGGAGGAGGCCGGCCGCCTCCCCGGGCGTGCCGAGCACGCGGTCGGGGCCGACGCGCACGCCCTCGAGGGCCACCACCCCGTAGCCGCGGGTGGCGTCGAGGCAGTCCATCGGCGTCACGCGCACGGCGTCGGCGGGCACCACGAACAGCCCGAGGCCGTCGTCGCCGCTCGTCCCCGCCAGGCGCGCCGCCACCACGAACTCGCGGGCCAGCTCGGCGTCGAAGACGAAGTGCTTGGCGCCGTCGAGCACGAAGCCGTCCCCGTCGGGCCGGGCCACGGCGGCGACGCCCTCGGGCGCGAAGCGGCCGCCGCTCTCGGCCACGGCCACCGCACCAACCGCCCCCTCGCGCACCACGGGGCCGAGAAAGCGGGCCCGCTGCTCGGCGTCGCCCGCCGCCACCACGGCCGGGACGAACTGGGTGGCCGTCGACAGGAACGGCGCCGGGGCGAGCACGGTGCCGAGCTGCTCGGCCACGAGCGCCAGCTCCACGAACCCGAGGCCCAGGCCGCCGTGCTCCTCGGGGACGGCCAGGGCGGGCCAGTCGAGCTCGACCATGCGGGCCCACAGCTCGTCGGCCCCCTTGTGCTCCTCCACCACGCGCCGGGCCAGGGACACCGGGCTCTCGCGCTCGAGGACGGCGCGCACGGCGTCCTGCAGCGCCTGCTGGTCGTCGGAGAGCTCGAGTTGCACGGCTCAGCCCGCCACCACGAGGGCGTCGACGGCCACGGCGCCCTTGGGCCGCACCACCACGGGGTTGAGGTCGAGCTCGGCCAGGCGCCCGCCGCAGGCACCGGCCAGCTTGGCCACGGCCAGCACCACGTCGACCAGCGCCTTCACGTCGAGGCGCTCGCCACCCCGGGCCCCGGCCAGCAGCGGGAAGCCCCGCAACGACCGCACCATGTCCTCGGCGTCGCGCCGGTCGAGGGGCAGCGGCCGCACGGTCACGTCGGCCAGGATCTCGGCGAAGACCCCCCCGGTGCCGACGAGCACGGCGGGACCGAACACCGGATCGCGCGTCACGCCCACGATCATCTCGGTGCCCCCCTCGACCTGCTCCTGGATCTGCACGCCCTCGATGCGGGCCCGGGGATCGGCGGCCGAGGCGCGCGCCAGCAGCTCGCCGTAGACGGCCTTGGCCTCGGCGCCGGTCCCCACCCCCAGGCGCACCAGACCGGCGTCGGACTTGTGGGGGAAGTCGGGCGAGGCGATCTTCATGACCACCGGGAAGCCGATGGCCGCCGCCAGGCGCCCGGCCTCGCTGGCCGAGTGGGCCAGGGCCTCGCCCGCCAGGGGGACCCCGAAGCCCTCGAGCACCCGGCGCGCCGCGTCGGTGCCGAGGGGACCGGGCCCGGCGGCGTCGAGCTCGGCGCGCACCGCCGCCGGCAGGCGCGGGGTGCTCGCCTTGCGGGTGCGAAAGCCGCGGGCCGCCTCCTGGTAGCGGACGAAAGCCCGCAGGGCACCGAAGCAGTTGCGAAACGAGCGCACGATGGGCACGCCCGCCTCGACGAGGGTGGTGAACCCCTTCTCGTCGGTCTTGAAGGAGTTCCACGTGACCACCACCGGCTTGGGCAGGTCGTCGATGAAGGCCACGATGTCCTCGGCGAACCGGTCGGTGAGGCGGCCGAGCGCCCCGGTGAGGCCGATCACCACGACGTCCACGTTGGGGTCGGCGGCGACGAGGTCGAAGACGGCCTTGCGCTGCTCGACGGGCGCCGTGACGAGGAACTGCGCCCCGTTGTCGACCGGGTTCGACACCGTCAGGTAGTCGGGGATGATCTCCCGCAGGGCGGCGCGGGTGGCCGGCGCCAGCTCCGGCACCGGGACGCCGGCGGACTCGGCCACCTCCGCCATGAGCGTGCCCGACCCCCCGGAGATGGAGTAGAGACAGGCGCGCCCGCCCGTGCCCGGGGGCAGCTTGGCGAAGAGGGCGGCCGTCTCGAGCAGCTCGTCGAGGTCGCGCACCCGCACCACGCCGTACTGGGCGAAGAGACCCTCGACCACGGCGTCGCTGCCGGCCAGGTGCCCGGTGTGCGAGCTCGCCATGCGGGTCCCGGCCTGGGTGCTGCCCATCTTGAGCGCCACCACGGGCTTGCCCTGGGCGTTGGCCGCCTCCAGGGCACGGCGCAGCTTGGAGGGGTCCTTGAACCCCTCGAAGTAGCCGGCGATGACGGCGGTGTCGTCGTCGTAGGCGAAGTACTCGATGAAGTCGGCCGCCTCGAGGTCGAGCTCGTTGCCGGTGGGCACCCAGCGGCTGAAGGCCACGCCGAACTCGGTGCCCTGCACCAGGGGACGGCCCTGGTGACCGCTCTGGGTCACGAGCCCGATGCGCCCGCCGCGGCGGCGGGGGGGCTCGGGCAGCACCTCGAAGGCGTTGGTGTTGGTGTTGGGCCCGAAGACGCGGATGCCGTAGCGGCGGGCGACCTCGCCCACCTCGCGCTCGAGGGCGGCGCCGGCCTCGCCCACCTCGCTGAAACCGGCGGTGAAGACGATCACGTAGGGGACGCCGTGCTTGCCGCACTCCTCCACGACGCCGGCCACGAGGCGCGTGCCCACGTTGATCACGGCCAGGGTGATCTCGGCGGGGATGTCGGTGACGTGCTCGTAGATCGGGATGTCGCCCACGGCGCCGCCCTTGGCGTTCACCAGGTACCAGGTGTCGCCCCAGCGCTCGCCGTAGTGGGCGCGCAGGCGATCGGCCCTGGCGGCCCGGTTCACCGAGCCGACGAGGGCCACCGCCTTGGGATGGAAGAACTCCTCCAGGTCGCTTCGCCGCTGGGGCACGGACCCGCCCCTACCCGGCCGGCTCGAGCGCCGGCGCCGGCCCGGTGGTGACGGGGCCGGCGGTGCCCGGCGGGGACCACCGTGGACACCGGTCGCACCGGGCGCGCCCGGGGACCCGCTCGTCCTCGTCGCTCCACAGACCGGCCATCTCGGTGCTCGCTCCCCGTTCTCGTCGTGCTCCACCCGCGCCCCGCGGGGTGGGTACCGCCTCGCCGTCGCCCGGCGCGGCCGCCTCAGCCGCCCATCTGCAGCCCGGGGTGCCGCGACCGGAACACGTGCGCGTTCACGGCGGGGCCGATGTCCTCGGGCTCCCAGCGCGCCGGCTTGCCCTTGGTCTCCACCGTGGGACCGAGCGCCCAGGGGACGTAATGGGTGATGCGGTGACCGACGGCCCGGAACACCTGGCCGGTCACGTGCAGGGCGTCGTCGGAGGCCAGCCAGGCCACCATGGGGGCCGAATTGGCCGGGTTCATGGGGTCGTACTCCGCCTCCTCGAGCTGGTCCGGCTCGATCACCTCGGCGTCCTTGCGCAAGGTGGCGGTGATGCGGGTCATCCCGCCGGGGGCCACGGCGTTGGCCCGCACGCCGTAGCGGGAGAGCTCCAGGCTGGCGATGACCGTGAGGGCGGCGATACCGGCCTTGGCGGCGCCGTAGTTCGCCTGGCCGACATTGCCCTGGAGGCCGGCGGAGGACACCGTGTTCACGATGGCGGCGCGCGGCTGGCGGCCCGCCTTGGACTCCTCGCGCCAGTACACCGAGGCATGGTGGGTGGTGGCGAAGGTGCCCTTGAGGTGCACCCGGACCACGGCGTCGAAGGCGTCCTCGGTCATGGAGAAGATCATGGCGTCGCGCACGATGCCGGCGTTGTTGACGAGCACGTCGAGGCGGCCGAACTCGTCGACCGCCTGGCGCACCAGGTTGGCCGCCCCCGCCCAGTCGGCCACGTCGTCGTAGTTGGCCGCCGCCGCACCGCCGCGGCTGCGGATGATCTCGGCGACCTCCTCGGCCGGGCGCTTGTCCACGCCCTCGCCGTGCACCGAGCCGCCCACGTCGTTGACGACCACCTTGGCGCCCTGGCGGGCCAGCTCGAGGGCCTCACCCCTGCCGATGCCGTGGCCCGCGCCGGTGACGATGGCCACCTTGCCGTCGAGCAGTCCCATCCCCTGATTCCTCCTGCCTCCGTTGCCCGCCGGACACGTGGCGCCGGCGGGACGCTTGCTGTCTGTCTTGTTCTCGCCCTGGGCGACGTCGGCGCCCGCGGCCGGTCGGCGCGGCGTGCGCTGCTCGTGCCCCTGGGCACCCGGGCCGGCCGCACCGGGACGTGGCCTCGTGCTCAGCCCAACCGGTAGAACTCCCGGGCGTTGTCGCACACCAGGCGCCGCCGCTCCGCCGCCGGGACCCCTCCCATGGATTCCTCCACGATGCGCCGGCTGTAGGGCCAGTCGTGGCGGTGGTGGGGGTAGTCGGTGGACCACATCATGTTGTCGACGCCGATCCAGTGGCGCACGGCCACGGCGAAGGGCTCCCGGATGAAGGTGACCTTCCAGTTGCGACGGAAGTACTCGCTCGGCAGCAGCCGCAGCGAGGCGCCGGTCCAGGTCCGGTTGCGCCAGTAGTGGTCGTCCATGTGCTCGAGGAAGTGCGGGATCCACCCCGCCCCGCACTCCACGGCCACCATCTGCAGGTCGGGGAACCGGTCGAAGATCCCCGAGTAGATGAACCTCGACATGAATTGCGAGGCGTCGCCCACGGGCCCGCCCATCTCGGCCAGGCCGATGGCGCGGCCGAAGGAGGCGGCCGCCTGCTGGAACGAGCCCGCCGTGCGCCTCCCCGCCTGGCGCAGCCCGCTGTGGACGTGCACCGGCAACTGCTCCTCCTGGGCGGCCTCCCAGAAGGGGTCGTCCTCGGACGACAGCTCGGCACCCCCCGAGGGGTAGGCGGAGATGATCACCCCCCGGTACCCCGCCGCCTTGGCGTCGCGCAGCCACTTCACCGAGGTCTGGACGTCGACGCCGGGCATCTGGGCCAGGCCCACCAGGCGCTCTGGATCGGCCGCCATGAACTCGTCGTGCATCCAGGTGTTGTAGGCCTCGAGACCGGCCAGGTGGTAGTCGTCGTCCTCCTGGGCCATGAAGGCGCCCATGGTGCGCTGCGAGGGGAAGAGCACCTCGGCGTCCACCCCGTCGAAGTCCTGCTCCTCGAGCCGGGCCTTGCCCTCGAAGGACCCCCGCAGGATCGAGTCGTAGCTCGCCCCGTACCACTCGAGCTCCTCGTAGCGCTTGCCGTACTGCCCCTGGTTGGTGACGAGGCCCAGGGGCATGGGGGGCGTGCCGGGCACGAGCTCCCAGGCGTCGCCGCCCTGGTCGTCCTTGACCAGCTTGGGGGCCCGGTCGTGGAACTTCTTGGGCAGGTAGGTGGTCCACAGGTCGGGTGGCTCGACCACGTGCCCGTCCGCCGAGATGAGCCGGTACTCGCGCGCCATCCGCACCTCCCTGCCGCCCCCCCGAGGGGCAGCCGCCGGCGCCCGCCGGGGCGGCCGAATTCTCTGACTTTCGTGTCAGCTTACTGCCGGGGTGGGCGAGGTGAAAGTGCGTCAGAAACCGCGGAACTCCGGGTTGCGGCGCTCGGCGAAGGCGCGAATGCCCTCTTGGGCGTCGGCCGTTCCGACGATGAGCTCCTGGGCCCAGGCCTCGTCGTCGAAGGCCGTCTGGCGGTCGGACTCGAGGGATCGGTTGAGCAGCCACTTGGCCATCCCGATGGCCTTGGTGGGCCCCGACGCCAGGCGGCCGGCCAGCTCCCCGGCGGCGCTGTCGAGCTGGTCGCGGGGAACGACCCGGTTCACCAGCCCGAGGCGGGCCGCCTCCTCGGCGGGGAGGTCGTCGCCGAAGAAGATCAGCTCCTTGGCCTTCTGCAGCCCGATGAGGCGGGGCAGCAGATAGGCGCCGGCACCGTCGGGGGAGATGCCGCGGCGCACGAAGACCTCGATGAAGCGCACACCCTCGGCCGCCACCACCAGGTCGCAGGCGAACGCCAGGTGCGCGCCGATCCCCGCCGCCGTGCCGTTGACCGCCGCCACCACGGGGCGCTCGCAGTCGAGCACGGCCCCGATGAGGCGTTGGGCGCCGCGCCGGATCATGCGGGCGGCCTCGCCCATGATGCGCTCGGGGGCGCCCTCGGGCCGGGGCGGCCCGGGGCGCCGGCCGGCCCGGAGGTCGGCGCCGGTGCAGAACCCCTCGCCCGTGGCGCTCAGCACGACCGCCCGCACCTCCAGCGAGGCGCTGGCCTCCCCGAGCAGGTCGATGACGCGCTCGCGCTGGTCGGGGGTGATGGCGTTGCGCACCTCGGGCCGGTTGAGGACGATCCACGCCACCCCGTGCTCGACGCGGTGCAGCACCTGCTCCTCGAGCGGTTGATCGGCCACGGCCTGGTCCTCCTGGGCGTCGGGGCACCCGCCGATGCGGACGCGTCACCGGGCGCGCCGCCCGGGGGACCCGGGGCTGGGTCGCCGAAAGTGTGCCACGGGCCGGCGCGCCGGCCTGACGGCGCTGTCAGCCCACCGGCTAGGGTTGGCCGCCGTGAGCGAAGGTCAAGCAAGCGGTCGGCGCATCCCCGTCGTCGACTATCTCGTGCTCGACGGGGACGACACCCACGCCGGGCCCCACCTGGTGGCCCAGGCCTGCACCAGCTGCGGGGCCCTGTTCTTCGATCGGCGCAACGCCTGCGCCCGGTGCGGCAAGACGGGATTCGCGGCCAAGCCCCTGGCCACCACGGGCGTGGTGCGGTCCTTCACCGTGGTCTCGCGCGCCGCGCCGGGGGTGCCGGTGCCGTACGTGTCCTCGGTGGTCGAGCTCGACGGCGGCGGGGTGGTCAAGGCCAACATCGTCGACGCCGGGTCCGACCCCGAGAAGTTCGACCTGGGCATGGCGGTCAAGCTCACCACCTTCCCCTGCGGCGTGGACGCCGAGGGCACCGAGGCGGTGGCGTTCGGCTTCACGCCCGCCTAGGGCGGCGCGGGGTCCGGGGCCGGGCGCTGAGCTCCGGACCCGCCACGACGCCAGCACGGGCGACGACCCACAGCCAGCACCGGCACCACGACGCAGCACCGAGGAGGTCACCATGGCAGGAGAGGTCTGGATCATCGGAGCGGCCATGACGCGCTTCGGCCGCTACCTCGACAAGGACAGCATCGACCTCGCCGCCGAAGCCGCCCTGGACGCCCTGGCCGACGCCGAGACCACCATCCAGGACATGCAGATCCTGGCGGCGGGCTCGCTCATGGAGGCCTCCAACATGCTCGGGCAGCGACTGCAGAAGCAGATCGGCCAGACCGGCATCCCCGTCTACAACGTGGCCAACGCCTGCGCCACGGGCGCCACCGCGGTGCGCACCGGCATCCTCGCCATCAAGGCCGGCGAGGCCGACATGGCCCTGGCCGTGGGCGTGGAGCAGATGGGCAAGATGGGCCTGCTGGGCAGCGCCGGACGCGAGCGCCAGGCCCCGAGCGGCTACACGCCCTCGGGGCGCTACGGGTCGGTCATGCCGGTCGAGGGCATCCTCGGCACCCAGCTCATGCCGGGCGTGTTCGCCCAGGCGGGCATGGAGTACGCGTCGTACCACGACGGCGTGGGCTTCGAGCAGTTCGCCAAGGTGGCCGAGAAGAACCACGCCCACTCCGCCCTCAACCCCCTGGCCCAGTACCGCAAGGTCTTCAGCCTCGACGAGGTCATGGGGGCCGAGATGGTGGCCTACCCCAACACCCTGCTCATGTGCTGCCCCACCGGCGACGGGGCGGCCGCCGTGGTGCTGTGCTCGGACGCCAAGCTCAAGACCCTCGACCCCGACGTGCGCCGGCGGGCGGTCAAGATCTCGGCCTCGGTGCTCACCTCGGACCCCTACGTGGAGTCCGACACCGCCCAGCCCGACGTGAGCACGCTCACCAAGTGGGCCGCCACCGCCGCCTACGAGCAGGCCGGCGTGGCCCCCCAGGACCTCGACCTCGTCGAGCTGCACGACTGCTTCGCCACCGCCGAGCTCATCCACTACGAGAACCTGCAGCTGTGCGAGCCCGGGGGCGCCGGGGACTTCATCGACCGGCGCGGGCCGTGGCGCGACGGCGACATCCCGGTCAACGTCTCGGGGGGGCTGATCTCCAAGGGCCACCCCATCGGGGCCACCGGCGTGGCCAACGTCTACGAGGTCACCACCCATCTCCGGGGCGAGGCCGGCGACCGCCAGATCGAGGGGGCCAAGGTGGGGCTCACCCACGTCATCGGGCTCGGCTCGGCGTGCGCCGTCCACGTCCTGGAGCGGGCCGCCTCCTGACCCGGTGACGGCCAGGACGTCCCGGTGAGCGACGGCGCCACGAGGGAGGGGGGCCCTGGGGGCGGCGGGTCCCGGGGGCGCTCGCTGCTCGACGGACTGCGCGTCCTCGACGCCGCCGGGGAGCCGGCCGCCCTGAGCGGCCGCATCCTGGCCGACCTGGGCGCCGAGGTGCTCAAGCTGGAGCCGGCGGGGGGCGATCCCCTGCGCCGGGTCCCGCCCCTCGGGCCCGACGGCACGTCGCTGCGCTTCACCGCCTGGAACGCGGGCAAGGTCGTCATCGAGGTCGACGGGCCCGGCGACCCGCTGGTCGGACAGCTGGCCGGTGAGGTCGACGTGGTGCTCACCACCCCGGGGTGGCCCGGGGCGCTCGAGCTCGACCCCGCCCTGGCCCCGGGGGCGGTGTGGGTGCGGGTCACGCCCTTCGGCACCGAGGGCCCCCGGGCGCGCTGGCGGGCCAGCGACCTCGGGGTCATGGCCTCCACCGGCAACATGTACTGCACGGGGGACCCCGACCGGGCCCCGGTGCGCTGCACCGAGCCCACGGCCTGGTCCCACACCGGTCCCGAGACGGTGGTGGCCACGCTCACGGCGCTGTCGTCGGGACGGCCCCAGATCGTCGACGTCTCGGCCCAGGAGGCCGTGATGATCGCCTCCATGGGCCATGCCGGACGCTTTCCCCGCACCGGGAACCGGGGGCGCCGCTCGGGCGCCAACATCGGGGTCACCCGCGAGATCTGGCCCTGCAAGGACGGCTTCGTCTCCTTCGGGCTGCGCGGCGGCAAGGCCCGGGTGGCCAACATGCAGACCATCACCCGCCTGGTCGACGAGGAGGGCCTGGCCACCCCGGCGCTCACCGAGCGGGACTGGACCACCTACGACCACAACCGGGTGAGCGCCGAGGAGCTCGCGGCCATCGCCGCGCCCGTCGCCGCCTACTTCGAGCGCCACACCATGGGCGAGCTCTACGAGGTGGCGTGCGCCACCAACCTCATGCTGGCCCCGGCCAACTCCCCGCGCGAGCTCATCGAGAGCCGCCAGCTGGCGGCGCGCCACTTCTTCTGCCACCTCGACGGGATCGAGCACTTCCCCCGCACCTTCGTCCATGTGACCTCGCCCGACGACGCCCTGGCCCCGCCGGGGCCCACCGGCCCCGCCGAGCAGCGTCACGCCGCCGCCTTCCGCCGCCCCGGCGCCGGGCCGGCCACGCCCCGGGCCCCCTACGTGGGGGCCGGGCCCACCCCGGCGCCGCCCCCCGCCGGGGAGCGCCCCGGCGCCTGGGCGGGCACCCGCATCCTCGAGTTCGGGGCGGGGGCGGCCGGGCCCATCGCCATCCGCTACTTCGCCGAGCACGGCGCCGAGGTGGTGCGCATCGAGTCGCGCTCGCGTCCCGACTTCCTGCGCACCTACGGGATGGGGCCGGGCAACCCCTGCGGGCTCGAGGGATCGGACATGTACGACGCCCTCAACGTGGGCAAGCGCTCGGTCACCCTCAACCTGAAGCACCCCGAGGGGGTGGCCCTGGCCAAGCGCCTCGTCCAGTGGGCCGACGCCGTGGCGGAGAACTTCGCGCCCCGGGCCATGCGGGGCTTCGGCCTCGACTACGCCACCATGGTCCGGGAGAAGCCCGACCTGGTCATGATGAGCTCGTGTCTCCAGGGCCAGACCGGGCCCCACAAGGACTACCCGGGATTCGGGGGCCAGGGGTCCGCCCTCGGCGGCTACAACATGCTCACCGGCTGGCCCGACCGCGAGCCCGTGGGCCCCTACGGCACCATCACCGACTCCCTGGCCCCGCGCTTCGCCGCCGGCGCCCTGGCCGCCGGCCTCCTCTACCGGCGCCGCACCGGGAGGGGCGTGCACCTCGACGTGAGCCAGGTGGAGGCGGCCGTGTACTCGCTGTCGCCCTGGGTCCTCGACTACGACGTGAACGGCCACACCGGCATCCGCCAGGGCAACCGCAGCGACCGGGCCGTGCCCCACGGGGCCTTCCCCTGCGCCGGCGACGACCGCTGGGTGGCCGTGGCCGCCTGGGACGACGCCCAGTGGGCGGCGCTGGCCGGGGTGATCGGCCTCGACGCCCCCACCGCGGCCCGACTGGCCACCCTGGCGGCGCGCCGGGGCGCCGTGGACGAGGTCGAGGACCTCGTGGCGCGCTGGACGGCCGGGCGCGACGCCGCGGCGGTCGCCGCGCAGCTCCAGGACCTGGGCATCGAGGCCGTGCCGGTGGCCGACCTGGGCGACGCCTCGGCCGACGCCCAGCTCCACCACCGGGGCCACTTCGTGACCCTCACCCACCCCTGCATGGGCGAGTGCGGCTACGAGCGCAACGGCTTCCGTCTGAGCGACGCCGCCGCCGGCCTGCACCGCAGCAGTCCCACGCTGGGCCAGGACAACGACTACGTGCTGGGCGAGATCCTCGGACTGGGCGAGGCCGAGCGCCGCCGTCTGGCCGACGACGGCATCCTCGAGTAGCCCCCGGCGCCGCCGGCCCGGGTCAGCCGGTGCGGGCCAGCTCCAGCAGGTCGCCCACCCCGCCCAGGGCGCGCAGCAGGTCGTTGAGGTGGGTGCACGAGGCGGTGCCCTCGAGCGTGGCCGGCACCGTGCGCGCCAGGGTGCGCACCTCCATGCCCACCAGGGCGTGCACGGCGGCGGCGGCGGCGGGGCACTCGGGGAAGGGGAGCACCCGGGGCTCGGCCTCGATGTGCTCGACCACCCCCCGGGTCCCGCTGGTGCGCACCACGTACTCGTGCAGGACGAGCTCGCCGCTGGTGCCCTCGTCGTCGAGCTCCCCCACGGTGTCGCGGAAGGTCGCCCAGATGGCGAAGGCGTCCCCCGGGCCCACGGTGACGTCGAGGCAGCGCCGGCGACGCGTCCAGTCCTGGTCCAGGCGTCCGGCCACGTGCCAGGCGTCGGGGTCCTCGGCCGCGCTGGGCGGGGCCGGCGGACAGTCCTGCATGGGCGCACCGCGCCCCTCGGCCACGCTGCGGGCGGCGGTGCCCCCCGCCCGCCACCCCGAGCACAGGTCGACCATGCGGTCGAGGGCCCCGGCCGGGGTGAGGCTGGTGGGGTCGTGGCCCTGGCGACGGGCCAGGCGCATGCGGGCATAGCCCGAGATGAGGGCGGCGGCGGGCATGTCGTCGAGCACCTGGCGCAGGAGCGACCCCGCCTCGGCCGCCGGCACCACGGCGTCGAGGTGGCGGCGGAAGCCCCCGCCGGCGCGTGCCCCCACCAGGCCCCGGGTCCAGGGGGCGTCGGGCGTGGTGGCGAGCGACTCCAGGCGCCTTGCCATGTCGAAGCCGGCGGTCACCGTGGCCTCGGCCAGGACCGTGGCCCGGCCGCTGCCGTCGGCGGCCGTGCGCACGTCGCGGGCCGCCCCCTCCATGGCCAGCGGCGAGCTCCAGGCCCCGCGGGGGCCCACGTCGACGTGCATGGTGCGGCGCACCGATCCCGCCGCCCGGGCGGGGACGTCGGGCAGCGGGTGGCGCAGCACGGCCGGTGTGCCGGTGGTCACGGCGCCACGCTACCCTCGAGTCCGTTCTCCGACGTCAGCGTCAGGTTTCGGCCGGCGCCACCGTCGGTGCAGAGGGGGGACGGTGGGCGCTGCGCGACGCCACGGCCCGGGCGCAGGCGGGGTCCCCGGGGCACGGCCGGAGCCGGCCGGCCCGCACACGTGAAGGGACGGGCATGAGCAGGAAGGTGGCCATCGTCGGGGCGGCGCTGTCGGACTGCGGGCGCGTCGACGACAAGTCGGCGTGGCAGCTGCACCACCAGGCCACCACGCGGGCCCTGGCCGACGCCGGGATCGAGCGGGCCGAGGTCGACGGCTTCATGTCGCACGGGACCGGCAACCTGCCCCCCATCGAGCTGGCCGAGTACCTGGGCCTCGCCTCCCACGTCGACTACATCGACTCCACCGGGGTGGGCGGCTCGTGCTGGGAGATCTTCCTGGACCACGCCGTGGCGGCGGTGGCCCAGGGTCACATCGACACCGTCGTCCTCTCCTACGGCTCGACCTCGCGGGCCGATCTCAAGCGCCGGGCCCGCACCGCCAACCTCTACTTCGGCAACAAGGGGCCCCTGCAGTTCGACGCCCCCTTCGGCCACACCCTCATCGCCAAGCACGCCATGGCCGCCCGGCGCCACATGCACGAGTTCGGCACCACCATCGAGCAGCTGGCCGAGATCGCCGTGTCGGCCCGCTACAACGCCGGGCTCAACCCCGACGCCTACTACCGCGACCCCATCACCGTGGAGGACGTCCAGTCGGCGCGCATGATCGCCGACCCCTTCACCAAGCTGCACTGCTGCATCCGCTCCGACGGCGGCGGCGCCGTCGTCGTGACCCACGAGGACCGGGCCCGCGACTGCGCCTCGACCCCGGTGTGGGTGCTCGGCACGGGAGAGGCCATCTCCCACAGCACCATGAGCGAGTGGCCCGACTTCACCGAGTCGCCCTGCGTGCGCTCGGCCCGCAAGGCCTTCGGGCAGGCCGGGGTGGTGCCCGAGGACATCGACGTGGTCGAGGTCTACGACAGCTTCACGCTGACCGTCCTGCTCACCCTGGAGGGCCTGGGCTTCTGCAAGAAGGGCGAGGGGGGCGCCTTCGTGGAGAACGGCACCCTGCGGGTGGGCGGCGCCCTGCCCACCAACACCGACGGCGGCGGCCTGTCGTCGTGCCAGCCCGGCATGCGGGGCATCTTCCTCCTGGTGGAGGCGGTGAAGCAGCTGCGCGGCGAGTGCGGCGAGCGCCAGGTGCCCGACGCCTCCCTGGCGGCGGTGAACGCCACCGGCGGCTGGATCTCCTCGACCGGCACCGCCATCCTGGGCCGCGACTGAGCCACCCCCCGCCCGGCGGGCGGGCCGGGGGTCAGCGGGCGGGCAGGGCGATGGCCTTCACCTCGAGGTACTCCTCGAAGCCCTCGGCGCCGTTCTCCCGGCCCACCCCGCTCTGGCGGTAGCCGCCGAAGGGCACGTCGGGGGAGTTCCAGAAGCCCCCGTTCACCATGAGCGTCCCGGTCCGCACCCGGGCGGCCACCGCCAGGGCGCGCTCCTCCGAGGCGCTCGTCACCGCCCCCGACAGGCCGTAGATGGAGTCGTTGGCGATGCGCACGGCGTCGTCGTCGTCGTCGTAGGGGATCACCGCCAGCACGGGGCCGAAGATCTCCTCCTGGGCGATGGTGGCCTTGGGATCGACGTCGGCGAACAGCGTGGGCTCGACGAAGTACCCCGTGGGCAGGTGCGCCGGCACGCCCCCGCCGCGCACCAGCCGGGCGCCCTCGGCCCGGCCCCGCTCGATGTAGCCCAGCACCCGGTCACGCTGGCGGGCGCTGATGAGCGGGCCCTGCAGGTTGGCGGCGTCCCACGGGTCGCCGTAGGTGACGCCGGCCATCATGGCCTCGGCCACACCCAGGAACTCCTCGTAGCGTGCCCGGGGCAGCAGGAGCCGGGTGGTGATGGCGCATCCCTGCCCGGCGTGGGTGCACACCCCGATGGCGGAGAGCCCGATGGCCGCGCCGGGGTCCTCCACGTCGTCGAGCACGATGTTGGCGGACTTGCCGCCGAGCTCGAGGAACACCTTCTTCACCGTCTCGGCGCCCTTGGCCATGATGCGCCGGCCCGTGGCCGTCGACCCGGTGAAGGTGATCATGTCCACCCGGGGGTCGGTGGTGAGCACCTCGCCCACCAGGTGGTCCGAGGAGGCCACCACGTTGACCACGCCGGCGGGGATGTCGGTCTCCTCGGCCACGATGCGGCCCAGGACCGTGGCCGACCACGGCGTGTCGGGGGCGGGCTTGAGCACCACGGTGTTGCCCGCCGCCAGGGCCGGGGCCAGCTTGGCCAGGTTGAGGTTGAGGGGGAAGTTCCAGGGCGTGATGGCGCCCACCACCCCGATCGGCTCCCGGCGCACCAGGCGCCGCTGGGGCTGGCCGAAGACGTCGCGCTCGGGCAGCCAGCGCTCGTACTCGTAGCGGGTGGGCTGCTCCACCCAGTAGCCCAGGTCGTCGATGGGCAGGTCGACCTGGTTGGCGTAGGTGAGGGCGATGGGGCTGCCCACCTCGGCCACGGTGATGGCGCGCAGCTCCTCCTTGTGGGCCTCGACGGCCCGGTGCAGCTGCTCCAGGCAGCGGCGGCGCAGCGCGTGGTCGGTGGACCAGGCGGTGTCGTCGAAGGCCCGCCGGGCGGCGGCGATGGCGGCCCGCATGTCGTCGGCGGTGCCGTCGGCGGTCTGGCCCAGCACCTGCTCGGTGGTGGGGTCGATGTTGTCGAAGGCGCCGCCCCCGCCGCCCTCGGTCAGCTTGCCGTCCACCAGGAGGCGGGGCTCGGCCCGCACGTCGTGGGCGTCGGTCATGGCGTGGTCTCCCCTCCCGCGCCGGCCTCGGCCGGCATGCGCTGCTCCCTGAGCCTGGTCTTGAGCACCTTGCCGTTGGGCTCGCGCGGCAGCTCGTCGACGAACTCGACCGTCCTCGGGCGCTTGAAGTCGGCCAGCCGGTCCGCCAGCCGCGCCAGCAGTGCCCCGGCGTCGCGCGCCGCCGCCGGGCGCAGCTCCACCACGGCGTGGACGCGCTGGCCCATGCGCTCGTCGGGCAGCCCGATGACCGCGGCGTCCACCACGTCGTCGTCCTCGATGAGCGCCGCCTCGACCTCGGCCGGGTAGACGTTGACCCCGCCGCTGATGATGAGGTCGGTGCGGCGGTCGGCCAGGAACAGGTAGCCGTCGTCATCGAGCCACCCCATGTCGCCCACGGTGAAGGCGCCGTCCACCCAGGCCTGCTCGGTCTTGTCCGGGGCGTTGTGGTACTCGAAGCGCTGCCCGGCGAAGGCCGAGATGAAGATGGTGCCCACCTCCCCCGCCGCCAGGGCCTCGCCGTCGGGGCCGGCGATGGTCACCGTCACGCCGGGGAAGGGCCGGCCCACGCTGCCCGGCTTGGCCAGCCACTCCTCGGGCGAGATCACCGTGGCCATGCCCTCGCTGGCGCCGTAGTACTCCCACACCGTGCCGGGGGGGAACACCTCCATGATGCGGCGCTTCACCGGCACCGGGCAGGGGGCGGCGGCGTGGAGGACCTTGCGCACACTGGAGCGGTCGAAGGCCTCCCAGTCGGCCTCGAGGATGCGGATGAAGTTGGCCGGGACCATCTGGGCCGTGGTCACCCGCTCGGTCTCGATGAGCCGCAGGCACTCGGTGGCGTCCCACGTGGGCATGACCACCACCGTGCCGCCCTCCCCCAGGCTCATGAGGGCGTAGGCGCTGGGGGCGGTGTGGTACATGGGTCCGCACATGATGTGGACGTCGTCGGGGCGGAAGCCCCAGAACGAGGCGAAGGGGCTCGGCGGCGTGGTGCGGGCCGGTGCGGGCGGGGCGCTGCGGGCGATGCCCTTGGGCCGGCCCGTGGTCCCCGAGGTGTAGATCATGGCCGTGACCGGTGTCCCCACGAAGTCCCCCGTGGGCGGGTCGGCGCTGCCCGCGGCCAGGGCCGGGGCGGTGGCGTCGAGCGCCGCCACGCCGGCCCGGGTGGCGGCGGCCTCGCACAGCGGCGAGGCGTCGTGGACCAGGACGCGGGCGCCGGAGTCCTCCACGATGTAGGCCACCTCGTGCTCGGTGAGCCGGGTGGACACCGGCACCACCAGGGCGCCGAGGCGGGCCACGCCGTGCCACACGGCGAAGCCCTCGACCGAGTTGGCCATGCACACCGCCACCCGGTCCCCGGGCGAGGCCACGAAGGGGGCCAGGGCGTGGGCCACCGTGTTGGCGGCGGCGTCGAGCTCGGCGAAGCCGACCCGGCGTGCCCCGCACACGAGGGCCGTGCGGCCGGGGTCGGCGCGCGCCACCCCCGCCAACCCCCGGGGCGCGTCGGCGTGCATCGCTGGGCAGTGTAGGACCGCCCGCCGGCCTGTGCCTGACACGGGCGTCAGGTATATGATCGCCCCGTCGCCGACGCGGCGGTTCGCGTCCGGGACTCCGTCCAGGAGGGGGCACGATGCAAGCCGAAGACCTCATCCTCGTGAGCGTGGACGACCACGTGGTCGAGCCCCCCGACATGTTCGAAGGCAGGGTGCCGGCCAAGTGGAAGGACCGGGCGCCGCGCATCGTCCACAACGACGACGGCACCGACGTGTGGGTCTTCGAGGGCAACACCATCCCCAACGTCGGACTCAACGCCGTGGTGGGCCGGCCCCCCGAGGAGTACGGCATCGAGCCCACCTCCTTCGCCGAGATGCGGCCTGGCTGCTACGACATCGACGAGCGCGTCCGGGACATGAACGCCAACGGCGTGCTGGGGTCGATGTGCTTCCCCTCCTTCGTGCAGTTCTGCGGCCAGCTCTTCGCCCGCACCGAGGACAAGGGCCTCGCCATCGACATGCTGCGGGCCTACAACGACTGGCACATCGAGTCGTGGTGCGGTGCCCACCCCGAGCGCTTCATCCCCCTGTCCATCCCCCCGATCTGGGACCCCGAGCTCATGGCCGAGGAGGTGCGCCGCGTCTCGGCCATGGGGTGCCACGCCGTCACGTTCTCGGAGAACCCCTCCAAGCTGGGCTGGCCCAGCTTCCACGCCGAGCACTGGGACCCGTTCTGGCGGGCGTGCGAGGAGCACGACATGGTGGTGTGCCTCCACATCGGGTCGTCCTCGCAGCTGGCCATCACCGCGCCGGACGCCCCCTTCGACGTGCTCATCGCCCTGCAGCCCGTGAACATCATCCAGTGCGCGGCCGACCTGCTGTTCTCGCCGGTGCTGCGCAAGTACCCCAACCTGCGCATCGCCCTGTCCGAGGGCGGGATCGGCTGGATCCCCTACTTCCTCGAGCGCGTCGACTACGTCTACCAGCACCACCACAAGTGGACCGGCATGGACTTCGGCGACATGCTCCCCAGCCAGGTCTTCAAGGAGCGCATCGTCACCTGCTTCATCGACGACGCCTTCGGCGTGGAGAACCGGCGCTTCCTCGAGCTCGACAACGTGTGCTGGGAGTGTGACTACCCCCACTCCGACTCGACGTGGCCCACCGCCCCGGAGATCGCCATGAAGTACCTCGAGGGGGTCCCCGACACCGAGGTGAACAAGATCACCCACGAGAACGCCATGCGGCTGTTCCACTACGACCCCTTCGCCCTGCGCCCCCGCGACAAGTGCACGGTGCGGGCGCTGCGGGCCGAGTCCGCCGACGTCGACACCTCGATCCGTCCCCGCCGCGAGGGCGCGGCGCGCAAGGCCACCTTCGCCGCCGACCTGGCCCGCATCGGCGACCGGGACTGAGCCCCGGGCGCGCGCCGGGCTCCGGCGCGCGCCGCACCAGCGCCGCCGCACGGCCGACACCGGAGGAGCCATGCCCATCGACGGGGTCCAGGTCACCGACGGCGACGGCCACGTCGTCGAGCCCCCCGACCTGTGGACCAGCCGCATGGACGCGGCCCGGTGGGGCGACTGGATTCCCCGCACCGGCGCCGACGGCAGGCACTGGGTGGGCGGCCAGGTGCGCAACGGCGGCGCCGGCGCCCTGCGGCGCGCCTCGGAGCTGTCGGGCATCCCCACCGCCCGCATCGCCGACAACGTGCGCCGGGTGGGACGGGGCCTGGCCCGTCCCGGGGCACAGGACCCCGCGGCGCGCCTCGAGGACATGGACCGGGCCGGCATCGACCGCGCCGTGCTGTACCCCAGCGCGGCCCTCTTCTTCGGCCCCGTCGATCCCATCGAGGCCCTCCACGACCCCGCTTTCGTGCGCGACTGCCAGCGGGCCTACAACGACTGGCTGGCCGAGTACTGCGACGCCGGGCGCGACCGGCTCTTCGGCATGGGCCTCGTCCCCCTGCAGGACATCGGCATGGCCGTGGCCGAGGCCGCCCGGGCCCTGGACATCGGCCTCCACGGCCTGGTGGTGCGTCCCTCGCCCTACGTGGGGGAGCTTCCCCTGTCCCACAGCGTCTACGACCCGTTCTGGTCGGCGTGCCAGGAGCTCGGGCTCCCCGTCGCCTTCCACCCCGGCGTGCACGTCGACACCCAGGGGGCGTGCCGCAAGTTCGGCCTGGTGGTGGAGGACCCCGACCTCACCGTGGTCAACAACACGGTGAGCGCCCTGTACGGGGGATCGGGGTTCGGCCAGGCCATCGGCAACGCCGCCGACACGATGGTCACCGTGGGCCGGCTCATCATGGGCGGGGTGTGCGAGCGCTTCCCGGCGCTGCGCCTGGTCTTCCTCGAGGCCGGGGGCGGCTGGCTGCCCACCATCCTCGAGCGCATGGACGCCCTGGTGGAGCGGTTCCCCCTCGAGGGCGAGCACCTGGCGCTGGCGCCGAGCGACTACTTCCGCCGCCAGTGCTGGGTGTCGTTCTCCGCCGGCGAGTGGAACCTGGCCGCCGCCGCCCGCTGGCTCGGGGCCGGGCGCGTCCTGTGGGGATCGGACTACCCCCACCCCGGCTACGGCGACGGCGTGGTCGGGGACCTGCAGCGGGCGCTGGCGCCCCTGGGGGAGCGCGAGCGCCACGGGATCCTGTGCCACAACCACGTGGAGGCCTACGGCCTCCCCGTCGCCGCCGCCGTCTGAACCGGCCCGACGAGCACACCGAAGCAGCCCGACGACCGAGGAGCGCACGTGACCGTCGATCTCACCCGGGTGCCGGTGGTGGTGGGCGCCGGCCAGGTCACCAACCGCGAGGAGGACCCGGCCGCCGCTCCCGACCCCTTCACCCTCATGGAGCAGGCCGCCCGGGCGGCCGCCGCCGAGACGGCCGGCGCCCGGCACGGGGTGCTCAAGGACCTCACCCACTGCTTCATGGTCCATTCGCTGTCGTTGCGCCACGGCGACCCCGCCCCCGAGCTCGCCCGGCGCCTGGGGGCCGACGGGGCCGAGGCCCGCTGCTCGGGCATGGGCGGGTCGATCCCCCAGTGGCTGGTCAACCGGGCCGCCGAGCTGGTGGCCGCAGGCGGCCGCCCCCGGGTACTCGTCGCCGGGGCCGAGGCCCTGGCCACCCGGCGCCGGGCCAAGCAGCAGGGCGTCACCCTGGCGTGGCCGAGCGCCGAGGGCTGGCCCGACACGTGGCCCCCCCTCGAGCCCGACCTGGGCGTGCACGAGGCCGAGCGCGCCGCCGGGCTCGTGCAGGCGACCACCATGTACGCCCTGGTCGAGTCGGCGGTGGCCCACGGGGCGGGCCTCGACCCCGCCGCCCAGCAGGCCGAGCTGGGCCGGCTCATGGCGGGCTTCAACGAGGTGGCGGCGCGCAACCCCGTGTCGTGGTTCCCCGCCCGGCGCGACGCGGCCGAGATCATGACGGTGACCCCCGACAACCGCATGATCTGCTGGCCCTACCCCAAGTACGTGAACGCCGTGATGGACGTGGACATGGGGGCGGCGGTGCTCGTCACCGACGCCGCCACGGCCCGGGAGTGGGGCCTCGGGCCCGAGGAGGTGGCCTACCTGGCGGGGTGGGCCGACGCCCACGACGTCTGGTACCTGTCGCAGCGCCCCGTGATCGAGCGCTCCCCCGCCCTGGAGGCCTGTGCCCAGCGGACGCTGGCGTCGGCCGGCCTCACCATGGACGAGGTGGAGGGACTCGACCTCTACGCCTGCTTCCCGAGCTCGGTGGAGGTGGCCCGCGACAGCTTCGGCATCGCCGCCGGTGACCCCCGCCCCCTCACCCTCACCGGCGGGCTCCCGTACCACGGCGGCCCGGGCAGCAACTACGTGACCCACGCCATCGCCAACGCCCTGGCCTGGCTGCGCGCCGGGCACGGCACCTCGGCCCTCGTGCACGGCAACGGCTACTACCTGACCAAGCACTCGGTGGGGCTCTACACGCGCCGCCCCCCACCCGAGACCCCGGTGCCGCCCGACGGGCTCCAGGACCACATCGACACCCTGGCCTCGCCGCTGCCCGTCGAGGGCCCGGGCCCCGGCCGGTCGGTCCCCGGGGTGCTCGTCGCCTACACCGTTCCCTACGACCGCGACGGCGGGCACGGCGCCGCCATCGGCCTGGTCGACACGGGGGGGCGCCGCACGGTGGCCCTCGGGGACGAGGCCCTCAGCGCGGCGCTGGTGGGCGGCGACGGCGTGGGCAGCGCCGTCACGGTGACGGGCACGGGAGCGGCCCCCGCCATGCGGGGCGTCTGAGCGGCGATCCGGGCGCCGCCCTCACTCCAGGCGCAGGGCCTGTTCGGGACAGTTCTCCACGCCGTTGCGGGCCGCCTGCTCCTGGTCGGCGGGCACGTCGGGCTGCAGGATCACGCAGTGGCCCACCTCGTCGGCGTCGAAGAGCTCCGGCGCCAGCGTGTAGCAGCGGCCGTGGCCCTGGCAGGCCCCGGCGTCGAGGACGATGCGCACGCGGCGATCAGCCCGCCGGCTGGAATTCCAGCGGCAGCGTGGTGAGCGAGCGCAGCCCCGGGGTGTACTGCAGCACGGTGCCCGGGGCCAGCCAGTAGTCGGGGATGCGGCGGTGGAACTCGCGCAGGGCGACGCGCAGCTCGACGCGGGCCAGGTGCGAACCGAGGCAGCGGTGCACGCCGCCCCCGAAGGCCAGGTGCGGGTTGGGGTTGCGCTGCAGGTCCACCACGTCCGCCCCGGGGTGGGCGGCGTCGTCGGTGTTGGCCGAACCGAGCAGCAGCATGACCTGCTCGCCCGCCTTGACCG
>Ga0335078_10004420_pt1 | contig 20849 bp, 6 predicted proteins | sample Lox_Sample_32_FD_206711 | JGI IMG/M metagenome (GOLD analysis project Ga0335078, IMG submission 206711) | Soil microbial communities from Loxahatchee National Wildlife Refuge, Florida, United States - Lox_Sample_3.2 | ecosystem: Environmental > Terrestrial > Soil > Wetlands | place: USA: Florida...
CTACCCAAAGATCAGATTCGCTTCCCGCCAGGGTCGTCACGTAAAGATCACCTAAGGTGGGATGAAAAGACGCTATCTGCTTTCCATCATAAAGCAGAACGCCCCACTTCTTGGTTCCAATGAGCAGGTGGCCGGAAGCCACCGGCAAGACGGAGGTGATGGCCCGAGCATCGGGGTTTTGCGGGAAAATCTGTCGGAAACCGCGGCCGTTAAAAGCAAGCACTCCCTCCTGCGCGGTAGCAATGACGAGTTCAGGCTCGTGCGCGTCGGCTAACACCGCGGGCGCGATGGCCACCAGCGGTGAAGAGGGCAGCTCCCGTCCCGGCGCGTATTGCTTCGATAGCCTGCCTTGGAGGTCGTATTCCAGCAGCCCGGCCGGACCCGCAATATAGAGGCAGTCCTGAAACCGTGTCGCCTGGAAGAACACGGCCGGGGCACTGATCGCTTCGAACCCTTGCTCGGCACGGGCCAGGAGCGGCCGCACGACAAAGGTTATCTCGCGCTCGGCGCGGACCTCTTCCTTAGCACGGTGCAATGCCCGCGAGGCTCTCCAGCCGACGAAACCGAGCAGTAGCACAAGTCCGGCCAAGCTCGCCACCGCCAGCCCCGAGACGCTTCTCGCGCTCCAGTTCTTCAGGGTCTTATGGAACATACTCTAACACAGCCGATCTTTTGTCTTCGCATAAGCGCGGTCGGGGCTCGGGACTCGCAAGGGAAGATTGGGTTCAGGGATTCGTCCTGCGAACCCCGAACGCGGAATCCCGAACCTCGCTCGCATCGTCAGCCTATTGGTGAAAGGCAGCACAGGATGCCCCTGATTTTCATCCCTTGCGTTCGTGTCATTCTTGCGTCCGACGCTACAAGGGGTAGCACGCCGCACTCCAGAAGGTCATGCGGTTGATTTCATGCTTGTTACCTTGTGATTTACTGGAGGCTCGACGTGTCTACTGGCAGACGTTGTGGCGGCAGCGCCACAGTGTTGGTGTCGTCCCCGCCCGCGACGGGGCCAATAGGCAGTTGCTCGATGGTGGACGAAACCTGCTCCGTCGCTGGCCGAGGTATGCAGCAGGCTGGGATTGAAGCCTGTGACCGATCAAAAGCCTCCGACTGTAGGGCAGGATGCTCGTGTAGAGGCATCAGCACCGGTGCCGGGCTCTGCCTGGACTGCGGCACAGAAATCGGAACTGCGTTTTTCGAGACGTTAGCCCTCCCGGAAGTAGCGAGCTTCCGATTCGCAGATACCGGCTCCTTCCAACCCATTGTTTCCATTAACCTTCCTCGCCAGGTCCGTAGCGCATGCCGCGAAGGGCTCCAAATGCTTCAGACAGGCACCGGTTTCTCGGAGAAATCGGTTAAGTTCTGGCCCTAGTGGCGATTGCAGCGGGTTTAGCGAAATAAAGCATAACCCTGCCAAACGGCAAAGATACGCTGGAAGTCACAACAGGAGGTGTCACTTTGAGTATAACTTTGCCGGAATAAACCATATCCTTGCCGCGTCGTCGGAGGGCAGAAGTTCTTTGTTTCCCAGGGGACAAAATCGCGTGAGAGTGGGGCCCTAAAGCATATTGTTGCCGCGAGTCCATTCTAAAGCATATCCTTGCCGCGAGTCGGAATGCAACCCCGACAAGAAGGCCGCCTTCCCGATGGAGGGGGGAAGCACGCAGACCAGCGTCCGCCCTTGCGACCACAAGGGAGTTGGTCACTGATCGCGGGTAATCGCCGATCACAGCTTCCTCGGGCGCAGAATTAAGCCAGCATGTGGCACTCCTACGGGTGGGCCGTGTAACTGGCCAATCGCGATGCCCGCTTTGGACTAACTCCAGGGGAGAATTGAGGTTACAACCGTGTGCACAGATTGGACCAGTTGTGACGAAATCAACCGGGCGAACTGCTTGGTTATAGAACGTTTACGCTAGATTTAGATCCAAGCAGATTTGGACCGGTTGACTTTAGCCACTCCCTCCAGAAGTGCTCCAACGCCCGGCGCAGCGATGGCCTTCTGGTACGTTGCAGTGTCGCGTCACGGTCCGGCCAGCGTCCGGGGCATCCCGCAGTGCTAAAGAGTGCGCCGGACCAGCAACGGTAGATCCGGCGGCATCTCAGCTTGCGTCGTAGCTTATCAACAACAAGACGTCACCGATTGTGTCCGGGGTCAGCGAGGTAAAATTGGGCGCGCCCTGTTGCTGTATCTCGAAACTCCACGTTGCCGGCACTGTGCCGGGCGTGGGGATAGTCGCTGAAACGACGGCCGGTTCCGATACACCGGGAACCGGCGTCATGGTGATCGGTGTGCTCGGCAGCGGTGACTGCGGCACGAGGACAAAGGTACCTTGTGGCCAGGCGATGGCGAGCACGGTAAGCGAGGTAACTGTTATCGTCTTGCCGCGGGTCCAAGCCGGAAACTTCGACGCATAAATAGGAAGCGTGAGCACTTGATTGGCGCCGGCAGTCGGGGTGTACAGGAAGCCCTGCCACGGCGCCTGCGGATAGGGGTTGGCGACTGTCGGCGGCGGAGCGGCGAAGTCGTTTTGCGCGCTGAACACCTTGATCCCGGAGGTGGGCAGGTTGGCGGTGTTGTTGGCCTGCACGGCCTGCTGGAAGGCAGCGCCGCCGTCGAGGGCAGTGTAGTAGAGGTGGATCACAACGTCACCGACGGTCGAAAGGTCTACCTCGTTGTTGATTTGCGGCATTTCGAGGTGCCAGGAGCTGATGGCGCCCGCGTTCTCGAACGGCAAGTAGCGCTGGTCGGTGACATTGCTGGAAATGGAGGTTATGAAAAGACCAGGATCGTCCTGGGCGTTGCCCGTGGCGATCTTCTGCGGTACGGCGGCGTAGTTGTAAAGGAAGCGCGGATCGGAGCCGACCGGGCTTTCAGTATAGGGGGAGTTCGGATCAGTCTTGATGCGGACTTTGTTGGCGACCAAAGTGAGAGTGGCCTTCACATTGTCGAATTGGCCCGGATTGGAATATACCACCGTCAGGCTGACGCGCGTCAGGCGGCGGTTGTAGTGGCCGGGATAGTCGTTATCGAAGAGCAACTCGTGGAGGGTGAAGTCACAGGCTCCGGTCGCCAGCAGTTGCTCCAGGCAGGAGAGATAGGGTGCGGTGGGATTGAGCTGGCCGAGGGAGACATAGCGGCTGAGCTCATAGCGACGCGCGTTCTGCTGGAGGTAGGAGGCCTGCATGCGCCGCAGGTCGTGGTTCAGGGTTCCCCCGGCCAAAAGACCCTTGTACAGGCTGTCCCAGTAGCCGAACTGAATGAACGAACTGTCCTGGATGCCAAGCTCGAATTGGTAGCAGCGCTCGACTTGTTTACACAGTTGGTAGGCGAGCTGGTAGCTCTGGAAATAAGTGGCGGAGAGCGAGCTGACCATCCAGTCGTACAGGCTGTCGCTGGTGAACTTGTCGTTGAGGAAGTCGATCTGCTTCTGGATGCTGTCAATCTGCTCCTGATGAAGGGTCTGATTCCGCTGCGCAATCTGGAGCGCGAGCTGGGCGCCCGCGATCTGAATGTTGGCCTGCGTGATCTGAGTCTGCGCTTCCGCCGCGGCCTCACCCCAGTCGTCCTGCCGGCGGGCGTAAGTGCCTTGTAGGGTGGCCTGTTTAACCGCGGTATCGAGCGCTGCTGCTGCCGCTTTAATCGCATTCGCCCCTAACTCACCCGCAGAAGCCCAATTTAAGCCACCTGCCTCAGCCGTCGCTGCAGGCGTCCCGCCAAAGCCCGAGGCCCCCAGAACAAAGTTGGGATCGGCAGCTGCTATCCCGGCAATCGCGTAACCCGCCGCGAACGACCCTTGCAGTATTTGCAATCCGGTGTTGATCTTAAAAACGACTTCCTCGCCCTCGTTTAACGGGCCCCGGGTCGAATTGTACGTATATTTCTGCGTCGCCAGGGCCAGGGTTTGATTGAGAGCGTCTATGTTGCTCTGCGCCTGCTGCACCTGCCAGTCGAGGACATCGCTGCCGTCGCTGAGAAGCTGCTGCTGCGCGGCCTGCTGCAGCAGGGCCAGCGCGCCGGCATCGGTCGCCTCCAAGGCAGCCTGGAAGGAGGCTGCATAGGCCTGCACAGCGTTGACGAAGTCGAGCGCATACGGGTACAGGGAGGTGAAGCGATAGTTGGGGAGTGAGGCGCCGAGATCGCTGAGCACGCTCGAAAGGTCCACGCCGGCAGCCTGAGCCGCTATCAGGAGGCCGGGATCGATGGGAGCGTCAAAGAGCGCGAGCTGCAGCGGAGCGCCGGCGATGTTCTGGCAGTTGCGCAGCTTGTAGAGCCGATCGGCAACCGTGGTCCAGTAACCGAGCAACTGTGGATTGGACGGAATCTTGAAGTAGAAGGTCTGTGGGCCGGGAACGCCTCCCTTCTTGCCGCTCCCCGATCCGCCACCGCTTCCCCCAGCGCCGCCGATCAAGTTCTCGATTTCCACCATGGCGTTGGCGAAGGCATCAAGCTTGGGTTCGAGCTGGGCGAACGACTCGTCTGCAGTCGGCGGCGGTGTCACCGCCACGGGCGTCGGCCCCAGAATCTCGGACGCGATGACATAAATCAGTGTCGCCTCGCTCAGCGCCTCGCGCGATTCAGTCGAAAAGAGGTTGTCGCCCCAGGCGATCAGGTTGTCGAGATACGACATCACCGTACTCTTCATGTACGGGACGCCCATGCGCATGTCGGCGAGCGCGAAGGGGTTGAAGGGATCATTGCGCCAAGCGTCGACTTGGGCGACAGCCGACTTGTCTTTTTGGTTCACGGCCAGGAGCAAGTTATTGATCTCCTGGTCGTGGATCTGGCCGCTGGTGAGATTGCGGAGAGGCTTGGGAATCCAGAAGCGCTGCGGCACCGGGTCGCTGCCCTGGAGCGTGGGATTGAAAATGTACTGGAACCAGGTTTGGGCGTCTTCGAACTGCTGGTTCTGGCTGAGAAGCTGGGCGATGTAAAGCGGGATGTGATAGAACAGCTCCCAGTTGTAGACCGAAAAGGCGCCGCTGGTGCTGAAATCGAGGAATTGGCGATCCTGACTGGCCTTGGTTGGCGTCACTGCCGCACCGCTCAGGGCCGAAGTTGGATTCTGTCCGCGCACGACTGTCCACTTGGTATTGTTGGTGCCGCTCACGCCCGTGACCTCGAGAATCTCGGAACCGATCTGCACGTAGAAGTCCGGCGAGGGGACCCAGATGTTATTCGTAACTTTGATGGTTGTCTCCGAGGCCGAAGCCGAAATTGGCGACGCCAGTGTCGTGCTGGCGTCAGCAAGGTCCCACCGGACCCTCCCGGTAGGCTGATAGCCACTCTGGAAGCTGAAAACATCGGAGTAGCTGGGATCAATGTCGTCCGGGACCTGCTGTAGATTGGGGTCGTAGAGCAAGTCAAAATCGCCGCCCGCCAGTTGGTTCCAGAACAATCGGGTGAACGGGTGATAGAAAGTATGGAAATCGAAGAGAAGGATGTAAGGCGCGGTTCCTGGGTCCTTGGGCCTGTTGGTCGACCACGTCTTGCCGTTCTGATAGTACTTCTGGCTCTCCACCCAGTAGCAGCGGCGGTTGTCCTGAAAGAAGAAATAGGATGTCGGGTGGAAGGCCAGGTCGGTGTCTGGCCCCACAACGCGGAACGGAATAGGGGCGGCGGCAAGGAGCAGGGACAAGCCAAGTTCGCCGACACTAGGGTGAAACCAGAGCGGCTGGATTTGGTCTGATCCCTGCGTGGGGTCGGCGGGCGGCGTTTGCAGCGCACCAGCCTGCGGAAAAAGATTCACTTCACCGGTGAGATCGGGCTCGGGATGGCTTAAGGGAAGCAGCGGGTGGGCGTCGGGTCCGTAGGTGCTTTGGGCGTATCGAAGCAACTGCTCCAACTGACCATAAATGGCGATGCTGAGATTGTTCAATTCCAAGTCGCTGAAACGGCCGTCGAAGACCGCGCGGCCGACGTGCACCGCCTTCGGCAACATTGCTGACGCCTCAAGGACAGCTGCGAAGGCAGCATTTTGTTTGGCTAGGCTAGCTGTTATAGCAGCCAGCGCGCCGCTCTGCTGGGCTGCCTGTGCGTTGAAGAAGGCGGCAAGAGCTTCAAGATTCTCGGCGGTGGCGACGTCTTGAGCGTTGTAGTCGCCGAAGCGGAACACGTCGACCCACAGGTTCGGCGTGGACTCGGGGGGTGTGTACACCTTGAGAGTGTAGAGGGACTCGACTGCCTTCGTGTCGCTGACCGAGCTGGAGTTGAGCAGTGGTTTATCGAAAAGCTTACCCTTCGAGGTCTGCGCCGGGGCCCAGCTACCATTGCGAAAGATCGAGAAGTAGACGCCGAGGGTAACGTAGCGCTCCACGTCCTGGCTGGGCGGGCTGGTCGATGGCTGGGTCGCCGGTAATTGCTGCTGCGGCTCGTTCGATACTTTGACATCCAGCCAGAAAAGACAGAGGCGGCCTCGGTACATCGCGGGAACCGCATGGTACGCCTTAATATCAAGGGGGATCTGGGTCCAGCCGGACCATGCATTGTTGGCGTAGGAACGAAGGTAGAAGACAGGTGGATCGGCCAGAGTCCGCGCGACCACATAAATGGTCTCGGGAGTAGTTGAAGTCGCAGGGGCTTCACAGGTACCGGTGACGCGGAGGTGGGCCAGTCCGTCAAGCCCGTCAATGTAGTTGAGAACCACGGTTTCGAGATAGTCGGCGGTGCTTTGCCCCTGGCGGACTTGCTGTTCGAACGTTTGGTAAATCTCGGTGCGGTTGGGGCGCTGGGATTCGATCAGCCAGTTTTCGGGGTAGAGAAATACCTCGCGGTTCGCCTCCCAAATGCGGTAGCGGCTCATCCACTCCCACTGGTTCCAGGTGTCATCCTGGGTGAGATCGACGACAACTTTCGGCTCGAGGTTCATCAGGCAGCGCTCGACGAAGATCTGCACGGCGATGTAGGCCTGGACGACGCGCGAGGTCTGCATACACGAGCTCATCTGCACGTCGATGAGGAAGTAATTGAACAGGCCGTCCGCATCGGGCACGCCGGCGTCATCCACGTAAATAAAATTGCCGGAGGCATCGCGCTGGGCGATGAGATACGCTTCGAGGGCCGCGGATCGATTCTGCCGGATGGGATTCATCAGCGTGGGAGCGAGCGCCAGCCACGCGTCGCTGGTGGACTGCTGGGCCTTGAGCTCGCCGAGCGCGCTGGCCGCCTGGTTTTCGGCGGTGATTTCGTCTTGCGGGACCGTGCCCCAGCTCACAATCTGCGCGCCGAGAGTCTGGGTCACCGCCACGCCAACGCCGGCGCTGGTGTTCGGTGTAGTTCCCTGCTGGCCCCGGGCGACGGTCCACACGGTGTTGTCTCCGCCGCTCACCGCCTTCACCAGCAGAATCTCGGGGCCGATAGTGACGTAGAACTCCGGTGACGGGAAGCCAATATCGCTGGCGACGGTGATGGAGACCTCTACGGTGGATGTGATGGCTTTTGCGAGCGTGGTGCTGGGTACGGGGAGGCCCGCGCCGCTTGCCGTCACCGCGCTCGACATGGCTTCGAGCGTGCGCAGCGCATCATAAGTGGCCGGCTGCTCGTACATCGAGGGGAAGGCTGGACCTAGCGCCGCGGCGAACGCTGCAATATCTGCGAGCGGCCAGCCGGTGATAGTCTGGAGCGCACCTTGCGCCTGCGCCGGGTTCGCCAACGTGCCATTGCTGACTCCCCCGATCACGTCGTACAGCGTCTGCACCGGCGACGAAGGCGGGGCGGCTGTCCACAGGCGCGCCAGCTTGATTACCAGCAAAGTGGTGAGCACCTGCGATAGGTTCAGCGCCGGCTGGCCGGTGGTGACCGGGAGTTTGGTAAAATCAAGTCCGCCGTACACGGCAGCATTGGCGATTAGCCAGGTGAGATCCTTAACAACGAGCTTCAGTCCGCGGACCAGAACTCCGGTTTTGTCGAACATCCGGATGGCGAGGAACTGATTTGGGAAGCTCGCTTGCGTGATGGCCGGCAAAGTGCTCATCGTCGTAGTTCCCGGCGTAATCGAGACGTGGCCTGAGCCGCCCGGCAGCGCCGTATTCGTGCTCGCGATGTTGCTTCCAGGTGGCACCGGCGTCAACGCCGTGAGGGTGATCATCCCACCCGACGCGGTACACGGAACCAAAAAGGCATTGGGCCCGGCGACGGCCGGCGAGGTGTTGATGGCCTGAGCAAAGTCTGAGGCTGTTTGGTTGATGTTCCCATTGTCGGTAACAGTGAGGAGATAAGCGACGGTGACGGTATTGCCCAGGTGGTCGGTCAGAACCGTTTGCAGTGTGTCGCCGGTCGCCGGAATTCCGCCGATCGTGATGCTCGCCCAGGGAGTCGCCGGGGCCACCAGCGCGGGAGCTTCCAGCACTGCCAGCAAGGTGCCCGTGGTTCCTGGCACTTGGAGGGTCTTAAGGATTAACGCCGTGACGTCGTTGGCCAGCGCGGAGCCGCCGGTGGGATAAGCGTTTGCGGCCACAGCAGCGATCACGGTGCCATCCAGATCGCCACTGGTTGGCTTCACCGCTGCCCCGGTCGCGGCAGCCGTCGCGCTCGTGCCCTGCTGACCACGCAGCACAGTCCAAACTGGCGTCAACGCCGTGCCGCTCGCGGCGGCCGCCGCGGTCGTGCCCTGCTGGGCGCGCGTTACGGCCCAAGTGGTGTTGCCAGTCCCGCTGACGGCCGTCACCCGCAGAATCTCCGATCCGATGCAGACATCGAAGGGCGCTGGTGGGAACCCAGCGTCGCTTGCCACGGTAATGGAAGGGGCTGTGGCCGTGATGGCCGCTGCCAGAGTGGTGCTCCCCACAGCCGTCACCTGCAGAATCTCTGGCCCGATGTAGACGTAGAAGGGTGCCGGCGGGAACCCCGCGTCGCCCGCCACGGTGATCGAGGTCTGCACGGCGGTAATGTTCGCTGCCAGAGTGCTGCTCGCCGCGAGCAGTCCGGCGATTGCCTGCTGTACAGCTCCCAGCGCGGTGGCGATGCTCGCCGGGGTCATCTGGGTGGTTGTGGCCCACCCGCCGCTGATGGCGGCGGACGGCGGCGTGAGCAGATAGGTGAGAGCGTCGAGGCTTAGGCCCGATTGCTGTATGGTTGTCGCTTGCGCCAGGAAGGCCAGAGTGGCCGCGGGAGATGCATTGGGCCCGAGGAGCGGCGCGAGGGCCGCCGCGGAATTGGCCGCCGTGGGACTCAGGAGGTTGGCGACGCTGAGGAGGTTGGAAATCGAAAACTTAGATGCCACGGCCAGAGCGTTGACGCGGTAGATCAGGCTGAGATTGCCCAGTGTGAGCACGCCATCGGTGAGGGCCATCAGGGTGGTGAGATCGGCCCCGGAGACCCCGAGCGCCGGCTGAATGGCTTTCGCGTGATCGCTCAACACGAGATCCGCGATCGCGCCGCCCGTGGCCAAAGCTGCCATATCCGGGTCGGGCGCTGCCCAGGTCACCGTTGGGTTCAGGAAGATTTGAGCATAGAGGGAGGTGGTGGTAGCGCCGTCCGGATCACGGTGCGTGCCCGTGTCGATGTTCTGGTAGAAGGCGAGCAACTGGTCCACGGCGAGGCCGGTGGCGTCCTGAAGCTGCCGGAAGGAAAGCAGATTGGCGAGCGTCTGCTGGTTTAGCTGGCCATGGCCAACGGATGTCCTCAGCAGAAGATCAAGCTCCCACATTTTGCAACCCGTCGCGAGCCAGAGCCGGAGGAAACGATGCGCGCGATCCAGCCAGGGAACATCGAGGGGCTTGAGCACCTGTTTGCTGGTCGAACAGGTGTCGTCAATTCCCTGTATCTGGACGTTGGAGCCATCTTGCACCCAGGTCGCCTCGAGAAGCTCGAGGAGCGACTCGTAGGTGATGTTCGCGGCCTGGAGGAAGGCCGTTACGGGGGGGAGATCGGCCAGCGGGTTGGAGGTGTTCCAGGCGATCGAAGGAGCGACAGAATTCGCGTTAACAATCAGAAATTCCCCATGCGGGGGAATGCTGAAACGCTCGGCGCCCACCGCAGCCTGTTGGGCGACGGTGGCGCCGCCGAGAGGCAGCAGCGCCTGACGCAGTTGCCACAGTGGCAGGTTCCACTGCTGGAGATAGGTGCGCAGCCCGTCGAGCCCGGTGCTATACGGCAAGCTGAAGGGGTAGCTGGCGCCGAACAGCTTGACGTAAGCGGCCTGGTTGAAATATTCGGGCGCGGCACTGAGCTGGGCCGCGGTCGCGTCCGCCGAGGTTTGTTTCCACTTCGGGTTGATGAAATCGGTGAGCGTCACCGTAGTGTTGATCGGGGCATAAGCGACGGCGGTGCCCAACTGGCCGCGCCTGACCGTCCAGGTTTTGTTGCCGATGCCGCTCACCGCTGTCACCAGAAGAACTTCGGAGCCGATGGTGACGTAGAAGTTGGGCGATGGGAATCCGGCGTCACTGGCCACAGCGATGCCGGTCTGAATGTCCGTGATCGCGGCGGTCAGCTTGGTGCTAACAGAGAGCGGCGGGCTAATCTTGTCCGCGAGCAGCTCATTCACCAAGTCGATATAAGGCAGCTCCGTATCCGTATTCGAACAGTTCAGAAGCAGATTTCGGATGTCCGGACGCCGGCCGTCCAATACATCCAGTACGGTTTTCGACCCCTGAGGATGGTTGCGAAGCCACAGGAGCAGGTCGCAGAGATAGGCGGCCGGGCTCAGGATGGAGGTGCAATCATCGGTGGCGCAATAATCCTGCGAGCCAAACAGCGTCGCCAGAGTCGGGTCGCGGTCAGTGGCGGCCTTCACCTTGGTGTTGTAATCCGAAAACTGACCTATCGCCTTCGGCAAAACACCAATCGAATCCGTATTCAATTTGGTGTAGAGCCCGACGACGCTGGCATAGCGCTGCGCGGCCGCCTGAAAAGCCCGGGTGGCCTCGGGCTCGGTGAGACCAGCGGCAGTGGCCTTCACGAGGAACTGCTGCTGGCCCAGCGTGGAGATTTGAGTTGCTGAAGTGATACCCAAGCCGAGCAGCGTCTGGGCCACATCCGGGTTTGGCGCCACGCGCATGACGCGTTGGAAACTTCGCGCGTTGGCTACCACCGCGGTCTGATCTTCCCGGCTGATTCCTGCGAAGGCTGTGTCGCCCTGATTGGCGAGATAAACCGCAACGTTGTCCGTAAGCAGTTCGAGGCTGGGGTTGTTCTGGAAGAACTGAATGAGAGGTTGCTGCTGGGCCTTCGGCACCAGGGTGCCGACTGCGATGCGGCCGGAAAGAGCAGCGGTGGGGTAGGCGCGCGTGACGCGTGCGTACACCACACTCGCGAGCGCGTCGGCCGAACTGGCCGTTCCCGCGGCAACAGTGCCCGACGGCGGACCGGTCTGGTTGATCAACTGAAGCCAATCCTGTTGGCTCAAGCGGGCCAGGTCGGCCAGCGTCTTGTACGTTCCCGAGGAGAATCCCTGAACCAGATTCTGCAGCAGGGGCACGAAATTCTGAACGAAGGCGCCGATGGATAACGTGAGCTCGATGGCCGAGGCCTCCGCCGCTGTGAAGCCGCTCTGGCCGCTGCCGAGCGTGGTCCAAAAATCGCTTATCGACTGGGTGTTGGTGGCCAGGGCCTGGGCGAAGGCCTGCTGTTTGGCCTGCGGGATCGCTGCCACATCAAGGAGTTGAGCCAGCGTCGCATTGCCGACCAAGTAAGGCTGGTTCAGCAGGTCGGTGGTGTGCAGCGCCTGCAGCTCGCTGACGAGCTGCGAGATTTGCTTCGTGAATTGAGGACCGATAAGGTCAAGGGCGATGGCCGCGGTGATCGTTTGGGTTTGCACGTCCGCCGACAGAGCGAAGATCAGCGACGCGACGTTCTGGACCAGGGCGGCGATCAGGGTGAAATTCTGGCTGGCGTCGAGGAGCGGGCTGGGCAGCGCCGCCGGCACCTGCTGGCGGAGGAAGGCATAAAAAGCAGGCGCGGGAATCTTGAACGCGGTCTCGAGTCGTGCCGACACGGCGACGCGCATCACCACTTCGGTGCTCTTGCTGAGTTCCTGCGCCAGGAACGAGATATCCTGGTGAGTGCTGTTTTCGACGAGCTCGCTGAGCGTGAGACCGTCGAGCAGCGGCTCAATCGAGCGCACCAGGGTCGCCCACTCCGACTGATCGGCTGGTTCGAAGTTGAGATCAATCTCCAGAGTCGGCTGGGCCTGGGTCAGGGGGGACAAGATCGCGTCGAAGTACTCCGACAGCGCCTCGACGACCAAAAGCATCGGTTGCGGCGCGTGCTCGGGGACATCGTACTTTACATGATAGGTCCCGTCGTCCGAGGTCTTGCCTTCAACCAACTCTTTGCGCTCGCGGATGTGCTGCCACCAAACAACAACGCGGGCATCGCGGAGGGGTTCGCCTTGGCGCCCGGTAACAGTGCCGTGTATCTCATATGCTTTTCGGTCCTTCTCCATACCACTCTCCTTCTATCTGTCGAACGGTTCGAAAGTCTGATCTTGATGTACTCGGCCGCGTCGCTGCCCACCTGCGCTGCAGTTCGATCGCTCTTTGGCGGTGAGCGTTTCCGGTTGTATCTTCATTTTGTGTATCTCGTGTTACAAGTATTCTGGGTTGATGGTTTGTTGTTTCGGCGGGTAGGCCGATCTGCGCTGAGGCCCGGCCTGGTATTGCCGAGCCTGTGAGGTAGATAGCCCCCCGCCGTCTTCTCCCAAGCCGAGGAGAATGTACCTGCTCTACCTTCCGGATTGCCGGCTGCCGATTACGCGCAACGACGATTCACCATGCCGTAGGCGGCGATGCCGAGCAGGGCCGTCCCCAACAGAATCAAGGCGGACGGTTCCGGCACCGACCCGCCCGGCCCGGCCGGCTCAAAGGCCGCGCCGTTAGGCCCGAAGACGGACATGGCGCAATTCGGGCAGTTGCCAAAGTCGACGCTGGAGAAATTGTCGTCCGACGGATTCAGCGACCCGTAGGTCAGGAAGGGGAACATTTCCCCGGGGGCGGGCGTGAACCCGTTAAGGAAGTCAATGTCCAGCGTGCCGCCCAGGGAGGCCATCCCGGTAACATCGAGCACGCTGTACTGGCCGGCGTTTGCTCCCGTGATGTCGATGATCAGCGTGCCGCCGGCACCCTGAGTGTAGTTTCCGGTGATGGTTAGCGTGTCAGGCGTGCCCGGGTCAGAGGCACTGACGGTGCCCCCGACGTTGTTGACGTTGCCAACGATATTGCCGGTGCCGTAAATCACCCCGCCGGTGTTGTTGGTGAGGGTGCCCGTCCCCCCGGAATTAATCGTGAGCGTGCTGGGAGCCCCCGTCAGCGTTCCCACCTTCAATGTGCCGGCATTGGTGAGATTTCCCGGCGTGGTCATGTTGTAGCCGTTGGCGATGGTCAGGCTGGCATTGGCATTGATGGTGGCGAGAGCAAAGGCGTTGATGCCGGAACCGTCGGTCATCGCGGCGCTGGCCCCGTTCAGGATGACGCTGGTGGGTGTGGCGCCGTCTCCCAGCGTGGTGATCTCGCCGCCCGTTTGACCCAAGGGGTCGATCTGGATCGTTCCGTTGTTCATGACATAGCTGCCGCCGGCGAGCGTGCCGCCGTTGAAGTTGGTGAACGAAACAGGTGCCATCACGTGCAATAAGTCGCCGCTGTTCGCCTGCAACGTGCCGTTGTTGACGAACGTCAGGTTTTCGATAACGCCCGACCCCTGAATGGTGTGGCCGGTGTCGTTGATGAGAATCTCAGTGCCGTAAGTTCCTGACACAAAGCCATTGTTGAGCGTCAGCGAGCCCGTACCGGCGACGCTTCCCAGGTCGAAGGCGGAGCCGTTGCCGTTCAAAACCAGGTCCGCGCCGCTGCTGTTGCCCACGGTAATGCCGCCGTCGTTGTTGAAATAGGCCGTCTGGCCAGCAGGGGCGGTCAAAATCAGAGTTCCACCGTCATTCACCGTCACCGTGCCCTGGTTGTTGAATGCCGGCGCGGAAAGCGAAGCCCCCGAATAAACGCTGGCATCCCAGCCCAGCGTGCCGGTGCCAGCGACCTGCATGGCGCCATTATTGGTGACACCGGGAGAGACGGACAACCCGGTCGGCAGTATGTCCAAGGAGCCCGAGGTAGTTAAGCTCACCGTGCCGTTATTGGTAAAGTCGAGGTTGTTGATGTACGAGGTATAGCAGCTTGGAGACGAGCAACTCGCAAAGATGGTGTGGCCGGTATCGTTGATGAGCAGCTCGCTGCCGGCAATCCCGGATATCGCGGACATGCCGTTGAGGGTCAGCGAACCTGTTGTAGCGAGGCCTCCCAGATCGAAGGTTGAGTTGCCGCCTTCCAACTCCAGGTTCGCACCGTTGATGCTGCCCACGGTAATGGTGCGGTCGTTGTTGAAATAGGCCGTCTGGCCAGGAGAGGCCCACAATTCCATAGTTCCGCCATCATTCACCGTCACTGTGCCCTGGTTGTTGAACGAGCTCGGCGAACTGGTGGCATCCCACACCAGGGCGCCGCCGCTCGCCGCCGTCATGATGTAGTTGTTGGTCACGGTCTGGCCGGCGCCGGGTGAGAGGCCCAGGAAGCCGGTGGCGGTGATCTTACCGGCGTTGACCAGCGTCAGGTTGCCGATAGTGCCCGAGCCCGAGATCGTGTTGTCGACGTTGTCCAGCGTCTCAGTCCGGTAGGCCCCGGAGATTAGCGCTCCCGACAGATTGATGGTGCCGAGGCCGTCCAGCGTGGCTGTGTGGCCGAATCCGCTGTCGTTGATGAGGAGCACGCCGAACCCGTATGCCGACGATGTAAGGTTGATGGTGCCGGTGTTGTTGATGGTGCCGTTGCCGATGCTGATGTCGAGCGTCAGGGTGCTGACCCCATAAACGTTGCTGTTGTTCCCCCAATTCACCGTCCCGTTGTTGGTGAAAGTTCCGGCGGCATTGCTGCTGTCGATGGTGAGCTGGCGCAACGTTACTGCGTCATCCTGCAGCGTCTCGGTCGCGCCCAACTCCAGGCTATCAATGATAGCGGGGCCGACGTTGAAGGTCACTGTGTCGCCGCTGCCGTTGATCGACACGTCGAAGAAGGCAGGGGGCGCGTTGTTCGGAACGCACCCGGCGATCGACCAATTGGTGTCGCCCCAGTTCCCGTCACCGCCGTCCCAACTGATGGCGTTCGTGCCGCCGCCGGGGCATTGAGCACGCGCCGTGCCGGCACCGATGGATACGAGAACTGCCAGCGTCAGCACCGCGGCCGGCAAGCGGCCAGCGCGCTTCGTTTCCTTCGCGCCCAAGCTCACCACCTCAGCAGCAGCAGAATTCAGCTTCGACATGGGAATCCCCTCTCCGGTTCCGCCTCCGTGGTGGCCGGGTTGACCGCTTGCCAGATCGTGCCACCTTCGATTAACGGCCTGATTGTCGAGTGATTGTCTGACTCTCGCCCGACCAAGCGTTTCTCGTACGACGAGTAATTGCGCGCCCTTTGAGGAACGCGCCACAGGTTAATCTTTGAAAAGGCCCTTTTCTTGCAAGCAGCAGGATTCTAGCCGTGTAACCTCTGTCCCACAATTGCTCCCAGACCCCAGGAGCGCCGTACCCAGCAGTGTGCAATGCCAATCTACAAGAGCTAGTTCCCAAAGGTCAGCGATGTCACTTCGCTTTCTTCGCTTTGGCCCGCGTTGCCTGGACCGCCGGCGTGGAGTATAATCGCCTCGGTTCTGGAGACCTTCCACGGCGGCACCCTTTTGGCTCTCGCACAACCTAGCCGGGTGCCGAGAGGAAGTCCTCCCGAAACCCTGAAAAACTTCTTACAAATTCCTTACCACGCCTATGAGTGGGCAGGCCAAGCAGTTGTACACTTTCGACCCCTTCGTTCTGGACGCCGGCCAACGCCTTCTTCTACGCGACGGGAAGCCGGTTCCGCTCGCACCTAAGGCGGTTGACATCCTGCTGGTGCTCGTCGGTAACGCCGGACGCCTGGTTGAAAAAGATGAGCTGATGAGGCAGGTGTGGCCCGATACGTTTGTAGAGGAAGGGAGCCTCACCAAGAACATCTCTGTCCTACGACAGGCGCTGGGAAACGGGGATGGGGGGCGGGAATACATCGAGACGGTGCCCAAGCGCGGCTACCGGTTTGTGGCCAGCGTGGCTGCCGCCGTGTCCAATGGCGAGGGGCCAGCCGCCAAGACGGAGCCGCCGCAGCCCGCGGTTGCCACCCCGGCCTTAGACCCCGACGCTGTCGCTGGTCTGCCCCCGGCGCCTGAGCCTGACGCTGGTGGCGGTGCCGAAAGGTGGCCTTGGAGGCTGACGACGACGGTTCTAGCGGTTCTGGTGCTGGCAGGGCTATTGGGCTGGGTCTGGCTTTCTCCGTCACCGCCGCCCACCGTTCTCAAGATCACGCAGATTACCCACTTCGGCCGGGTGGATCCGCCCTCTCGGCTGGTGACGGATGGGACGCGGCTCTACTTTGTGGAAAGGAGAGGTGGCCGCTACACGCTTGCCGAAGTCCCTGTTGAGGGAGGCGAGCCGGTCCCGGTGCCTACACCGTTTCCCAATACCGCACTCTACGGTATCTCCCCCGACCATTCTGAGCTTCTGGTGGGCAGCTATGAAGGTGGGGAGGATGAACCGGCGCTCTGGATGGTGCCTACAACGGGAGGGTCGCCGCGCCGCTTGGGGAACGTAGTCGGTCACGATGCGGCGTGGTCCCCCGACGGGCAGAAGATTGTGTACTTCTCCGGCTCCGACCTTTACGTGGCTAAGCCTGACGGCTCGGACCCCCGCAAGCTCGCGACAGCGGAAGGCAAGGGATTGTTCTCGCGCTGGGCGCCCGACGGACAGGTTTTGCGCTTTAGCGCCTGGGGGCCCGAAACACTGACACTTTCACTCTGGCAGGTCGATGCCGGGGGAAGCAATCTTCATCGTCTGCTGGCCGGGTGGAGAGAGCCCCCAACCTTTCACGGAGACGGAGAATCAGATGGCGATTGGACGCCGGACGGGAACTACTTCGTGTTTCGCTCGACGCGCGCCGGCGTGGCCAGCATCTGGGCGATTTCTGAAAGGGGCAAATTCTTACGCCGGCCGTCACGCGCTCCGGTGCAGCTCCTGACAACAGACTCCAGCCTGTGGAGTTTGTTAGTCGCCAAAAACAAAACCTTCTACACGGGGGATAAAGAGGTCCGGGAATTGGCGCGCTATGACGCGCGATCGAAACAGTTCGTTCCGTACCTCCCTGGAGTCCGGGGGCGGGACGTCAGCTTTTCCAGGGACGGTCAGTGGCTAGCTTACGTCGTGCCAAACATGCAGCAAGCCATCCTCTGGCGGAGTCGAGCGGACGGCAGAGACCGGCAACAGCTGAGTTTCCCTCCTATGATCGCAGGTGCGGCACGGTGGTCTCCCGATGGAAAGCAGATTGCCTTTGTGGGGAATTTATCGGGAAAGGTGCGGAGGATCTTCCTGGTCTCATCCGGGGGAGGTGAGCCGGAACCCGTCACCGCGTTGGACAGCCTCTACCCCGACTGGTCTCCCGGCGGAGACTGCTTGTTTTTCAGCGCACCGGTCCCGGCATCAACGAGCATCTTCGGGGCGGAAAATGCCGGCACCTACGAGCTCGACTTGAAAACCAGGCGGCTTTCCGTTTTTCCTGGGGCGGAAGCTCTAAAGGCCGCCTCCTGGTCGCCAGATGGACGTTACTTGGTTGCCCAAACCCGCGACGACCGAAAGCTGATGCTCTTCGACTCTCAATCGCGGCAGTGGTCCGAACTTGTCCATGGCGGGGTCCTTCGGGGCCCAGGTCTCTGGTCGCGCGACAGCAAGTACGTTTATACACAGGACGTATATGAAGGCGTCAGCCAGCCCATCTTTCGAGTGCGGGTCAGCGACCGCAAGATTGAGCGCATCGCGGCGTTTGAACAGATTCTGCGGGCGGATACCCGAAACTACTTTTTGGCGGGCTTGGCGCCGGATGACTGTCCTCTGGTTTCGCTGGTCCTCAGCCACTCAGACATCTATGCGCTTGATTTGAACCTGCCCTGAGCCGGAAGAACCCCGCGGCACTTGACTGAGGCGGGTTGGCCGGGGCCTCCGCAAGCGAATCACCGACAACTACCAGAAGTCAGTGGGCCAGAACCCTACTACAACGGGCCGCGGCCTCGGATCTGCCAGCCCAAGGAGATCGAAGCAGCATTGAAGGCTGCACTGGCGCAGGACAATCCTGAATCCGTGCCTCAGGTTGCTCGTCGTCTCGGGTACGTCACTTCGGGCCCCTTCTTCAGGCCTTTTCCCGCCTTGTGTCGAGCAATCCATTTGAAAACCGCACGCCGGAAGGCAGCTCGAATTCGACAGATGCGACGGATTGCCGAGGCAGCCCTCCAAGAAAATCCTCCGCCTTCTTTGCGCTCGCTGGCCGTTCGCTTGGGTTACAAAGACAAGAAAGTGTTTGCGCGCCATTTCCCTGACCTTGGCTCTAAACTGCAGGCGCGTCGGAAGGCCCTTGCGAGAAATCATGCCGCACAACTAAGAGAAGAATTGAAACGATTTACGCGGACTGAACCGGCTCCTTCCATGGCCGAGGTGTGCCGTAGACTGGGCTTGAAGCATCTAACGGCCAGTCGCAAGTTCCCGAAGGAATACAAGCTCATTGTGTCAAGGTATCAGCGACGTCGTCGGGCCGTGGCTCGACTGTGGCGACATGGATCCAGACTGCGCCCTTCATAACCCCAGCCTTCAGGCCACCAGCATCGTTGGAACAGCTGCCCCTGTGTTTTCTCGCAAGTAATAGTATCAACCTGGGTTATCGTCAATTGGCGTGCCCAGCCTCGCGCCCTTTGGGGGCGCCTCTACAAGGCTCGCGCGACTTCCCAAAAACCAGGTTAACCTGTGGCCCTAGTGTAAGTTGCAGCAGCTTTTCCAGAATAAAGCATAACCGTGCCAAACGGCAATTTTATGCTTAAAGTCACAGCACGCGGAAAGGAGAACCTGCGCCATGGCCTGGGTCTTTGCCCACACTGGAGATCTGCATGTCGAAGAGGACCGCTACTTCGGCGACACCGCCCAATGCCTTGAATGGTTTGTTGCGGACGCCATCCGTTCCAACGTAGACCTATTCGTAATCGACGGCGACTTGACGACCTACAAAGCCACGATCAAGGAACGGAACCTCTGGATCGACATGTTGATCCGGATGGCTAACCATGCCCCCGTCGTGCTGGTCGCGGGTAATCACGGCGCCGAGTTAACCGGCGATCTATAAGAAACATTCACGGAATGCACCGCAGGGCAAGATTGAGCCCATCCGTTTTCAGGTAACGCATCCATATCATCCCCTGTCGGGGCAAGAATTCGACGTGGTGTCCCATCACAAGTACTTCGTCGAAGACCGGGTGTACTTCTTCGATACAGCAGGACGTTATCGCTCAATTCCAGCACAGTTCACCAGCCTTGCGCCTCAGGATCCGTTCGTGGCCATGTCGGCAGGCAGGTCACATTTTCGGGTTGAGGATCTCCTCGAACTCGCTAAGGTGCTGGAGAAGTTGAAGACATGGCAGAGAGCACTGTGAGCTGCTTGTGTAAAGGTAATTTCGCTGGATATGTTAACATAATTATGCCGCCTTCAATGACAGGAATAGGCTTCCAGACAAAGTCTGCGCGTATATCATATGACAGGATTCGACCACCCAATAAGGGCTTGACAAGCGCTTATCGGCATAATTATATTTACAGAGGGAGATATCTCAACTTGGAGGTGCTGTGATGCCTACCAAACAGCGACATCCGGACAAGGCCGAATCACTGCGAGGGCAAGGCACGCTTAACCCCCGGCCGCACGCAATCAAGAGTCAGCTGTTTCAGGGCAGCGACTTCTTCGATCCGAGAGACCTCGTTCAGACGAAGTACGAGATGTTGCGCGGCGCACAAGTCGAAGGCAGTCCCGTCAGCCGGGCGGCGGCTACGTTTGGCTTCTCGCGCCCGACCTTCTACCAGGCGCGGGCGGCTTTCGAGCGCCACGGTTTGGCAGGCTTGATACCCCGAAAGCGGGGGCCTCGACAGGCACACAAGCTCACACCCGAGGTGGTGGAGTTTGTCGAGCAATCTCGCGCCCAGGATGAGTCACTTGGGCCGAGAGAGTCGGCCAACCTCATTAAGGAGCGCTTTGGCATATCGATTCATCCCCGCACTATCGAACGCACCCTGTGGCGCGGAAAAAAAAACTGAGTTGACCAGTAATGGTGTGCCTGCATTAACTACCTCCGTTGGCACTGACGATCTGGTCGCTCGCTACGAAGAAATGCGAAGCCAAGTCTTGGAAGGGAGCGGGAGAGGATTGGGACTCGCCTTACTCCTTCGCCATGGCATGAAAGCCTGGATTGGAGCTTGGTCTGAATGTCGCTCGCAGTCAGTTTCGAAACCCGAAGAAGCATCTCGGCGAATCTGCCTGGTTCCCGCTGAGTTGCGCTCGGAGGCCGTCACGATTCTAGCCGGATTCGCACTGAGCGTCTGGCAAAAGGAGGGATCATAATGATCGACGCCAGCCAGAAGGTGACCAGCGAGCATCTGAAGCGCAATGCCTACCTTTATGTGCGGCAATCAACACCTCGACAAGTTCTTGAAAACACCGAGAGTAGCAAGCGGCAGTACGCACTGCGCCATCGCGCTGTTGCCTTGGGCTGGCCTACGGAGCGGATCATCGTGGTTGACAGCGATCAAGGGCACTCCGGCGCGTCAGTGGCCGATCGCGAGGGCTTCCAGAAGTTGGTCGGAGAAGTGGGAATGGGCCGAGCTGGCGTTGTGCTTGGTTTAGAGGTATCGCGGCTAGCGAGGAACAATGCAGATTGGCATCGCCTGCTGGAGATTTGTGCCCTGACCGATACCTTGATTTTGGACTAATGTTGAGTACCCATTAATGTGGAGTGCCGATCGGTCTCCCTGAAGGTTGGTGAGGGG
>Ga0335078_10004421_pt1 | contig 20845 bp, 16 predicted proteins | sample Lox_Sample_32_FD_206711 | JGI IMG/M metagenome (GOLD analysis project Ga0335078, IMG submission 206711) | Soil microbial communities from Loxahatchee National Wildlife Refuge, Florida, United States - Lox_Sample_3.2 | ecosystem: Environmental > Terrestrial > Soil > Wetlands | place: USA...
CGCGGGCGCCTGCTCGGTCCAGGTGGTGCCGTTCCAGGTCCAGGTGTCCGCGAGTGCGTTGCCGGTGCTCGTGGAGCCGCCGAACAGGACGACGCTGTGGGTAACCGCGTCGTAGGCCATCGATGCATCGAACCGGCTGGGCGGGCTGGCCGCGGGCGCCTGTTCGGTCCAGGTGGTGCCGTTCCAGGTCCAGGTCTCGGCGAGCGTGCCACCGGTGGAATCAAGGCCGCCGAACAGGACAGCGCTGTGGGTGGCCGCGTCGTAGGCCATCGACGCACCCAGCGAGCCGGGAGGGCTGATCGCGGGCGCCTGCCCGGCCCAGGTGGTGCCGTTCCAGATCCAGGTGCCACCGCAGCCGTACAGGACGACGTTGCGGGTGGCCGCGTCGTAGGCCATCGGCACATCCCAGCAGCTGCCGGGGCTGGTCGCGGGCGCCTGCTCGGTCCAGGTGGAGCCGTTCCAGGTCCAGGTGTCACCGAGCGTGCCACTGTTATTGACGCCGCCGAACAAGACCACCTTGCCTGTGGCGGCGTCATCGGCCAGCATTGCATGCCAGCGGCCGGGGGGGCTGGTCGGGGGCACCTTTTTGGTCCAGCGCGGCGCCGGGGACGAATTCGCCATCGCGGCTGACTGCGGGATGCCAAGAATTCCAAAGATGGCCAGTAAGGCGGCAACGGGGATCCGGCCCCGGGTACTGCGGCGCTGTTTCATGAGTCCTGCCCCTCACTTGCAACGGCACGCCGGTTGAGTCCTAGCCTCCGAAGGCGACCGGGCCGGGGCTCAGTTGTTCGACGCGGCGGCCGCGCCACGGGTTGACCCGGCCGCGGTGCGCGGCTAGGCCAGGCTCGCGGGGCCGCACTCCGGACCTACGGGTATCCCACCAGCCTGGGATCGCAGGACAGACCTGACACCCTCTGCCTGGCCAGCACTTTTGTGCCAGTGCATGACAGACCACAAGAGAAGGTGTTCCGATGAATGGGCCAACCCTAGTTCCGCTGAGCAGGGCCGATGCCTGACCGTTCGGTGGACAGCGAGGCTGTGATGCCCAGCAGGGCGGTGCTACCGGTTGTTACGGCGAGCCCAGTAGGCCGGCCCGCCGTGCCCCGCGTCACTGAAACGCTAGTTCTGTTGGGTTTTGTGAGACATAATTAGCGGTATGGACTACCCGGGATTCTCCTGGACCGCAGGGTCGCGCAAGCATCGGGTGTCCCGCAGCCAGGCCCGCCACGTGGTCGAGCACGCGGGGCTGTACTTCGTCCGCCGGGCGGACCCGCCTGGCCGGCCGGATGAGGCGTTGCTGTTCGTGGGCGCCGACGCCGACGGCCGGAAGTTAGAAGTGGTGGGAGTCGAGTTAGCCGACGGCAGGCTCCGGGTGATCCACGCAATGCCGATACGGCCCGGCTACGAGCCGCTGTACCAGGAGGCGCACAAATGGCGGCAGTGAAGAAGGCAGCACGAGCCCGGCAGCCGGTCACCCGGACGGGCGCGCCCCTGGACGCAGCGTATGAGGACGCCCTGGCACACGAAGCCGAGGAAGGCTTCGACCCTGCTGATCTTGCCCGCCGCCGGGCGGGACGGCCGTCCCTGTCGGGGAGTCCGGGCCACTCCACCCGGCTGGGCGTCCGGCTCGATGATGACACCTACCAGAGCATCCGGCGGCTCGCCGAACACCAGCACCGCAACATCAGCGACGTCGTCCGCGAGGCCATCAGCCGCTACCTCGAAGCCAGCTGACCGGTCCACCGCAGCGGTCGCAGCGCGCCACTGGCGGTCTGAGCACCAAAGAATGTGGTGGTTGCGGCGCCCATGATAATCACGCCGCCCCGCAGCGCCGGCCGCCAGTCACACCAGTAGCAGGAGGCACCGCAGGCACCAGGCCCGCCGGGCGCCCTGCCAAGATCATGGAGTCACGCCACCCGGAGGGTGTACAAGCAGATCCGAAACGGCCTCCCGCCTCCGGCTTCCTTGATCCGGGACGATCCGCAGCGCTATTTACCGCAGATCGTCCCAGATCATGGCGTCGGTAGGCGGACGGGTGCGCCATGATCTCGGCATGGCCTCTTGCGGTCCCCCGGGCAGGGCACTTCGCCGCGCCGGGGCCCTAGCGCTGGCCACGCTGGCGGCGGCCGGGTGCTCGGCGGGTGGGGGCGCCCCGCCCGGGGCAACGGTGGCGAGCTGCTACGTCTTCAGTGTTCAGGCCCTCCAGCGGCACGTCACGGTGACCACGATGCCGCCGGCCTGCGCCGGTCTCAGCCACGAGCAGGTCAACCTGGCGGTCGACCGGGCCATCCGCACGGTGGTCGGGCCGCGCCACAAGGCCGCCGGCCGCCGCCTGGCGCACCGGGAGAGCGCCTACCTCGCCTACCTCGTCACGGTGGCCCCGCCCCGCCCGGCACGGCCGGCCACCGCGCCCGCCGGGCATCGCGGGGGCCTGCCGTTGGGCCTGGCCGCGCTGGCCGCCTGGGTGCTCACCGCCGGGGCCGGGGCGTGGCTGCTGGCCGGCTGGATCGCCGGCGGGGGCCTGCGCCGGCGTTACGCCCGGGTCAGCGGCGTGCCGCGGGTGGTGGTCGTCGGCCACTTCGGGCTCGCGGTCACCGGGCTGGGGATCTGGATCGGGTTCATGGCCACCGGCGCGACGGCGCTGGCCTGGGCCGCCGTCGGCGTGGTCCTGTCGGTGGCGGGGCTGGGCATGGCCACGCTGGTCGGCGGCCTGCCGCGGGCGCGGGCGGCGGCCTGCGACGCACCCGCCTGGGCGGGCAAGCCCGTGATCGTCATCGCGCTGCATGGCACGCTGGCCGCGGCGACGATCCTGCTGGTCGTGCTCGCCGCGATCGGCGCCCGCTGACCCCGAGCCCGGACCGTGGCGGCGCCCGGCATACGGTCGACCGCGTGGCTACATCGATCGCACTGGTCACCGGGGCCAACAAGGGCATCGGCAGGCAGATCGCCGGCCAGCTGGCGGACGCGGGCCTGATCGTCTACGTCGGGTCGCGCGACGCCGCCAGGGGCGAGCGCGCCGTCGCGGAGATAGGCGGCGACTCCCGGCCGCTCGTCCTCGACGTGACCGACGCCGCGGGCATCGAAGCGGCCGCGCATCAGGTCGGGGCGCTGGACATCCTGGTGAACAACGCCGGCATCTCCGGCGGCGCCGCGACCGCGGACCAGGAGGACGCCGGCGCCTTCCACCGCATCTATGCGACCAACGTCTTCGGGGTCGTCGCGGTGACCAACGCCTTCCTGCCCGCGCTGCGGCGGTCCGCGCACCCGCGGATCGTGAACATCTCCAGCGGCACCGGATCGCTGGCCTGGTCCACCGGGGCGCAGTTCCCGCACCGGGGCAGCTACGCCGCCTACCGGTCCTCGAAGGCGGCGCTGAACGCGCTGACGGTGTACTACGCCCACGCCCTGGCCGAGGATGGCATCAAGGTCAACGCGCTCGCGCCCGGCCTGCGCCGAACCGGCCTCAACGCCACCGCGGCGGCCAGCGACGGCGATCCGGCCGAGGCCGCGGCCGGCGCGGTCCGGCTGGCGCTGCTGCCCGATGACGGGCCCTCCGGCGGGTTCTTCTCCTGGGACGGCACGCCGGTCCCGTGGTGAGACGGCGGCGCCGCGGGTCGCCGCGTTCTGCCCGGCCGGCTGGCGGAGCCAGCGCCCGCCGTTCTCTAATGAGGTGCAATACGCCCCGCCAGGGCCGGCCTTCATCCGCATCGGAGGCGTGATCCATGCCGTACGTGCCCACAACGGCCGGTGAGACCGACGTCGATGACCTTGGGGCCGTGCTCATGCACGAGCACGTGTTCATCCGGACCGAGCCGCTGCAGCAGGGCTGGCCCGGCTTCGGCGGCTGGGACACCGAGGCTGAGGTCGCGGCCGCGCGAGAGCGGCTGCGGGGCCTGGCCCAGGCCGGGGTCGGCACGATCCTGGACATGACGGTGCCCGGCCTCGGCCGCGATCCCGCGCTGGTCGCCAGGGCGGTGGCGGGCACCGGGCTGAAGGTCATGTTCGCCACCGGCTACTACACCTACGACAACCTGCCGTTCCCGTTCCAGTACCGCGGCACCGGCAAGATCCTCGACGATGAGGACCGGCTGCTGGAGTCGCTGTTCGAGCGGGACGTGACGACCGGGATCGGCGACAGCGGGTTCCGCGCCGCGGTGCTGAAGATCGTGACCGACGAGCAGGGAATGACCACGGACGTCGAGCGGGTGGCGGTCGCGATAGCGAACGTGCACGCGCGCACCGGCGCACCCGTGTGCACCCACGCGCACGCGCCCACCCGGCGCGGGCTGGAACAGCAGCGGATCCTCCGGTCCCGGGGCGCCGACCTGGGCCGGGTGATGATCGGGCACGCCAACGAGACCACCGACCTCGGCTACCTGGAACAGATCATCGACAACGGCTCCTATGTGGGCTGGGACCGCTGCGGCCTGCAGGCGGTGGTGCCGCTCGGCGGCCAGCTGGACACGCTCGCAAGGCTTTGCCAGCGCGGCTACGCGGGCCGGATCATGCTGTCGCACGACAAGGCCTCGTTCACCGACTGGTTCACCAACGCGGAGCAGGACTTCGTCCTGCCCGACTGGCAGTTCAGCTACATCCACTCCGCGCTGCTGCCCGGCCTGCGCGACCGCGGCGTGTCCGACGGCCAGATCGAGCAGATGCTGGTCCGCAACCCACGCGAGTTCTTCGCCGCGGGCGGCTGACCGCGCCGTTCCCGCCCAGCGGGGTGCCAGGCGCCGCTCCGGCAGCGACTCTTCACGGCCCCCGGCGTCCGGAACCAGGACAATCCGGGCACCAAAATGGCTGCGGGACGTGAGGAGTGTTCCCGGATGGTGGGATCGCCGGGGTGGCGGGATAGCGGGGGGCGGCAGGGGTGGGAGTGCGGCTGGGCCGCGGGTACGATCGCGCGTGGAGGTGCGGCCATGGCCACCGTGACCTGCTCGTGTTGTGGTCAGGTCCCGGAGCAGGGCTGGGTACACCTGCATTCGCGCCGGGACATCGCGATCTGCTACCGCTGCCTGGACTGGCTGAACGCCATGCGGGCCAAGGACGTCGCCGCCTCCGGCGGCGGGGCCGCCATCACCGGCGTCGTGCCGTCCTTCAGCGTGGCGGACATCGACCGCGCGGTGGACCACTACCAGCGGCTGGGCTTCCGTACCTCGCTGGTGGACCAGGCGCACGCCCTCGCGCGCCGGGACGGCCTGATCATCCGCCTCGCCCATGCCGACCGGCATCCGGCTGGCCGGGGCAGCATCGTGCTGCTGCACGTGGACAGCGCCGACCAGCTTGCGGGCGAATGGCGCCTGGCGGGCGTGGCGGTCACCGGGCCCGCGGACGACGGCAGCGGCGCGCACGAGGGCGCGCACACCGATCCCGACGGGAACACGATCCGGTTCCGGTCCCCGGGGCCGGCCGCTCACTGACCGCCGGCCAGGCGGGCCGCCTGGGCCACCAGGTAACGCTGCTGCGGGGGGCTGGCCGCACCACCGCGCCGAGGACCTGCGGGGCCAGCCGCCGCAGCAGATCCCCGGCGCCGGGCGGGGTAGGCCGATGTCGGCGATGGCGGCTACCGTAGGCCCGGTGCGGGTAGCGACCTGGAACGTCAACTCAGTCAAGCAACGGGTGCCGCGGCTGCTGCCGTGGCTGGACCAGCGGCAGCCCGATGTCGTCTGCCTCCAGGAGACCAAGCTCGCCGACGCCGCGTTCACCGGGTTGCTCGGCGCCGAACTGGACCGCCGCGGCTACGCGGTCGCCCTGCACGGCCAGGCCCAGTGGAACGGGGTGGCGATCCTCTCGCGGGCAGGCCTGGACGACATCGTCGCAGGGATCCCCGGCGGCCCGGGCTTCCCGCACCCGGAGGCGCGCGCAGTGTCCGCCACCTGCGCCGGGATCCGGGTGCACTCGGTCTACGTGCCCAACGGGCGGGTCCCCGACTCCGACCACTACCACTACAAGCTCGCCTGGCTGGCGGCGCTGCGGGAGATGGTGGCCGCGGGCCCGGAGGCGGTGCTGGTGTGCGGGGACATGAACATCGCGCCGGCCGACGCGGACGTGTTCGACCCGGAGGCCTACGCCGGGCAGACCCACGTCACACCGCCGGAACGCGAGGCACTGGCCGCGCTGCAGGCGGTCGGGCTGCACGACGTGGTCCGGGATCGCTGGCCGTCCGAGCGGGTGTTCACCTACTGGGACTACCGGGCTGGCATGTTCCATCAGGACCTCGGCATGCGGATCGACCTGGTGCTGGCCGGCGCCCCGGTGGCCGGCCGGGTGCGTGCGGCGTGGGTCGACCGGCAGGCACGCAAGGGCACCGGCCCCAGCGACCACGCGCCGGTGATCGTCGACCTGGACCAGGCCCCGGACGGGGACATCGGGCCGGTCGTGCCGCCGCCGTCCGCACCTGCCGCCAAGCGGGGCAAGGTCAAGCTGCCGCAGTCCCCCTGACGCGCTGGCGGCAGGTGCTGCGGCGGCCGGCCGGCGGCGCGCACGACGGCCGGCGGCCACTCAGACGACGACCGGCGGCCACAGGTTGTGCTGGGCGGCGATCGGGTCGCCGGCCCACTCGTGCATCGCGTCCAGGTTGTCGTGCGCCGGGTAGCTGTGCCCGGCCGGGCCGTCGCGGAACGCGTGCAGCAGGTTGGCGGTCACGGCCCGGGTGAAGTGGCCGGTGTGCCGGTTCATGCCGAAGTGGTACGGGCCGCCGAAGGACGCCACCCAGCGCATCGTGCCCGCGTTGAACACGCCGGCGCCGCTGGGGTGGGTGTAGTACGCCGAGTCGGCGTAGCTGTTCACGCCGCGGCACGTCAGCGGCGAGTGGGAGAGGACCTCGATCGGCCGCTCGACCGGCGAGTCCGGGTTGACCCGGTCGTACTCGATGCCCACCAGGCCGCGGAAGCGGGTTCCCTTCGACACCCCGGTGCCGGCGAAGATCCAGGACCTGGGCGAGGCGACCACGTAGGCGGCCGAGGTCGGGTTCGACTCGTACAGCGTCCCGGTCAGCGAGGACTCCGGATCCGGGTGGGGCGGCTCCCGCCAGTCGCTGGTGACCAGCGCGTTGTCCTTGCCGTACATCGGGTCTTGCAGGTAGCTGGTCTTGTAGCAGATGACCAGCCGCCGGGGGCCGAGGTGCGTGCCGGCTATCCGGGTGCGCCTAAAGCAGCAGTTCGCCCCGAGGAAGGCGACGTTGACGCCGGCGTCCCTGGCCGCGGTGACGTGGGCCCGTTCCGGCGGCGACCAGTATTCGTCGTGCCCCAGCGAGAACAACGCGCTGGCACCGTCCAGCAGGTGCGCCTCGTGCTCGATGTCCATGCTGCTCACGTAGGCCAGCGGCAGGCCGAGGCGCTCGGCGAGCTCGATGAACTTCCGCTCGTGGTACAGGAACATGAAGGCGCCCTGCTGGTCGTAGGGCCGGTCCAGGCTGACCGCCAGCGAGCGGTTGTTGTAGTCGGTGATCCCGCCGGGCCCGTTGTACAGGTCGTACCCGCCCCACATGTTGTAGGCCTGCCAGGTCGCGGTCGAGTTCTTGATCACGGTCTTGCCCGCGGTCGTGGCCGACCGCACGGTCACCGGCACGAACCGCTGCGGGCCGTCCGCGGAGTCCATCCGGAGCAGGTAGCTGCCCTCCGGCCAGTCATGGGTCGGAATGGTGAGGGACGGCTCCCAGAAGGTCTCCACCGTGTTGGCCGGCTTGATCAGCACGGGCTTGCGCTGCCTGCGCCCGGCCACGGTGCCCGACCGCCACACCAGCCGGGCCAGGTCGCCGTGGTACCAGCCCATCCGGAACGCGAGGACCGTGAACGAGCGCGAGGTGGTCGAGGCGTACAGCGTGATCGGCTCGCCGGGCAGCACGCTGGCCTGCCCGGCGTAGCCCATCATGGCGTCGGGCCCGCCGACATGCCTGATGTCCCAGTGCGGATCGCCGGCGAGCGCGTTCTCGCTGGGGCGCCGGGATGGGGTGGCGCGTCCGGCAGGCTTGGCCGCATTGCCGGAGTCGGTGCTCTGGCAGCCCGCAGCCGCCGCGGAGATAGAGGCCGCGGCAAGTCCGACAAATGCGCGCCGTGAGTAGGCAGGGCGCTCACCCATGCGGTTCATCATTACACGCGGCGACCGGGCCGCACGGGACCTCCCCGCCAGGACAAGGCAAAGGAACGCCCAGGCAGTGGCATTGCCGCGAGCTGCTCGATAATGGGATAACTTGCTGCCGGACGGGTTGACGGAAGGCGACAATGGTGACCTCATGACCGGGCCGAACCTCGCGACGCGGGCCAGCGCGGCGATCAGCAGGCGCCGGCAGGCGCCCGCCGCGCAGGCGGCTGATGCGCGGGGAACCGAGGCACCGGGCGCCCAGGCGCCGGGCGAGCGGGCACCGGACACGCAGGCGCCCGCCGGGGAACCCCAGGAGACGGGCAGCGCCGCGGCAGCCTGGCCCGCCCGGGCCGCCGCCGTGCTAGGCCGGCACTGGCTGGTCACCGCGCTGCTGGCGGCTGGGCTGGTGCTGCGGGCAGTCACCGCGGCCGCCTACCACCCCGCGCTGATCTACGTCGACACGCTCAAGTACCTCTACGGTGCCTCGCCGGGGTCCGAGCCGCTCGGCTACATGTGGCTGCTGAGGGTCATCCTGGCCGTCGGCGACCTGGGCACCGTCGCGGCGCTCCAGCATCTGCTCGGCCTGGCGATGGGCCTGGCCCTGTACGTGGTGCTGCTGCGCCGCGGGGTGTCCCGCTGGCTGGCCGCGCTCGCCGCCGCGCCGGTGCTGCTCGATGCCTACCAGCTGCAGATGGAACACATGATCATGCCCGATGTCTGGTTCGAGGCGGCCGTGGTCGCGGGCCTGGCGGTGCTGCTGTGGCGGCCGGCGGTGACCGTGCCGTTCGCGGGCGTGGCGGGCCTGATCCTCGGCGCTTCGGCGACGATCATGCAGCTCGGCGCGGTCATGATCGTGCCCGCGGTGCTCTACCTGCTGGCGGCCGGCCGGGGATGGCGCCGCGCGGCCAGCACCGCGGCCGTGCTGGCGCTCGGCTTCGTGCTGGTGATCGGCGCGCACGGCGCCGTCTCCTACGCCAAGAACGGGCACTTCCGGCTGGCCGGGCGGCAGTCCCTCACGGGCAGGCTGGCGGCGGCGGCCGACTGCGCCACCCTGACCGGCATCCCCCCGGCCGCCCGGGCGCTGTGCCCGACGCCGGCCCAGCAGGCCGTGGGCCCGGACTGGCTGGAACACTCCGGCTCGTCACCGCTGCACGCCAACCCCGTCCCGGCCGGCGCCAAGCGGTACCAGCTGATCAACGACCTGAACACGGCCGTGCTGAGCCAGCAGCCGCTGCGGGTGGCGGCCTCGATCGCCCGGGACTCGGTCCGCCTGTTCGCGCTGACCCGGGAGCCCACCGCCGGGGTCACGCCCATCTCCCGCTGGCAGTTCCAGGACGGCTACCCCTCCTACCCGCCGTGGGTCAGCGTCTGCCCGGGCGCGCAGGCCAGCCCGCAGGCGTGCATGACCGGGCAGCAGGCGGTGCAGCGGCGGCTGGCCCCGGTGACCGGCCTGCTGGTCCGGCCGGGCGGCACGATCGTCGTCGGTGTCCAGGGAGCCGCGTTCAGCGCCTTCCACGCCCACACGCTCAAGCCCGGCTACGGCGGCCCGGCGCAGGTGGACCGGCCGCTCGCCGCGTTCCTGCGGGCATATCAGCTCGACGGCGGCTACACCCCCGGCCCGCTGCTGGCCCTGTGCGCGCTGGCCGGCCTGGCCGGCTCGGCGCTGCTGCTGTCCCGCCGCACCGGCGCCCGCACCCGCCAGCTCGCGCTGGCGTGCCTGCTGTTCACCGGCAGCGCGGCGGTTGTCCTGCTGGTTCCGGACATCTATGAGTTTTCCTGGCGATACGAATTGCCCGCGGTAATCACCCTCGTCCCAGCCGGGGCGCTGGGGCTGGCCGCTCTTGCCAGCTACTTCCGCCCGGCCCCTGCCCCGGCCGGCGGGCCGGGCGGGGTGGCCGGGGAGGAGCCGGCGCCCGCCGCGGGCGGCGGGGCTGCCCGGGATCGGGCGCCCGCCCTGGACGGGGCTGCCGGGGATGGGCCGCCTGCCCCGGCTGGTGCGGTTGCCGGGGATGGGCCGTCCGCGCCGGCCGGGGCTGCCCGGGATGAGGCGCCTGCCCCGGCGGGTGCGGTTGCCGGGGATGGGCCGTCCGCCCCGGACGGGGTTGGCCCGGATGAGGCGGCTGCCCGGGGTGGCACGCCCGCCCCGGACGATGTGGCGGGATAGCCGCCGGCGGGTCAGCCTGGCCGGACGCGCTAGGACTCCGCCAGCCACGCCAGGAAGCGGCCCCGCGACCAGCAGCGGCCGATGGCCTCGGCGCGCAGCGCCGACTGGCTGAACATCGCCAGGCCGATGATGCTGTGGCCGGAGGCACGGCGGTCGCCCAGTGTCGGGATGGTCGGCGCGACGCCGACCCCCTCCGCGGACACCCACGCCACCGTCCGCCCGGCCGCCGCTTCGTCGAGGCGGTGCAGGAAGCGCAGGCGGCTCTCCAGCGGGAAGTGCGACAGCGCCCACGTCGTGGTGACGACGGGCAGGGCCCCGGCGGGCACCCGGGCGAACGCGCCGGGCAGCACCTCGACGGCGTCACCGTGCAGCAGCAGCGGCGGGGCGCCGGCGGTCAGGGCCATCTCCGCGGCGAGCCTCGCGGCCCGCTCCGGCTGATCCGGCCACACACAGGCGCGCAGCCACCGGGCGTCGTCCGCGTCGGTCACGTCGAACGGATCGAGATCGACGCCGACCCGGGCGGCGACCCCGGGGATGGCCCGCGGCGGGACGGGCCGGCCGCCCACGATCGAGGACGACAGCTGCACCGGGGACGCCGGGTCGCCCAGCGACTGCCCGTTGCCGTAGGCGATGCCAACGCGATCGACATTGAGGTTGAGCGCGGCCGAACAGCCCACGTCGATCAGCCCGACCGCGTTCGCGCCTGCCCGGTGCGCCGCCTCGGCAATGGCCGGATACAGCACGGCATGGCGTCCGGTCTCGTTGGCCTTCGGCTGCCGGCGCACGGCGATGGCCACGACCGAGCCGGTCATTCGCAGCAGCGTGTCGATCGCCGCGGCGGCGGCAGCGTCGCCGTCCCCGGCGGCGTAGGCCGCGGCAAGCGCCGGGGCACGCCCGGCGAGGGCGAGGTCGTGCAGCGCGGCGAGGATCACCGTGGGGTGCCGCTTGCGCGCCGGCGCCGCCTCGATGGCGCGCAGCGCCTCGCCGGACTCACTCAGGGCGACGGCGACGCGCCGGTACAGCGGCGACGTTGCGGCGTCGGCCTGGCCGAAGTGCCGGTACACCTGAGCGAGTATGCGGGCCCCGCCCGCGGGTACGGCGGGTGCTGCGGTCGGCCCTGGCATCCCGACGATTCTAGCCATCGGTAACGCCGAGCCCCCGGCGCGCACCTGGCACGCGGCGCCGGGGAGATCGCCCGGCGGCGGGCGTCAGGCGCGCTCGGGGGCCGTGACCGTCAGGCCCGCGTCGGCAAGGACCTCCTCGGTCGGCCGCGGCCTGGTGCGCACCCCCGCGGCGATGCCCCGGGCCAGCGCCGACCGCAGCGTGCGCCGGTCGCGGGAGCCGGCGAACGTGCGCGCCCAGCGGCGCAGCGTGGACCCCCCGTACATGGCCCGCTCCAGCGGCGCGAGCGGGGCCCGGTCCCGGAACATCCAGATCTTGTTCCGGACCTCGTAGAAGAACCGCTCGCCAGGGTCGGCGTCGGTGGCGCCGAACACCCTTGTCTTGTGCACCACCACGCTGGCCGGGCACAGCAGGCCGGTGTTGCCGCGCAGCAGCCTGGTGGTGAACTCGAAGTCGTCGTTCCACAGGAAATAGTCGGCCCGCGGCAGCCCGCGCCGCCGGCACTCCCCGGCATCGACCAGGACGGACACGAACGACGCCGACCGGATCGGCACGCAGCCGGCGGCCTGGGCCGCGGCGCGCTCCGCCGCGGCGGCGAACGGCTTGGGCCGCGGGGTGTTCATCGGGTGCGCGCGCCCGTCGGTCCACACCACCTTACTGGCCACCAGCGCGGGCGGCCGGCCCGCCACGGCGTCCCGGGCAGCGAGCAGCGCGCCCAGCGCGCCGGGCTCGGGCACCGTGTCGTCGTCCATCAGCCAGATCAGGTCCGCGCCCGCGGCCAGGGCGAGCGCGATGCCGCCGGCGAACCCGCCGGCGCCGCCGGAGTTGCGGGCCAGCTCGGCCAGGTGCACCGACGGGAATCCGGTGCGGACCGCCTCGGCGGTGCCGTCCTGCGAGGCGTTGTCCACCACGATGACCTGGTCCGGCGCCCGGCTCTGCGCCGACACCGCGGCCAGCGCCTCGAGCAGCAGGTCCCGCCGGTTGTAGGTGACCACGACGGCGGCCACCCGGGGTGCCCCGGGCACCTGGGGTGATCCGGGCATCTAGGCCCGTCCCCGTCCCCGCGCCCGGGTCCGCTCGAGTGCCTGCCAGGTCCAGACGCGCAGCCGGCGCACGGCGGGGAAGCGGCCGCTGGCGTCGCGCACCGCCCTCTTGAGCCGCGGCGAGGCCGCGACGGCCGACTCGAGCCGCCCGGCGAGCCCGCCGCGGCCGCCCGCGCCGGTCCCCCGCTTGGGCGGGTACTCCTTGTGGTACTGGTTGGCCACCAGCGCCGCCGCGGCCTGCACCGCCGAGTCGAGCATCTGCCCGGCCGGCTGGTCCGCGGGGCTGGTGGCCGGCCCGCCCGGCTGCGGCGGGCGCAGCTCTTCGAGGTCGCCGGCGATGTCGTAGCCGGAGGCGCGCAGCCCGGCGATGAGCGTCTCGGACTGCTCCTTCGCCCAGGCGTCCCGGTCGGCGGGCAGGACCAGGCGCGCGCCGGCCGGCCGGCCGGCGAGTGCCCCGTGCGCGACCGCCTCCTTCACGTTCCACATGTAGAACCAGTCGGGGATCTCGGCGGGGAGTGCCTCGTTCAGCCGCCGCAGGAACTCGGTCTCGGCCATCCCCAGGGAGGCGTTCGGCCGGGCGCGGCTGGTGTCCGCGCTGCCCGCGTCGATGCCGAGCAGCGACGCGAACCGCTCCCAGAGCAGCCCGGCGGCCGAGCCACGGGGCGGATTGGTGACCACGTGTATCCGCTCCGGCGGGACGTGCTGCGCCCACAGGCCGCAGATCGCCATCGTGTCGTGCACCCGCCAGAACCACCACTGGCGCCGGTCGGCCGACACCGACTCCCGGTCGATGACGTCCGCCAGCCAGTCCTCCCACGAGCGGGTGTTGCGGTGCTTGATGGTCTCCTGCCACTCGGCGGGCAGCAGCGTGGCGATGTCGCGGACGGTGAGGACGACATGCACCTGGGCCGGCTGGAGGGACCGCACGGCGCGGGCGGCCTGGCCGGCGTCCGCCGCGGCGAACAGCTCGTGCGAGATCACCGCGGTCCTGGGCGCCTGTGCGGCCTGGCGGGCGAGGATCTCCCACTCGCCGGTCCAGGAGCCGGCCGGGTCGGTGGCCAGCTTCTCGATGCCGCGCAGGTCCTGGCTGGCGCGGAAGTGGTCCTGGGGGTGGTGCCCGGGCAGCACGACGCCCTGGGCGGACAGCTCGGCGCGGTTGCGCCACATGACCTGCTGCAGGAACGTCGTGCCCGTCTTGGGCTCGCCGATGTGCAGGAAAACCTGTGGGTTCATGGCACCGTTCAGCCGCAGCTGACCAGGGAGGACGGCCTGCTGGAGCGAGCGGCCGGGGAAATCAGCACACAAGATATCGTAGGAGTACGTGCACCCGGAAGTGTACGGGGGTAGATGCGCATACCTGCACACAGCCGACAAGCCGCCCCTAAACTCGGGCGTGTCGCCCGGACCCCGCGCCGCCGCGCCCGGCCGCACCGCAGCGCGCATCTCCCCCGCACGGAGGCGAGTTCTGCATATGCATGAGCCCTTCTCGCTCCTGGTCGCCGTCTACGACGGGGACCGGCCCGGCCATCTCCGCCGGGCCTTCCGCAGCGCGGTCGATGACCAGACCGTCCGGCCGGACCAGGTGATCATCGTGCGGGACGGGCCGGTGCGTGACGAACTCGCCCGGTGCATCGACGAACTGCGCGAGGCCAGCCCGGTGCCCGTCACGTTCGTCCCGCTGCCCCGCAACAGCGGCCTCGGGCCCGCGCTCGACCAGGGGATGGCCGCGAGCCGGCACGACGTCATCGCCCGGATGGACGCCGACGACGTGGCCATGCCGCACCGTTTCGAGGTGGAGCTGCCGCTCATCGCCGAGGCGGACATCGTCGGATCCGGGCTGCTCGAATTCATGGACGGCACCGGCGAGATCGTCGGGCAGCGGGTGCCGCCCACCGATCCCGCGAGGATCGCGCGTTACGCGCGCATGCACGACCCGTTCAACCACCCCACGGTGATGTACCGGCGGCGCGCCGTGCTGGCCGCCGGGGGGTACGGCGACCTGAAGCTCATGGAGGACTACGCGCTGTTCGCCCGGATGCTCCAGAACGGCGCGCGGCCGGTCAACGTGGCCGAGCCGCTGGTCTACTACCGCGTCGGGGCAACGGCCTTCAAACGGCGCGGCGGCACCGGGCTGCTCCGCTCCGAACTGCGGTTGCAGCGCGAATTCCGCAAGAGCGGGTTCACCACGCCGGCCCAGTATGTGCGGAACGTGATGGTCCGCGGCGGGTACCGGCTGGTCCCGTGGTGGGTCCGCCGGGCGGTGTACCGGCCCGTATTCTCCCGCCAGCGGGGGCGGACGGCGCGGCCGCCGTCGGTGCCCGCGCCGTCCGACCCTGTGGAGGGTGAGCGGCGGGGGGGGAGGGACGGCCGCCCCGCAGCTGCCGGTGAACCAGTGAACCCCGACGTCGTCATCGTCGGATCCGGCTTCTTCGGGCTGACCATCGCCGAGCGGTGCACCCGGGACCTGGGCCTGCGCGTGCTGATCCTGGAGCGGCGCGCGCACCTCGGGGGGAACGCCTACAGCGAGCCGGAGCCGGAAACCGGGATAGAGATCCACCGCTACGGCGCGCACCTGTTCCACACCTCGAACGCCCGGGTCTGGGAGTACGCCAACCGGTACACCAGCTTCACCGGCTACCAGCACCGGGTCTTCTCTGTCTACAAGGGCCGCGTGTACCCGATGCCGGTCAACCTGGCCACCATCTGCGAGTACTTCGGCGCGGTGATGTCCCCGGACGAGGCGCGGGCGCTGATCGCCGAGCAGGCCGCCGAGGTGCCGCCCGGGCGCGCGGCCAACTTCGAGGAGAAGGCGGTCTCGCTGATCGGCCGCCCGCTGTACGAGGCGTTCTTCCGTGGCTACACCTACAAGCAGTGGCAGACCGACCCGGCCGAGCTGCCCGCGGAGATCGTCACCCGGCTGCCGGTCCGGTACACCTTCGACAACCGCTACTTCAGCGACACCTACGAGGGGCTGCCGGCCGACGGCTACACGGCCTGGCTGGAGCGCCTGGCGGACCACCCCGGCATCGAGGTCCGGCTGGGCACCGACTTCGCCGCGCTGCGGTCCGGTCTGCTGGGAAACGTCCCGGTCGTGTACACCGGCCCGCTGGATGAGTATTTCGGCTACGCTGCGGGTGACCTGGGCTGGCGCACCCTCGACTTCGAGACCGAAGTGCTCCCGACCGGGGACTTCCAGGGAACGCCGGTGATGAACTACGCGGATTCCGACGTGCCGTTCACCCGGATCCACGAGTTCCGGCATTTCCATCCCGAGCGCGACTGGTACCCGAAGGACAAGACAGTGATCATGCGAGAGTTCTCGCGCTTCGCCGACCGCGGCGACGAGCCGTACTACCCGATCAACACGGCACAGGACCGGGAGCGGCTGCTGGCGTACCGGCAGATGGCGGCGCGCGAGCCTGGCGTGATCTTCGGCGGGCGCCTGGGCACGTACAAGTACCTCGACATGCACATGGCCATCGGGTCCGCGCTGAGCGCGTACGACAACCGGGTGCGCCCGTTCTTCACCGGCCGCGAGCCGCTGAGCCGTTTCGGGGGGAGCGATGACTGAGGCCGGGCGCAGCCTGCGGGTGTTGCAGCGGGTGGTGTTCCCGGGCGCGGACCTCGACGTAGTCCCGCTGTACGTGGAGACCAACCCCGAACGGGGTGCCGCGGAACTCGCCGCGGAGCTTGCCGCCGAAGCGCTGACCGGGAAGAAGGACACCAGCACCGTGGCGGTGGCCAGTGCGGCGGTCGGGGAGACCCAGTCCAGCGTCCGGTTCGGCGCCGACGTCCCGTCCTACCTGGCCGAGGAGGTCGGCCCACGGCGCAGTGCGGTGATCAGCGAGGGCCGCCGCGTCTCGTTCGCCACCTACTTCAACGCCTTCCCGGCCAGCTACTGGCGGCGCTGGACCACCGTGGCGTCGGTGACGCTGCGCATCCGGCTGACCGGCCAGTCGACGATCGTGGTCTACCGGTCCACCGCCAGGGGCTTCAGCCACCCCGTCGAGACGATCGGCGTTCAGTCCGATGACCCGGAGACGATCGAGCGCACGCTGTCCCTGGCCCCCTTCATCGACGGCGGCTGGTACTGGTTCGACATCGTGGCGGGCCCGGGCGGCACCACGCTGATCGAGGCCGACTGGGTGACGGTGACCGACCGGGCCCGGGCCGGCCGGGTCAGCCTCGGGATCACCACGTTCAACGAGCCGGAGAGCATGCTCGAGACGCTGCGCACGCTGGGCGAGGCGGCCGACATCCATGACCTGCTCGACAAGGTCTACGTCGTGGACCAGGGCACCGACCGGGTGCGGCACCGGCCGGACTTCCCCGACGCGGCCAAGAAGCTGGGCGACCACGTGCAGGTGGTCGAGCAGGGCAACCTCGGCGGCTCGGGCGGGTTCGCCCGGGCGATGGACGAGACGGTGCGGGCCGGCCAGAGCGACTACGTGCTGCTGATGGACGACGACGTCAAGATCGACCCGGAGGGCATCCTGCGGGCCGTCACGTTCGCCGACCTCGCGCGCAAGCCGACCATCGTCGGCGGGCACATGTTCAGCCTGCGCGACCGGTCGCTGCTGCACGCGTTCGCCGAGGGCATCGAACCCTACAAGTGGTGGTGGGGAGCGGCGCCGAACACGAAGGCCAGGCACGACTTCGGCCGCCGGAACCTGCGCAACACCCCGTGGCTGCACCGCCGGGCGGACTCGGACTACAACGGCTGGTGGATGTGCCTGATCCCGACGCAGGTAATCAGCGAGATCGGCCTCGCGCTGCCGGTCTTCATCAAGTGGGACGACGCGGAGTACGGCGTGCGGGCCGGCGCGAAGGGCTACCCGACGGTGTCGCTGCCGGGCGTGGCGGCGTGGCAGGTGCCGTGGGACGACAAGGACGACGCCAGGGACTGGCGCGCCTACTACCACCTGCGTAACCGGCTCGTCGTCGCGCTGCTCCACTCGCCGCATGAACATGGCGGGGCCGTCGTCTCCGAGAGCCTGGAACGGCAGCTGCAGAGCCTGCTGTCCATGCAGTACTCCACGGCCGCCGTGCGGGCGCTGGCGATCGAGGACGTGCTGGCCGGCCCGGCGCACCTGCACCGGGAACTCGACGGCAAGCTGACGCAGCTGCGCGAGTTGCGGGCCCCGTTCACCGATGCGCAGGACGCGGCCGACGTCGAGAGCTTCCCGCCGCCGAGGCGGAAGGCACCGGACAACCTGAAGACGAACACCACGCCGACCAACAAGGTCAACCTGCTCACCACGGCGGCCAGGGGGACGGTGCGCCAGTTCCGCAAGCCCTTCAAAGGCGCCGACAAGCGGCCGCAGATGGCGCTGCCGTATCAGGACGCGTCGTGGTGGGTGCTGGCCAAGCTGGACAGCGCGCTGATCTCCAACGCCGAGGGCACCAGCGCGGCGTGGCACCGGCGGGATCGCGCGCTGTTCCGCTCGCTCGGCTGGCGCAGCGTGGTCCTGCACCGGCGGCTGCGGCGGCAGTGGCCGCAGCTCGCCGCCGACTACCGGGCCGCGGCGGCGGAGTTCACCTCCCCGCAGAAGTGGCGGGAGACCTTCGAGGCGTCCGTCGGGGACCGCCCGGGCAGGCCGTGAGCCAGGCGCCTACCGGACCCGGCGGCACGACGTCCTCCCCGGCCGAACCGGGCGGGACGCCCGCCCCGGCCCCCCTGGCCTCCGGCGCGACGTCCCACCCGGCCGCCGGCGGACGGGCGGCGGGCCCGGCCAGGTACGCGCCGGCCGCCGCCGCGGCGGCGGTCATGGTGGTCCTCGGGATCTGGGGACTGGCCCGCGACTCGGCCATGGGCAACGACGAGGTGGCGACCCGCTGGGCGGCGCTGCTGAGCCTGCGCGACCTGGCTCACCTGGTCGACAACGTGGACGCGGTGCACGGGTTCTACTACCTGCTGATGCACGGCTGGGCCGCGGTGGGCAGCAGCCCCGAGGTGCTGCGGATCCCCTCGCTGGCGGCGATGGCGGTTGCCGCGGCGCTGGTCGCGATCATGGCCGGGCGGCTCACCGGGTCGGGCTGGGCGGGCCTGTTCGCCGGCCTGGTCATGGCGCTGACCCCGGTGATCAGCTACTACGCGCAGACCGCGCGCTCGTACGCGATGGTCTGCGCCTGCGTGGCCGGCGCCACGCTCGTCCTGGTGCACGCCCTGCAGGCGGAGGCGGCCGGGGCCAGCGGCCGGCGGATCGCGCGCTGGTGGGTGGCGTACGGGACGCTGGTGACCATCGGCGGGTACCTGAACGAGCTGGCGCTGCTGATGCTGGCGGCGCACGCGATCACGGTCCTGCTGGCCCGGTCCGGGCGGCCTGCGGTGCGGCACTGGGCGGCCGCGGCCGCCGTGGGCGCGGTCCTCGTCACGCCGCTGCTGCTGGTCAGCCTCAGGGAGGACAGCGCGGTCAACTGGATCTCACGTCCCGGGCTGGCTGCCCTGCGCATCCTGTTCCACGACTACTTCGGCGCGACGACCGCGGTCGCGCTGCTGCTGGCCGCCTGCGCGATCGTGGCCGTCCTGCCGGCGCGCGGCGCGGGCGCGGCGGCGCCGTGGTGGCGCAGCGGCGGAGTCACGCTGCCCTCGGTCGGCGTGCCACTGCTCGTGGTGCCCGCCCTCCTGCTGATCGCCGAGTCGCTCGTCGCCAGGCCGCTGTACGTGGACCGCTACGTCCTGTACGGCGAGGCGGGCGCCGCCCTGCTGGCCGGCGCGGGGATGTGGCGGATCGGGCGGTGGCTGGCGGGCCGCACCGGCCGCCGGGAACTGCTGTGGGCGCCCGGAGTGGTGGTCTGCGCCTGCGTCCTGCTCTTGCAGCTCGGGCCGCAGCACCGGATCCGCCTGCCGGAGAGCCGGCTGTACAACTTCGGCGGCCCGTCGGCGTACCTGGGGGCGCACGCGCGCCCGGGTGACGGGGTGCTGTTCTTCACCGACTTCTTCCGCAAGGCGCGGCTGGGCTACCCCGGTGACTTCACCAAGACCAGCGACTTCGCGATGGCCGTGTCGCCGCAGCAGGCCGGCACGTTCCGTGGCCGCGACAAGTCGTTCGCGGCGACACTGCCGCTCATGCTGGCGCACCAGCGGATCTGGGTACTCGGCCAGGATCCCTCGCTGCGGCTGCCCCCGGGCCAGCTCAGGGACGAGAGCCTGGTGCTGAGACAGCACTTCCACCGGGCTGCCAGGCGGTACTTCCGCGGGATCGTCGTCACCCTCTGGGTCCGCCGCTGACGGCGCTACTCGCCGGTGCTGCCGTCGATGGCCTCCCGGAGCAGGTCGGCGTGCCCGGCGTGGCGGGCGGTCTCCTCCAGCAGGTGCAGCAGGACCCAGCCCAGCGTGAAGTGCCTGCCGTCGGCCATGGGCCGGGCCGACTCCTGGCCGAGGCCGGTGGCCCGCGCCGCCGCCCGGCGGCTCCGCTCGCAGGCCTCACGGTAACGCTGGCGGAGCTCGCCGGGTTCCAGTTCGGCGGCGGTCCGGAACTCCCATTCCGGGTCGGCGTCGAAGTCGATGCCCGCCCACGGCTCGCGTTCGGGCAGTCCCAGGAAGCGCACCTCCATCCAGGTCTCCTCGACCAGGGCGAGGTGGTAGAGCAGGCCCCCGAGCGTGAGCGCCGCGGGGGCGTGCCGCCGGTTCATCTGCTCCCGGGTCAGGCCCTCGGTCTTGGACAGCACCGTCGCGCGCTGGAAGTCCAGGTACTGGCGGAGCAGGTCACCCCCGCCGCCGGCCGGGTCGGGCTGGGCCCTCGCGGTCAGGCCGAGGAAGCCGAGCACGCGCTGGGTGAGCAGCGCCGCGGCACCCGGGTCGAAGCCGGGCAGGCTGCTGTCGGCGAACAGGTGCCGGTCGCCGGGGTACAGGAACAGCTTCGCGTCCCATGCCTGCTGCACCAGGTCGCGGGCGGCGTCCAGGTCGCCGTCCGCGACGAACAACTGGTCGGACTCCATCGCGTGGACCTGGGCGGGGAGGTCCTCCGGCCAGATACCGAACTCCGAGACCGGGACGCAGGCGTGGAACAGGAGGGCACCCTTGGCTCCCGGCCGCGTCTGTGCCAGCATCTGCGCGGGCAGGACGCCGAGCGAGAACCCGGCGTAGACGAGCTCTTCGGGCAGGCCCTCGACGGCGGCCCGGCCTCGCTCGATGATCGTCTCGAAACCGACCTCCGCGGCGTACGCCACACCCTCGTCGAGGGTGCCGAAGGTCTTGCCGTCATACAGGTCGGGCACGGTCACGTGGTGGCCCGCGGCGCGAAGCTGGCCGGCGAACCGGTGGACCCCTTCGGTCAGGCCCTGGGCATGATGGAACACGACGACGTCGGTCAACGCTCCTCCACGGGTACGGCTGGGAGGCGGAACTTGCCCGCCAGTGGGCGAGACTAGCTCCTGCTCCCGACATCTGCTGTCCGGAGACGGCGGCGGGAAACACGATCACGCGTGCCGG
>Ga0335078_10004422_pt1 | contig 20842 bp, 17 predicted proteins | sample Lox_Sample_32_FD_206711 | JGI IMG/M metagenome (GOLD analysis project Ga0335078, IMG submission 206711) | Soil microbial communities from Loxahatchee National Wildlife Refuge, Florida, United States - Lox_Sample_3.2 | ecosystem: Environmental > Terrestrial > Soil > Wetlands | place: USA...
TCACATCCGATCACCGTGATCATTTGGCGCATGATCATGGCCTTCCGAGCGGCCCGGCGGCCTGCGCCGCACGCTCCGGAACCGCGGCGATGACGTTGTGGCCGGTGAAGTCCAACATGATCACTTCCACCCGGGGGGCGTAACCGTCCGCGAGCCCGGCGCAGAACCGCGAGATCACGTCGGCCGTGCGGCGGCAAAGCTCGGTGCCCGCGGCACGGGCAAGGCCCTCGTCCTGCCACAGTTCGAGCGCATGCCGCGCCGTGTTCGCCGCCGTGACCCGGGCGACAAGCTCGGCGGTCCCGCCCGCGGTGCTCGTGATGTCGGCTAGCAGTCCCGTCGGCACCTCCGAGCGGGTGTAGTGGGTCATCAGCACACCGCCGGCGAGCTTGCTTAGTTTCCCCGCCATCCCTGCGAACACGATGGCGGGGATGCCGCCCCGCGCCGCCTGCCGCAGCGCGGCTCCCGTGAAGTCGCCGACCTCGACGAAGTTCGCCTCCTGCAGTCCAGAAAGCAGCGCCATCGCGCCCATTTCTGTCCGGCCACCCGTGCAGAGCACGAGCACATCGCCGCCCTGGGCGGCGAGCACTGCCACCGCCTGCTCCACGCTGGCACGCCATGAGGCGGTTGAGAACGGGCGCACAATGCCGGTAGTGCCGAGAATGGAGATTCCGCCGATGATGCCGAGCCTGGCATTGGTCGTCTTGCGCGCCATCCGCTCACCTTCTGGCACCGAGATGACGACGCGAAGCCCGCGCCGGGCCGGGTCAGCAGCCTCCGCGACCGCCGACGTGATCATCTGCCTTGGCACCGGATTGATGGCGGGCCCGCCGATCTCCAAGCCGAGGCCGGGCTTGGTGACGACGCCCACCCCGACCCCGCCGTCGAGCTCGACGCCTTGCTGCCCGGTCCAGTTCACCGTGGCGGTGAGGTGTGCGCCATGGGTGACATCCGGGTCATCACCGGCGTCCTTGACGACGACTGCCTCCGCGCGCGCCGGACCGTACCAGCAGTCCGCTACGGCGAACCCGACCCGGCGGCCGGACGGTAGCCCGATCTCCACGGATCGCTGCACCTGTTGTGTGACCAGGGCAGTGGCCGCTGCTTTCGCGGCGGCGGCCGAGCAGGCCCCAGTCGTCCAGCCGGTACGCAGCCCGCTGCGCCGCACCTTCGCTGTTCGTGGCAGGTCCGGCTCTCGCAGCTCGGCAGGCTCGGTCACTGGCCGCCGCCACCCCCCTGGCGGCAGCCGCCCGAACCCGCCTGTCCTGCGCGGCGGGTAACCTCCCCGCCTACAACGGGACCATCGCCCTCGCCGCGGCTGCCACCCCCCGCCGAACTGACGACCGCGCCGTCGTTCGCCGGCCCTCCGGCGCGCAGGCCCCGGCGCGCTGCCGGGTCGGCCCTGCGGTGCCCATGAAAATGCCCGGGGTGGTAGAGGTGCGAACGAGTCCCGCCTGCGGCGAGCGCGGGACCGACAAGCACGAGTGTGTGTTTCCACAACTTGTGTGCCCTGATGGTGCCGGCAAGCTGGTCGAGCCCGCATCGCAGGATCAGCTCGTCTGGCCAGGTGACCTGGTACGCGATGACACAGGGGGTAGCGGGCTCGTAGCCGCCGGCCATGAGCTCAGCCTCGAGCTGTCCGGATCGTGCAGCCGACAGGAACAGGGCCATGGTGGTGCCGTGCCGCGCGAATGCGGCGACCTGTTCACCTGGTGGCATCGGCGTCTTGCCGCCGCCGAGCCTGGTAAGGATCACCGACTGGGCCACCTCTGGGATGGTCAGCTCGCGGCCGATCCTGGCTGCCACGGCGGTGAAGCTTGAGACGCCGGGGATGACTTCTGTCTGCAGGCCGAGCGCCCGGCAGCGGTCGAGCTGTTCCTGGATGGCTCCCCATAGGGAAGGGTCGCCCGAGTGCACACGGGCGACCCGTAGCTGCTCCCGCGCGGCGCGCTCGTAGTAGGTGAGCACGCCCTCCATCGGCAGGCGCGCCGAGTCGATCAGTTCGGCGCCTGCACGCGCGTGCAGCAAAACGTCCGGGTGAACCAGGCTCGACGCCCAGATGACGAGGTCAGCGTCCCGAATCGCGGACGCGCCGCGGAGCGTGAGCAGGTCGGCCGCGCCGGGGCCCGCGCCGACGAAGGTAACCGATCCGATCATGGCATCCGTCGTTTCTGTCATCTGAGCTTGCTCCCGGCCCCGCTGCGCCGTCCCGGCGCGATCAGCGTGGACAGATACGGCAGGGCCGTTGTCCCCGCTAGCTCGCTAGCTGGCCTGATGTCCTCGCCCAAAAGGCCGAGCCGCGCCCCGTAGATCGCTTCGTCGAGCCGCCCGGCCTCCTTCAGCGTGGCGAGCAGCGCGGGGATATCCAAGCCTGCCCGGCCGCCGGACGCGGCGGCGCCAAGTTTATAGGCGACGACCGTGTCGTGGCGGGCAAGAGCCTCTCTGAGGGTGGCCAGCGGCGTGTCAGCCGCGGGCCCGCCGCCGCTGCCTGTGGCTGCGTCAGGCCCCGCGCCGCCGGCCGTGGCACTTTCAGGCCCCCCGCTGCCGGCGGTGGCACCTTCAGAGCGGGCGCCGCTGCCCGTGGCAGGGTCAGAGCCGGCGTCCCGGCTGAGCGGAAGAAGCACGAGTGATTCGATGCCCTCGGCGAGCACGGTCCCGGATCGGGCGGCGAGATCCTGCATCGCCGTTATCCCAGGCACGGTGCGCACGACCACGTCGGGTACAAGCTCACGCACTGTCTGCGCCAGATAGCTGAACGTCGAGTAGATATTGGGATCGCCGATGGTGGCGAAGGCGACGGTACTGACTCCTGCCGCAAAGGCCGCGGCCACTTGGCGGGCGGCCGCATCCCAGGCGGCCAGGCGACCGCGGGTGACGCCGCCGCGGTCGCTCAGGGCGAAGGGAACCCGGCGGATTCGGGCCGGCTCAATGTGGGCGCGGACCGTCGCCTCGGCGCGGCCAGGCTCGGCTGGTCCGCCGCCGGCCATGACGGGAACGAGCACGAGGCCGGCTTCGGCAAGTATCCGGACCGCCTTGATCGTGACCAGTTCTGGGTCGCCGGGGCCCACACCGACACCAAACAGCTGCCGTGTGGTCACGAGGCAGCTCCGCTGCTTGCTGCTTCACCAGAAGCTTCACTGTTGCCAACGTTGACACTGTTTCTGTCGGTGACACTGTTTCTCTCGGTGACATTGTTTCTGTCGGTGACGCTATTGCCGGCGGCGGTACTGTAGCTGGCGGTGACGCTATTGTCAGCCGTGGCGCTCTTCCTGTCGGCGACGCTATTGCCGATGGCAGCACCGTTTTCGGTGGCGGCACCGTTTTCGGCGACGGCACCGTTTTCGGCGACGGCACCGTTTTCGGCGACGGCACCGTTTTCGGCGACGGCACTGTTGCTTGCGTTACGGCGCGTCTGCGGCGCCCGGGCCATCGGCGCCGATGTGGCGGCCGTGCTGCGCGCACCGCACGCGGCTGCGAAGCGCAGGGCGAAGGTGGGCGTGTGTGCCCAGTGCAAGTGCAGGTATGAGGCGAGCACGTTGCCATGGACATGGCCTTCCGACCGCAGGCCGTCCGCGGCCGACCCGTCGGCGGCCGACCCGTCGGCGGCGCCCCTACCGACGGCCGATCCCCCGGCGGCGCGACCGCCGTTGAGCCGCCACGCGGGCCGGCGGCCGCACCCAGGCGCCGCTGCCGTGCGATGGAACTCGTGTCCGCGCACCTGATCTCCAACACGCGCGAACACCGAGTCGGACAACGCTTCCGCGACGCGGTACCCCAAAGTGAGTCGACGCGTCATATGCGTGTCTGCCTCAATTACGCCGCACATGGGCATGCCGTCAAGGCTGCGTGCCAAGTAGAGCAGGCCCGCGCACTCTGCGACGACCGGCATACCCGCTGCGGCGAGCGCTGCCACCTGCCGGCGAAGGGGCGCATTGCCGGAAAGCTCGGGCGCGTACATCTCGGGAAAGCCGCCGCCGATGATGAGGCCCGCGGTGCCAATGGGCAGCGCGTCGTCGGCGAGCGGATCGAACGAGGTGATGCGCGCGCCCGCGGCCTCGAGCAGCTCCGCATGCTCGGCGTAGCTGAACGTGAACGCCGGGCCCTGAGCCACCGCGATGAGGGGCTCGGCTCCACTGCCCCACCGAACAAGCGCTCGGTTGCGTGTCGCAGGGAAGCAGCCGGGGCGAGCGGCTGGGGAGCCCGGGCCGGACGTACCCAGCGATGGCCCATTGATGGGGTCATAGCCCCACCGATGGGCCATCGGTGGGGTAGGCGGGGAGCCGCGGTGGGACACCGAACCACCTTCGGACCGGCAACTCCTAGACGTGAAGCCACCGCCGGAGACCGAGCCAGGACCGGAGACCGAGCCAGGATCGGAGACCGAGCCAGGACCGCAGACCCAGCCAGGACCGCAGACCGAGCCAGGATCGGAGACCGAGCCGGGGCCGGACGCCACGGAAATGCGTGCTGCGGCTGCGTGGACCGCAGCGTGCGGGTCCCAGGGCTGGGTGACGAGCGGGGGCGCGGTTGCGGCAAGCGCCTGGAGGTCACTCAGGTCACATGTCGAGGCGACCAGATCACCGAGCGCCGCGATCGCGCGCTCGGCTGCGGCACGCCGCTCTGCGGCCGGCACGAGGCCGAGATGGCGGGAGGGCGTGACCGCTACGTCCGTCCGCTTTATCGCGCCGAATACCGCCATGCCGACCGGCTCGACGGACTCCCTGAGCAGCCGTTCATGGCGGACAGAGCCGACCCGGTTGAAGATCACCCCGGCCACACTGACCCGCGGGTCGAAACCGGCGAACCCGGCCACCAACGCAGCCACTGACCGGCCGACTGCCGACGCGTCAACGACTAGCACAACGGGCGCTGCGAGCAGCCTGGCGACGTGCGCGGTCGAGGCGAAATCCGGACCCGCGTGCGGGCCGGCCATGGCCGGATCCGCGGCGCCATCGAACAGACCCATGACACCCTCGATCACGGCGATCTCCGCGCCAGCCGCACCGTGGGCGAACAGCGGGCCGATCAACTCCTCGCCGCACAGGAACGGGTCGAGGTTCCTGCCCGGGCGCCCGGTCGCGAGCGCGTGATAGCCGGGGTCGATATAGTCGGGACCGACCTTATGGCCGGACACCGCGACGCCGCGGGTGCGCAGCGCCGCCATCAGGCCCGTCGCCACCGTGGTCTTGCCGCACCCGGACGCCGGAGCGGAAATGACCAGCCGGGGCGCGATCACCACTCGATCCCCTTCTGGCCCTTCTGGCCGGCGTCCATCGGATGCTTTACCTTGGTCATCTCCGTGACGAGGTCGGCGAACTCCAGCAGTCGCGGGTGCGCTTCCCGACCCGTGATCACCACATGCTGCTCGCCTGGCCGGTCAGCCAGCACACCGATCACCTGGTCCACATCGACCCAGCCCCACGTGATGGGGTAGGTGAACTCATCGAGGACGTACATACGGTACGTCTGCGCGGCCAGGTCACGCGTGATCTGTGCCCAGCCCTCCGCGGCATGCTGAGCGTGGTCCCCGCCCGCATCCCGCTGGATCCACGACCAGCCCTCCCCCATCTTGTTCCAGGTCACCGTGCCGCCCGCACCGCTGTCGTCGAGCGTGCGCAGCGCTCGCTCCTCGCCCACCCGCCACTTCGCCGACTTGACGAACTGGAACACCCCGACAGGCCAGCCCTGGTTCCAGGCGCGAAGCGCGAGGCCGAACGCTGCCGTGGACTTGCCCTTGCCTGGTCCGGTATGGACGATCACCAGCGGGCGGTTCCTGCGCTGCCGCGTGGTGAGGCCGTCGCCCGGCACGTGGGCCGGCTTCCCCTGCGGCATCAGGCGGCCCTGCCCTTGGCTCTGGCGGAACCCGGGGCGGCAGCGGCCCGCGTGTCCCTGACCGTCGCCGCGAGCCCGCCTGCGGCAAGTTCGTCGAGCCTGATCAGCCCGCCGCCGAGGGCAGCGGCCAGACCCGCGGCGAGCCCCAGCCGCACCGGCCCAGATTCGCAGTCCACGACGACGCTCGCCACGCCGCGAAGCAGTGCCGCGGCCCGAAGCACCGCGCCCGGCTCGCCGCAGGTGTCGCGCCCGTCGGTGACAACCACGAGCAGCGGGCGGCGGCCTGGATCGCGCAGCCTCTCGGCGGCGAGGACCTCAGCCGACCGAATCAGACCCGCGGCGAGCGGCGTGCGGCCACCAGAAGGCAACTCGGCCAGCCGCCGCGCCCCCGCTTCCACCGAGGAGGTCGGCGGCAGCAGCAACTGCGCCGCGCCAGCCCGAAAGCTGATCATTCCGACCTTGTCCCTGCGCTGGTACGCGTCGAGCAGCAGGGACAGCACGGCGCCTTTGACCGCTCGCATGCGCTGCCTGGCCGCCATCGAGCCGCTCGCGTCCACGGCGAACAGAACCAGATTGCCCTCTCTGCCATGGCGGACGGCCTCACGAAGATCGGACCGGGCGAGCCGTAGCGGCCGGCGCAAGGCTGGCCGCCAGCCCCTGGCACGTTGATGAGGTGCGGCGGCTCGCAGCGTCGCGGGCAGGTGCACCGCCGTGATCTTGCCGCGCGGCATCCGCGCCCCGGCGAGCCTCCCCCGCGGAATGCGGGCGGCGCTGCGGCGGCCGGGTGCGCCCGCGCCGACACCAGGGATGGTAAAGGCGCGCGGCCGGAACAGCGCGCCCGACGGCGCGACGGTGCTGGGCGCGGCGTCGTGCGGCGACGTGTGACCGGAGCCGCCCGGCCTGGGCACGGCCGAGCCACCTTGCACAGCGGATCCATTTGGTACAGCGGAGCCAGCTGGCACAGCGGAGCCGTCCGGCACGCCAATGTCGGCTTGCCAGCCGTCGGACCCGGCACCGGGCCGGGCACGAGACTGGGCGCCGGAATGGCCCGGCCCGGCCCCATCCGGGCACGCGCCATCGGCTGACGGCTCCGCGTGGCGGTGCGGCCCGGCGCCGACCCCCGCCTGCGCCCCGGCGCCAGGGCCGTTGATCGCATCCGTGCCCGACGGCCGGCCAGGTCTGGCACCGCCGCCCGGGCGGTCGGGTCCGCCGCCGGGATCGCCACCGTCGCCTATGGCCTCGCCCGCCTGGCGCAGGGCCTCGTCAAGCGCCTCCTCGTCGAGGCCGGGTGCGTCGAACGGGTCCCGGCGGCGCCGGTGCGGCAGCGCGAGCCTGGCTGCCTGCCGCACGTCGTCGCCGTTAACCGCATCGCGGCCGTGCCACGCGGCGAGCGCCATCGCGGCGCGGGCGGTGACGAGGTCGGCGCGGAGCCCGTCGACGTCGAACGCACCACACACGGCGCAGATCTGCCGCAGCACGGCTTCTGGGAGCCGCACCGCGGGAAGCCGCATCCGGGCGTCGGAAATCCGCCGCGCGAGACGTTCGGTATCGGCAGCCCACCCAGCGGCAAAGCCAGCCGGGTCGCCATCGTAAGCCAGCCGCCGCCTGACCACCTCCGCCCGCTCCGCGGCATCGCGGGTCGCCGTGACCGCAACAGTGAGGCCGAACCTGTCGAGCAGTTGGGGGCGAAGCTCGCCCTCCTCCGGGTTCATCGTGCCGACGAGCAGGAACCTCGCCGCGTGCGCGACCGAGACACCCTCACGCTCCACGTAACACCTGCCGAGGGCTGCCGCGTCGAGCAGCAGGTCGACGAGGTGATCGTGGAGCAGGTTGACTTCGTCGACGTATAGCAGGCCGCGGTGCGCGGCGGCGAGCAGGCCTGGCTCATAGGCCGTGACGCCCTCGGTCAGGGCACGCTCGATGTCCAGTGAGCCGAGGAGCCGGTCCTCAGTGGCGCCGACAGGAAGCTCGGCGAGGCGCGCGCGCCGCTGGCGGGCCGGTGCGCCCACCGGGTGCGGGCCATCCGGGCATGCGGGATCGGGGGTATCGGGATCACAAGAAAACCTGCACCCCGCGATGACGGCGATCGGCGGCAGCAGTTCCGCGAGCCCGCGAACCACCGTGGACTTCGCGGTTCCTTTCTCACCCCGGACCAGTACACCGCCGACGCCTGGTGAGACCGCGTTAAGCAGCAAGGCGAGTTTGAGATCGTCCATTCCGACGATGGAACTGAACGGGTAAAGCGCGGTCCCGGGCACAGCTCCCGCACCCCGCACCGCACCCCTGGCCGACCCGGCCACGGTATCGGAGGCCGCTACTGCGTCAGGCATGCCATCTCATCCTTTCCCCGGGTCTCGCGCCCGAAGGTGGCTCCAATCGGCGGCCGGAGTCTCCTGGCTCCCGGATCAAGGCTCGCCCCGCCTTCCCACCGCTGCGCGGCAGTGGCGCCGTAGGGGTTCGCTCCCCGGTCACAGTTGCGCGACAGCCCCGGACTCACACCGGGTTCCTCCGCTGACTCGCCGATTTCCCAGCATGACACATGGGACCAGATGGCTGTAGCCCGGCAAGACCATCAGCGAACTCACAGCCTCCTACCAGCGCATACAGCCTGCTGCCGTGCCAAGATCGTGCATACTTGAAGCAGGCAATGCTGGACTGGGGCCGACGTCCTCAGGCCGGGCGGGTTCGGGCACGCCATGCGCGGGCACACGGCGCTCTGCATCCCCGCATTGCCCGAAGTTGCATTGCCCCAAATTCGTCGCCGGACAGGAGTTTCGCACTATTGCGGACACTACGATGCCCAAACGTCTGAGCCGCCGTATCGTCGGCGTCGCACGTACGAAGTGCGCAGCATAATCCCTGCTCGCGCGCCGAAGCGAGACGGCGCGCCTCCGGCAGACGCCGCCGGACGTTCAGCATTCTGGCAGGGAGTTCTCAGGTCGGCCTGGTAGGAAGTAGCGGTAGTACTGAGACAACCTGTCACATTGTGACCTGTGTGAATGGAGCGTGCATGGCGGATCCAGGTTGTTCCCGTGTGCTCGTGACCGGTGGAGCTGGTTTCATCGGCCGCCGGGTCGTGAGCACGCTGCTCGAATGCGGGGCCGATGTAACGGTCGCCGACAAGCAGCCTTTCCCTGACGGCGTCGTGCGTGGTGACATCAGGATGGTGCTCGGCGACCTGCGGGACCCGGACGTCGCAGCGCGGGCCCTGGACGCGGGCACCGACGTGGTCATCCACCTCGCGGCTCTGACATCCGTGCTCCGTTCCGTCGCAGACCCGGCAGCAACCTACGAGGTCAACGTCGCGGTCACGGCGAACCTCCTGGAACTGTCCCGGGCGCACGAAGTCGGCACGTTCATGTTCGCATCCACGAACGCCGTAGCAGGCGACGTCGGCCGCGACGTCATCACGGAGCGGACTCCGCTTCGCCCGCTGACCCCGTACGGCGCGACCAAAGCCGCCGCGGAGATGCTGCTCAGCGCCTACACGGCCGCATACGGCATTAACGGTTGCTCGCTGCGGTTCTCGAACGTCTACGGCCCGGGAATGGCCGCCAAGGACAGCTTCGTGCCGCGGCTGATGCGCGCCGCGAGATCAGGCACGGGAGTCGACATCTACGGTGACGGCTGCCAACTGCGTGATCTGGTGCACGTCGATGACATCGTGCAGGGGCTCCGCACCGCCTGGCGGGCTGGCTACGCGGGCCCGCTCATCCTCGCCTCCGGCAAGTCCGACTCGGTGAACGAGATCCTTGCAGTCGCGCGGCGAGTCACTGGGGCGCCAATTCCGGCGCGGCACGTACCGCCCAAACCGGGCGAAATGCCCGCGGTGCTCGTCGACATCGCCGTGGCAGGTGCGATCGGCTACGAGCCGGCCTACGACCTCGAGTCCGGCCTGGCAACGGTGTGGCCTGAGTTCGCGGCAGATCGGGCCGTGCTCAGCCGCAACGGGCACGGCCCCCCCATAGCAGCGGGGGCAGCGAAGTGACGAGCCAGGAGGCCGACCGCTACGGTGGTCAGTCGGTCGACGACGCAGCGGCCAGCGACTTCGCCGCCGAGTACGCCGAACGCGGGCAACTGCTTCCGCCTGTGGCCATAGTGATCGCGGCCTACAACGAGGAGGCAGCGATCGGCCCGGTCATCGAGGCACTCCCGGCGAGCATCTGCGGGCTGGCGACGGCGACCATCGTGGTCGTGGACGGATCAGTCGACGGTACCGCCAAGGAAGCCGGCGCGCACGGTGCGCTCGTCTGCGACGTACCGGTCAACCGCGGGCAGGGGGCTGCGCTCCGGCTCGGCTATCGGCTCGCGCGCGAGGGCGGCGCGCGGTACATCGTGACCACGGACGCCGACGGGCAGTACGACCCGGCCGACGCGCAGGGCCTGCTTGAGCCCGTGCTCGCTGACGACGCGGACTTCGTGACCGGATCAAGGACACTCGGCAGCGAGGAAACCAGGGACCCGGTGCGCAAGCTCGGGGTCAGGCTCTTCGCCGCGACGATCAGCCTGCTGACCGGGCAGCGCGTCACCGATCCGTCGTTCGGCATGCGAGCGATGCGCGCGGAGGTGACCGGCGCGATCCAGTTGCAGCAGCCTCAATACCAGGCGGCTGAGTTGCTGATCGGAGTGATCGCCGGTGGCTTTCGGGTCGCGGAGCGTCCGGCCACCATCCGCAGGCGCAGGGTCGGCGAAAGCAAGAAAGGCCACAACGTGCTCTACGGCCTCAGGTTCGCCGGCGTGATTCTCGGCACCTGGTGGCGCGAGCGGCACCGGCATCAGCGCGTCGCCGATGTCGATCTTAATTCCTCTCCCGCGGACGCCGCCCGCCGCCGCGCCGCTGACGCCGATCGCGCCGCCGGTACGGCTGGCCCCGCTGACGCGAGTGGCGCCGCGGATGCCGGGGTGGCTGACGGCGCACCCGCGGGCGCAGCCGCGGATGCGCCGTCGCTTGCGGCCTTGACGCTCGGTGAGCCCGCCGACCTGTGTACGGAGCCTTTGGCACCCCGGTCGGCGAAGAGGACGTAGTGGAAGATCGCGAATCTGGACAGGAACGTCACCGCGTTGGCCGCGAGGTAAGCGGTGCCCACGAAGACAAGGCGCGGAATCGGCCTCAGCCCCATCGACAGGGCAAGGTGATGCGCCAGGCTTGTCGCCAGCGACAGGAAGGCGATGGTGCCGACGGCTATCAGCCAGAATGGCAGCGTCTCCTTGAGCAGATCCGGCCTGCCCTTCCGTTCCCACGCCCACCGGCTCAACAGGTAGCTCACCGCGGCGCCGGCGAACCAGGCCACCGCGGCCGACACTGTCGGCCACAGCTTCAGGAGCCCAAGGCACGTCAGGAGCGTGAACTCGCTCGTCGCGAGCGCGAGAGCCGCGCCAATGGCGAAGCGCGTGAACTGCCTGCCCACGGTCCGGACGCAGTACCCGTACACCGCCCTGACCATGCTATGAGCGCGCACGGCCCGAACTACGTTGCGCAACGCCAGTGCCATTGGTACCTCAGCTTACATGTCGTGGTGACCGACAATAGCGGATCAATCTGGGCGTTTGGTTAGAAACCGACCGCGGGGAGAATAGGAGCAGCTTCATGAAGATCTTGGTGTTGGGCGGTGACGGTTACCTCGGTTGGCCGACGGCACTGCACATGTCGCACACCGGCCACGACGTGGCTGTTGCCGACAACTTTGCGCGACGGCAGTACGACCACGAACTCGGTGTTGAGAGCCTAGTCCCCATTGAGACGCTGCGCACCCGTGTCACCACGTGGCGTGAGATCACAGGGGAAAACATCGAATGCTATGTCGGAGATCTCACTGACGCCGACTTCACGTATCACATCATTGAGGACTACCGCCCCGACGCTGTCGTTCACTTTGCCGAACAGCGCGCCGCGCCGTATTCGATGATCGATCGCAAGCACGCCGTCTATACCCAGGCCAACAATGTGATCGGCAACCTCAACGTGCTGTACGCGATCGCCGAGACCGATCCGGACATCCACCTGGTCAAGCTCGGCACCATGGGCGAGTACGGCACCCCCAACATCGACATCGAGGAAGGCTGGCTCGAGGTCGAGCACAAGGGCCGCAAGGACCGGGTGCTTTTCCCGAAGCGGCCGGGCTCCTTCTACCACCTGTCCAAGGTGCACGACAGCCACAACATCGAGTTCGCCTGCCGGATCTGGGGACTTCGGGCCACCGACCTGAACCAGGGGGTGGTGTATGGGCAGCAGACACCGCAAACAGCCATGGATGACAGGCTCGCGACCCGCTTCGACTACGACGCGGTCTTCGGCACGGTGCTGAACAGGTTCTGTATCCAGGCCGTGCTCGGCCATCCGCTGACCGTGTACGGCAAGGGTGGTCAGACCCGTGGCATCATCGACATCCGCGACACGGTCCGCTGCATACAGATCGCCTGTGAGAACCCGGCGGACCAGGGTGAATTCCGGGTCTTCAACCAAATCACGGAGTGGATGTCCGTTTCCGACATGGCGGACACGATCGCCAAGTGCAACCCGGAGCCCGTGACGATCGAGTGCGTGGACAACCCGCGGGTGGAAGCCGATAACCACCACTACAACGTCGCGCACACCAGGCTCATCGAGCTTGGGCTGCAGCCGCAGCTGCTGTCCGACACCCTGATCGAGTCGCTCCTTGAGATCACCAAACGATACGCCCACCGCGTGCGGACCGAGGTGCTGCGCCCGACAGTCAACTGGCGCACCCCCCGCGCGGACTGAACCCGTCGCCCGGCGGCCGACCCGCGTTCTTATGAACGCCCGGCCCGCCACCGGGCGCCCTAGGATGGCGCTGGGCACCCCGATAGCTGGGCACCCGGATAACAGCGGAGGTGCGGGCGGTGACGGACGACCTGAGGCTGGGCCTGAGCATCGGCTACTGGATCACTCCCGGCGACGCCACCGAGACCGTTCTCACGGCCGAACGACTCGGCTACGACTCCGTCTGGACCGCGGAATCGTACGGCTCCGACGCGCTCACCCCGCTGACCTGGTATGGGGCCCGGACCAGCCGAATCAAACTGGGCACCTCCGTCGTCCAGCTCGCCGCCAGGACTCCGGCCGCAACCGCGATGGCCGCCGTCACCCTCGACTACCTTTCCGGCGGTCGGCTGATGCTCGGCGTAGGCGTGTCAGGTCCCCAGGTGGTTGAGGGCTGGTACGGGGTGCCGTTTTCGCAGCCGCTGGCGCGCACCCGCGAGTACGTGGACCTCCTGCGGCTGATGTGGAGCAGGCAGCGGCCTGCGCGCAATCCCGGGCCGCATTATCCGCTGCCCTTCCGTCCAGGGACTGGGCTCGGCAAGCCGCTCCGGCTGAACATTCCGCCGCTGCGCGATGCCATCCCGGTCTACCTCGGCGCGGAGGGGCCGAAAAACGTGGCGCTCGCCACCGAGATCGCCGACGGCTGGCTGCCGCTGTTCACTCATCCGGAGAAGATGAGCCAGGTGTACGGCGACGCCCTCGCCGCCGCGCCACCGGGCTTCGACATCGCCGCCACGGTGAATGTCATCCGCACCGATAATCTTCCCGGCGCCCTGCGGACCGCGAAGATGACCCTGGGTTTCTACATCGGCGGCATGGGGGCACGTAACAGGAACTTCCACTTAAACGTCGTCAGCCGAATGGGATTCGAGGAAGCGGCCCGCAACGTTCAGGAGCTATGGCTGAACGGCCGCCGCGACGAGGCCATCGCGGCCGTGCCCGACGAGCTCGCGGATGCGATCTGCCTGCTCGGCCCCATCGGCCGGATCCGTGAGCGGCTTCAACTGTGGCGCGAGAGCGCGGTCACCACATTGCTTGTGGCCGGCCCGACCTCCGAACCGGACCTGCGGGCGATACGCGACGCGGTCCTCGGATAGCGATGCATCGCCCAGCACTACCTGAACGCCGCGTGCCAGTCACGGGCGGTCATGAAGATCATGATCGTGAGGCCGCATGGATTGATTTCCGTGCGCGTGCTGCCAGGGCATGCCCTAGTCCCATGTCCGGGCGAGCAGCCAGTCGCCGACTCCGGGATCGCAGCGCAACTCGTAGAGGCCTTGCGGCGCATCCTTGCCGGGCGACGCCCGCACCCGCCAGAACTCCCGCCCGGCCTGCGGCCCAGGGTCCTCGCGGCCCTTCCGGCGCCACCACTCGTGGCTGATTTGCTTGTGTTCGAGCACGTCGAGCACCGTGAATAAACGGCCGCGCCAGACGAACCTGATCGGCGCACCGTCGTCGTCCGTCCAGACCTGGATGGGGTCGCCGTACACTCTGTTCAACGCGCCCACCTTCCACCTTGGCCCGTCCCGCGTCGTCCTCGCGGTGATGTCTGCGTCGATCCGGCAGCCACCCGGGGGGTCGATCCGGCAGCCACCCGGGGGGTCGATCCGGCAGCCACCCGGGGGAAGGCAGGTAGCACTACATTCGAACATATACTCGATTGCCGTGACAGGCAAGCCCGGGCCCGGCAAACCCGCGGCGCTCGGCGTGGCCAGCGCGGCCGGCTCGCCGCGGGCAGCGTCGCAATGGAGTTGGGCTGACTTGCGACACTACCGATCATGCGAACGCTGGTCGTCGACCATCCCCTGATCGCGCACAAACTCACCGCGCTGCGCGACGCAACTACCGAGGCCCCGACATTCCGCCGGCTCGCCGACGAGCTTGTCACCCTGCTCGCCTACGAGACGACACGCGAGGTCCGCATTCAGCCGGTGTCGGTGCGAACCCCCCTGGCGACTGCGGCAGGCGTCAAGCTGGCGCGCCCGGTACCGCTCGTGATCCCGGTGCTGCGCGCCGGTATCGGCATGCTCGACGGCATGTCCAGGCTAGTGCCGACCGCCGACGTCGGTTTCGTGGGGTTGGTCAGAGATGAGGTGTCGCTCGTCGCCTCGACCTACGCCGACCGGCTGCCCGCGGATCTGTCCGGCCGCGAGGCGTTCGTCCTCGATCCGATGCTCGCGACGGGCGGGACGCTGGAAACCGTCATAGCGATGCTCGTGCGGCGCGGCGCCACGTCGGTGACCGCCGTCTGCCTGATCGCCGCACCCGAGGGCGTCAGCAGGATCGAGGCGGCATTCCCTTCCGACGATCCCGTGCCCGTCCGTGTGGTTACCGCGGCCCTGGACCTCGCCTGGACGGGCGTGGGTACATCGTGCCCGGCCTCGGCGACGCGGGCGACCGCCTGTTCGGCGAGATCTGAGAAGGCCGGTAAGACGAGGCAGGCTGCGATCGACGATGGCGATGTCAGGCTCCCGTTCCGGCGAGGTCGGCATCTTTGGGTCGGCGCTGCGACATCATCCGGGTCGGTCCACAGGTCGCGATCGTACACGAGGAGGTTCGGGCTGGCGCCCAGGTGACGTTGCCGGGTAGCAGCCAGGGATAGGAAGTTCTCACGCAGGGCCATCTCGAGGCCGGCCGGCTCTGGTGCGTCGCTGTGGCCGCGGCTCGCCTCCGCGCCGGCACCCTAGATGCCGATGGGGTGCCAGACGGTCTTGGTCTCAAGGAATGCCAGCATGCGGCTCGGGTCCGGCGGGGCGGCCCAGTCGCCGTCGCCGTCGGCGTCGGGGCGCGGGACGAATACGCGCTTGAGATTCCCCGCGGCGAGGCGTTCGAGGTCGGCCCGGCCGGCTGGCGCCACGCCGGACAGATCGATGCCGTTAACGTCCATGTGCGCGGCGAGGACGGGCACGAGTTCCGCGGCACGGCCGGTGAGCAGGTTGACGACGCCTGCCGGGACGTCCGATGTCGCGATCACCTCGGCGAAAGTGACAGCGGGCAGCGGGCGCGGCTCGCTTGCGATGACGACCGCCGTGTTGCCTGTCACGATGACCGGCGCCAGCACGCTGACCAGCCCGAGCAGGCTCGACGTGGCGGGCGCCACGACCGCGACAACCCCAGTCGGCTCGGGGACGCTGAAGTTGAAATAGGGCCCCGCTACCGGATTCGCGGCGCCGGCGACCTGGGTGACTTTGTCCGACCAGCCGGCGAACCACACCCACCGGTCGACCGTTTCGGCGACCGACCGCCCAGCCGCGGCCGCGGAGATACCTTCGGCGGCGGCCACCTCGGCCGTGAACTGTGCCGCACGGCCCTCGAGCATTTCTGCCACGCGGTAGAGAACCTGTCCCCTGTGGTACGCCGTAGCGCCCGCCCACCCGGGCACTGCCGCGCGTGCGGCGACGACCGCTTCCCTCGCGTCCTTGCGTGATCCCTGCGCCGCGTTCGCGAGCACCGCGCCGTCCGCACCGGTGACCTGGTAAGAACGGCCCGATTCCGACCGCGGGAACGCGCCGCGGATGAACAGCTTGTAGGTTTTGCGCACGTCGAGCCTCAAACCGTGGGCAGCAGCGCCCGCAGCGCCGTCATCAGACATCGAGATAAGCCTCCAGCCCGTGCCTGCCGCCTTCCCGCCCGAATCCTGACTCGCGGTACCCGCCAAACGGGCTCGCCGGGTCGAAGCGGTTGTAGGTGTTGGCCCAGACGACTCCGGACCGCAGCCGCTGCGCCATCCAGAGGATCCGGCTGCCCTTCTCTGTCCATACCCCGGCCGACAGCCCGTAGGGCGTGTTGTTCGCCTTAGTGATGGCCTCTTCCGGGGTACGGAACGTGAGCACGGACAGCACCGGCCCGAAGATCTCCTCGCGGGCGATCCGGTGCGACTGGCTGACCCCTGTGAACACGGTCGGCGGGAACCAGTAACCGCGCTCGGGCAGCCGACATTGCGGTGACCAGCGCACGCCGCCATCCGCCTCGCCAGCCGCGGACAGCGTACGGATCTTGTCGAGTTGCTGCGCCGAGTTGATCGCGCCGATGTCGGTGTTCTTGTCGAGCGGGTCGCCGAGCCGCAGCGTATCGATCCGGCGCTTCAGGCGGTCGACCACCAGGTCGGCCGCCGACTCCTGCACGAGCAGCCGCGAGCCTGCGCAGCAGACATGGCCCTGGTTGAAGAAGATGCCGTTCACGATGCCCTCGACGGCCTGGTCCAGCGGCGCGTCAGCAAAGACCACGTTCGCCGCCTTGCCGCCGAGTTCGAGGGTGAGCCGCTTTGGCGTCCCCGCGACCGCACGCCGGATTTCCTTGCCCACCTCGGTCGAGCCGGTGAAGGCGATCTTGTCGATACCGGGATGGGTGACAAGCTTGGCGCCGGTATCCCCTTCGCCTGTGATGACGTTCACCACGCCGGAAGGCAGGTCCGCCTGGCGGCACACCTCGGCCAGGAGCAGCGCGGACAGGGGTGTCGTCGCGGCCGGCTTGAGCACGCACGTGTTTCCCGCGGCGAGCGCGGGTGCGAGCTTCCACGCAGCCATCAGCAGCGGGAAGTTCCACGGGATGATCTGGCCCGCGACGCCAATCGGTCGCGGCGCCTGGCCGAAGCCCGCATACTCCAGCTTGTCGGCCCAGCCGGCGTGGTAGAAGAAGTGCGCGGCGGCGAGCGGCACGTCGACGTCGCGCGACTCCCGGATCGGCTTGCCGTTGTCCAGGCTCTCGAGCACCGCGAACTCGCGTGCGCGTTCCTGCAGGATCCGGGCGATCCGGTAGAGGTACTTGGCTCTTTCACGGCCCGGCATGCGGCGCCACACACGGTCGAGGGCGGCGCGCGCGGCTCGCACTGCGCGGTCCACGTCGGTGATGCCCGCGTCGGCCACCACTGCGAGCGGTTCCTCCGTTGCCGGGTTGACGGTCGCGAACTTCGCGCCGTCCGCCGCGGGCTGGAACTGCCCGTCGATAAACAGGCCGTACTCCCGCTGGATGGAAACGATGTCGCGTGACTCCGGCGCGGGCGCGTAATCCCAGGCCATTAGTCGACCGTGAAGTAGTCGGGACCGGCGTAGACACCGGTGCGCTGCTTACTGCGCTGCATGAGCAGGTCGTTGAGGACGCTGGACGCGCCGATCCTGAACGACTCCGGGGTGAGCCACTGCTGCCCGGCAGTCTCGCGCACAAGCACGAGGTATCGGATCGCGTCCTTGGCGGTGCGCACTCCGCCCGCCACCTTCACGCCGACCCTGCGGCCGGTCTGTGCGGCGAAGTCCGCGACGGCGGACAACATGACGAGGGCGACGGGTGGTGTCGCCGCCGGCGACACCTTGCCCGTCGACGTCTTGATGAAGTCGGCTCCGGCAAGCATCGCGAGCCATGCTGCGCGCGAAACGTTGTCCAGCGTGGCGAGTTCGCCGGTTTCGAGGATCACCTTGAGATGCGCCGATCCGCACGCCGCACGCACCGCGCGCACCTCCTCGTAGACCTGCCGGTACCGCCCGGACAGGAAGGCGCCACGGTCGATGACCATGTCGATCTCGTCCGCCCCGCCGTCCACGGCGCTTGCGACATCGGCGAGTTTCACCGCCGGTGCGGCTCGCCCGGATGGGAATGCGGTGGCCACGGACGCCACGGCGACCGGGCTGCCGTCCAGTTCTGCGCGGGCCACCGCGACGAGATCGGGGTAGACGCAGACCGCAGCGACGGCCGGCACGCCCGGGTCGAGCGGGTCGGGGCGGCGCGCCTTCGCGCACAGCGCGCGGACCTTGCCCGGGGTGTCCGCCCCTTCGAGCGTGGTCAGGTCGACCATCCGGATCGCAGTGTCGATGGCCCACAGCTTCGCGTCCGTCTTGATCGATCTGGTGGCCAGGGCAGCCGCCCGCGCCTGCGCACCCACCTGGTCGATCCCTGGAAGGCCGTGCAGGACCTGCCTGAGCGCGGCATCGGAAGACGGCATGGCCACGATGCCAGACGGCAGCGTGCTCAGCGTTCTCAGGGTGTTCAGCGGGCCATCGCCGACCAGGTGCGAACGCGACTCGATGTTCACGTCCCGACGCTACCTCGCCGAGCCGGACCGGGCATCATCCGCTCGGCGGCGCGGGTGAACCGCGCTGCGGGGACGGCGCAGGATCCCTCGGATGCTGGGCGGCGGCCATTTACGCCGGGGGCAGCGCTGGGGCCATCATGGCGTGATTCGCTCGATCACCAGCGGTGTCACCGGCGGTGGCTCTGGCCCGATCTCGGCCGCGCCCGCCAGCGCTTGTCTGGCCTGCCCGAAGCGCGCCGAGTCAGCACTGCGCAGCTCAAGCAGGGGCTGCCCCTTTTCGACGCGGTCGCCGGGTTTGGCTAGGCAAATGACCCCGGCTGCCGCGCTCACGGAGTCCTCCTTGCGTACTCGGCCTGCGCCGAGAAGCCACGCGGCACGCCCGACCGCCAGGGCGTCGAGCTGACGGAGCCACCCTGACCCGGCCGCGGCCACTGTCACCGCGTGCGGCGCTCGCGGCAGGGGTGCGTCCGGGTCGCCACCCTGGGCGGTGATCATCGCTCGGTAGCGCTGATATGCCCGGCCGTCCGCGAGTGCGGCGGCCGGGTCTGCGCGAGGATCCCGCGGGTCGGCCGTGTCAGCCGCCGCGGCCAGCCCGGGCTGCGGCCCCAGTCCGGCGAGCCAGAGCATCTCTTCGGCCAGCGCGAGAGTGACCTCGACAAGGTCGGGCGGGCCGCCTCCGCGCAGCGTCGCCACTGCCTCCTCGACCTCTACCGCATTGCCTGCGGCGTGCCCGAGCGGCGTGTCCATCCTGGTAAGCAGCGCGGAGGTCCGCACGCCATGCTCGGCGCCGAGGGTCACCATGGTTGCCGCCAGGTGCCTGGCCTCACCCAGGTCGCGCATGAACGCGCCGCAGCCCACCTTCACGTCGAGCACGAGCGCCGCCGTCCCCTCGGCGATCTTCTTCGACATGATCGAGCTTGCGATCAGCGGTATCGACTCGACTGTGCCGGTCACATCGCGCAGTGCGTACAGCCGCCGGTCGGCCGGCGCCAGTCCGGGACCCGCGGCGCAGATGACGCAGCCGACGTCGCGCAGCACGGCCATCGTCTCCGCGGGCGACAGGCTTGCCCGCCAGCCCGGCACGGCCTCAAGCTTGTCGAGCGTGCCGCCGGTGTGGCCGAGACCGCGGCCGGATAGTTGCGGCACGGCGGCGCCGCAGCTCGCCACGAGGGGCGCGAGGATCAGCGAGACCTTGTCCCCGACCCCGCCGGTCGAGTGCTTGTCGACGGTGGGCGCTGGCACGCCGGCAAGGTCGAGCCGCTCGCCTGATGCGACCATGGCGGCCGTCCAGATCCGCAGTTCGGCGGGGTCAAGCCCGCGGAAGTAGATGGCCATCAGCAGAGCGGACATCTGCTCCTCGGGTACCGCGCCCCTGGTGTAGGCCGCTATCAGCCAGCGGACGTCATCGTCGGCAAGCCGACCGCCGTCCCGCTTGGCCCTGATCAGCCCGGCGACGTCCGGCGCTCGGGAGCGCGGCGACGGCGTTTCCCGCGGCTCCCGGTCAGGCGCGGATGCTTCCGGCATGGATGTTTCCGGCACGGGGGTTTTAGGCACGGGGGTTTTAGACATGGAGGCTCTAGACATGGATGCTTCAGCCACGGGCGCCCCGATCGGCGGGCAGGTCTCCGGGGCCGAGCGCGGCGGGCAGCAACGTCCTCAGCTCCCGCGGCCCCGCGGCGGTGTCGACGAGCAGCCCCTCGCCGCCCGCCTCGAAAAGCAGCTGGCGGCAGCGGCCGCAGGGCAGCAGCGGCGATCCGTCACCTGCGACGACGCTGACCGCGACCAGGGTTCCGCCGCCGCCGGCGTGTAGCGCGGACACCAGTCCGCACTCGGCGCACAGGGTGAGCCCATAGGAGGCATTCTCCACGTTGCAACCGACGATGACCCTGCCGTCCGCCGCCTCGGCTGCGGCGCCCACCCGCAGTCCGGAGTACGGCGCATACGCCCGGCCCGCCGCATCGCCTGCGGCGACCCGGAGCCGGTACCAGTCGATCAGCACGCTCGCGCCTCCGCCCGCCGAGCGTAGCCGGCCAGGCGGCGGTGGCACCGAGGTCGCTGCACGGTGACACGCCGTATACCAGCAGGGTATGGCCGCGTTTCGAGTTGGCAACGGCGTAGTTCGTACTGCCTTGTCCTGCTTCCCCGGACGGTGGCACCCGGTCTAACCTGCGGGCATCCCGGGACGAGCGCGGCGCAGTACTGCAAGT
>Ga0335078_10004423_pt1 | contig 20842 bp, 19 predicted proteins | sample Lox_Sample_32_FD_206711 | JGI IMG/M metagenome (GOLD analysis project Ga0335078, IMG submission 206711) | Soil microbial communities from Loxahatchee National Wildlife Refuge, Florida, United States - Lox_Sample_3.2 | ecosystem: Environmental > Terrestrial > Soil > Wetlands | place: USA...
ATTGTCCCCAACGCCTGGTCGGGTAACACCTGGTTGAAGGACCGCTATGCGACGGAAGTTGAACGCGCTACCGGAATGTCTGTCGGCGACTTCGAAAATCTGCTGCGAACCGATATGCTCGTCGAAAAATTCCGCGAGCTGATTACCGACGGAACCACCGTCAGCCCGCAGGAGATCGAGCGCGAGTTTCGATGGCGGAACGAAAAGGTCACGATTCAATACGCCGTGGTCAAGCCTTCCGATTTGGCTTCGTCCGTCCATCCCACCGACGCGGAGCTCGCCGCCTGGTTTGCGAAAAACTCTTCCCGGTATCAGCTCCCGGAAAAGCGTTCCGCGCGCTATGCCCTGCTTGATCTTTCGAAGCTTCGCGCCGCGACCGCTGTGAGCGACGACACCCTGCGCCAGTACTACAACTCGAATATCGACCAGTATAAAGTCGAAAATCGCGCCAATGTCGAGCAGATTCTCTTCAAGACACTCGGCAAAACCGACGCGGAAATCGCCGAGATTCGAAAAAAGGCCGAGGATGTCCTGAACCAGGCCAAGCACGGCGCGAATTTTGAGGATCTCGCCAAGAAATACTCCGAGGACGATTCCACAAAGGAAAAAGGTGGCGCGCTCGGCTGGATCGTGGAAGGGCAAACCGTTCCCGAATTTCAGCAGGCGGCATTCAGTCTCCCGAAGGACGGCATTTCGGACCTGGTGACCACGCGCTATGGCATCGTGATCATCAAAGTCCTCGACCGCGAAACCGCCCATACCAAGTCCTTCGAGGAAGTTCGCGACTCCATTCTCCAGCCCGTTCTCGATCAAAAGGTCCAGACAGAAGCGGGCGATATCGCCAATCAAATGGCTGCTGCGGTTCGCCAGTCGGACCGCCAGCCGCTCGACGATGTCGCCAAGAAATTCAACCTCGAGGTCGGTGTCACCGCTCTTGCCGGTATCAAAGACCCGCTTTTGCCCCTGGGCGATTCACCCGACTTGCATCAGGCCCTCTTCGCCCTCCGTACTGGCGAGTTGAGCCAGCCAATTCAAATCGATAGCGGCTATGTGATCCTCACCGTGAAGGATATCCAGCCCGCTCATCAAGCCACGCTCGCGGAAGTCCATGATCAGGCTTTGAAGGATTACCAGGACGAGAAATCTGTCGATCTCGCCCACTCGCGCGCCGAAGAGCTGTCCAAGCGCGCGCAAGCCGGCGAGGATTTTGAAAAGGTCGCCAAGTCTCTCGATCTGACGGCAAAAACGTCCGATCCGGTCGCCCGTGCCGGCTCGATTCCGGATATCGGCGCGGCGCGGCAGATCTCGGCCGCCTTCAATATGCAGATCGGGCAGGTCAGCGCGCCCTCGGAATCAGGCACCACTTGGTTCGTCTACAAGCTCACCGCTCATCAGCCGCCGAATCTTGTCGACATGGCCAATCAGCACAGCGAAATTGAGCAGCAGCTCCTCCAAACGAAGCAGAGTGCGGCCTTCGAGGCCTTCCGCAAATCCCTGATTGACCGCCTCACCAAGGAAGGCAAACTCAGCATCAACTCCGAAGTCGTGAGCCGGATTTCCAGCGCCAGTTAGACGATTACACTCCAAGTACCTGAACATACACGCTTTAGAATAAACGTTGAGCCTATTGCCGCTCCGGCGGCAATTCCGTTAAAATGTAAGCCTCCGCAGAGCCCGCCCCGATGCCAGCGGGGCCCGACCTGCAGGCAGGAGCCCTCCCCTGACCTGAGATTCTTGGCAACGCGAAACGACGATCTCCCTGAGGAGCTTTCCATGCCGACGACGAAGCAAGCCAAAGCGAGCAGGCTCGAACTGATTCCGCGCCGCGGACGAAATGTCCGGCGCTCCGCCCATCGAACCAAATCGGTCATTTCAGCAAGAGGAAAACTGAGGAACGGAATGTCCCCAAAGGCTACAGCGAAAGCCAACGAATACGTCTGCGCAATCGAACGCAATCAAAATGGCAAGTACAACGTCCGGATCAGGGCCAGTTTCGGGCCAATCCGCCGGGGCTCAAATGGCGATGGTGTCACGCCCATGAGCAGCGGCCCTTGGAACTTGCCCGTCTACTTCCTCGCGTCTTCCTTCAACGGCGCGATGAAGAAGCTCGAGGAAGCGCTGCAGCTTTTGCAGAAGAACGAGGAAAAACTCCGCTTCTGGGGCGTCGAGCGCACCGACGATCCGGCCATGGCTGGCGACCTGCTTCGCGACTCGGGCCTTTGGCTCGATCGTCGCAGGGATTTTCCGCGCAAGTTTGCCGATTTGAGCGTCTCGCGCGAGCGCCCCGTCCCGGCCTCATTGCTGGCCGGTATGCGCCGTACTCTGGCGGACTCGATTGCACCCGAGCGTCCCGTGGACCGGGACCGCGAGCGTGCCCTCGCCGGCGACTGATTCCGCTCAGGACCTCACATCCGCCGGTAGTTTGAAGCGGGATTGTCTTGGTCCATGCCTCGGCGGATCTCTATGGTCAGCCGCGAAAAATGGGAGCGCCAAATGAGGCGCCCGTAAGTCCGCCATCCACCATCAGCTCCACCGCGTTGATGTATGCGGAATCCTCCGAGGCAAGGAACAGCACGGCTTTGGCAACTTCTTCCGGCGCACCCCAGCGGCCTAGCGGAATTACCGATGAGAAGAACTTCTCCTCTTTAGCCGCCTGCTCTGTCGATATCGCGGCGCGGGCTCCGCTTTTCCAAATAGGAGTTTTCGTCGCGCGGCGCGACCACGTTCACGCGAATGTTGCGCGGCGCCAAGTCTGCGGCGATGGTTCGCGCCATCGAGACGATCCCGCCCTTCGCGGCTGCATATGCCGCCACGCCGGGCTGGCCAAGATAGTTGTGCACGGATCCATTGAAAATGATGCTGGCGTTGTCGTTCAGCAGAGGCGCGGCCGAATTGACGGTAAAGAAAGCGCCATTCAAGTTGGTGTGGATCACGTTCTCGAAAACGGTTTCGTCGGTCGAGCCGGTCGGAGTCCGGCCGGAGATGCCCGCATTCGCAAACACAATATCGAGTTTCCCGAAATCTTTGGCCAGGGCTGCGAAGAGCCGCTTGCGGTCTTCCGCAACCGTGATGTCTGCGCGGTAGCCGCGCGCGCTCGGCCCAAGTTCGGCGATCGCTTCATCCAGCGTCTTCTGGTCGCGGCCGGTAACGGCCACCTGCGCGCCCTCCGCCACGAAAAGCCGGGCCGTGGCCAAGCCGATGCCGCTGTTCCCGCCTGTAATCAGAGCTTTTTTGCCGGTGAGCTTCATCATGTCTCCTTCTGTGCAACTGGCGTCAGATATGGCGGCCCTCATACTGCGTCGAGCGGGGTTGTAGTTCTGTATCGCGCTCTTTCCTACTTCGCGCGAAGGAAAATCTCCCCGTGGGCCACGATCACGTCATTGAGGGAGAGCCGATATTTGTAAGAGCCGGGATTGAGGCCGGGACGCGCGGCGCCACTGGATAGCCGCACGCCCGGAGGCGCCTGGAAAACGTTGGACGCGAAAGGCGAGCGCTGCGGGTCGAATTCGATCTTCAAATTGCCGGCGTTTGAATACCAAACGACCTGCTCGCCGGCATCGATGACGATCGTTTCGGGCAGTACGCCCACCATCACCATTTTTTCAGCCAATGGGTGTCACCGTGAAGCGCTCATTGTCGCTACCGAGCGATCCCGCGAACCGCTTCGGCGATGTGCCGCGCGGAAATGCCGAAGGCGTCGACAAGTTCTTCCGGTTTGCCGGAATGAGGCATGTCTCGAACTGCAAGGCGCTGATAACTCGCCGGCGGCGCACCGGCCTCAGCCAGCGCCCCAATTACGGCTTCGCCGATCCCGCCTTCCGGCCAGTGATCCTCCACCGTGACGAGGCGTCCGCCCGTGGCCTTGATTTGCTCCGCGAGCGCTTTGCCGTCAATCGGCTTCACGCAGTAAAGATCGATCACGCGAATCGCCGTGCCCTGCGATTTCAGCTCGTCCGCAGCTTTGATCGCCTCGTGCAAAGTGATTCCGGCCCCGATCACGGTAACTTTATCCTGCCCGCTTTGCCGTACAACCTTGAATCCGGGAATCGGGAATTTCTCGTCCTTCGAATAAAGAATCGCGGTCTTCGGGCGCGACGTCCGCAAATAGTTGATGCCCGGCCGCCGCGCCATCGCTTCCGTCAGGCGTTCGGTTGAGATCGCGTCGCTTGGATAGAGCACCGCCGAACCGTGCACCGCGCGGAACATTGCCAGATCCTCCAGCGCCATTTGTGACGGGCCGTCCTCGCCAATCGAAACGCCGCAATGCGAGCCGCACAGGTTGATGTTGGCCCGGCTGATTGCGGCCATGCGCACGTTGTCATAAGCGCGTGATAGAAAACACGCAAATGTGTCCGCAAACGGCACTTTCCCGCGCGCCGCGAGCCCCACGGCCATGCTCACCAGATTCTGTTCGGCGATGTAGCCCTGATAAAAATGGTCTGGGTAAGCGTCCTGGAAAATTTCCGAGAACGTGGAATTCTTCACGTCGCCTGACATGGCGACAATGTGCGGATTCACCGCGCCAAGCCGCTTCAGCGCGACGCCGTAGGCTTCGCGTGTCGCGAAGGGTTTGCTAGGATCGTAATCCGGCGCGGCTGGAGTCGGAAAATCCGGCGGCGTCGGCAGCGGCTTTCGCTCGTACGATTTTCCCGGATCCGCAGGAACGTCAATCGGCCCGCCGAGTTCTTTGATCGCCCGCGGAAGCATGTCCTTGGGAAATGGCTTGCCGTGCCAGTGCTCTTTCCCGGCGACTTCGCTGAAGCCGTGGCCTTTGATCGTTCGCGCGAGGATCGCTTGCGGGCGGCCTTTCGTCGCCTTCGCGCGATCCAGCGCGCCGAGAACTTCCGTCACGTCGTGCCCGTCGATCACTTCGGCAGAAAATCCCTCGGATTCGAACTTCTTGCGATACGTCTCCATGTCGTGCTCGTACATGGTGGGCTGGCTTTGGCCGAGCGCGTTCACGTCTGCAATCACGGTGAGATTGTCGAGCTTGTAGTGTCCCGCCACGGCAGCCGCTTCCCAAATCTGCCCTTCGGCCATCTCCCCATCGCCAAGAAGCACGTACACGCGCGTCGGGCTTTTGTCGAGGCGCGCGCCGATCGCAAGGCCGAGGCCGACCGAAAGCCCTTGCCCGAGCGAGCCTGTAGCGGCGTCAACACCGGGAATACGCGGCGTGGGGTGTCCCTCGAGTTCGCTCGAAAACTCGCGCAGCGTCATCACCCGGGAATCCGGAAAAACGCCCGCCTCGGCCAGCGCCGCGTAAAGAACCGGCGCCGCGTGCCCCTTGGATAGAACGAAGCGATCCGAATCGCCCCCCGTGGGATTCTTCGGATCGATCTTCATCGCATAGAAAAACGTTCCGGCCATCAGTTCCGCTGCGGACATGCAGGACGTGGGATGGCCCGAGCCCGCTGCCGTGGTCGCCATCATGGAAAGGATGCTCAGGCGGCGAGCCTTCTCTTTGATCTCTTTGACGGTGGCGGAAGAGGGTCCTGCCGGCGAGGTCATGCTCATGAGACTCACTCCTTAAAATGCGCGGGTAGCGCTTAGGGACCGGGGCAGAATCTTACCCTGCGAGCGGCGCGGTGACCAGTCAGTTGTGCATTGCTCTCGAATGGGCTTGGGCTCTCCGCAATGTGATGCGCGCCAGCCAAATTCGTCACATCAATTCTCACCCTGCCGCCTGGCGCGCCGTCGCGCAAGCCCCTATACGCGTCAGCATCGAAAGCGAAAATCGCAGTCACGAGAGACTTGACCCCCATCGGCGGATGCGAATTTGTGCTAACTCGTGTAGATTCGCACCGGATCGTTTTCGTGCTGGTTCTGAATGGCGGAGGAATTCATGAACGCGGTTCGCAAGGTGGCGCTGGTCACGGGCGCGGGAAGCGGGATTGGCAAGGCGGTGGCCACCGCGCTGGCGCAAAATTCCTACGCGGTCGTGCTGGCCGGCCGGCGCAAGGAAACGCTCGATGCGACGGCAGCAGAAATCAAGCGCGCCAATTCCGACACGCTCGCCGTGGTGGCGGACGTCGCCGATCCCGCTTCGGTCCGCGATCTCTTCGCGAAAACGAAAGAGGCCTTTGGCCGCCTCGATCTGCTGTTCAATAACGCCGGAATTTCCGGTCGCGCCATCCCGCTCGAAGACTTGCCCTATGAAACATGGAAAGCGATCGTCGACACCAACCTGACCGGCGCCTTCCTCTGCACCCAGGAAGCCTTCAAAATCATGAAGACGCAGGAGCCGCGCGGCGGACGCATCATCAATAACGGCTCGATCTCCGCGCACAGCCCCCGGCCCAATTCCGCCCCGTATACCGCATCGAAGCACGGCGTCACCGGGCTCACCAAAGCCACTTCGCTCGACGGCCGCCAATACGACATCGCCTGCGGGCAAATCGACATCGGCAACGCGGCGACTGAAATGACGGGCAGAATGGCCAAGGGCGTTGCGCAAGCGAACGGAACGGTCGCCGTCGAGCCCCGCATGGATGTGGCCGATGTGGCGCGCGCAGTGGTTTACATGGCCTCGCTGCCGCTCGACGCCAACGTCCAGTTCATGACGGTGATGGCCACGAAAATGCCCTTCGTCGGCCGCGGCTGAGCGGAATCGCGCGCGAATGAAATGCTGCGGAGAATTAAGACCTACTTCGATTTCATCACGTACACGCCGTCCCAGTCAGCCTCGGGCGCGTTTTCCATGAATTCAAGCGACCGCTGGAGAAAAAGCCGCGTCGGCCCGTCGTCGGGAAACGTGCCCAGCAGTGCGCCAAAACGCGCGGCGGCGTCCCGCCAATTCTGCGCGTGATAGGCCTCCATCGCGTGCTCGAACTCGGCAAGCAGCGCGGCATACTTCTCCCTCTCCGCCATCACGTCCAGCAGCTCGTAGATCGTCACCGGCTGATGCTTGCCCTTCACTTTGATTTTGTCCAGTTCGCGGCAAACGAATCGCTTCGCCACTTGCCGATACGTCGCTTCGCTGATCACAATTTGCGTCTGATACTCCTTGGTGATCCCTTCGAGCCGCGAAGCCAGATTGACGTTGTCGCCCATCACCGTCCATGCCAGGCGCTTGTCTGAGCCCATGTTGCCGACGTTCACTTCCCCCGTGTTGACGCCGATCCCGATGGCGATCTGCCGGCGCCCTTCGCCTTCCCATTTCGCGTTTAGGTTCGCGAGTCCGCTCGACATCCGCAGAGCGCACGTACAAGCGTGAAGTGCGTGTTCCTCCTGCGGCACCGGCGAGCCCCAAAATGCCATCACCGCGTCCCCGATGTATTTATCCAGCGTGCCATTCGTCGAAAAAATAATTTCCGTCATCGCGCCCAGATATTCGTTCAGCAAGCGCACCAACTCGTCGGGCGTCAGGTTTTCGGAAATCGTCGTGAACCCGCGAATGTCGCTGAACATCACGGTCAATTCCTTCAACTCGCCGCCGGGCCGAATGTATTTCTGCGGCTCTTTCTCGATCAGCGCGATAACGTCGGGCGAAAGATATTGCGCGAAACTTTTCCGGATTTTCCGCTTCTCCCGCTCCTCGAAAATCATCCGGTAACTCGTGATTGCCGCGTAGTTCGCGACGAGCGTTCCCGCCGGAATCACGAAACTCAGCCACCGCCCGTGTTGCGCGAACTCGTAATACACGAACGCCGAGAAAAATATGAGCGCGGCGATCAGCGACATTGTCGAATGCAGCGGCTGCACGTTGCTGAAAAGAAAACCGAAAAGTAGGCCGAAGCCGAGGATGAACGCGATGTCGATCATTTCTTCGTCGAACCCCCGCGTCAGGAATCCCCGGCCTTTTTCATTGCTATGCAGGATGTTGTCGATGATGTTCGCGTGCACCTCCACGCCCATGTACGGCTCGCTGCCCCCGAAAGGCGTGTTCCGCATATCGCCGAAAGCTTCCGCGGTCGGTCCGATCAGCACGATCTTGTCTTTGATTTTTTCGGGAGCGATTGAGCCTTTCAGAATATCGCCCGCCGAATAATGCGCGTACGTTCCGTACGGCCCCGCGTAGTTGATGATCGCAGTGCCGTTGTGCGCGGGAATCAGCGTCCGCTGGCCGAATTGGATTCGCTCCAGCCCGTCCCGGGCGATGTACAGCGCGATATCCTGGTCGGCAATCTGTTCGTACTCCCGAATGATCTGCATCGCCAGCGGAGGGAAAAAATCCTGATCCTGATAACGGATGGCCAGGAACGCATGCCGCAGCGTGCCGTCCGCGTCCGGATTGATGTCGATGAAGCCGTAGGAGGCCGCCGCGTCAGCGAGTTTTGAAATATTCGCTTCCGCGCCGGCCGCAACCGCTCCGCCCGCGTCGATCCAGGCCCGGCCGATGTCGACTTTGTGCCCATTTTTCGACGCGATCGGGAAAACCTGCGGGTAATTCTTGGCCCAGACGATGTTGAAATAATCCTGCTGAATTCTCGAATCCGTGCCTTTGGCGCGCTCGGGATCCAGAAAAAGGTGCGCGAGGACCACGTGACCCGATCGCTTGATCGCCGCGGCCAGTTGCGCGTCCTCGTCGCTCGATTTCTCGAGATCCCGGATTTTCGCCGTTACTGCAGCCGATGCGTTCTTGCCCACGTCCTCTTGCAGCCGCTCCAGCGCCCCGATCGCCGAATTTGTCTCGGGATTGGGGAACGTCACGTCGAAGCCGATCACCCGCGCGCCATCCGCCGTCAAGCGGTCCACCAGCGTCGCGTAGCTGCTCCGCGGCACAGGGAACGAGCCGATTTGCTGGAGTGTTTTCTCATCGATGCCGGCGATCACGATGCGGTCATCGTGAGGCCGCACGCCGCGCAGCCCGAAGCGCAGGTCCAAAGAACGCTGCTCGATATTTTCAAGGAAGGCGAAACCCGCGCGAGGGTCATCGCCGATTCCGGAAAAAGCGTAAAGCGCGAGGCCGGCGATCGTCACCAGCACGCCGAGCAGCAAGTCGACTCGAAGAAACGCGCCGCTCAGCCGTTTCCACCAAAGCAGCGGGCGCTGTTCAGGCGATGCCATCGATTTTGCGATCTAAGAGATCTGCCGCTGCCGCACAACGGGTGCAAAGCGACGAAGCGATAGTGCTCCAGCCTCACGCGGTAGTCAGGCTCGGCTCTCTATCGGCATCCGCCAGCCGGATTCGGCGTGCAATGGCCCCAATTATGAGTGGCCAAGACGCCCGCAGCCGTCCCAACCAGGGCTGCCGATCCAATGAAGATCCAGGTATGCCCGTGGCCCGCTTCGCCGGGGCCATAATTTGCCGGAGGATTCTCAGGCACGTCGGTCGCGAGTAACGTCCCCTGCTGCAGCGCGGCCGGCGTGTCGCTCGTTTGGAATCCAGCCGGTGGAACCACGTTGGTGATCACCACCATTTGCCCTTCGTTCACGGTGATCGGGTTATTCGATGAGCTGGTCTGGCCGGACCTGAGCACCTGGACGTTGCCCAGTGGAGTGACGCTGACTCGCCCCTTGTAGCAAATCACCGTCGTCCTGTTCCCCTTGAACTCGGTGTAAAAATCCGTCCCGATCACGCCGATCACGGCGTTGGGGGTCTTCACCTCGAATTTGCCGCCGTCCTTGGTGATCTTCTCCACCTGGCTGCGCAGCTTGCCGTAATTCATCTCCAGCGAAGTCTGCTGCGAAGTGGCGTCGTGCTGCACCACGCGCAGTTGGCTGTCGGAGCCGACGCTCAGAATCGAACCATCCAGCAGGCTCGCGCGAACGCGGCCCGATTTGCTCGTTTTAAGCAAGTCGTTCCAGTCGATATCCTCTTTTGCTTTCGCGGTGCTGTCGTTTTTCATCGCTGCCGGAATCAGCGCATCGATTTGCCCGGCGCGTTGTCCGCTTCCTTGCGGCTGAGCGAGCGCTGGAGCGATCGCGACGAGATAACACAAAAATACGACCAGGCCCCGTTTTGCTGAAATCACATGCCCCTCCCGCATCGAGTGAAGGTTGATGGCAAGATTCTGTCAGAGGCCCCTTCAAAGTCAACGCCGGCCGTGCCGCCCGGTTTCAATGTGGTACATGAACCCTCACAGCCGTATTGCAACAATCTTAGGCGCACACCGGAATTGTGCGAGCGTGTGACTCAGATCACAGTCAGATTTCAGCCTGCGTTATATTGAAGTATCGGAGCGCTACGATGAGTTTCAAGAATATTCTCATTGCGGTCGACGACAGCGAGTTCGCCGCTCAAGCAGCAAAAGTCGCCGTCGAATTGGCCAGGCCGCTCAAAGCCAGGCTGGGCTTCGTCCACGTTTTCGATCCGACCGTCGGACCCGGAACGATGTGGAGCGTGCCCGCCGACAGGCTGATGGAAAGCTCGGAGGAGCAGGCCAAACGGTTGCTCGCGCGTTTTCAGGCGGAGACGGCGCAAAAGGCGAAAGCCGCAGAATTCCTCGAGTCCGGCAAGCCTGCGTCGCGGATTGTGCACGTCGCCAAAAAGTGGCCCGCCGATTTGATCGTCATGGGAAGCCACGGGCGCGGGAAGATCAAGGGGCTGATTCTCGGAAGCGTTTCACAGGAGGTTCTGAGCCACGCGCCCTGCCCGGTGCTTGTGGTTCAGGCGAAATCCTGACGCGAGCGCCCTACCGGACCGCCTGCTGCTGTGGCGCCGAAGCCGCGGGCGTGCGCTTGTCCAGCCGCCCGATGCTGTCGACGATCGTCTCCACGACGGCCTGCTCTCCAATCGAGGAGTTGATCATCAAATCGAAGCGCTGGCGGCCCGGCCATTCCACGCCGAAATACTGCTTGATGAACGCGGCGCGGTCGCGGTCGACACTTTCTACCAGCTCCGCCGCTTCGTGCTGATTCTTGCCTTGCGCGCACAGTCTTTTGATCTTGTCTTCGATCGAGCCATAAATGAAAAGGTGGAAGATGTCGCGCTTGCCCTGCAGGTAGTACGCCGAACCGCGTCCGACGATTACGCAATGGCCTTGGTCCGCGATTCGCCGCACCACCTTCTCGGTTACCTCGCGGATGCAATCGGCGTCCGCCATTTTCAGGCGCGGTGCGTTCAGGCTGCCTTCGAAACTGCCGCGCATGAACGCGCGCGAGAGACGGTAGAACAGTGGGTCGCGCGTTTCGCACCGCTCCTCCACCACGCGGCAATCGCACTGCATGACGCGCGCGATTTCGTTCGTCAACGCCTGGTCCCAAAGCTTCCAGCCAAGACGTTCAGCCACTTGCGCGGCTATTGCGGCGCCGCCGCTTCCATATTCGCGCTCGATCGTAATGACCCGGATCATGGTATTTGCCTCAGCGGACCGCCGCTGCTATTCCACTACCACGCGGCCGCCTCCGAGTTCATTTTTCCTCAATAGGAAGGAAAGTGCAAACATGATCGCCGCCCCGATCGCCAGGATCATGTAAGTGTCCATGTACGCCAGCACGGTGGCCTGCCCAATCGTGGAACGGTACAAAAGCGCATACGCCTGCCTCAGAGCACCCTCACTGTTCGAACCTGCCGCGCTTAAATGGTTCGAGAGGCCGGTAACCGCATTCTGAAGCGTGAATCCTCCCGGCGTGACATTTGCGGCCAGATTCACTTGATGCAGCTGCGCCCGCCGCGCAATCAATGTCGTCACCAATGATGTGCCGACGCTGCTCCCGATATTCCGCATGAAATTGATCAGCCCGGCGATACTGCTGCTTTTTTCCGCCGGCAGGCCCACGAACGAAACTAGATTGATGGGCACAAAGAGCAGCGGCAATCCGACCACCTGCGTGACTCGAATAATGCTCGCCACCCCGAAGCTGATGTCCAGGTCGAGTCTCACGGCGGAGTACCAGAAACCCAGTGCGAGGCTCAGCCACCCGAACGCAATCAGATAGCGCGCCTGAAACTTCCCCGAAAGCACCCCGGTAAGGGGCATGGTGAAGAGCAACACGGCCGAACCGGCCGTTAGCACGAAGCCGGAAGTTTCGGCGGTGTAACCCATCAAGGTTTGCAGGTACTGCGGCATGAGCACCAGGCTCGAGAAATAAAGGACGCCGAGGGTGAACATCATTGTGTTCGCGCCCAGGAAGTTTAAATTCTTGAACAGGCGCACCTCGACAACCGGCGTCTTGGAAAACCACCATTCCCAGATAAAGAGTGCCCCCAGGCCCAAGATCGCCAGAATGAAGAAGGTGAGAATGAAATGCGAGCCGAGCCAGTCATCCTCTTGCCCCTTGTCCAGCATCACCTGCAGCGCCCCCACTCCGAGTACGAGTAGGGATATGCCGATGTAATCGATTTGCGCGAGCGCATTCTTGATCCGCTTCGACCATGGCGGGTCTTCCACGAAACGAAGCACGAGCAATAACGTGAGAATGCCCACCGGCAGGTTGATGAAAAATATCCAGCGCCACGAATAGTTATCGGTGATCCAGCCGCCCAGCGTCGGCCCCACGGTCGGCGCAACGATGACCGTGATCCCGTAAACCGCGAAAGCGATGCCGCGTTTATCCGGCGGAAACGAGTCCGCCAGAATCGACTGCGCCAAAGGTTGCAACCCCCCGCCGCCGGCTCCTTGGAGTATTCGAAAAAAAATCAGCGCGCCGAGGCTTGGAGCCAGTCCGCAGAGAAGCGAGCTGAGCGTAAAAATTGCCAGGCAGATCATGAAGAGCCGCTTGCGGCCCAGCACTCGCACAAGCCAGCCGCTGATGGGCAGCACGATCGCGTTGGAAACCAGATACGACGTCAGCACCCACGTGCTTTCATCGTTGCTGACGCCCAGGCTTCCCGCCATGTACGGCAGCGCCACGTTGGCGATGCTCGTGTCGAGCACCTCCATGAACGCCGCCAAAGCAACGACGGTCGCGATCAGCCAGGGATTGAAAGACGGACTCCAGGCCACAGGAATCGCAGGTGCGGCTTCGACCGCTTCGGACCGCGCGGGTAAGGGGCCGCTAAGGCTGTCAGCCATGTCCGCCATATTTCTTAAGCCGCCCTTTCGGCTTTCGTCTTAGATGCAGGCTGGGGAGGAAGGCTTCACCCGATTTTACGAACCTCGGCGCAGCAGCGCTCGCGGAGGCCTCGCCTCCCCATATCAGCGTTGACCTGGAGCTTTCCGCCTCAATAGAATCCAAGCCACGAGAGAAAGGAAGGCATCGTGACGGATAAAAACGTCGTGCGCGTTATGTTGGTGGTGTCATGAGCAAACCGGTTGTGGTGCGTCGAGTGGAATTGCCACACGCGGATGTGGTTGCCGCGCTGGAACAATACGGGGTGTCGACCGTGCACGAAGCGCAAGGGCGCATCGGATTGCTCGCCTCGTACATGCGGCCGATTTATCCGGGAGCCGCAATCGCGGGGAACGCCGTGACCGTCTCGCTTCCTCCAGGCGACAATTTGATGATTCACGTCGCCGTGGAAGTTTGCACGCCGGGAAGCGTGCTCGTCGTGGCGCCTACTTCACCTTGCACGGACGGATATTTCGGCGAGCTGCTCGCGACATCATTGCGCGCCCACGGCGCGAAAGCGCTCGTCACCGAAACCGGCGTGCGCGATATAAAACCGCTCACGGACATGAAATTTCCGGTCTGGAGCCGCGCCGTGTGTTCGCAGGGCACGGTGAAGGCGACGCTTGGGTCGGTGAACGTGCCGATCGTTTGCGCCGGCGCATCCATCAATCCGGGCGACGTGATCGTCGCCGATGATGACGGCGTGGTCGTCGTCAGGCGCGAAGACGCGGCCAAGGTAGCGGCGGCTTCGAAGCAGCGCGTCGAAAAGGAAGAAGGCACGCGCGCGCGCCTGGCCAAAGGCGAACTTGGCCTCGACATTTACAGCCTGCGCGCTAAGCTCAAGGAACTCGGCCTCGAATATCACTAGGCGGCGCGAAGTTGAGCCGACGCTACCCGTTCGACGCAATCCGGGCAAGCGAGACCTACGCCGATGGGCGCCCCACCCTTTGATTTGTAAGGGTGGGCCCTCGAGCAGCATGATTGAAGGATGGCGCCTCAACCCATAACGCGAATCGCTCTGGTCGGCTTCGGCGAAGTCGGCGGAATTTTCGGGCGCGATTTCGCGAAGCAAGGCATCGCGGTCTCAACCTACGACATTCTCGTGCATTCGCCCGAATCGCGCGAAGCGATGCTGGCGAAGGCGCGCGACTGTGGCGTCGAAATGCGCGAGAGCCTCGCGGAGTGCCTCCGCGACGCGGAGCTGATCGTTTCTGCGGTAACGGCTTCGTCGTCGCTCGACGTCGCGCGCAACGCGTCGAAGATTTTGCAGCCCGGGCAAATTTTCATGGACATCAATTCCGTCTCGCCGGGAACCAAGCGAGCGGATGCGACGCTCGTCGAAAAGAGCGGCGCGCACTTTGTGGAATCGGCGGTAATGTCGCCGGTCCCGCCGTACCGATTGAAAGCCCCGATGCTGCTGGGCGGAAAATACGCGGCGGAGCTTGCGCCGCGGCTCGTCGCGCTGGGCATGGACGCAACCGTGGTGAGCGAAAGCATCGGCGTGGCCTCCGCGGTGAAGATGTGCCGTAGCGTGATGATCAAAGGCATCGAAGCGCTCGCCGTCGAGTGCCTCTTTGCTGCGCGGCGCTATGGCGCGGAAGAAGCCGTCCTCAAATCGCTCGACGCAACCTATCCGCAAATGGGCTGGCGCGACAAACTGCCGAATTATCTCGTCAGCCGCGTGGCCGAGCATGGCCGGCGGCGCGCGGCGGAGATGCGCGAAGTAGCACAGGCGCTGCGCGAGGTGGGCGTCGAGCCGACGCTCGCGGAAGCAACCGCGGAGCGCCAGGACTGGCTCGTCGATGAAATGGACGAGCCAGGCATCCAGTACAAGGATCTGGCGCCCTTTTCCTGGATTGCGCTCGCTGAGGCGCTCAGCAACGCGGAAACGAACAAGAAGAAGTAACCGCGGTCATCTCGTTTCGCAAAGGCTGCTCCAGAATTCCCACGATTTACGCTCCGCTCGTAACCTGCCGCTGCAATTGCGTGTGCTTCAGGCGAAAGCGCCGAACGGGTTCGCCAATCGCGGTAATGATGAGCACTCCAAGGATGATGGCGACGGCGGCGCGCCGAGTCTGCATCGCGCCGAGCGAAACAAGCAGAGTCGTGGCCAGCGCGGCGGGCTGGCCTGCTCTTAGCATCAGGTTGACGAGCGTCGTCAGAGCGGCTGCCAGAGCTGCAGCCCACAGCCGCGCCGGCGTGACGATGCCCGTGGCGATCACGTTCGGCGAAGCCCACGCGTTCAAGAGATAGACCGCAAGAAATCCTGCGCCTAATCCCATGAAGTGCCCGACGATGATGTTGTAGGCGCGCGCGCTCTTCAGCTGCGGTTGCTCGACCAACTCATATACGGTTGGGCCGATGCTCGCGAAAATCAGCGGCTGGCGAGCCGCCCACGAGATCGCCGCCATCACGAGCACGAGAATTCCTTCGCCCAAAGTTGCCCAGGCGAAATCGCGGTATTTTTTCACGATGCCTCGGCGTCAAGGCGCGGCGCTTAGTAGCCGTTTTCTTCTTTCGAGGTGATGTCGGTGCCGACGAGGGGATATTTGAGCTGTTCCCACCGGGTTAGGCCGCCCTGCAACGCTTTCACCTGATTGCGGTCGTAGCCGAGTTCCTGCATCTCGAGCACCATGGGCGCGCTGTCTTCTTCGTGCGGGCAATTGCAGTAGAAAACGATCAGGCGGTCGCCGGGAAGCGCGCTGAGCGTCTGATCCTGCGCGCGCGCGTCGGCGGTGGGATCGTAAGCGATGTTAACCGCCCCTTTGATGTGCTCGGCGGCGTACGCTTCGGGATCGTCCGTATCGACGATCACAACTTTTCCTTCTTTCATCAGCGGCTCGACTTCTTCCGCTGTGATTCGCGGCGCTTGCGGAAAAGGCAGAGGATCCTTGGCGTCCTTTGAATTTTTCGAATTTTTATCGGCTTGGGAATTCCCGGAATTCTTCTGAGCATTTTGCGAACTGCGAGCGGCGAGGCCCGCGGGTATGAGTGCGAGCAATCCGACCGCGATGCCAATCAAAAGTCGCGCCTTCATACAAAACTCCTTGGAACGGCGAGGGCGCGGGGCTTGCGTCCCGCGCCCACCGTTGTCTACTCAACAATTCATTCTACTGAATCTACGCCCAGTCGTCGATCTTCACACCGCGGCGGATGCCGAAGTCGGTGACGAACCACATGGTCTGGACTTTTCCGCCGGCTACGACCACGTGAATCGCCTTGGGATTGATGAACGGCTTGATGATCGCGTCGTCGGGCAGCTTGTGCCAGCTCGCGTAGGGCTCAAGCCCCGCGAGAGCGAACGGAACGGCAGTGCTTTGAATCACGCCGTTGCCCCAGTAGGACGCGTTGACTTTGGTCACATTTTGCGAGAACCATTCGCTCAACTGCGCCTTGGTTTTGAATCCATGCGCGTCCTTGAGCAATCCCGCGACAGTCGGATCGATCACGATGGTGGCCGCCGAGCCCGATGCGCAGAACGAACTCAGGTAGTCGCGCATCAGGTAGTGCGTGGGATAAAGAATCTGGCTGGCGCCCACGCTGGCAATGCTGCTCCAGCCGGTACCCACGCTGACCACATTGTCCGTGGGCTTGAATCCCATCTCGACGTGCAGCGGGTCCCAGCCATCGGGCAACGCTTCTTCGTTTTCACCATAGGTCTGGCTGTTGTACTGCATCGTGTTGCCCAGAGTTTCCCAGGCATTCACGTTGTTGCGCAGATCGCCGGCGGTCTTGGACATCATGGCGAAGGCGCGCCCGACCACGGCGTTCGAGCGGTTATACGGCCCCATGGCGTTCGTGCCGCAATTGAACTTCAGCTTGTCGCGAATCGGGCCATTGATCACGACCATGTTGGCCATCGAGCTAGTCGAATTGCCGAAGGGCGCTTGCGTGGCGAGCGCGAGAATCACCGGAAAATGCTCGGGCGCGGCTCCGGCCATCACCGCGCTGATGGCGACTTTTTCGACCGTCAATTCGCGCGCGCCGCCGGTGATGTTGATCGTTTTGATCACTTTGGCCGGCTTGTGGCTGGTGCCCTTGAGCATTTCGGTGACGCGCCTTTCGGTGGGCAGAATGATCGAATTGAAATCGGTCCATTCGCGGTCTTCGAAAAGCTGGCGGAGATTTTCTTCCGAATCGGGTGTAAGGAGGCGCGACTCGGTTTCCTGTTCGGGCGCCGGGCCAGAGATTTTTTCTTCGGCAGTCAGCGGATCAGTGAGCGCCTTGGTGACGGCGGACATGAACGGCTGGCCGGTCAGCATGTCTTTGCCCGTCACGTAGCCGACGTCGACCGCTTTCGGCTGCCCGGTGAAAGGAAACGGCACCGAGACGTAGCGGACCGGCATGCCCGTCTGATATTTCGCAACGTAGCCCGTTGCGTAATGCACGATGTTGGAGGAGGCGACGCCAATGGCGGGGATGTTGCACTGCGTTTGAATCTGCATTGCCCAGCGGCTCACGGCCGCGCAGCATCCGTTTCAACCAGCGACGCCGACAATGGCTGCCTGGGCACCGCTCGCCTTGATGTCCTTGATGATAGCGGGATCGCTGCCGAACATTCCTTCGGCGGTGACTTTCACGATGGTCTTCACGCCGGGATAGCGCTTCTGCAGCCATTCCGTCATCGCGCCGTAGAAATAGTTCGCGGCGTCGGGACCTTCCCAGGAAAGATTGACCAGGTAGATGGTTTTGTTATCGAGCGAATCAAGCGGCGGGGCCAGCGGAACGCGCTTGGCCAGCTTGCCCGCGATCGCGGGATTCATTACGGTGATCCGTTCGCCTGACCCGTCTTTATTTGCGGCGGATTCCGCGGGAATTGCTTTGGGAGCCTTCCGCGCGTAGGCCGGAGCATCTGTTACCAGCGCCGGGCTCACGCCTAATAGCGCCAACATCTTTCGTCGATTCATGAATCGTGCCTCCTCGAATTTGTGTTGCGCGTGCCACCCCCTGCGGGATGAACCTTGGCCAAATTGTAGTCCTTTGCCGAGTGCGCGGCGCGAATTTTTGCGGCGAAGCGGGCCGGAGCGCGGACCGAAAAGTAGGCCTTGCGCGGAGCGACGGCCGAAATCGCGAAAAACGGCAACCCCGGACTTTTGGCGATTAGAGGCACCTGCCACTGAGTGTTTTCAGGCATTTAGGTCACCTTCTAATTCTTGGATTTGGCGATTAGGTTTCGCGAGGAGGGCGCTTCTACCAACGGACGCGGCGATTAGAACTGCGCAGTTCGCATCCTGAATTTGGTGCTGCCCACGCTCGCTGAAGGATGCGAGCGCCTTCCCGGTTGTGCGTGCTGTCTCCATTTCGACTCCGTTTTTCCTCACACTACAGCGGCAGGCTAGGAGCGATGGGCAGCCGCTAACTACTGTACGTGGGGACAGGCAAGGGGCAAGTGGACTTTTGTGCGGGTCAGAATCCCCATCCTCTGCCTGGCCGGAATTGAGCCAGGCTTTCCCAAGGTGGGAGGCCCTCTCTGTACCGCCAAGCCCTGAAGAATATCGTGTCTGGGTATCGACGCGGGCCGCCGAGGTACCGTCGACCAGCGAACGAACGCCTCTCCTTGACAGCTGTTGAAGGAATCCATTAAATGATTGCTTTACGAACAGCACAGAGTGGGAGCGTGATTGGGGAAGAAGCTACTTCCGGGCGATATCCTCGACGCATACCAGGTTGAAGAACGGCATCACGCTTGCTCCATTCTTAAGACGGACTTCCCCGGCCAGTGGAAAGATCTGGTTGATGTGCTCCGGAAATTCAAGCTGAAGAGAAGTGACATCGCGAAAAAGGGCGGAAACAAATCTCCGATTTCGAGAGCGATTGATGGTCTGTTTTTTGAACGCGGCTGGACCGAGAAGAGCTTCGACATCAAGGTAACCGCGGATGGCCTCGAGACACTGGCTCCAACCCACCACGTGGATTATTACAGGAACCGAATCGCGGTTGAGACGGAGTGGAATAACAAAGACCCTTTCTTCGACCGTGACCTCACGACGTTTCGCCTGCTTTTCGAACTCAACGTGCTCAGTGTGGGCATCATTGTTACTCGTGCCGACGAACTTCAAGAACTTTTCACGGAAGTGGGCAAACTGACGGCCGCGGGACAAGCCACGACACACATGTCGAAGCTAATCCCGAAAATGTACAATCGTGCGTCCGGTGGTTGCCCTGTTTTGGCATTTGGGATTACGAAAAAGAAATATGACCCTAACTCCTGAATCTATTCTCAAGTACTCGAAGCAATTCGGTACGATCCTCGCCGACCCGCCGTGGCAGTTCTCGAACCGGACGGGCAAAATGGCGCCCGAGCACAAGCGGCTTCATCGGTATAAGACGATGAAGATCGACGAGATCTGTGCGCTTCCTGTTTCGACGATAGCGGCGGATAAATCACACTTGTATCTCTGGTGCCCGAACGCTCTGCTTAGTTGGGGCCTCCGAGTAATGGAGTCTTGGGGTTTTGAGTACAAGACCAATATTGTGTGGCTGAAGGTTCGAAAAGACGGTGGGCCAGATGGCCGAGGGGTTGGTTTTTACTATCGCAACGTGACGGAGCTGGTTCTTTTCGGCACACGCGGAAAACTTAGAACCGCGCAGACGGGGAGGCGGATGGTGAACCTGATCGCAACCATGAAGGAAAGGCACTCGAAAAAACCTCAAGAGCTTTATGACATGATGGAGCTTTGCAGCCCGGGTCCTCACCTCGAGCTGTTTGCTAGGAATGTACGAATAGGCTGGACGCAATGGGGAGATGAGGTGCCGCCGAGGCCTCGCGGACTGGACAAGCAGCAGGTTTCGCCTCGACCGATGGAAGATGGCATGATCCGTCCTTATCGCGTGCCTCAGTTCGCGCTGTTTCGCTGATTCACACGAAACGTCGTTAGATAATTGGGAGCTTAGGCTTAGGTCCCTTTCGCCTCGCCCCGGTTACCATTCAGCCCCATAAAGCGACCTTTGGCTGAAGGGGGCTGGACGGCGGGCGTAATCCCGTGCAAACTCTCGAATAGTAACCATTTACGGGAACCTATCCCTTTCGAGCGGTTGCGGGGCGCGCGGGCGATTTCCTAGAGACAGTCGTGATACTGAGGAGAGGCACAGGATATGCCTATAACATTCAGCAATCGTCTATGGAAATCCGGGGACTGGCTGCTTTGCAAAACGGCGGCCGCAACTTTTAACACCGTAAAATTCTTCGACAGCATGAAGGCGCCGAACCCGTCGTTCACGCCGAAGTGGTCCGATAAGCCGCTGCTCAAATCCTGGGAAAAATCGAAGCCGACGCTGGGCTGGCCGCGCACAACGGATTCGTTGTGCCCGGACTGCGTGAAGGAAGCGCGCGACGCGATTTTGAACGGCAAGAAAGATTGGATGGACCTGGTCCACGAGAAAGTGGGCGAGATCAAGGCGCAGATCATCGAGCGCGACGGGCAGGTCTGGATGGTGAAGGAGTGCCCGCAGCACGGCAAGTACGAAGATTTGATGGCCGTCGATTCGAAATTCCTGGCATGGATCGAGAGCCAGTTCCCCGGCCGCGATATTCCCGCACACAACGACGAAAAGCTTCACCGGCACGGCTCGAGCACAGTGCGGCACGGGCGCGGCGCGGTGCTGACCGTCGATCTGACCAACCGCTGCAACATGATGTGCGATCCCTGCTTCATGGACGCGAACCAGGTGGGGTACGTCCACGAGCTGGAATGGGACGAGATCAAGGAAATTCTCGATAACGCGCTGCTGATCAAGCCGCGGCGGCAGATGTCCGTGCAATTTTCGGGCGGCGAGCCGACGATGCATCCGCGATTCTGCGATGCGGTGGCGTATGCGCGAAAGGTCGGCTACAACAGCGTGCAGGCGGCGACGAACGGCATCGAGTTCGCGAAGAGCAAGGAATTTTGCAAGAAGGCGTTCGACGCGG
>Ga0335078_10004424_pt1 | contig 20842 bp, 21 predicted proteins | sample Lox_Sample_32_FD_206711 | JGI IMG/M metagenome (GOLD analysis project Ga0335078, IMG submission 206711) | Soil microbial communities from Loxahatchee National Wildlife Refuge, Florida, United States - Lox_Sample_3.2 | ecosystem: Environmental > Terrestrial > Soil > Wetlands | place: USA...
GACCAGAAGACCGAATCCCGTGGCGTATGCCTGAGGGGCGCCCATCTTCACCGAGCTCAACACCAGCAGCACCGTAGCGGCGGGCTGGACCGCTGCCACGAGCAGGCTCTTTGCCGTGCTCGAGACGAAGGCGCCGTTGATCACCAGCATCTCGAAGCTCCACGCGAGGAACGAGCCGAGGACGAACTCGTTGAGGCTGGCCTGGTGGAGGTGGCCCAGCCAGGAGGCCGCCGAGCCGATGACGGTGGGCAACGCCCAGAGGATGTTGGCGGCCATGGTGAGCCCGAACATGCGCCTCGACGAGATTATCGACTCGCGGTCGATTCGCTCGACCAGGCGGGCGACGGCGAACGACGTCAGGAAGACCGCGGCGAACGCGGCGGCCCCGGCGGGTATCGAGAGCCCGTCGAGGGCCACCAGAGGCACGAGCAGCGCGAAGTTGGCCACGAAGAGGAGGACGGTTATGGCTCGAAACGAAGGCAGGACGAACAGGTGCCGGTATCGGCGGGCTAGCTGTTCTGTAGCAGAGCCATACAGGATAATCTACCTGAACAACAATGCGAGGAAGGCCTGGGTGGCGCCCGAAGTCGACGACGGAGGTGCCGGGAATATCTGGTTGACCACTATGGAGGCGACGACCAGGGCCATCGTGGCCGCGTAGATGATCTCTGGCTTGATCTTGACCCCCTCGGTCTCGTCCTCGAAGAACCGGAGCAGACCTGCGCTTGATGCAGGTAGCTGGTTGCCCTTCCTACTCATCTGACTTCGGTCTTTTGCTGCGCCGGGACCCCTTTAAAACATGTTGTCGTGCTTTCGCGCGAATCCACCCACAAAAACAATAATTACTGTTGGGGGGTTCGCCGGTCGTCTTGAAGAGCAAGTACGGCAACATCGTCTCCCTCGTAAGGCAGCACGAGAAGTGGTTCTCAGAGAGCCTTCCCCTGGTCGCCAGCGAGAACGTCGCCTCGCGGACCGTCCGGGACGTGTTGGCGTCAGACCTCGGCCACAGGTATGCGGAGGGATGGCCGGGAGAGCGGGTCTACGCGGGCTGCAAGTACATCGACAAGATCGAGCTCGAAGCCTTGGCGCTGGCCAAGGCCCTCTTCAAGGCGGAGTTCGCCGATGTCAGGCCGGTGTCTGGCGCGTGCGCGAACCTCGCCGTCTACTCCACCCTGTCCGACCCCGGCGACACGATGATGGCCCTCTCCATCCCGAACGGAGGGCACATCTCGGCGGGGAAGAAGGAGTTCTCGGGGACGGCAGGGCTGGTCCACGGCCTGGACATTGAGTACTTCGCATTCGACAAGGAGAACATGAACATCGACGTCGACGCGACGAAGAAGAAGCTCCAGGCGGTGAAGGCCTCGGGCAAGAAGCTGAAGATCGTGATGTTCGGGGGGAGCCTCTTCCTCTTCCCGCACCCCGTCAAGGACCTGGTGGACGCTGTCCTCGAGGTCGGCGCGGTCCCGTGCTACGACGCGGCCCACGTCGCCGGCCTGATCGCAGGAGGCAAGTTCCAGGACCCGATGGGAGAAGGCGCCCACTTCATGTCGTTCTCCACTCACAAGACGCTCTTCGGCCCTCAGGGCGGCGCTATAGTCTGCAAGGCCCAGTATGGTGAGGCTGTGAAGAAGGCGGTCTTTCCGGGAACGTCCAGCAACCACCACCTCCACAGCGTGGCCGCAAAGGCCCTGATGTTCTCCGAGTTCTTGAAGTTCGGCCCGAGCTACGCAAAGGCGGTCACGGCAAACGCAAAGGCCCTGGCTGAGAGCCTCGCTGCGAAGGGCGAGCGCGTCCTTGGGGAGGGCCTGGGCTACACGGAATCCCACCAGGTCGCCATCGACGTCACAAAGTATGGCGATGGCGGCAAAGTGGAAAAGAAGCTCGAGGACATGAACATCATCGCGAACCGCCAGCTGCTTCCCGGAGACCTCGCGGCAGGAAGGCACTACACCAACCCCGGCGGGATAAGGGTGGGGGTCTCCGAGCTCACGCGGTTGGGCATGGGGAAGGGCGACATGAAAGAGGTCGCGGACATCATCCATGTGGCCCTGACGACGGACAGGCCGGAGGCGATCAGGAAGCGAGTGAAGGCCCTGCGAAGGACTCACCAGAGGGTGAAGTACTCGTTCGACGACTCGCCGGCGTACTTCTACCGCTAGGCGCCGGTTCCGACCAAGAGCCCCTCCTCAGGCTCCGCCGACCCAAAGTCGGTGAGCTCGGACTGGGTGCTCCTCTCCCTCGCGGGGAAGAGCTGGTCCATCTCCCTCACGAGGAGGTCGAGGCGCTCCTTGATGTATTGGTCGACGTCGTACTGGTTGGCGAGGCGCCTCGCGATCCCGAGGTACTTCTCGACAGAGCCCCTGGTCAGGGTCTCCTTGAGCTCGCCGCCGCAGATCTCGCAGTGCGCGGACACCGTGGGCCTGCGGAGGGTCCTGTTGCAGGCCCTGCACTTGAATGACTGGGTCGAGTACTTCTTCATGTTCCCCATGATGTCCCTGATCAGGTGGGTCTTGATTATCGACTCGACGACCTGCTTCGCTGAGACCGCCTGTATCTTCTCGGCGACCTCCACCTGCTTGGCGATCTTGTCCGCGAGGGTCTCGAGCGTCGAGTAGGCGCTCCTGGGGCTGCGTATGGTTATCGAGCTCGTCGTGTGGGTGAACCCGAAGTTGTAGAACTGGTTCTCGTGGTTGATCCTGTCCCTGACGGTCTCTATGCTCCCCGCGACCTTGGAGGCGTTTGGGGCCGCGTCTGTGGCCAGGTAGAATGACTCGGGGTACTCCCATGCGGTGTCGAAGTTATGGGCCTGGTCGTCGACCTCGGCGGGCAGGATGATCGGCTGGATGAGGAGCGGTGTGTCCATCAGGCCGCCTATCTGCGTGGGTATGTACTCGACGGAGAAGTTGAGGAATATGTCGAGCAGGAGGAGCACCGAGTCGCCGTCTCCGTCGCAGTCCCGCCGCTTGGCTGAGTGCCAGTAGGGGTTGGCGAAGCAGACCTGGGCGTTTGAGAAACCCACCACCCTCCCGGCGACCCCCACCGACGTGTGGGGAGCCAGGCCCACGACCACCTTCCCTCTCAGGTCGTCGATGGTCTTGACGTTGTAGTAGCGAGGAAGGCCGTAGACGGTCTCCAACTCGTCGTCGACGAACTCGGCGATCCTTACAAGGTCCCTGGCCGTCTCTTCTGGTATCACGACGTCCTGGGGCTTCAGGGCCACGAGCTGCTCCGGGGAAGTCAGCGGCTGGCCGTCCTTGTCTACCCGGTAGCCCAGGTGCCTCAGGGCCTCCACCGTGGTCATGACGTTGCCGGGCCTGAAGTGGGTGAGGGGCGCGTTTGTGACGTCTATCCTCGCGGTCCCGTCCTTGTAGACGTAGATGCCATGCTTGCTCCTCAGGGCCCCTTTCTCTATGGGCTCGGCGTACTTGGAGCCGCTCGAGAGGCCCCTCACGCCCTTGATGGGCCCCTTGGCGACCTGGGGGACCTTCCTCACGACCGCGTCCACGGTCGACCTTATGTCGAGGTTGTGGTTCGAGTGGGTGACCCCCTCCACGCGGCACTTTGGGCAGCTCCGACCCTCGTCGGCGTTCAGGATGGCGCTGCACCTGGGGCAGGAGAGGAAACGTATCGTCGCCTCGCCGCACTCTTCGCACCTGCTGGAGAGCTTCCTCTTCCCGCAGGACGGGCACATGATGTTGACAAGGTCGACGCGCATGCTCCCCTGTTTCGCCGCGGCCAGCAGGTCCCGCGTGCTGCCCCCAGCCGCCCCGACAGGGAAGAGGACGTGGACGGGGGGCTTCATGTGCCTGAGCATGGCCTTCTCGGGGCGCCCGACGCGCATGCCTATGGTCCCTGTCGTCTGCCTTCGAACTTCGATGCCGGAGATGAGCTTGACGAGGGCCAGAGTCTTGTCGGCCCCCCACGTCGGGGCCTCCGCAAGGTCGGGTTTGGCCTCGGGCGACATCAACGCTTGGAGGACCACGGCCCAGTCCCCGGAGACTCGGGCGGTCTCTGTGTGGTGGGTGTACGGGACGAGCAGCTTGTCGAGGAGCTCCCCGGTCTCGCGGGACGAAAGGTCAAACTCCAGCTCGCGGCCGTCTACCGTCACCTCCTCTCTGAGCGCGAGCAGTTGGGCTGGCGTGAGACGGTCGAACCTGGGGGTGAAGGCCGGATGGAGTGGGATGGAAAGCCTCCTGGAGATCTCCAGTGCCTCTGCCCCCGTGGGCACGCTCCCGGACAGGGCTCCTCTCTCGGCGTCGGTCGGCTCGCGTTTGGCGAGGGCGGTCTTGAGGTCGTCCACCCACCATTCGGTCACGTAGGGCGAAGGCCCCAGGGCCTTGTTGTTCTCTAGAAAGTCGCCGTAGCTGACGAGGGCGTCGCCCATGTCGAGGATGACCTCGAGCGAGTCGTGGTAGATCTCGGCGTCCTTGAGGGAGGAGATCCTTCGGACCGACCCGTCCTTGAGCTTGATGGTAGGCCCCTCGATCGAGTCCACGAAGGCGATGGTCGCGGCCTTGCCCGGGATGTCGACCTTGACCTGGGTCCCGACGACGACGCAGTTGTCGAGGAGCGCTGGAATCGTGGGATGTATGCCGACCGTCGACAGGCCCGTGTTCATGGCCCTGCCGTACCTTATCCTCAGGCCCCCCTGGGTGTTCGGCGAGGAGATCACGGGCCTGCCTGAGATTATCTCCTCGAAGTGTGCGCCGATCTTCTCGGTGTCGCCCGTCGACTGCTGCTTCCCACCCTTGAGCTGGGGGAGCCAGTCCCACCCTGCGAGGTCGAGCTCCTTGAGGATCTTGCTGAGTTTGTGGGCCCTGCCTATCACCCCGTCGTTGAGGACTCGGAGCGCCCCTCCCCGGACCCTGTCGGTGGAGACCCGCTTGAGGTTCCTGTGGACCACGACCTCGTAGGGGTCTGTCTCGACGCCGTCTATCTCGACCGGGAGGTTGGAGAGCGCGGTCCGGAAGTCGGAGTCGGAGACCCGATACTGGAACGTCCCGACCTCGCGCTCGTAGACTCTGACCTCCTCGATGTAGCGGCCGATCTCCTCCTCCCGCGCCCTGTATGGCGCCAGCCCGAGCTTCTTCGCCACGACGTCGGCGATGAGGACCGAGAAGGCGGCCTCGGTGCCTCCCGCTGAGCGCATCGGGCCGGCGTAAGAGATCGACGCGTACTCCGAGTTGTCGTCGTTCTTCTTTATCGTCACAGTGGAGATCCCCTGGATCGGCGCGACGGTGACACCGTCCGTGATGACGGCGAGCCCCGCCCGGACCGCGTACTGCAGGGCCTGGTCGGTGCTCATCGTCCCGAATTTTCCTAGGGCTATCTCTTCGGCTATGGTCAGGGTCGCCTTTTCCTTTGTCGTGTTGTGGAGGAGGTGACGGAGCCTTTCCGCCAGGCCCTCGAACTGCGAGAGGCCCAGCATCTCGTTGACTCGGTCCGCCAGGTCGAAGACAGTCTTCGATTCGACTATCTCGTTGGGGTCGAGCCCCCTTGACTTTGCCTCCTCGGCGAGGTTGTAGGCGGATTCGTACTGGCCCAGGACGTCCGCGTAGTACGGGTCGAGCTCCGCGGGGAAGACCGTGAGCTTCCTGGTGTGCTCCCACGCGGAAGAGGCCTTGAACGGCAACCCGTGGCGTTGGTGTCCGGGTTGGCGCTTAAGCTTGTCCCTTGAGAGCCTTGGCTATCGGCGAGACCTTGGACCGAAAGTCCTTGGTCTCGAGGAGGTTGCCGATGACGAGGAGGTCGGCTCCGGCCTTTGAGAGCCTGGTCGCCGTGTCCGGGGAGGTGATTCCTCCTCCGACGATCAGTATCCCTTTGAAGTGCTTGCGCACCGCCTTGACGACCTCGGAGGGCATTGGCTCCTTCGAGCCGCTGCCTGCCTCTAGATACAATGCCCTCATCCCCAGATACTGGGCCGCCATCGCATACATGACCGCTATGGCAGGCTTGCTGTAGTGGATCGACCTTACCTGGCCGATAAAGCTCGTGGTGCTCTCGTCGCCGAATACAAGGTAGCCCATTGGGATCGCTTCGAGGTTATACCGGGCGACTTGGACCGCCCCTATCGCCTGCGCACCGATGATGAAATAGGGATTCATGGAGTTAAGGAGGGAGCTGAAGAGGATTGCATCGGCATATCGTGATATACCTGTGACGTTACCGGGAAATAATATCACAGGATGTGTGATGCTCCTCTTGACGTTGCGCACCACTGCATCAAGCTGGGTCTGGTCTCCCAGAGTGGAGCCCCCTATGAAGACGCAGTCAAAGCCGAGGCCTTCTGTGATCCTTGCGACTTTGGCCGCGTCCTTCGCGCTAAAATTATCGGGGTCGATGAGCGCCACTAGGCCGGTCCTGCGACCTTTTCCAGGCTTGAGACGCGCTTCGACAGGGCCTATCAGGCCCATCTTTAGCCACCAGATTTCACAAAGTCGTCCACAAACATGTTGTAAACGTCAATGTCTGGCCTCTCGGTCGTGAAACGGTACTCCTTGCGTGTCGGAGGGCTCGTGCAATGTCCACACGCAACGACCGTCACGTAATCGTGTGATGTCTCATCAGGTTGTGATGTGATGCGCACCGCCACCATGCCGCATCTAGGACAGCTAAACACCTTTGGAAGGCTCTTGTGGCTCTGTCGGAGAACTTTGCGTCGTCTTCTACCCATGTCAGGCAACGGCTCCCGGAAACTAGCATAAATGCATTCTGAAGCCTCGAGCGTCCAAAAAGCGAATTTTACTGAGATTTCGACCTCAATTACAAGTTTTAGTTTATAGTTGGCTATATTACTAAAAAATTTGTTGATTTGGTCGACAAAATCTTAATACATTATTGTATTACCAGGTTTCTCGTGGAATCGACGGTAGACTCGATCGCCAGCATGTCCTCTTTGACCAAGGTCCAGTTAGAGACATTGAAAATTCATCTTGCATTGAAGAATCATGAAATTACTATGCAAGAGGCCCTGCAAAAGAGGAAAGATTCTGGCATCAGTCGAGGTACCCATTATCGGGTGCTCGGGCAGGCAAAAAACAACGTCAGGCGATCGCTCTTGACCGTAGTCGTGGCCGCACAAATGGGCTTGATCAAGCCTGAAGAACTCCAGAAGTTGGTTGCGACGGTGTCGATGATACCCCAGAACGTGGATTCAAGCCGTCTCGCCGAGGTTTTGGCCTTGGTTGACGCTCTGGCCGAGCGTATTGTGATGTTATGATGTAAAGTCAACCTTATATCACGTAGTATCACACACTGTGTGACTCGTGTTTGATAACGTTTGACGATTACGTGATTGCAGCTGCTGCAGCTGTGATAGTGGCTTCGGCCATCGTGATGGGCAGCTTCTTGGCTCGTTTCAGGGGGCTCATCCAGGAGGCTGACAAGTCGACCAGGATGGCAAAGGATCTCTGGGAGTCTGTCAACACGCGGTTCTCTGTGGTGGACACTAGGATAATCGACCTCATGGCGAAGACAGAGGTGCTCACGGCGAAGTCGATGAGCTCGGCCCAAACCTCAGAAACGCGTCCCCAGACAGCCTTCGAGAAACGGGTCGAACCCTCACCCTCAAGGGCCCTTGAGACGAGGATCCCCCCAACCACCCCCATGCCGGTAGCCGTTGTCTCCCCGTTGCCCGCTCTTGACGCTACGGAGACCGACACAAAGGTCCTCAGGTTGCTGGTAAGCGGCCCCAAGAGCTCGGCCCAAATCAAGGAAGAAATCGGGAGGTCAAGAGAGCACACTGCTAGGTTGATGAAGGCCCTTTTTGACCGCGGATTTGTCGTGAGGAACGACCGGCACAAGCCGTACGTGTATGAGATCACAGACAGCGGTAGGTCTTACGTCGCGAGCTGATCGCTCGAAACGTGCGCTACTCTGTAGACCCAGGAATTCCCGAACTTCTGCCGCGTCAGGACCTTCTTGTCGGAAAGCCTTGCCAGGTAAGTCGACACGGTGGAGAGCGGTATCTGGATCCCATGTTTGTCCTCGTAGTCCCGAGCGATGTCCGCGGAGGAGAACTCCTTCGCCTGGTACGACCCTAGGATCAGCTTCAGTATCCTCCCGTATGTCGTCGTGTTATCCAGCGTGGCCTGATGGCGCTGCTTGTGGTCTGGTTCGCCTAGCAAGTCTATGAGCTCCATCATCCGCAGGACCTTGTTCTGGGTGATGCTCCCCTGCAATGCGAAGGAGTAAGTGGTCCCGTCGTCGTCCGTTATCTCAACTTTGACCTTCTTTCGCAACCGGCGCGTTTCACTCCCCTACATGATAAAACCGAAGATGGTGTGAACTTGTGAACCCCGCGATAACAAAGCTTGACCGCTTGATGAGGTGGAAAAGGTGGTTCACATTGGTTCACGAGGGCAAACAGTCTATTTCTGTCTAGTGGCTCCACTGGAAACAAAGGGGTCGGTTTTGGGCTTGGATTTTGTGAACTAGCCCCTGCAAGGACTGATCACAGATTGGCGGGTGCCTGCTAGGTTTCTCTCGAACCGTTCACAGGGGATTCACTTTCAACGGGTACCCGTATGTTTCCACTGGAGAGTACTTTTGAGCGTGCAAGCGCGCTGCAAACGCAGAATGTAGAGCTGGTGTCAGGCCGCCTTGTCAATTGTTTTCAAAAAGCCAGAATCCAAACCAAGAACGAGCATCTTCTTACGATGACTAGTGCTCAAGGTCTTCCGACCTCTTCTTACGGACTCCACTGGAAACGATGGGGGAGCGGCGCTTAATTAGACCAATATTTCCACTGATGCGCCTTGCCTGACCCGATAGACGAGATCTTCCAAAGGGCCAAGCAAGGCCGGGCCTTGTTCCTCAACCGAGACGCTCTTTCGACCGAGTACCTCCCCGAACGTCTGCCTTTCAGGGAGAACCAAATCAAGCAAGTGGCCCAGATACTGGCCCCAGCCCTTCACGGCTCGAAGCCTTCGAACCTCCTTCTCTACGGCAAGACTGGCACCGGCAAGACGGCAGTCGCAAGGCTGGTCGTCGACAAGCTCCAGGCCCAGGACACCACAAAACAGATCGAGACGTGCTACGTCAACACAAGGATAGCCGGCACCGAGTACCGAACGCTCGCAAAGATATCAGAGTCCCTGCCGCTCGAGGACGACAAGAAGATCCCCGGGACAGGGCTCTCGATAGGCACCGTGCTTGACAGGATATTCACCGCCATCAGGGAAAACAAGGCGCACCTTATCCTGGTGCTCGACGAAATCGACTACCTCGTTAACACCTACGGGGATGACATCCTCTACCAGTTCACCAGGGCCGGCGAGCTGGTCGTCCCCGGGTTCTTCACGATCGTCGGGATTTCGAACGACCTCAGGTTCAAGGACGAGCTGGACCCTCGGGTCCTAAGCAGCATGGGTGAGGAGGAACTGGTCTTCCCCCCATACACCACAGAGGAGCTCAACACAATCCTCACCGCTCGCGCGAAGATAGCTTTCAGGCCCAAGGTCGTCCCCAGCGCCACCCTCAACCTTTGCGCGGGTCTCGCGGGCTCAGAGCACGGCGACGCAAGGCGAGCCGTGGACCTCCTAAGGGTAGCCGGCGAGATTGCTGAGAGGGAGGGGAAGCTCGAGGTCACCGAGGACTGCATACGCAAGGCATCCGAGAGGGTCGAGAGCAGCAGGATCGAGGACGCGCTCCGCTCCCTGCCCATACAGAACAAACTCATTCTCCTGACGGCCTCCAGGTTTCCGGAAGGCACCAACACCGGGGACCTCTACATGGCCTACGAGGGCCTTGCGCGGCGCGTGGGGCTCGAGGCCCTCACCCAGAGGAGGGTGAGCGGGATACTTGCGGAGCTCGACCTGCTGGGCCTGGTGGAGGCGGCCGTCGTCAGCAAGGGGCGGCGAGGGCGGACGAAGAGGATCGGGCTGGTAATCGACTCCGAGACCCTGACGAAGGTCATGTCCGAGGACTCCCAGCTACTTAGCCTGCTGTAGGTCCCCGAAGCTGAACTTTGTGAAGTTCCTGTTGACGACCTCGAGGGTCGACAGGTCGAGGATGGGGACTATGGACGATATCGGCTCGAGGCCCATGTTCTGCTGGAAGGGTGTCTGCCCCTGGAACGTCCCGGAGTTCACCACCAGCGTCCCCCTGTAGCTCCCCACGTCGAGGGTGTGGACGTGCCCGGCATGGAAGACGTCCGGCACCGGGTCAATCACGAGCATGTCCCTCAGCTCGGGGGAGATCGCGGTCCTCTTGCCATAAGTCGGGGCCAGGTGCCGGGCCTTTAGCAATACCTCCATGGCTTGGACTGGCCTGTCGTAGGTGAGGTCGGGCACCGTCGCTATCACGTCGTCCAGGCTCCTTCCGTGGTAGATCAGGAAGTTGACTCCGTCGAGCTTCACGTTCGCCGGCCCTCCCAGCCTTACCACGTTCTCCAAGTCGTAGAGAGGGCCCGCGACGTCCGCCGGGACCGCGGGCTGGGGCAGGGCCTGCCTCACCGGGTCGTGGTTACCCGGGGCTATCAGCATCTTCATGTGCTTAGGGACCTTGCTCAGGTACTCCGCCGCCACCTGGTACTGCTTCGCCAGCGTCCTCTCGGACAGCTGGAACTCCTGACCCGGGTAGACGCCGATGCCGTCCACGACGTCTCCGGCGATGATCACATACCTGATCCTGTCGACGATGTCCTGATCTCCGAGGCCTCCTCCCAGCCAGGCGAGGAACCTCTTGAAGTCGTCCGCCAGGAAGAGCTTGCTCCCGATGTGAAGGTCGGAGAGCATCACCGCGTAGACCCGTCTCGACGAGCCGATTACCTTCTTCGAAGGGATGTCCGGGAGGAGGAGCTCGCTCGCATAGAGCCCCCCTGACTTTCCATGGCCCACGTCAGCCATAGCGAGGCCGTCGAGCGGGAGCATTAGCGCGGCCTTCGCCATGCTGTCGCCGCAGTAGATTCTCGCGCTGCCGCTAGGGTCGTCGAGGACGAGCTCCACCCCGCCTCCCTTCAGGCTGTTCTTGGAGGAGACGAGCCCGGCGACCTTGTACTCCTTTTCCTTGCCATCCTTGGCGGACTTTATCGAAACGATGTTCTTCGAGTCGGGGCGCCTCTTCGCGATCTCCAGCAGGTGCTTGTACCTATCGAGAAACAACCTCTTGAAACCCTCCTCCGCCTCCACCGGCTCGATGCTGTAGGTGGGGTCGCTCTCGACCACAATCTCGGCCACCAGCTCCCCCACGTCGACCACGCTCCGTTCTCCGGCGCCCTCCTCCCGCGGGACGAAGCGGTCGAGGTCCGTCCTGAGGATCACCCGCTCTGCCTTCGAGGCTTCCTTTCTCTTGATGACCGAGTTGAGGATGGGCTCGACGTCGCCTTTCGCTGAGAGCTCGGAGAGGAGCGTGAAGGCGTCGGGTTCTATCTGGTATCCCTGCGAAAGCGCTCTTGAGACTGCGCCGGTCATCTCTGCCGTGGCCATGGCACTCAGCGCATGGATATCGCCGGCTTGGCCAACCGCTCGACCATGGTCCTCCCGGCCTCTACGAGCTCCGAGAGCCGGAGCTCGTCCCTGGCCTCGCAGTAGATCCTCGTCTTCGGCTCGGTCCCTGAGGGCCTGAACATCACCCAAGATTTGTCTTTGAAGACCACGCGGAGCCCGTCCAACGTCCTCCTCTCCACTATCCGGTACTTTCCAAAGTACTCCTCGACGTGGTCGGCAACCCTCCCGATGTCCACCGAGATAGGAAGGTTCACCTGCCGGTAGAGCCATTCGTGAGGGCCGTCCAGCATGCTCCGGGCCTCGGGCTTCCTCGAGAGCAGGTCTGCGATCAGGACCGCCGCGTAGATTCCGTCCTCCCACATGCCCCAGCTTGGGTCGACGACCTTGGTGGGCTCGGTAGCCATGACCGCGCCCTCCTTGTCTATCTCTGCGAAGGTCTTGCCTATCCTCCCCCTGACCACCCGCAGCCCCATCCTCTCCGCCGTCTCCTCTACCGCGAAGGAGCTGTTCTCGGATATTATCACCGAGCCCGAGCTCTTCTCGAGGGCCTCTAGCGCCAGCACCGAAGTCATGTAGTCGGGGAGCACCCGCCCAGCCGAGTTGACCAGCACGAGCCTGTCTCCGTCGCCGTCATGGGCGAAACCCAAGTCCACCTCGGCCCCGCCGACGAACGACGCCGTCTCCTCGAGGGTCTCCCTCGTCGGCTCTGGGTGCCTCGCCGTGAACCTCCACGACACCTGGGTGTTGATCGGTATCACCTTGTGGCCCAGCATCGAAAGCGCCTCCGGCGTCACAAGGGCCGAGGGGCCTGTCGCGCAATCCACCACGAACCTCAACGGGGTCTCAGCCTTTGAGAACCTCGAGCCGATGGCCTCTAGATACGGCAGTATGACCTCGCCAGGGGTAAGCGAGCCTACCTTGGCCGAGGTCTTGACCGACTCGACTATCATCCCCCGCTCGATCCGCCCCTCCTCTTCCTTGGACAGCTCCATGCCTCTTCCGTTGAAGACCTTGACCCCTGAGAACTCCGGGGGGTTGTGCGAGGCCGTGGCCGCGAAGCCCAGCTTGGCGCCGTTCTCCCTGGTCCCGAACGCGATCACAGGAGTAGGGGCCAGCCCCACCTCGATGCCGTCGCTTCCGGAAGCGGCTATTGCCGAGGCGACGACCCTCGCGAGGACGGTGGAGCTCTTCCTTCCGTCGAGGCCGACGACGTACTTGCCCCTCCCAAACACAAAGGCGGCCGTCTCCACCAGCTCGTAGACTTGCTCCGGGGTCTGGGTCGAGTTGAAGACACCCCTCGCTCCAGCAGTCCCAAAGACGGGCATCGGGCTCGGACCTCAAAACTAGAACCTCGTATTTAATCTAGAGCGGGAGAAAACACCATGAAACCGTGTTTTCATCAGGCCAGAGCCCGCAACGCAAATAGCGACATCAAACCATGGGACCACAGAAGACAACGTGGAGTTCGTCGAGCCCGAGGTCTACCTGATTGCCGAGACGAAGATTGACCACGACCAGGTCAAGGCCATGCTCTCCTCAGTAGGGGGCGACATCGCCTCAAAGTGGTTCTCGAAGACGGAGCAGGCGTCCAAGTCCGAGGGGGAGCTCCTGACCGAGGTCGCCGGAAGGATCTGCTACAAGAGCTTCGGCGTGGGCCTCAATCCCAACGTCACCAAGATCAGGGAGAACTCGCGCGACTACATCGACAACACGCTATCGAAGGGGGACGGCTCGATATTCGAGCACGCCACGTGCACCTTCGCGTTCTTGAACGTGAGCAGGGTGTTCACCCACGAGCTGGTGCGCCACCGTGCCGGCGTGGCCATAAGCCAAGAGTCGCTCAGGTACGTGAGGCCGACGCACCTCAAGTTCTGGCTGCCTCCGGAGCTCCAGGGCAAGAAGAAGGAGGTCAAGGCGATAGTAGAGCAGATGGAGGGGAACTACAGGGACCTCGAAAAGTCCTACGGGTGGGACCAGATGAACTTCGACGTCAAGAAGCGCATCACGTCGGCCCTGAGGAGGCTGATCCCCGATGGGATGGCAACCTCCATGGTCTGGAGCGCAAACCACAGGACCATAAGGCACGTGATCACGATGCGCACCGCGGAGGGCGCAGAGGTCGAGATCCGCCATGTCTTCGACAAGGTCGCCAGGCTCATGAAGGAACGCTTCCCGCTGATCTACCAGGACTTTGAGTTCACCGAGCTGGACGACAAGACGAGGTCGTGGCGGCCCAAATACGTAAAGGCCTGACTAGGCCATCTTAGGAACGCGAGTTCAGATAGGCGCCGGGGGTGGGACTCCCACGCGTGGAGATTCTCCGCGCGATTTGAACCCACATGACCGTTAGGTCACGGGCTGTCAAGTCGGATGATCTCGAGATGCGGATCCATCCACTCTTATGGAGCGGAACGGGTTGCCCGCGCGTTAACCAGACTCCGCCACCCCGGCGGCTCCGCTGGGCTTTGCGACCCAATATAGCTTTGGAGCTTATTCTGTCTTGAATGACTCGCCGCAGCCGCATGTCGAGACCGCGTTGGGGTTCTTGACGACGAACCCTCCGCCCATCAGCTTGTCTGACTGGAAGTCTATCATCGATCCTGCGATGAAGGGCATGCTCGACTTGTCGATGATGAGCTTGGCGCCGTGCTGGACTATGACATAGTCGTCATCGCCGGACTTGTCGTCGGGGACCATCCCATATGAGAGGCCCGAGCATCCGCCCGCCGAGACGAAGACGCGGAGACCCGCTCCAGGCTTGCCCTGCTTCTCGAGGTAGACCTTGAGCTCAGAGGCGGCGCCCTCGGTGATGTCCACCACAGGCTGGATGACCTTGGCAGTCTCCGACATTTCCACCTTCATGATGCCGGGCCGCTATAAAAGGAGAACTGGTCTGGTTTCCTACAGCTTGTTGAGCGCAGACACGATTTCGTCGTAAGGCGGCTCCTCGCCCGGGTTGTCGGTCACCCACTTGTACCTCAGTATCCCCTTCCCGTCGAGGACGAAGGCAGCCCGCTTGGCGACGCCCTTGTAGCCCATCGCCACCCAAGTCTCGTGGAGGACCCCGTACGCCTTTGAGACCTTCTTGTTGAAGTCGCTAAGCAAGGGGAACTGGAGGTTGTACGTGTGCGAAAACACCTTCAGCGTGTAGATGCTGTCGACGCTGATCCCGACGGGCTGCGCGTTGATCGAGTTGTACCTGCTCATGCTGTCCCTGAAGGTGCACATCTCCTTGTCGCACACCCCGGAGAACGCGAAAGGGAAGAAGAGCAGGACGGTCTTGCCCTTCTGGGTGAACTCTGAGAGCTTCCTCTCCTTCTTCTCGGTGTCTGGCAGAGCAAAGTCGGGGACCCTTTGACCTATCCTGAGGACCATCGTTTGGAAGCGGGCTCTCTGGCGATTTAAGCTCTTTGGGCCGGCTCGAGCTTTCTGAGGAGGTCCACATACTTCGTGGTGAGCGCGACGAGCTGGTCGAGCTTCTCAGAGTCCTTCTCGCCCTCCATCAGGGACATCGTCTCTTTGAGCTTCGAGAGAAGCATGTTCCTGAGGTCCTCCACGACGTCGGGGAACGAGAGCTCCTTTGCCTGGAGCGCGCCCGTCAGGTCCTCGTGACTGGTGCAGTATACCTTCCCCTTATACCTCAGCTGGACCCCGTTGCAGACCGGGCAGGGCTCCCGAATCATGACCGCCCCCTTCCTCATCAGCTCGACGGTCGTCTTCGTCTTGGCCGCAGTCACGCTCAAGCTGGCTCGTTTTTGCTCGGCCTTGTTATAAACCCACTAGACGAACATAGAAAGCCAAATATGCATGTGTCGAAGGCAGACCGAATTCTACGCAATCCTCGAGCAAAAGCATGAGCGCCAAGGCCAACAGGGAGAAGAAACAACAGGAAAACGACAACAAGCTAGCGAAAGCAAGCGCAAGCCTTCAGCAGATAGCCGACTCGAACATCACCCCGCGAAACATCAGGAAGATCGTTAAGGACTCCATCATCGCACTCCAGGACACAAAGACCAGCCTCGCGGTGAGGGCCGCTAACGCGATAAGCATGCTCGACGAGGTCGCGCAGGACCCGAACATGTCGTCTTTCGCCCGGGTCATACTCTGGTCCGCGGTTTCAGAGTTAGAATCGATCCGCGAGTAGCAAACATTTAACATCCGACAGTTCACAGTTGCGTCAGAACTTGCCCTCCTGCCCGAACTGCGGGACCACCGTAGAAAACCCCGCGCGGGTCTTCACTGTCATCGTAGAGCCCAAGGAGGGCGAGCGCGGTCTGACGCAGCGCAAGGTAGGAATGTACTCCTGCGAAAAATGCGGGACCAAGTTCCCCACCGTGGTGGGCAGGCAGCACTATCTCGTCGTGGCCGAGGACCAGCTCAACCAGATCCAGGCAGACATCAAGAGCCTGAAGAAGACAAACAGCGACCTTGACAAGAGGATCCAGATGATGGACAAGGAGTACGAGGACCTCCAGAAGAAGCTCGAGCGGACAAGGAAGGACTCGGAGGACCGGGCCCTCGAGGCAAAGCTAGACGCTCTGGAGAAGCACGTGGCGTATCTTAGAAAAGAAAAAGGCGAGCTAGAAGAGAAAACAAAGCCTCGCTAGCCGCTTTCGCGACCAGCTCAGACTTGGTAGCTCTCGGTCGGGCCTACAGGGCTGGAATAAGTGGCGACCTTCTCTTCTAGGACGGCCTTCTCGGTCCTCAGGGCCTCGACTTCGTTCGAGAGCGAGTTCGCGTGCCTCTCGAGTTCGAGAGTTGCGAGCTTCTCCTTGAGGGAGGAGATTTCCGTCAGAAGAGCAGTCTGCTCAGACTCCAGCGAAGAGATCCGACTTTCTAGCTCACTTCTGTGATTCACGTATTGGGTTACTACTGCCATGGAAACCAAGACCGATAGCGGGAGAGCCACTTTTCTCCGGCATGACAAAAAACTGTTGATTCAATCGTAAAACCGATTCAATCCTGCCCGCTGAGCTTATCAAATGGGCGAGAGCAAGCCCGGCACGATGAAGGGAATCTGGGCCTGGCCGGCGGACACGAAGGCCCAAGACAACATGCTCCACGAGATTGCGAAGGAGGACGAGTACCTCGAGATCCTGGAGGCCCTTGAGAAGAACCCGGCTGGCCTCTCTAACGCGAAGCTGGACAAGCTCCTCACCAACAACTCGCAATGGAGGACGCTCAAGCACATGCGGGGGCTCGTCGCCGTCGGGTTCGTCAAGTACGACGTCAAGCTCTTCGGGAACGCGGGCGAGTACCAGATCACCGAGCTTGGGAAGGCCGCGGTGTCGAGGATCAAGGCCGGGCTACCGCCGGTCCATCACGACGTTGAGACCGGCAGGGACTACTCTCTCCTTGGCCGCTTCCGGTGGGACTGGAGCTGAGAGTCGACCCACGCTATGTTGCCTTCCAGCATGGAGCGCGCCTCCCTTAGGGTCGCTTCGCGCTTCGGGCTCGGAATCTGAGATATCTTCTCCTGGAAGACATCGAATATCTCCCTCCCGCGGTTGACAAACGCGCCGGCCCACACGTCTGCGGGAAGGAGGTCGGCGAACAAGCGGATCATCACCCTCTCCCTCTTGCCCGCGGAAGCCAGCGACCTCTGCATCTCTTCCAGCTCCTGCCTTCCCCTCTTGGTCACCGCGTACTTGACGGTGGACCCTTCCGGGCCGGACTTGTCGAGGAGGCCCTCCTTGACCAAGCTCCTCAGCAGGGGGTAGACCGTGCCCGGCCCGGGCTTCCAGGCGCCCTCGGTCTTCTCGTCTATAGTCCGCATGATCGAATAGCCGGTCTCCTGCCTGCTCGAGAGCATCGAGAGGATGTAGAGCCGCAAGATGCCTCTGGGGACGGCCTGCGGGTGTATCCACTTCTTCGCCCCGACCTCTTCCCCTCTCTCCACGTTACGATTTGTTGGGAACTGCTCTATTTAACGCTTGAAGATACTGCAATGCTACTGATATCGTATTAGATATACTTAATAATGGACCGAGGCCCGCAGCCTTTGGTCGAAGCGTTTGCCTGACATCATCACGGTCAGCGACCTCGTCGAGGTCTACGCTGACGGGACCAAGGCCGTCAACGGGATATCGTTTAACGTCCAGGAGGGGGAGTTCTTCGGCTTCCTCGGGCCGAACGGGGCCGGAAAGAGCACGACCATCAAGATCCTCACCACGCTCCTCAGAAAGACCTCGGGCTCAGTCTCCGTCGCCGGGCTCGACTTGGACAAGAACCCGAAGGAGATCAGGAAGCTCATCGGCGTCCAGAGCCAGGACACGTCGGTCGACCCCGAGCTCACCGGCAGGGAGAACATGATTTTGCAGGGGAACCTGCAGCAGATGCACGGAAAGGAACTCGAAGAGAGGGTCAACTATCTTCTCGATGTCGTCGGGCTGAAGGACGCGGCAGACAAGCGGGCCGGCCGCTACTCGGGCGGGATGAAGAAGCGGCTGGACCTCGCCTCCACCTTGGTGCACAAACCCAAGGTCCTGTTCCTGGACGAGCCCACCACCGGATTGGACCCTCAGTCGCGGGCCACCGTCTGGGACTATCTCGAGGTCCTCAACAAGAAAGAAGGCATCACGATCTTCCTGACGACGCAGTACCTGGAGGAGGCGGACCGGCTGTGTCAGCGCCTTTGCATCGTCGATGCAGGGCAGATCGTTGCCCAAGGCTCGCCCGTCGGGCTGAAGAAGGAGATAGGCGCGGACGCGATCACAATCACGATGCAGAGCAGGACCGGTGCCGGCGACAAGGCCGGAACAAAGGCTGCCGCCAGGGATCTGCTCTCGAAGATACCCCAGGTCATGAACGTCGTGGACACGGAGGAGGGCCTTACACTCTACGTGAAGAACGGCGGCCTCTTCGTCCCGGAGCTCGTAAGGGCCTTCGACAAGACCGACATGGAGCTGGTGTCGATCAACATCTCGACGCCGAGCCTCGACGACGTCTTCTTGAGGCACACCGGCAAGAGGATTAGGACCGAGGAGCTGGTCAAGGAGGTCAGTACCGGAAGGTTCGGGGGCAGGAGGAGATAGAAGACGTCAATCCTCTTCGACACCAGGTACCTCTTCGTGAGGGCGCTGAAGAAGCTGGTCCGAAACCCAATACTCATCTTCTTCTCCCTGTTCCAGCCGATCATCTTCCTCGTCCTCTTCACGCAGCTCTTCCACTCGCTCAACTTGCTCCCCGGCTTTCCAAAGGGAGTGAGCTACCTCGAATACGCGTCCGCCGGCATACTCATGCAGAACGCCTTCAGCAGCGCCCTCCAATCGGGGACGAGCATCGTGGAGGACCTCAACTCAGGATTCCTGCAGAAGATGCTCGTGACCCAAGTCAGCAGGCCGGCGATACTCCTGGGAAGACTGGCCACGGACGCGTTCAGGGTAACAGTCCAGTCGGTCATCATTCTTGGCCTCGCCTACGCGCTCGGGTTCAGGCTTGCCTCCGGAATCCCGGGCGTCCTGCTCATCCTCTTCATCATAGCCTTCTTCGGGCTGGCCTGGTCGGGAATCTCGCTGGCGCTGGGACTGAGGACCAAGAGCGCCGAGACGGTGTTCGGGATAGGGGCGTTCATGACCTTCCCGCTGCTCTTCATGAGCACCGCGCTCGTCCCGCTGGGCTTCATGCCCTCGTGGATGCAGGACGTCTCCCAGGTGAACCCGATCAGCTACGCTGTCAACGCCGTCAGGGACCTTTCGATTCCGGGCTTCTTCTCGCTGAGCGCCGAGGTGAGCGCCCTCGCGTTCATCGCCGGGATAGCCGTCGTGACGATGGGCATCACCCTCTTCCTCTTCAGAAAGGTAGTTAGCTAGGAGAAGATCGGGGAGAATAGACCTTGACGGACCTCACAATCGAAGCCGTGAATCTCTCGAAGGTCTACGGCTCGTTCACCGCGCTTGCCAACCTCAACCTCAAGATAGAGGGGGCCAAGTGCGTGGGCTTCCTCGGGCCGAACGGGGCCGGCAAGACGACCACCCTCAAGATATTCACCGACCTGATACGGCCTTCCTCCGGGCACGCCTTCATCGGTGGGGTCAACGTCCACACCCAGAAGAAGAAGGCTCTTGCTTCAGTCGGCACGGTGATAGAGACGCCGGAGATCTATCCGTCCTCCACGCCGAGGCAGGCCCTAAGAATCATCGGTGAGATGCGAGGAGTCCCGCACGCCGAGCTGAATAAGAAGATTGACGACGTCCTCGCAGAGGTGGGGATGAGCGAGTGGAAGGACAAGAGGGTCGGCAAGTTCTCCAAGGGTATGAAGCAGAGGGTCTGCATCGCATCCGCGCTCCTCAGCGACCCAACCATAGTCCTCCTCGACGAGCCTACGACGGGCCTCGACCCGAGAGGAATGTCTGAAGTAAGGGACATAGTAAAGTCCCTGAAGAAGAAGGACAGGCTCATCTTCATGAGCTCGCACATACTCAGCGAGGTCTCCGACGTCTGCGACGAGGTGGCCATGATAGACCACGGCAAGCTCTTGGTGTACGACACGATTCAGAACGCCACGGCAAAGTTCTCCGGGGGCTCGAGCACGGTTGAGGTGGGCCTTTCTCGCCCCATCGAAGCGGGCACCATCCAGAACTATGTGGCCAAGGTCCCCGGCGTGCTCTCTGCCGAAAGGAGGGACGACAGGAGCTTCACGATCAAGTGCGCGGAGGGGCTCGACATCCAGGAGCGCATCCTCTCGGACCTTGTGAGGCTGAACATAGGGGTGATCAGCTACAGGCCGGCTTCCTCCGCCCTCGAAGAGACGTACCTCAACCTAATCAAGGACACGTTGTGAGAAAATGTCAGACACCACAACCGCCTCGACCTCGACTCACGCCGACCGGGTACCGAATAGCATCACCCAAGTGGGCTTGATGATGAGGTATACCTTCAACGAATACCTCCGGTCGCGAAGGTTCGCGATCCTCATGGTAATCATGGTCCTGATAGGCGGAGGGCTAACTGTCGCCCTAGCGTACTACGGAATTGGAAGCTTCACCGCCGGCGGCAGTGTATCAGCCTCTAGCACTGCCGCCTCGCTAGGATTTTACTCGGGCTTCTGGGGGTTCGCGTCCGACCTTGCGGTCATCGCGGGGATATTCTTCGGCGGAGACGCGATCTCCGGAGAGTTCCAGAACAAGACGGGGTATTTCATGATACCAAATCCTGTCAGGAGGTCGAGCGTATACGTCGGCAAGTGGCTCGCCGCTTTCACGGCTGGAACGATAGCCCTCTTCGTTTACACGGGGTTCTGCCTAGCCAACGGTCTCTACTACGGCTTCGGCATCCCGACACAATTCGTCGAATCTTTTGCGTTCACCTGGTTCTACCTGGTGGCTGTCCTGGGTTTCACCTTCTTCTTCAGCTCCCTCTTCAAGAGCAGCGCCTATTCCTTCCTTGTGACC
>Ga0335078_10004425_pt1 | contig 20839 bp, 21 predicted proteins | sample Lox_Sample_32_FD_206711 | JGI IMG/M metagenome (GOLD analysis project Ga0335078, IMG submission 206711) | Soil microbial communities from Loxahatchee National Wildlife Refuge, Florida, United States - Lox_Sample_3.2 | ecosystem: Environmental > Terrestrial > Soil > Wetlands | place: USA...
GCGGGATCCTGCTCGCCGCCGAGTGGTTCCGCCGGCGCGACGAACGCCGGCGAGCCGCCGCCCCGGCGCCCGTCCTCGGTCATGAGGAGGGGGATCCCGACTACCAGGCGGTCGAGGGTCTCAGCCTCCGCACCGCCATCTTCGTCGGCATCTTCCAGGCCGGCGCCCTGCTGCCGGGGATCTCGCGCTCCGGCATCACCATGGCGGCGGGGCTCACCGCCGGCCTGCGGCACGAGGAGGCCGCTCGCTTCTCCTTCCTCCTCGCGACTCCGATCATCCTCGCGGCCGGGTTGCTCGAGGTGCCGTCGCTCGGCTCCGACGCGCCGACCGCGCTGGTGAGCGTCGCCGCGGCCGTCGTCGCCGGGCTGGTCGCGTACGGCAGCGCGCGGTTCCTGCTCCGCTACCTCAGGATCGGGCGGCTCGACCCCTTCGCGTATTACTGTGCGGCTCTCGGGGCGGCGGGCCTCGTGTTCATCCACTGAGCCGATGACCGGCACTCACGGGGGAATACGTCATGCGGGGTAGCGCCCCACTCGCCATCGGACTGGTCGTGCTGGCGGTGGTGTTCGCCGCGGTCGCGGTCTTCTACTACACGGTGAAGACCAACTTCCTCGCGAGCGGCCACCCCGCGCTGCACTGGAAGCACGCGATCGTCTTCACGGCGCTCGCGGTCCTGTGCCTCATCGCCGCGAACTTCGCGCGGCCCAAATCCGCTCGCGCCTAGCGTCACAGCGGGGCAGCTGTGCGTCCGGTGCCACCAGCCCGCGCGCTCGCCATCTGGCGGGAGGCGTTCGCGGACACGCGCCGGGAGCGGCTGTTTCTGTCGTCAGTGTCCTTTTTCTCGACCTTCGCGGCGACGCGCACGATCACCCACGCGATCCGTCGGGGCGCGGGGCCGTTTCACAACATGTCGGTGGGCGGCCGGCACCTGCACCACCTCGTGTTCGGGATCATGGGGCTGCTCGGCAGCGGCTACATCTGGTTGATCAACGTCGAGCAGTCGCGAGCCGACCATCGCGGCGATGACGCGCTGGCGAAGTTCACCTCGGTCCTGTACGGCGGCGCATCGGCGCTCACGCTCGACGAGTTCGCGCTCTGGCTCGACCTCGAGGACGTGTACTGGACGAAGCAGGGGCGTGCGAGCGTCGACGCCGTCGTGCTCTTCGGCGGCGCGCTGTCGATCGGGCTCTGGGGCCGGCCGTTCTTCCAGGCACTGCTCCGCGAGGCGCGGCAGCTCTAGCGCCCGATCGCGCATCATTCCCCGGTGCAGCGGCGGGGACTGGCGGCGGCCGCGTTGTTGAGTGGAGGCGTGTTCATCGCATCCGCGCTCAACGTCCTCGCCGACGGCTCGCAGAACCTCTATCCCAGTGGCGCCGCCGGCTCCCGTGCCAACACCGAGTGGCGAACGAGCTCGTACGGCAACGGCGCGGTGCTGCGGCGCACGCTGCTCCATGCGTACGCGACCACGGGCGAGTCGCTCCTCGTGGGGTCGACGGCGATGGGGCAGGGTACGGCGGACATCCTCATCTGGGATCCAGGCCTGGTGACCGGCACACCCGGCGTCGAGACGGTTCCGGTGACGGCGTCCTTCTCGTGCGCGGCGCAACGCACGTCGTCGGGCATCGCCGCGCAGGGCGAGATCACCAGCCGCGCGGAGGAGCTCGCCGGACCGGACACCGTCCCGGGTGGCGGCGTCACGAACGGCTACACGCCCTGCGTGTACACCGCACCGTCGACGGGCATCTACAGCATCGCGATGGTCGGGCCGGACGGGCGGTCGTCGGACGTCGACGGGGGAGTCGCCGCCGACGTTGGGCTCGGCGCCCCGGGCGACTTCAGCGCTGCGCAGGGAACGTCGATCGCCGCATGGGACGTCACCGTCCGCGACGACCTCACGAATCCCGCGACGACGCAACCCGGCCGGGTCTTCACCTACGTGCTCTCGCTCTTCACCGGAGGGAACGGGTTGCCGGTCGACTCGACCATGTACGCGGTGACCACCGACGGATTCCGCTACCGGATCGACCAGCGCGGCATGGACCCGAACGGCTGGGTCGAGTACGGAAGCGAGCTCGGGTTCCTCGAGCCCGACGGGACGACACCGCTCTATCACGACGCGCTCGCCGCCAATACCGGGACCCCGGCGCAGCTCACGACCATCCAGGGCGGGGTCATCTTCGCGCCACCCGCGTATCCGATCTTCTTCACACCGCCGGCGAACGTGACGCTGACCGCGCTCGGCATCCCCCTGACACCGATCGCGTCGGTGGTGACGAACATCGGTTTCAGCGGGACGGTCGTCGGGAGCACGAGCTTCTTCCAGACCGGCGGGACCTTCTCGTACACGTCCAACGTCGCCGGCGTCTATCAGATCGTGATCAGCCGGGACGGCGTGAACTTCGACCCGACGAACCCGCTCAACCGCGTGCTGAGCGGCCTCAAGCCTGCCGGCACACAGACCGTGACGTGGGACGGCAAGGACAACGCCGCCAACTACTTCCCGGAGGGCGGACCGTATCGGTTCAAGATCGACGTCCACGCGGGCGAGTACCACTTCCCCTTCATCGACGACGAGAACGACACGCAGGGCGGTCCGACGATCACCATGCTCAACCCGCCGGGTGGCGCATGCCCGCCGTTCACCGGCGGCTGCAGCGGCGGCTTCTACGACGATCGCGGCTATACGACGAATTCCGGCGTCACGGTCGGCACGCCCGGCTCCGTGCTCTGCGGCAGCAACCCTCCCGCGGTGGATTCGAGCGACCCGATCACCGGTTTCGACACGACCGGCACGCAGCGGGCGTTCGGTGCCGACCCGGGTTCCAACACCAACGTGCCGTGCACGGGCAGCTTCGGTGACGCGAAGGGGCTCGACCTCTGGACGTACTACCCGAGCCAGGTGCTCAGCAGCTCGTTGAACATCGTCGCCCCGGGCGTCTACGCGGACATCGCGGTCGTCAAGACGGCCGGCACCTCGAAGCCGCTCCTGGGCCAGCAGTTCGTCTACACCGTCACGGCGCACGACAACGGTCCGGACGGCGCGACCGGCGTCAGGGTGACCGACGTGCTGCCCAGCGGTCTGCTCTACGTGAGCTCGAGCGCGTCCGTGGGGACGTACGACCCGGCGAACGGTGTGTGGACGATCGGCGGTCTCGCCGATGGCGCGAGCGCGACGCTTCGCGTGAGCGTCGTCGCGGAACGACTCGGGACGATCGTCAACACCGCGACGAAATCCGCGGAGACGCAGACGGACCCCAACATGGGGAACGACGTGTCCAGCGCCAGCATCGACGTCACGGTCCCGACGCCTCCGGTGCCCACCACCGGCGCGCGCTCACCGGGCTCGACACCGACGCTGCTCGGGGAGGGGCTCGCGCTGCTCGGGACGCTCCTCTGCGGTGCTGCGCTGATCGTCCGCCGGCGAAGCGTCACCACGAGTCCACGTACCGCGGCCGTCCTTCCCGGTCGCGAGGCCGCCGCGCCGAGCCCGGCGCCGGCGAGAGCAGCACGCGCGCAACAAGCTCGCGCGTCGCCGCCGGGTCGATCACGTCGTCGATCTCGAAGTACGTAGCCATGTTGAGCGCCGCGCCGCGCTCGTACGCGGACGCGACCATCGCCTCGTACTGCGCCCGCCTCGCGTCCGGGTCCGCGATCGCCTCGAGCTCCTTGCGGTAGGCGAGCTTCACCGCACCCTCGAGGCCCATCCCGCCGAATTCGCCGGTGGGCCACGCGACGGTCATCAGGGGCGCCCGGAAGCTCCCGCCGGCCATCGCCTGTGCGCCGAGCCCGTATCCCTTGCGCAGGACCACCGTCATGAAGGGCACGGTGAGCGCGCCACCCGCGAGGAACAACCGGCTTGCGTGGCGCACGAGCGCGGTTCGTTCCGCGTCGGGGCCGACCATGATCCCCGGCGTGTCGCACAGGAAGAGGACGGGCAGCGCGAACGCCTCACAGAGCTGCAGGAACCGCGCTGCCTTGTCGGCACCGTCACTGGTGATCGCACCCGCGAGGTGCATGGGGTTGTTGGCGACGATGCCGACGGGATGCCCCTCGACGCGCGCGAGCGCGGTGACCATCCCCCGCGCAAACAGCGGGCGCAGCTCGAGCAGCGAACCCGAGTCGACGATGACGTCGACGGCGCGGTGCACGTCGTACGCGCGCCGCCGGTTCTCGGGCACGACGTTTCGCAGCGTGTGCTGATCCGGTGCCTCCCACACGGCGACCTGTCCCTGGAAGAACGACAGTGCGTGACGCGCGAGCCGAACCGCGTCCGCCTCGTCCCTGGCGGCGACATCGATGACTCCGTTGCGCACCTGCATGTCGAACGGCCCGACCTCGTCGGCGTCGACGACGCCGAGCCCGCCGCCCTCGATCATCGCCGGGCCGCCCATGCCGATGCTCGCGTCGGGGGTTGCGATGATCACGTCGCAGCAACCGAGCAGCGCGGCGTTGCCCGCGAAGCAGCGACCTGACGCGACGCCGATGCGCGGCACCACCCCGGAAAGACGCGCCCACAGGGCGAACGCCATGACATCGAGGCCGGCCACCATCGCGTGCTCGGTGTCGCCGGGGCGGCCGCCGCCACCTTCGGCGAACAGCACGACGGGCAGCCGCATGCGTTCGATCACCTCGAAGAGCCGGTCCTTCTTGCGGTGGCCCATCACGCCCTGCGTACCCGCCAGCACCGTGTAGTCGTAGGAGAGCACCGCGCAGCCCGCGCGTTCGCCGCCGACGAGCCCGGTGTTCACGCGGGCGGTGCCCGCGACGAGCCCGTCGGCCGGGGTGCGGCGGACGAGATCGTCGACCGTGCGTCGCCCACGCTGCGCGGCGATGGCGAGCGCGCCGTACTCGACGAAGCTGCCGTCATCGCAGAGGTCGGCGAGGTTCTCGCGCGCGGTCCGCCGCCCGGCGGCGTGGCGTGCTGCGACCACATCGGGGCGGCTCGCGTCACGCGTGAGGTCGCGCCGCCGGCCGGCCTCGGCGAGGTCAGGTCGTACCGCGTCGTGATCCGGCATCAACGGCGGAGCTTAGAATGCGCACCGGCTGCGGCGCGGCACGTTGTCGCCATTCCGGCGCGGGCGTCGCAGAGGGGGATGCGCATGGGGTTCCTGGACAAGATCCGCGCGGTCGGCGGCGGCGTCTCACCGGAGTTGATGCAGACCGGCACCCTCGCGCGCGGCGAGATCGTCAGCGTGCAGCCGACCGGCATGACCGTGAGCCATGGGAACGAGGCGCTCGGCAAGCAGGTGTGCAACATCGCCGTCAACGTCTACCTGGACAGCACGCCGCCATACCAGGCGACCGTTCGGCAGGGCGTGCCCATCCTGGCGCTGCAGCAGCTCATGACGCCGGGCGCCGTCGTCGCGGTGCGCGTCAACCCCGGCAACCATCAGGAGATCGCGCTCGACCTGGAGACCGATCCGCCCACCGTCACGATGTCGGCGGAAGGCCCCAATCGAGGGAGCGCGGCGGAGCTGCTCGCGACGGGCACGCCGGCCCGCGCTGTGATCATCCAGAGCCAGCCGCTCGGGATGCGCACCCCGGCGGGCGTGGATGTGTACGCGCTCGTGGTCACGATCCTCTGCGACGGTCACCAGCCGTACCAGACGCAGGTCGGCAACCCCGTCCCGCCGAGCGGGTTGCCGCTGCTCTACCCGGGTTCCAACCTTCCCGCGAAGGTGCGACCCGAGGAGCAGGGCCAGGTGATCATCGACTGGGACGCGGCGGTGGCGGAGGCGACGCACCCGGCTCCCGGCTGACGGGATCAGGGCCCTGCCGGCTGACGCGACGGGCGCTCGTGCCGGGGGACGAAGGTGAACAGCCGCACGTCCGGCTCGAACGCTCGCGGCGGTGACACCAGCCGGTGGGCACCCACCCGTGCCGTCGCATCGGGGATGGCGACGAACCCCAGCTCGGCGAACCCGGCATCGATGAACCACTCGCGAATCGTCGGTGTCAGGTCCGGCGCGAACGCACCGCGCGTCCAGATCACCGTCGCGCCAGGAGCGCAGAGCGCGCGCAGATGCTCCACGGTGTTGCGGACGTCGTCGTCGGTGATGTTGCCGAAGACGCCGCACACCAGCACGATGTCCGCGGGAACCGCGCCGGCGTAGGCGCTCGTGTTCGATGCGTCGGCGTTGACCACGTCGATGCTCGATGACAGCTCGCGTGCGCGCAGGCGCGCTGATTCCGCGAGCTGCGGGTCGAGCTCCACGAGCCGTGCTCGCACGTCGGGAAGACGTGCGTGATCCGGAAGCACGCCGAGCAGGTCCCGTCCGTCGCCCGCGCACATGCTGATGACCTGGATCGGGCCCGGCGGGAAGCTGTCGAGCGCCTGGCGGATGAAGTTCTGGACCGCGTGGAGACGCCTGGTCAGCGGCGTCCCCTCCGCGTATCCGGCGTGCCACTCGACCCATTCGCTCACGCCGCCAGCCTACCCCGTCGGCCGCGAATCGGCCCTACAATGCTGCCCACCCCGACGGGTACCGAAGTCACGATCACCGAAGGCTTTGCCTCTGGGATGGAGTCACGATGACCGCTCGCGCAGTGCTCTCGACACCCTTGCTGCACGTGGAGCCGGGGTCGGAGGTCACGGCGGTGCTCACGATCCGGAACACCGGCGCGGTGGTCGACCACTTCCACGTCCAGGTGCTGGGCGACGCCGCGCGCTGGGCCACGATCACGCCGGAGACGCTGCCGCTCTTCCCCGACGCCGAGGGGCAGGTCGCGATCGCGTTCCGCCCCGCCCGCGTCGCCGCGGCTCGCGCCGGAGCGACACCGTTCGGTGTCAAGGTCACGTCCGAGGTCGACCCCGCCGACACGTCGGTCGAGGAGGGGACGCTCGACATCGGCGCGTTCACCGAGCTGACCGGCGAGCTCATCCCCGCGATCTCCAATGGCAGCAGGACCGGCCGGCACCAGCTCGCATGCGACAACCGCGGCAACATCCCGCTGACGCTGGGCTTCGGCGCCGTCGACCCCGAGGAGGCGCTGCGGTTCCAGTTCGACCCGCCGAGCGTCGTCGCAGCGTCCGGGACCGCGACCATCGTCACGCTCCGCGCCCGTCCAAAGAAGCGATTCCTGACCGGCAGTCCCAAGACGCATCGCTTCCAGACGGTCATCCAGCCCAAGGAGGCCGCCCCGGTCAACGTCGACGGGTCGATGGTGCAGCTGGCGATGCTGCCCAAGTGGCTTCCGAAGGCGCTGGCGGCCCTGGTCGCGCTCGTGGTCGCCGCGGCGGTGCTCTGGTTCACGCTGCTCGATCCGGCCATCAAGTCGACGGCGACGCAGGCGACCAACCAGGCGCTCCAGGCGAGCGGGATCACGCCCGGCAAGGGAGGCGGTGGCGGCGGGTCATCGTCACCGTCGCCGTCGAGCTCGGGCACCACCGTCACGCCGACACCTGCGAGCGTCCTCGGGGGACCGGCGAGCGGCCGGCTGGCGGTCAAGGTCAATGGTGGCGGCAACTCGGGATGCCCCGGCAGCAATCCCGGGCGGTTCACGATCCCGGCCGGACAGACCTTCTCGCTCACCGACCTCGTCTTCCAGAATCCGAACGGCGACACCGGGATGCTGACGCTGAGCCGGCAGTGCGGCGGGGTCCTCTTCCAGGAGCAGCTCAGCAACTTCCGTGATCTCGACTTTCACTTCGTGAACCCGATCACGTTCGCCGGGGGGCAGAGCATGATCCTGCAGGTCGCGTGCAGCGCGCCCGGGCCGCCGGCCCCGTCGCCGCCGGGGACGTCGTGCTCGGACGGGATGGTCTACGCGGGGTTCCTCAAGCCCGGCAGCTGACGCGAACCGTCAACCCCGGCGCCGGACCGTCCGGTGACCGGCGCCCGAGGTGCCCTCGGCCGGGGCATCCGCCGGCGTCAGCGCCTGCCGGCGGCGCTCGTCGGCGATCGCCGTCGGCACCTGCTCGGGCGTTCCGCCGGGCGGGGCGACCGTGATCCGGCGTTCGCGCACCGGGGTCGCCGTCGTGCTCGGCACCGGCCGTGGCAGCGGAGCCACGACGACGAGATCGAGCGCAGGACGTGGGGCGACGCCGAGCGCGCCCCACAGGTCCGAGGGCGGCGGGGTGTCGCCCTCGGCCGGCAGCGCGACCGACACGAAGACCGGGAGGCCTTCGTCGATGAGATCGCCGGTGACATGGTCGGCGGGGATCGCCTGCTCGTCGGCGAGCGCCGACAGCACCGATGACAGCAGGCGATGCTCGTCGGCCGTCGAGCCGCCCCACGCGGTCAGCAGGTAGCGCAGCCGGTACCGGTGCAGCGGTGGCCGCCTGCCGGTCACCCGCCCCCGTTCGTCGCGCAGGTCCTCCCAGTCGTTGTGGCGCCGGCTCAGGTCCTCGCGGATCTCCCAGAGGTACGCGTCGACCACGCCGCCGCGCACCTGGTCGGCCCATTGCCGCGTCGGCGCATCGAACACGACGTCCGCATTCGTGCCGTGGAGCGCGGTCGCGCGCAGCAGCGAGCGCAGCGACGCGTCGACGTCGGCGATCATCGCGTCGAGGCTGAACCCGCGCGCCAGGCGCGACAAGGGCGGCCGGGGCAGCCGGAGGGGACCATCGGGCTGCCCGATCGGGCAGACGCGTCTTCCCTGACGGCGGCACGCTCGTGCCTCGCGCACCCGCTGACCAGATGCGAGGCTCAGCGCACCCACGTGTCCTGAGGAGACTGCGCATGCCAACCTATCTCTCGCCCGGCGTCTACGTCCAGGAGGTGTCGTCGGGCTCGAAACCCATCGAGGGTGTCGGCACCGCGGTGGCCGCATTCGTCGGCCTCACCGAGAAGGGGCCGGCCAACGCCCCGACGCTGGTCACCAACTGGACGCAGTTCAACTCGGTGTTCGGGGACTTCGTCGAGGGCTCGTACCTCGCGCATGCGGTGTACGGCTACTTCCTCAACGGGGGCGGTTCCGCCTACATCGTGCGCATCGGCTCGGACGGCGAGTCCCCGCAGCCGAGCGCGCGCGCCGAGCTCGCGGGCAGGGGCGAGCCCGGCCGTCCCGTCTATCGCGTGACCGCGGCCGAGGGTGGTCCGGCCGGTGATGACATCAGCGTCGAGATCGGTGATCCCGGCGAGTCCGGTGAGGACACCTTCAAGGTCTCGGTGTCGCGCGGCGGCAAGGTCGAGGAGGTTTTTGACAACCTCAGCACCAAGAAGGGGCCGACCAACGCGGCGACCGTCGTCAAGGCTCGCTCGAAGCTCATCCGCCTCGAGGAGATCGGCAGCGGGGGCGCGGTGACGGTCCCCGAGAAGGCGAGCGTGAAGCTCAGCGGCGGGACCTCGGCTGCCGCGGTCCGTGTGACCGCCGACGACTACGTCGGCAACTCCGCCGACCGCACCGGGTTCGCCGGCCTCGAAGCCGTCGACGAGGTCACGATGCTCAGCGTCCCTGACGTGATGGCCGCATACCAGCGCGGCATCATCGACCTCGAGGCGGTGCAGGCGGTGCAGCTCGCGATGATCGCGCACTGCGAGCTGATGGGCGACCGTGTCGCCATCCTCGATGCGCCGCCAGGGCTCAACGCGCAGCAGGTCAAGGAGTGGCGCGTCGACAAGGCCGGCTACGACTCGAAGTACGCCGCGCTGTACTGGCCGTGGATCAAGGTGTTCGACCCGCTGAAGGGGCAGGGGATGATGATCCCGCCGAGCGGGCACATGGCCGGCATCTGGGCGCGCAACGACGACACGCGCGGCGTGCACAAGGCCCCGGCCAACGAGGTGGTGCGCGGCGCGATCACGCTCGAGCTGCAGATCACCAAGGGCGAGCACGACCAGCTGAATCCCTCGGGGATCAACTGCATCCGCGCGTTCCCCGGCCGCGGGGTGCGGGTGTGGGGCGCGCGCACCATCTCGAGCGACCCGGAGTGGCGGTATCTCAACGTCCGCCGCCTGTTCAACTACGTCGAGGAGTCGATCCTCGAGGGCACGCAGTGGGTCGTCTTCGAACCCAACGACTCACGGCTCTGGGACGCGGTGAAGCGCAACGTCTCTGCGTTCCTGCGCCGGGTGTGGCGCGACGGCGCACTCTTCGGCACGACGGCCCCTGAGGCGTTCTTCGTCAAGTGCGACGCCGAGAACAACACGCAGGACACCATCGACATCGGGCAGCTGATCATCGACGTGGGCATCGCACCGGTGAAACCGGCCGAGTTCGTCGTGTTCCGCATCGCGCAGTTCGCCGGCGGCGCCGCCGTCAGCGAGTGAGGGCTTAGAAATGCCAGCAGGTCTTGGTCCCAGCATGCCCAACGACGCCATCTCGGCGGCGCGCTTCTCCATCACCGTCGACGGGTACGAGATCGCGCAATTCTCCGAGCTGACGGGGATCACCACCGAGGTCGACGTGATCGACTTCATGGAGAACGGTTCCAACGGAGCCAACATCCTCAAGAAGCTCCCCGGCAAGCGCAAGCCGCCGACGATCACGCTGCGTCGCGGCAAGAACACGTCGATGGAGCTGTGGGCGTGGCATGAGTCCGTCATCCACGGCGACATCGTCGGCGCGCGCAAGAGCGGTTCCATCGTGATGTACGGGTACGACGGGAATCCCGTCGCCCGCTATCACTTCCACGACGGGTGGCCGGCGAAGATCTCGATCAGCCCGCTGAAGGCGGGGTCGAGCGAGGTCCTCATGGAGGAGGTCACGATCGTCTGCGAATGGCTCGAACGGGTGGCTCCGTGAGCGTTGCCGCCCGCGAGACGCTCCCACGGCCGGAGCTGACGACCGAGTTTCCGTTCGTCCTGCCGCGCGGCTACCTCGATCGCAAGGGGGTGCTGCATCGAGAGGGGGTCATGCGGCTCGCCACCGCGCGCGACGAGATCGGTCCGCAGAGCGATCCCCGCGTGCGCCAGAACCCCGCGTACATGACCGTGCTGCTCCTCGAGCGCACGGTCACGCGGCTCGGGTCGCTCACCGAGGTCGACACGTTCGTCATCGAAGGGCTGTTCGCGTCGGACCTGGCGTTTCTCCAGGACCTGTACCGGCGCATCAACCAGGACGGGCACACGGAGGCATTCGTGAGCTGTCCGTCGTGCCACCACGAGTTCACCGTGGACATCGCGGGTGACCGACCGGGGGAAGCATGACGTACGCGGCCGACCAGCTCTTCGAGGAGGTCGCGTACGTCGCCTACTACTTCCACTGGGAGCTCGACACGATCCTGGACCTGCAGCATTCGCTCCGGCTGCGCTTCATCGAAGAGATCGGCCGCATCCACCGGCAGATGGGCGAGACGGGTGAGATCTGATGCGCATGCCATGGCAGCGGCAACGCGGCCGACCCGTCGCGTCCGCGGAGCCGCACGGGCCGGACGACTCCGCGACTGAGCGACGCCGGCAGGACCCCGGTCCCCGGGCGTGGCGGTCGCTCCCGGCGATGCGCGGGACTGCCGGGGTCGACGCGCCGCTCACCGCCCGGTCCGCCGAGCTCGCGGAAACGCTGGCGCGGCGCATGCGCGCGACCGGGACGCGGCCCGGGCTGGTGCACCGGCCGGGCCTGCCCGACCCCGCCGCGCCCGGGACGGTGCGAGGGCTGGCCACGGTCACTCCAGGGGGGTTGAGCGCCGTCTCGTCGCACCAGGCGGTCGGGTTCGAAGCACGGCCCGATCCGGATGCCGAGGCACCGGGTGCCGCGTCAACCGGAGCCCCATCGGCAACACGCCCACGGGTCGCCGCGAGCCGGTCACGGGAACGCCGGCTGACCGCCGTCGACGCGGCGCTCGCGGCCTCGCTGTACGAAGCGATGCAACCGGCGGAGGCGGCGCCTCGGGTTGAGGAGGCAGCGATCCCGCTCGCGCTCGATCTCGACCCGGCGCCCGCGTCCGGGGTCCCGCAGCGGTCCCCGCGGACCGTCGTCAGGAAGCGCCCGGGCGGGGTCCGGCCGCGCGGGCTGCAGGCGCCCTTGCCGAGCGACTCGGAGACGGAAGCCTCGACCGCGGCGGACGACCGAGCAGCGGAGGTCCGCGTCGCCCGGGCGACCGAGCAACCCTCCAGGGCCGTTGCGGCGGCGGTCGGCCGTCTCCATCGCGCCGACGTGCACGACGTGCCCGTGTGGCGGGGCGATGACGCCGGCCGGCTCGCTGCGGCTGCCAACGCGCGCGGGGCGACGCGGGGTGGCGAGGTCTTCATCCCTGCGTCCGAGGGGAGCCTCGAGAGCGGTCGCGCCGGCGGGCTCCTCGCCCACGAGCTGACCCATGTCATCCAGCAGCGCCGTCTCGGCACAGCGGTGCCGCTCGAGCATTCCCCCGCCGGCCGGCGGCTCGAGGCCGAGGCGGTGATGACCGAGCGGCACGTGCGCGGCGATCTCGGAGCGCCGGCGCCGCCAGTGGCGGCCGACCCTCCGGCGCCGGCGCCGGAGACGCCTGCGACGGGCCAATCCGACGACGCCGCGGCGGCGATCGCACGGGACATCCAGGACGAGCTGGTCGCATCGGGACGCGCGCTGCGCATGCCCGACGGTGCGCTCGTCTTCCCGGGTGCGGGAGCGCACCTTCCCGAGCAACCGCGCGGGCCGGTGCAGCCGGGGATGCCGGTGCAGCACGCGGGCGCCGACGACGCGGTGCCGCCGGAGCCGGCTGTTGCGCCGATCGAGCCGGCGGGTACGCCAGGCCCGGGTTCGGCCCCGGCATTCGAGCAGCCGCCGTCGCCGTCGCCCGCACCCGTGGCCGCTGCCGCCTCGAGTGCGGCGGTCGCCCCCGCACCGTGGGAGGTCGCGACCCCGGCGGCGGCGCCCGAGCCTGTCCCGGTGCCGTATCCCGACTGGAGCGTGGCGCCCGACGCCGGCACCGCGACCGTCCAGACCCGGGCCGTGCCCGAGGTCGATCTCGACGACCTCGCGCGCCGCGTCTACGGGCGCGTCCGCACCCACCTGCGATCCGAGTTGCTGATCGACCGCGAACGCGCGGGACTCTTGACGGACTTTCGATGAGGAACAGCCATGCCAGGTGACGACACTTCCTTCGGTCTCGCGCTGCGATTCACCGTCGACGTGGGCAACACCAGCCTCGGGACCTGGTCGAAATGCGAGGGCATCGAGATGCACTTCGACGTGGCCAAGTACCAGGAGGGCGGCGCCCCCGGCGCGACGTGGAACTACACGCACTACGCCACCGGCCGGGCCAACTACGTGCCCATCAAGCTGACGCGAGCCGTGACGCAGCAGGCATCCACAGCGCTCCTCCAGTGGCTGTCGCAGCAGGCGAGCTCGCCCGCGGCGCCGCAGCCGGCGACGATCACCCTGCTCGACACCAACGGCAAGCAGGTGCAGCAGTGGACCTTCCAGGAGGTCTTCCCCACCAAGTACACCGGGCCGCGATTCGACGCGAGCTCGGCGCAGGTGGCGACCGAGGAGCTCGAGCTCACCCACCAGGGGTTCATGTGATGCATGCCCCGCGCGGTGAGGAGCGCTGATCGATGCCTCCGGGTTCGAGCGCGCCCCGTGGACTGGCATCGCGCTTCCAGGTCGTCATCGACGGACAGGACCTCGGCGCGTGGTCGAAGTGCTCGGGGCTCGAGGTCGACTTCCAGCACGAGACGTACGAGGAGCTCGGCAACAACGCGTTCGTGCACTTCCTGCCGAAGGCTGCCAAGTACACCCCGATCACGCTGCAGCGTGCGTGCACGTCCGAGGAGTCGAACGCGCTCCAGGTGTGGCTCGGAACGATGGTCATGCAGCCGACCAAGGGGACTGCGTGCATCACGCTGCACGACGGCGCGCAGGGCGAGGTGATCACGTGGACGCTCACCGGGGTGTTCCCGAAGAAGTGGACGGGTCCCCAGCTCGAGGGCAAGTCGCAGGAGATGGCCATCGAGACCCTCGTGCTCTCGCACGAGGGGTTCCTGAACTGAAGCGATGGCGATAGGGTCTGCTCTGGCGGCGGGACTCGAACGGGCGCGTCTCGAGGCGTCCGGGATGATCGTCCCGCTCATGCTCAACCCGAAGCAGCTGACCATCCGGCGGCAGTCGCAGTGGCGTCCGCCGCAGAACCGGAGCTCGGCCGCGGGGCAACCCTCCAGTGGCGCGCATGGGCTGTCCGCCGGGACGGTGCCGCTCGGCCACGGCCTGCAGCAGTACACGGGCTCGCAACCCGGGTCGCTGACCATGATCGTGTGGTTCGACCAGTCGTTCGAGCCCGACGGCGACATCACCGACGACATCGACACGCTCCAGAACTGGACATGCCCGACCGAACGCGGCGCGACGGGTGCGCAGAATCCACCGCGGGTCACCTTCACCTGGGGCGGCCTCCAGTTCATCGGCCACATCGCGTCGCTGAACGTGAGCTACAAGCAGTTCGGCGTCACCGGCCAGCCGGTGCGAGCCGAGGTCTCGATCACCATCACCGAGAACCCCCCGGCGGTCCCGGGATCCAACCCGACGTCCGGGGGCATCGCGGGCCGGCGCGTGCACGTCGTCTCGGCGGGCGACACGCTCCATTCGGTGTCGTACACGGAGTACGGCAGCCCGACGCACTGGCGCGCCCTCGCCGAGGCGAACGGCATCGACGACCCGCTCCGGCTGTCGCCCGGCACGACGCTGCTCATCCCGCCGTCCCCGCTGCCGGGCGCCGCGCGATGACCGGCGACGCGCTGACGAGCTGGCCCGACGTCGAGATCGACGGCAGCGCGCTGGCCGACCGGCTCCGCACGGGGCTCACCGACGTCGTCGTCGACAACCACCTCCACCTGCCCGACATGTTCACGATGGTGTTCGACGACCCGGCGCACACCCTCCTGAGCGATGCCGGTTTGAAGGTCGGGTCGTCGGTGACCATCAAGGCGGCAAGCCTCGGCGCGGACACGCCCGACCTGCTCATCGGCGGCGAGGTCACCGCCGTCGAGGCCGAGTACCACGGCGGCTGGGACCGCACGATCGTGCGCGGCTACGACAAGTCGCACCGCCTCCATCGCGGCAGGCGCACCGAGACGTACCAGAACGTGAAAGTGTCGGATGTGGCAGAAACGGTGGCGAGCCGGGCAGGGCTCGATGTCGGCACGATCGACGACAGCGGCGCCGTGCTCCCGTTCGTGTCGCAGGTCAACGCCACCGACTGGGACTTCCTCAAGGCGCGCGCTCGCGAGATCGGCTTCGAGGTCGGCGTGTTCGACGGGCAGTTCCACTTCCGCAAGCCGACGGAGTCGACGACCGGCCCGGAGCCGGGGGACGCCGACTCGCAGCAGCCGACGCAGCTCGTCTACGGCCGCGACCTGGTGAGCTTCCGCCCGCGCGTCAACTCGTCGGCGCAGGTCACGCAGATCAACGTGCGCGCCTGGGATCCCGACAACAAGGCCGTGCTGGTCGGCTCGGCGGATCCGGTCGCCTCACACGCCACGCTGCAGGATGATCCCGCCGGCCTCGCCCAGAACTTTGGAAGCGCCGAGTACCTGGTCCACGACCGTCCGCTCCCGTCGCAGTCCGATGTCGACGGCACGGTGAACGCGGTGGCGGAGCACATCGGCAGCGCCTTCGCGGAGGCCGAGGGGGTGGCGGTGGGCAACGCGAAGCTGCGCGCGGGGAGCGCCGTCAGCATCGGCCAGGTCGCCGACACGTTCGCCGGGAAGTACACGCTCACCCGGACCCGCCACATCTTCGACGACGACGGCTACCGCACCGAGTTCGAGATCAGCGGTCTGCAGGATCGCTCGACGCTCGGGATCATGTCGCTCGGCGCGACCAACGGGGCGGTATCGGCCGGCGGTCCGCCGGTTCCCGGCGTCTTCATCGCCGTCGTCACCAACAACGACGACCCCCAGCATCTCGGTCGCCTCAAGCTGAAGTTCCCGTGGCTGTCGGACAACTACGAGAGCGACTGGGCGCGGATGGCGGCGGTGGGTGCCGGGCCGAACAGCGGCGTCATCTTCATGCCCGAGGTCGGCGACGAGGTGCTCTGCGCCTGCGAGTTCGGCGATCTTCGGCGCATCTTCGTGCTCAGCCCGCTGCACAACGGCAAGGACACGCCGGATCTCGGCGACGGTCTCGTCGACGGTGGCAAGGTCAAGCGGCGCGGGGTCGTTTCCCGCAAGGGCCACAAGCTCGTGTTCCTCGACGACGACTCCAAGTCGGGCATCGCGCTGATCTCCAGCGACGGCAACCTCAAGGTGTCGCTCAACGAGACGACGAGCGAGATCACCATTCACTGCAAGGGCAAGGTCACGCTGGAGACCGACAGCGACGACATCTCTCTCAAGAGCGGCGCCAACGTCACGATCCAGGCGCAGGGGAACGTCAACGTCTCCGGTTCCTCGGGCGTGAAGGTCGACGGCGGCGGCGGGGTCGTGGAGATGAGCGGGTCGCTCATCAAGCTGAACTGACATGGGAACGCCGGCCGTCGTGATGGGGGACCAGATCACCGGGCAGTGCCCCATCCACATCATCCCCAACCCCGCGACCGGGATCCCGCAGCCGTCGCCGCCGCTGCCGTTCAGCGCTCCGATCACGATCGGCGTCTGCGCGACGGTGCTCATCGCCGGCAAGCCCGCGGCCGTCGTCGGGTGCACGGGCATGAACACCCCACCGCACGTCGGCCTCTTCCCGGCCGATCCGTACATGCTGCCCATGGCACAGATCGGGACGATCGTGAGCGGCAGCCCCACCGTGCTCATCGGCGGCCAGCCGGCCGCCACCGCGTCGTCGTCGTGCACGTGCTGCGCGACCCCCGGCGTGATCACACCGACAGTGACCAGCGTGCTCATCGGGTGATGTTATGGCCAATAGTGACGACTTCATAGGATCGGGATGGGGATTCCCGCTGCGCACGGACGCGACCGGCGGCATCGCGCTCGTCTCGCGCGAGCGCGAGCTCGAGGAGGCGATGCGCCTCATCCTCGGCACGGCGCCGGGTGAACGGCCGATGCGACCGGAGTTCGGCTGTGGCGTGCACAACTACGTCTTCGCCGGCAGCGACGCGAGCTCGGCGCACGCGATCGCCATCGAGGTGCGCAAGTCGCTGCTGCGCTGGGAGCCGCGCGTGATCATCGAGGACGTCGACGTGCTGCCCGACGAAGAGGATCCGGCGCTGCTGTACATCAACGTGCACTACCGGCCGAAGGCGACCAACGACCCGCGCAACCTGGTCTTTCCCTTCTACACGATTCCCAGCGAGGGCGAGGAATGACGCTTCCGGTCCCCAACCTTGATGATCGCCGCTTCCAGGACCTCGTCGACGAGGCCAAACGGATGGTGCAGCAGCGCTGTCCGGAGTGGACGGACCACAACGTGTCCGACCCGGGTGTCACGCTCATCGAGACCTTCGCGTGGATGACCGATCAGCTCGTCTACCGGCTCAACCGAGTTCCCGATCGTCTCTACGTGAAGTTCCTCGAGCTCATCGACGTGCGGCTCTTCCCGCCGACGCCCGCGCGCGCACCGCTCACGTTCTGGCTCGCGGCGCCGCCCGAGGCCACCCTGCGCATCGGCGCCGGCACCGCTGCCGCGACGGTCCGCACCGAGACCGAGCGGGCGGTCGTCTTCGCGACGGTCGAGGACCTCGACCTGGTGCCGTGCGCCCTCTCGTCCGTCGCGACGCAGGGTGCGAAGTCGGACGAGCGCACCGACAGAACGGAGGAGCTGCAACGAGGCGGGAAGTTCGCGGCCTTCGCGGCGGTGCCGAAGCCCGACGACGCGCTCCTGATCGGTCTCAGCGAGGCGGTCCCGCGCTGCGCGGTGCGGCTGCGCATGCGGTGCACCATCGAGGGGGTCGGCGTGGATCCCAAGGATCCACCGCTGGCGTGGGAGGCGTTCGACGGCGAGACCTGGCACGCGTGCGAGGTCGACGACGATGCGACGGGGGGCCTCAACCGCGATGGCGACGTGGTCATCCACGTCGGTCGCGAGCACGCGGCTGCGGTGCTCGACGGCCGTCGCGGCGGGTGGATCCGGGCGCGGGTGACCGCCGCAGCCGAGGGACAGCCCAAGTACAACGCCTCGCCGCAGATCCACAGCGTCGAGGCGGCGACGGTGGGCGGCACCGTCGAGGGGGTCAACGCCGAGATCGTCGCCGAGGAGGTGCTCGGCATCTCCGACGGGACAGCCGGACAGCGCTTCACGGTGAGACGGGCGCCGGTGCTCGCGGGCGCCGGCGAGCCGGTCGTCGAGTGCAGCACCGACGAGGGGTGGACGCCCTGGCGGCAGGTGCAGGACTTCGCCGCCGCCGGTCCGGACGATCCCGTCTTCGTCCTGGACGCCGCGGCGGGGGAGGTCCAGCTCGGTCCGGCCGTGCGCGAGCCGGACGGCTCGATCCGGCGCTATGGACGGACGCCCGCGCAGGGGGAGCAGCTTCGCCTCCGCTCCTATGCGACGGGTGGTGGCAGGCAGGGCAACGTGAACCGTGGCGCCATCTCGGTGCTCAAGTCATCGATCCCGTACGTCGCCCGGGTGGAGAATCGCCGGCCGGCGCGCGGGGGCGTCGACGGCGAGGACCTCGAGAACGCCAAGCAGCGCGGGCCGATCCAGCTTCGGACCCGGGCGCGGGCGGTGACCGCGGAGGACTTCGAGCAGATCTCCCGTGAGGCGGCTCCAGAGGTCGCGCGGGTGCGCTGTCTCTCCGCCGGGGAGGGGCTGGAGGCCGGCTCGGTGCGGATGCTCGTCGTCCCGGCGGCCCCTGAGGATCGGGGACGCCTTCGCTTCGAGCACCTCATTCCGAGCGAGGAGACGCTGCAGGCGATCGCGTCGCGCCTCGACGAGTGCCGCCTGGTGGGCACCCGCGTCCTCGTCGAGCCGCCGCTCTATCAGGGGGTGACCGTGGTCGCGAGGCTTCGCTCGCGCCCGCGAACGGCCGTGAGCCGCGTCGAGGCCGCGGCGCTCGACGCGCTGTTCCAGCACCTCAACCCCGTCAGCGGCGGGCCCGATGGTCGTGGCTGGCCGTTCGGCCGGCCGGTGCAGGCCGGTGAGATCTTCTCGATCCTCCAGGCGGTGCCCGGCGTCGAGCTCGTCGAGGACGTGCGCATCTTCGGCGCCGATCCGACGACGGGCAGCAGGGGCCAGGCGACCCAGCGCCTCGAGGTGGCTGCGAACTCGCTGGTGTTCTCCTACGAGCACCAGGTGCGGATCGAGCCGGCATGACCGCGATGCGCGCGCTGGTCCCGGGGCTGGCGACCCCGCACGCGCTCGGCGGGTACCTGCCGGCGATGTACCAGGAGGATCGCTTCGCCCAGGCGTTGACGGCCGGCCTCGACGAGGTCCTCAGCCCGGTGATCGCCTGCCTCGACAACCTCGACGCGTACCACGATCCGGACGTGGCGCCCGACGACTTTCTCGCCTGGCTCGGCGGGTGGGTCGGCACCGAGCTCGATGACACGTGGCCGCAGGAGCGCCGCCGGGAGCTGGTGCGCCGTGCTGTCGAGATCTTCCGGGTGCGCGGCACCGCCAACGGACTTCGCGCGCACATCGAGCTCGCAACGGGTGGGCGTGCCGAGATCGTGGAGTCGGGTGGCGTGGCCTGGTCCGCGCAAAGTGGCGCGGATATGCCCGGTCAGCCCGAGCCGCGTATGACAATACGCGTCTATGTGGACGACGTCTCCGGCATCGACACGCGCGCGCTCGACCGGCTGGTCAGCGCGTCGAAGCCGGCACATGTGATCCACGCATTGGAGATCGCGACGGGAGGCTGAGCGGCGATCGATGATCGTCTGCAAGAAGTGCGGCTTCAACAACGCTGACGCCGACACGTTCTGTGGGTCGTGCGGGGCGTTCCTCGAATGGACCGGGGAGAAGGTGGTTCCCCCGGCCGCGCCCGAGCCTGCCCTGGAAACCCCCGCACCCGCCGACCCGGCGCGGCGCGGAGGATTCATGGCCCTGGTGCAACAGGTGACCGCGATCGGCGTCCCCAGGAAGGAGGCGATCGAGCCGCCGGCGTCGATCCCCGGCATGCCGATGCCGGCACCCGGCCCCCGGCCGGGCATGCCCGGAGCACCCGCGCCGCTCGGCGGTCCACCCGCGACCCCGCGGCCGATGGGGCCGTCCGCCGCGCCGGTGGGACCGCCCCGGAGCCTGCCGCCGTCGAGCCCGCCACCCACGGGACCCCCGCGGAGCGCACCGCCGTCCGGGCCTCCCGGTTCGATCGCCCCGACGAGCGCGCCGCCCGTCGGTCCCCCGCGGAGCGCGCCGCCGTCCGGGCCTCCCGGGTCCATCGCCCCGACGAGCGCGCCGCCCGTCGGTCCCCCACGGAGCGCGCCACCGGTCGGACCGCCCGGCACCGGCGCGCCAACCGGTGCCCCACCCGCCGGCCCGCCAGGCATCGCGCCGGCGTCGACCCCGGCTCCGTCGATCCCACCGCCCGGCGGCCCACCTCGGAGCCTGCCACCGGCCGGCCCGCCCCCCGGGATGGGAGGTCCGACCGCCGCGGCTCCGGCGCCGCTACCGCCCGCGCCCGTGGCGCCGAGCCTGCCCCGCCCGAGCCTGCCGCCCCCGACACTGCCGGCCCCGACCCCGGTGGTGATCCGGGTCACGCCGGAGCCCACGTCCGCGCCGGCGGCCGGCGTGTCACCGTTCGCCGCCGCGCCCGGGGCAGCGGCTCCGGCTGCGCCGGCCGCTCAGCCCACCGTCGCGCAGCCGGCGAGCCTCCAGCCCGCGGCGACCCAGCCGGCGGCGGTGCAACCCGCGGCCCTGAGGCCTCGCGTCGCGCCGAAGCCGGCGGCAGCCCCGCCGACCAAGCGCCTTCGTCCGGGGGACCTCATCTGCGGGGACTGCGGCGAGGGGAACGACCCGGTCAGAAAGTTCTGCAGCCGCTGCGGCCAGTCACTCTCGACCGCCACCGTCGCCGCGACGCCGTGGTACCGGCGGCTCCTCCCTCACCGGAAGGCGAAGGTGCTCGCCGCGGGCGAGCGCCCGAAACGGCGCG
>Ga0335078_10004426_pt1 | contig 20839 bp, 17 predicted proteins | sample Lox_Sample_32_FD_206711 | JGI IMG/M metagenome (GOLD analysis project Ga0335078, IMG submission 206711) | Soil microbial communities from Loxahatchee National Wildlife Refuge, Florida, United States - Lox_Sample_3.2 | ecosystem: Environmental > Terrestrial > Soil > Wetlands | place: USA...
CATCGCTACGCGCACCGCCGCCGGCCTGTTTGACGTGAGCCACATGGGCGAAATCGAAGTCCGAGGAGGCGCCGCGCTCGATCTCGTCCAGCACATTTCCTGCAATGACGCGTCAAAGCTGGCCATCGGCCAGGCACATTATTCCGGATTGATGACGGACCGCGGCACTTTTGTGGACGACTTGCTGGTCCACAAAATCGCCGACGATCATTATTTTCTGTGCGTGAACGCGGGCAATCAGGACGGCGATTTCGAGCACATCCGGCGCAACAATACCGCCGGCGCGCAACTGGAAAATAGCGGCCCGCGCTTTTCTCAGCTCGCGGTGCAGGGTCCCAAGGCAACGGGAATTTTGCAGCGCCTTACGAAGGTGCCGCTCGCGGACATTAAATACTATTGGTTCACATTTGGCGACGTGGATGGCGTGCGCTGCATGATCGCGCGCACAGGCTACACCGGCGAAGACGGCTTTGAGATTTATTTCGATCCGGCGCACAGCGAAAAGATGTGGAACGATCTGCTGGAAGCTGGCAAGCACGACGGCATAATTCCCTGCGGCCTCGGCGCGCGCAACACTTTACGCCTGGAAGCGGGCATGTGCCTTTACGGTCATGAAATTGACGACACCACCACGGTGCTCGAAGCGGGCCTGGGCTGGATTTGCAAGCTGAACAAGCCTGAATTTCTAGGCCGCGACGTACTGGTCAAGCAGAAGGAGCAGGGTCTGACGCGCACGCTTGTCGGATTTGAAATGCTCGGCCGCCAGCCGGGCCGCGACGGGTGCAGCGTGATGCAAAATGGCGCAACGATCGGCCGCGTGACCAGCGGTTCGCCGGCGCCGTTCCTGAAGAAAAATATCGGCATGGCCTACGTGCCGCCGCCATCGAGCGCCGTGGGCACGGAAATCATGATCGGCATTCGCGCCAACGAAGCCCCGGCAAAAATTGTGCCGCTGCCGTTTTACCCCAGCAATTATCGCTACACCAAGCAGCACGAATGGATCGACGTGAAGGGCGACAGCGCGACCATCGGCATCACGGATTTCGCGCAGCACGAATTGGGCGATGTCGTCTTCGTCGAGCTGCCGAAGGTCGGCGCGAAGATCGGCGCCGGCAAGTCGCTCGGCACCGTGGAATCGGTGAAGGCCGTGAGCGAAATTTATTCGCCTGCTTCCGGAGAAGTGACGGAAGTAAATAAGTCTCTCGGCGATTCACCGGAAACCATTAATAAGGATCCGCACGGCGCAGCTTGGCTCGTGAAGGTCAAGCTCAGCAATCCCGGCGAAGTTGCAGGACTGCTGGACGCGGCGGCCTACGAAAAATTTCTCGCGTCGCAGGAATCGCACGGCTGATGCGTTATCTCCCCAAAAGTCCATCCGAACGCCAGGAAATGCTCGCCGCCATCGGCGCGAAATCCGCGGAGGAATTATTCGCTTCCATTCCGCCGCAATTCCGGCTGAAAGAACTGCTCGCCCTGCCCGGCCCGTTTTCTGAACAGGAGATCATCGATTTTTTTTCCGCACGCGCGGACGAAAATTCGCGCGGCTACACTAGTTTTCTCGGCGCGGGTGTCTATAACCACCTGCGCAGCGTGGTGACGGACGCCATCATCCAGCGTGGCGAATTCCTCACTTCCTACACGCCCTATCAGGCCGAAATCAGCCAGGGCACGCTGCAGGCAATTTTTGAATTTCAAACTTTGATGTGCCAGCTCACAGGGCAAGAAGTGGCGAATGCCTCGATGTGGGATGGTTCCACCGCACTCACCGAAGCCGTGTTGATGGCCGATCGCATCAGCGGACGCCGCCGCGTGGTCGTCGCGAAATCCGTGCATCCGGAATATCGCCAGGTGCTCGCGACCTATTCGCGCAATCTCGATATCGAAATCGTCGAAGTCGGCTGGACTCTCTCCGGGCAAATTGATCTCGATGCGCTGCGCGGCCTGGTGCATAACGACACTTCGTGCGTCGTCGCACAATCGCCGAACTTCTTCGGCATCATCGAACCCATCGCAACAATTTCAGAGATCGCGCACACCAAAGAAGCCCTCAGCGTCGTCGCTATCACGGAAGCCGTCTCGCTCGGCGCGGTCACCCCGCCTGCGGAAGCGGACATCGTCGCCATGGAATGCCAGAGCTTCGGCATGCCGCCAAGTTACGGCGGGCCATATGCCGGAGTAATCGCCACGCGCGATAAATTTGTCCGGCAAATGCCCGGCCGTCTTGCGGGTCAGGCGTCAGACGCAGAAGGCCGCCGCGGATTCTGCCTCACGCTGGCTACGCGCGAGCAACACATCCGCCGCGAAAAAGCGACCTCCAACATTTGCACCAATCAAGCGCTCTGCGCGCTCGCCGCGACGGTGCACCTCTGCCTGCTCGGCAAAGAGGGCCTGAAGGAGATGGCCGCGCAAAATCTGGCGAAAGCGCGCTTCGCCGCCGCCGAGCTCACGAAAATCCCCGGCGTGAAACTCGCCTTCTCCGGCCCGACCTTCAACGAGTTCGTGATTGAATTGCCGCGCTCCGTGAAAATTGTGAATCAATCATTGAAGCGCGAGAAGATCATCGGCCCGCTGGCCATCGGAACCTGGTATCCGGAATTGAGCAAGCGCGGCCTGGTCTGCGTCACCGAAACCATCACCCGCGCGGAAATTGAGCGCTTCGCCGCGGCGCTGGGCCGCGCTCTGGCGGAGCCGCTGTGAAAACCGAAGAAGCGGACACCACAAGGAAAATTGTGAGCGACCTGAAACCGAATGCGAGCGGCCACGCGGATCACAACGAAGGTTTGATCTTTGAAAAATCCGCGCCGGGCAAGCGCGGATTTGAGCTGCCTCCGCTCGATGTGCCCGTCGTGGACGTGCCGAAAGCCCTCGGCGCGGAATTCGCGCGCGACGCCGTGGAAGGATTTCCTGAAGTCAGCGAAATCGAAGTCATTCGTCACTTCACGCGCCTTTCCACCTGGAATTACGCCATCGATCTGGGCATGTATCCGCTCGGCTCCTGCACCATGAAATACAATCCGCGCGTCAATGAATTCGTCGCGCGCCTCGCGGGCATCGCCACGGAGCATCCTTATCAGCCCATTGAACTTTCGCAGGGCTGCCTGAAAATTCTGGAAGTTCTGCAGGATTGCCTGCTGAAAATCACCGGCATGGACGCCGTCACGCTCCAGCCTTCCGCCGGAGCGCAGGGCGAGCTCACTGGCCTGCTTCTGATTCGTGCGTATTTGGAGAGCAAGGGCAATCCGCGCAAAAAAGTTTTGATTCCCGATTCCGCGCACGGCACAAATCCCGCCACAGCCGTGATCGCCGGATACGAAGTTGAAAACATCCGCTCCGATGCACAGGGACAAATTGATATCGAGCAGCTGAAGCGCATTGTGAATGAAGACGTCGCCGGTTTGATGGTGACGAATCCTTCCACCCTCGGCGTTTTCGAGCAGCGCATTGCCGAAGCCGCGAAAATTCTGCACGATGCCGGCGCTCTGCTTTACATGGACGGCGCAAACATGAACGCGCTGGCGGGCGTCGCGCGTCCCGGTGATTTCGGCGTGGACGTCATGCACCTGAATCTGCACAAAACCTTTTCCACTCCGCACGGTGGCGGCGGCCCGGGCGCCGGTCCCGTCGTTGTAAAGAAAATTTTGGAGCCGTTTCTCCCTGCTCCGGTCCTCGGCCGCAAACCGGAAGGTTCGCTGTTCCTCGATTTCAACCGGCCGAATTCCATCGGTCGCGTCCGCGCCTTCGTCGGAAATTTCGGCGTGCTGGTTCGCGCGCTCGCCTACACGCTCGCCTACGGCCCCGGCATCCGCCAGGCCACCGAAGACGCTGTCGTCAACGCGAATTACATCCGCAAAAAGCTCGAAGGCGTTTTCGATCTGCCCTATTCTTCGCCTTCCATGCACGAAGTCGTGTTCAGTGACGCCAAGCAAAAGAAAAACGGCATCAACACCATGGATATCGCCAAGCGCCTGATTGACTATGGATTCCATCCTTACACCACGGCGTTTCCGCTCATCGTGCCGGGCGCGCTGATGATCGAGCCGACGGAATCCGAATCGAAAGAGGAATGCGATCTTTTCATCGCCGCGATGCGCGCCATCGCCGAAGAAGCCGCGGAAAATCCGGAACTCGTAAAGACCGCGCCGCATTCCACTCGCGTCGGCCGCCTGGATGAAGTCGGCGCCGCCCGCAAACCGATTTTGCGGTGGAAGCCCTAGGCCCCTGCATCTGCACTTCACATCACTGGAGGCGTGCATGAAACGCCGATGGATTTTTCTCGCGCTCGCCGCAGCCGTGCTTATTTTGCTGTCGCGCGCTTCGCTCACCCACGCGCAAGGCCAGACGCCGCATCGCGTCGCAATTCGCGCCGGTCATCTGATTGACGGAAAAAGCTCCGCGCCCATCGCCAATGCACTCATCCTGATCGAAGACAATAAGATCGTCTCCGTCGCGCCCGGCGGCGCTCCGCCTGCTGGCGTTGACGTGATCGATCTTTCGCACGCAACCGTCCTGCCCGGCTTCATTGACGCGCACACGCACATCTTGCTGAACGGCGATGTTCTGCCGCAGGACTACGACGATCAGCTTCTGAAGGAATCCATTCCCTATCGCGCCGTCCTCGCCGCGCGCAACGCGTTGGTTGCGCTGAATCACGGTTTCACCACCATGCGCGATCTGGAAACCGAAGGCGCGATGTATGCCGACGTGGACGTGAAGACGGCCATCAATCGCGGAGAAATTCCCGGCCCGCGCATGTTCGTTTCCACCCGCGCGATGGCGCCTACCGGTGCGTATCCGCTGCAAGGGTATTCGTGGGAGCTTTCCGTTCCGCATGGCGTGCAAATTGTCGACGGCGTCGAAAATGCGCGGCACGCCGTGCGCGAACAAATCTCTTACGGCGCGGACTGGATCAAGTATTACAGCGATCGCGGCTATTTCTACGGCCCGGACGGCGTGCTGCACAGCCAGGTCAATTTCACCGATGAAGAAGCGCGCGCCATCGTGGAGGAAACGCACCGCCTCGGCCACAAAGTCGCCGCCCATAGCATCGGCTTTGACGGCATCGCCGCATCGCTCCGCGCGGGAGTGGATTCCATCGAGCATGGCGACGGCATGTCGGAATCGCAGATGGACGAAATGGCGCGCCGCGGAATTCCCTGGGTGCCCACAGTGATGGTCGGCGCGGCCGTGGTGGATCGCGGCGGCAATTGGCCCAAGATGGTCGAAACGGAAAAGCAGGCCTTTCAGAAAGCGCTGAAGCACAATGTGAAAATCGTTTTCGGCACGGATGCAGGTGGCTTCGCGTGGGTTGGCAAAAATTCGCTGAATCAAGCGGGCGAATTTGAATACTACGTGAAGTATGGCATGTCGCCGATGGATGCCATTCGCACCGCGACGGTAAACGCCGCGGCGTTGCTCGGCAAGAACGATTCACTGGGCTCCATCGAGCCCGGCCGCTTCGCGGACATCGTCGCGGTTTCCGGCGATCCGCTCAGCGACATCACCGAATTGCAGCACGTAAAATTTGTGATGAAAGATGGTGTGGTCTACAAGAACGATCTGAAGTGACGCTCGCGCCCGCCGCGAACGTCGCTACTGGTTAAGGCCTACGGTCGAAATAATCTTTTGAAACGCGGCGTCGTAATCGGCGTACGCATCCGCCGGCGCTGCCGCCAGGAAATACAGCACTCCCCCCTGCGGCCGCAGCGCAACCACCAGCCAATCCTTTTCTCGCCCGCCCACCGGAGAATCATCAGTCAGCTTAAAGCTCAGCGCCGGCTGCCCGTCCACCTGAATGTCTTCTCGCAAACTCGTCACCTTCATGTTCGGCCGCGTCTGCTGCAGATACAGCATCAGCTGGTCCGTCGCGTCGCTCAGCGCCTGCGCATTAGCGGGTGACGACGGATCGCGCGACGGCCGTACGTTCTGTGCCGCCTGTGGCACAAAAATTCTCGCCGTCACTCCGTACGCCGTCGCCGAAGTTCCGTCCGCATGTTTCACCAGCCCGTTCGGCGGCACAATGCTCACCGTATCGCCATCCGCGCTCGCCTTCCAGCCCAGCGGGTAGCCAATCTCAAACGATTCGGCGCTGTACACGCGCATATCTGGCGGCAGCGGCGTTGACGCCGACCCCGTTCCACGGCTCAACGGACGCGGCTCCATCCGGATTTGCGCGGACTGAATCGTCCGTTTGCCATTCTCCGGCGGCGGCGCCGGCAGCGTCAGGATGTATCGCCGGATCTCCCGGAACTCCTCGGAATCCGATTGGTAATCCTTCGGCATTCCGCCCATATTGTCGATTTCTTTGTCGATGCGTTCGATGCGCCGCTCCGGAACCGGATGGTTCGAGAAAAAATCCGCGAATTTCCCGTGCTTGCTCTCGCTTTCGATGTTCTCGAAAAATTGTCCCATCGCGCGCGGATCGTATCCCGCGTCGTACAACATCTGCGTCCCCAGCACGTCGGCCTGCGTTTCCGCCGTTTTGGAATACTTCAAAAGGTAAGACGATGTCGCGATGTCCTCGCCGGCCTTGTTCACCACGTCGCCGACGCCGTTCCCAACCACCACGCTGCCCAGAATTCCCAGCACGCCCGTGGACATTTCCGCTTTGCTCGCCTGATTCGTTCCGTGCCGCAACGCCACATGCGAAATCTCATGTGAAATCACGCCCGCAAGCTGACTTTCGTCGCCCGCCTCTTCGATGATCCCGCGGTAAATGAAGATAACTCCGCCCGGCAGCGCGAACGAATTCACCTCGTGCGAATTCACAACGTGAAATTCATACGGATACTTCGCGCCCGGCGCATATCGCGTCAGCCGTCGCCCCAGCGACGTCAGGTAACTGTTTACTTTCCGGTCCATCAGCATCGGCAGCCGGGCTTCCGTCTGTATGGCCACACGCTGCCCAATTTCAATATCCTGATCAGTTGTAAAGATGTTCCAACCCGGTTGGATTTGTGTGCGGTCTGCTAAGACGAAGGGAGCTGTAAGCAGCACCGCGGTGGCGGCGCCTAGCGCCAGGCATTTTGCGAGGAGCTTACGCGGTCGCGATACGCGTTTTTGGCCGGCTGTCATTCACCCTCGCGAGAGCTGGTTGCTGTTAGGGCCCAGGTGCCCGGTCCATCGCGCCTGTGTTCCCTTAGTTGCGCAAACCCTGCCCAGGGTTATTTGTTCCTTTGCGTTCAGCAACTTTCAATATACAGAATTCCCGGCATAAGAGGAACAAGAAACGGACTATCGCCTGCTATCCCCGTCCGATTTCATGCTTTTCCAGGTCAGATCCGAGGCTCGCAGCTTCAACACCGGGATCCCTGCCTTCTGGGAGGCACGACTTCGTCGTCCGCCGCGGCGGACGACGAAGAATCCCGGTGTTGCCTTTGTTTGCCCCGGTCAAAACGCTGCGGGCAACATAAAAAACTCCCGGCCATCAGCCGGCAGTTTTTTCACTGACGGAGGGTTGAACTCGTTTAACTCTTACTGCTCGATCTCGCTCTTTCGACGGTTTGACACAGGCGAAACTCCCTGTCCGCGGGCGGACGAAGGAGCTCGCGCCTCGCGCGCCGTCACCGCGATTGGCGATTCTTCCGCGCGCCCGCCGTGTGCCACCGCCGCATTCGCCATCAGCGGAGTTAGCACCAGCGGCGTCGGAATCACCGCGCCTTCACTTTCGCGTTGGAACGTCAGCACTCCGGCCTCGGCGTCAAAATCCACGGATACCACATCGCCGATCTTCACCTGCCCGGTCGCCAGCAGATTCGCCATCGGATACACCAGGTGCCGCTCAATGGCGCGCTTCAGATGACGTGCGCCGTATCGCGTATCCGTCCCTTCCTGCAATAGATAAGTCCTCGCCGCGGGCGTCGCGCGGAACAGGAACTGTCCACGCGCCGTTTCCAGCACCCGCTTTTGCACCAGCTCCAGCTCGATATCCAGAATCTTTTCCAGCTGCTGATCGCGCAGCGGATGGAACACCACAACCTTGTCCAGCCGGTTCAGGAATTCCGGAGAAAACTTCTTGCGGGCCGCCTCGACCGCCGTGCGTTCCACCTTCACGTCCAGCCCGTCGTTTGGCTTGTGGCTCGGCTGCACAAATCCCATGCCGCCGGTCATCAGTTCGGTGATCTCGCCGCCGCCCAGATTGGACGTGAGGAAAATCACGGTCTGCGACAGATCCACACGGCGATTGTCGCCCAGTGTCAAAGTCGCTTTATCCAGCATGCCCAGCAGCAATTGCCACAAAGCGTCGCTGGCCTTTTCGATTTCGTCGAACAGCAGGAAGCTTAGCTTCAAATCTTCTCGGTGATATTTCGACAATTCTTCCTGCGTGATCAGCGGATGCGTTTCGCGGTGCCCCAGGTATCCCGGAGGTGAACCAATCAGCTTCGCGATTTCATGCGAGTGCTGAAATTCCGCGCAGTCAACCTTGATCACGGCACGAGGGTCGCCGAACAAAATTTCAGCCGTAGCCTCCACGATGCGCGTCTTTCCCGACCCGGTCGGTCCGAGGAACAGGAAGTTCCCCACCGGTCGTCCCGGTGAGTTCATTCCCGCCGTGAAGACCTGATAAAGGTCCACAACAGCGCGTACCGCCTCCTCTTGTCCGACGATTCTCGAGCGCAGTGCCGCTTCAAATTCCTGCGACTCGAGACTGCGGCGAAGTGGGTCAAGCACCTGCGTTTGGCTGGCCATATGGTTACCCTCGTTACCCGGCTTTCCTTTCGCGCGACGTTCCTCGCAAACTGGCCTCTCGAAACTGATCCAGTTTCACGCCGACCGTCGAGTGTAGGAGCCGGAGTTGCATCAAAATCTCCGCGCCCGTCCGGGATGAATCTGCCACGCTAAGCCCGGCCGGAAACAAATCCGCCAAATCCAAATTCAAGGCGCGCAATGTTGTCAAAAGCTTCCTCACCGATTCCGAGCGCGCGTCAAACAGTTCGCCTCGGTTGTTCGCCTGCTCCCGCAGGTTCCGCCAGTTCAATCCCAGCGACGGATGCCTGCGGTTCACCTGCCGCACTACGTCATCCGTGATCCGCGGCCTGTCACCCAGACACGCCAGGTGAATCTGCCGCACCTTGCCGCGCTGGCGCACGTTATGCACCAGGTAGTACGAGTTGCCTTTGCGCCGCAAGAAAGCCATGGTCGTCCGCTCTAATGAGCGTCGAGGCGTAGTGTATGAAGACTCCACTACACACACAACTGACCTCAAGTACAGGTCTCTCCGTTAGATTCGTATCGGTTAACCACCCTGGCGGGACCGGCCGTCAAGGTAGTTGGCCGGCGAATTGTGTTGGTCCTGCTTCCCTCTGCTCATCATCAGTTCCGCTGCATACTCCCTCTGGGTTTTGCCTCCGCCTGCTGCTTGCTAGCTCTCCTGCTTTGCTATAGACATTGGATGCGAAAAAGTTGTAAGCGTATGCTTAACTCGCTGCGGTAAGCATAAAATATCGTGCACGCCGAAAAATTGACGCGAAAATTTTCGATGGCTGAAAACCACCAGTTCCGGCGACGCTCGAAAAGTACCGGGACTCGCATGTGCCGGCCGTCCAAGGCATTTTTCAGGAAAGAGGCGGAATGAAAGCCCGTCCGAGCGCCTGGCGGCCGATCTACGAACTCGTAAAGCAAGTGCCACGCGGATGCGTAGTCACGTACGGCCAGCTGGCGAAGCGCTTACGCCTGCGCGGCGGCGCGCGCGTGGCCGGTTACGCTATGGCCGCCACGCCTCGGGGCTCCGGAGTGCCGTGGCATCGAGTGGTCGCCGCAGGCGGCAGGCTCGCCATCCGCGAGCCAATCAGCAGCTTGCAGCGCAAACTGTTGGAAAGCGAAGGCGTCACCTTCCGCGGGCTGCGCGTGGACATGGCCCGGCACGCGTGGAAACGGCTGCAGCGCAAAGCCAAGCCAAAGCACCGCCGTTCGCGCTCGGCGCGCTGACTGTGCGATAATTCAGAATTCAAAACCGTGCCAGAACCCATCATTGAAGTTCAGGACCTGAAGAAAAACTATGGCGCCACCGTCGCGCTGCGCGGCATCAGCTTCGCCGTGCAGGAAGGTGAAGTGTTCGGTCTGCTCGGACCGAACGGTGCTGGTAAAACGACTACGGTTGAAATTCTGGAAGGCTTGCGCCAGCCCGATACCGGGCGCGTCTCCGTTTGCGGGCTGAACCCACAAGCCAGTGGAGACGCCTTCAAGGAAATGATCGGCGGCGTCCTGCAGTCCACTTCCCTGCCGGATAAGATTCGCGTGTCCGAAGCATTGGAGCTTTTTTCCAGTTTCTACAAGCGCCGCCGCTCCACCGACGATTTGCTGAAGCGATTTGGCTTGACCGAAAAGCGCGGTGCGCTCTATTCCACGCTCAGCGGCGGGCAAAAACAGCGGCTCGCGCTGGCGATGGCTTTGCTGAATGAGCCGCGCGTGGTTTTCCTGGATGAGCCGACCGCCGGTTTAGACCCGCAGGTCAGGCGTGAAATCTACTCCATCATTGAAGAGTTGAAGCAGGAAAAGAAAACCATCCTCATCACGACGCACTACATCGAAGAAGCCGAGCGCCTGTGCGACACCGTGGCCATCGTGGACACCGGCAAGGTCATCGCGATGGGCACCCCGCGTCAGCTGAAGCAAAGTTCGGCGGGCACCACTCGCATGGAAGTTCGGGTAGCGCAACCGTTCGATCTGGACGCGATTCACAAGCTGGAAGGCGTCGCGGATTGCAAAGCCTTTGACGGCTACTTCGTGGTGCACTCGAACGCCGTGCCACGCAGCATCGTCGCCCTCGTAAAACATTTGGAAGCGACAGGAAATGAGCTGGCTGGCCTCGAAATCGCCACGCCCTCACTCGAGGACGTTTTCATCGAACTCACCGGCAGGAGGCTGCGCGATTGAAAAACGCCATCGCACTCACCATCAGCAGAATTCGCCTTTCGCTGCGCAACCGGCTGTTTTTGATTTTCAGCCTGATCATGCCGCTGGTTTTTCTGTTTTTATTCCTCGGAATTTTTGCGCGGAATAATGTGCATGCACAGCCCTTCGTTCTCGCTCAGGTCATCGCCCTCACCGTTATGGGTAATTTCTGGGGCCTGAGCGTGCAACTTGTCATGTGGCGCGAGCAGGGTGTGCTGCGCCGATTCCGCCTCGCGCCCGTCGGCCCGAGCGCGATGCTGATTTCCAGCATCATCTCGAATTACGTGCTCACTCTGCCCACCATCGCCATCGAGTTTTACCTCGCCCGCACTGTTTTTCACATGACCAGCTTTGGAAATCTGTTCGCCGTCTTCATTATGGCGACGCTCGGCATCGTCAGCTTCGCCTCGCTCGGCTTGATCATCGCCAGCGTCACCAACACCATGCAGGAAACGCAGGTGATCAACCAGCTCATCTGGTTCGCGTTCCTTTTTCTTTCCGGCGCGACGGTGCCGCTGACCATCCTCCCCGGCTTTGTGCAAACCGCCGCGCTTTTTTTGCCCGCCACCTATCTGGTGGATGGCCTCCAGCGCGCCATGGGCCAGGGGCTGAATGTGAATGTCATGCTGCCCGCGATCACTTCGCTGATCGGCACAACCATCATCGCTCTCGTACTTTCCGCGCAGCTTTTCCGATGGGATCCGGAGCAGAAAGCCACGCCGCGCGCCAAGCTCTGGGTCGTCGCGGCGGTGATTCCATTTTTGATTCTGGGCTTCTGGGAAGCCAGTAACGGCAAACTACAGAAGAATGCGCAGGTAAATCTCCAACGCATCGAACAGCAATCTTCCCCATCGCAAAAATAGCAATCGCTCTCCGCGATCTGCCTCGGCCTCGCTTTCCGAATCGTTCCGGTCTATACAATGTGACGTCACTCGATGGTGAACCGCTGTGCTAATATCCCCCCGCCTGTTCGGGAGGACGGCCAATGAATCGATCCTTGGGCGTCACGATTTCGGCGGTTGCGGTCTCGGTCTTAGGCGCGCTGGGGGTCGTCGCCGCGATTGTTGGCGGCATCAGCAGTATTGTGACGTCAATTCCACACGACCCGAGCCTACCGCGGGCGTTTGGCAAGATCCTTCCCGTACTTGCCGCAATAATGACGCTGCTCTTCGCCGCCTTCTGGGCGTGGGTGCTGATCAGCGGGATAAATCTCTTGCGGCTGAAAGAAACAGGCCGGCAATCCGCGCGGGCCATCGGCATTCTCGCGATGTGCCTCGTCGCATTTGTTGCGCTGGCTCCCGCCGTACCTGTCGTGACCAGCTTAATTTCCGGTAACCGAGAGAATCTTGTGACGTGCCTGAGCGCGTTTGTCGCATGCGTCGTCATCTTCGCGCTTTTGGTTTGGTGGGTACGATATTTAGCTTCGGCGACCGTCCGCGCACAATTCTTCACTCCGATTGAATTTTCCATGCAGTCGGCGGCGCCACTTCCCCCGCCTCCGACACCAATAGTGCCGCCGCCAACTTCGGCGATCCTGCCAATGCCAGCACATGCCTGGCCGAGGAGACCCGTTAGCATCACCGTCATTGCGGTGCTGCAATTGGTCGGTGCCACCGAAGTGATCTTGTCCTTGCCGTTCTACGGATTCTTCTCTTTTCCAGCGCCTCTCTTTGGCTTTTATTTGAAGAATGCGATTGCGGTGATCGCTCTATTGGCAACAATGGGCCTGTTAGCTTTCGCCTGCGGGTTGGGATTATTGAAGCTCAAGCCGTGGGCGCGAACGCTCGCGATCGCAATGTTTTCGTTCAGCGTCATGAACTCGCTCGTAACCGTCGCGGTTCCGGGCGGAATGGGCCGTTTTGCCGAAGCGATGAACGAGACGTTTTCGCGAATGTTTGCACAATTGCCTGCGAATGCGCCACTGCCTGCGCCGCCGCAACAATTCTTCACCAGCCTGTTGGTGTATCCAATGTGGGTTGGCTTCATCTTCGGAGCGGTGGCGAGCGTGGTTCAAATATATTTCTTGATCACCCGAAGAGCGGCGTTCGTCGCTCGCGATAGCATCGTCCCCTCCGCATCCTGAACTCGTGCTCTGCTTCGCTCGACGAACTCCATTTTAGCGCGCGTCCAATTTGGTGCGTTGCGCCTCAGCCTTTCCGCTTGATTCCACTGCGGCGCGCGCAATCCGGCGTGCTATACTGCGCTCCGGTTTTACAGAACAAGCATGAGTCATCCTCCTCGAAGCGGAGAAACTTCATGAGCGTCAAGCCGACCGAAAAAATTTGGCACAATGGAAAAATGATCCGCTGGGAAGACGCGAAGATTCACGTCCTCTCCCACGTCGTCAGTTATGGCTCCGGCGTCTTCGAGGGCATCCGCTGCTACAAGACCAAGCAAGGCCCCGCAATTTTCCGCTGCAAGGACCACATGCAGCGGCTCGTCAATTCCGCACGCATCTATCGCATTGAATTTCCGTATTCTGTCGACGATCTTTGCTCTGCGGGCGCCGACGTGATCCGCGCGAACAACATGCAGGAATGCTATCTGAAACCCATCGTCATCCGCGGCTACGGTGAAGTCGGTGTGAATCCCTTCCCTTGCCCCATCGAGGTCTACATGGCCTGCTGGGAATGGGGCAAATACCTCGGCCCGGAAGCGCAGGAAAAAGGTGTCGACGTTTGCGTCAGTTCCTGGCAGCGCATGGCGCCCAACACTTTGCCGGCCATGGCCAAGGCCGCCGCGAATTATATGAACTCGCAGCTCATCCGCATGGAAGCGATGACGAATGGCTACGCGGAAGGCATCGCGCTCGACACCAGCGGTACGGTCAGCGAAGGTTCCGGCGAAAATATCTTCGTCGTGCACGAAGGCAAAGTCATCACGCCGCAACTCTCTGCGAGCGTACTGCCGGGCATCACGCGCCGCACGATCATCTCTCTTTGCGAAGACCTTGGCATTCCCGTGGCCGAGCAACCCATTCCGCGCGAAATGCTTTACATCTGCGACGAAGCATTTTTCGCCGGCACCGCCGTGGAAATCACGCCATTGCGTTCGATCGATCGCATGCCGGTCGGCAGCGGTTTGCGCGGACCCATCACCAAACGTCTGCAAGACGAATTCTTCGCCATCGTCGAAGGCCACAAGCCGGATCGCCGCAACTGGCTGATGCCCATCACAGCTCCCGTCGCCGCCGCCCGCTAAAGCCCACCATCAAGGAGCGGTTTTGGGTACCGCATCCTGCGATGTTCAGAGTGCGGGTGTCGCGGACCCGCCTTTCAACCTCAGCCCTGGGACGCTACGTTACGAGTGCAGTGCCAACGACAACACAGGGATCCTGCGACCGCTCCGGCGGATCCAGGATGGCACTACGTTGTTACCTGCGCGAGTTCCTGTGAAGTGTCATCCAGAGGAGTTCGCGATTAGCGAACGACGAAGGATCCCGGTGTCGCCTTTGTGCAATCCACCCTTCCTGCCGCACCTGCCCCTCCGCATTCCCCGTTTGAACGCGCATCCTCAATGCATATAATGCAGATGCTTTCCGTGCCAGCCAGAGGAGGGCGCGCATGTACAACAAGCCGCAAAAAATGGTGGCGGAGTTCATCGGCACTTTCGCTTTGATTTTCATGGGCGCGGGCTCGATTTGCATGGATCAATTTCTGAAGCCCGGCGGAGGCGGCGTCGGCTGGCTCGGCATCGCGGTGGCATACGGACTGGCGATGGCCGTCATGGTCACCGCCACCGGACACATTTCCGGCGGCCACCTGAATCCCGCCGTCACCATCGGCTTCTGGGTCACCCGCCGGATCAGCACCATCGAGGCAATTCTCTACTGGGCTTCCCAGCTCGCCGGCGCCGCCGCCGCGGCATATCTGCTGAAAATCCTCGTCCCGGAGGACACCTGGCGCGCCGTTGGCCTCGGCACTCCCGATCTCGCGCATGACCTCACGCGCCTCACCGGCATGGGCATCGAAGCCATCCTCACCTTCTTTTTGGTCTTCGTCGTTTTCTCCACCGCCGTGGACGAGCGCGGCGCCTTCAACAAAATCGCCGGCTTCCCCATCGGCCTCAGCATCACCATGGGCGTCCTGATGGGCGGACCGCTCACCGGCGCGGCGCTGAATCCCGCCCGCGCGTTCGGCCCGGCGCTGGCCGCGCATCACTGGGCCAATCATGGAGTCTACTGGGCCGGCCCGCTTCTCGGCGGAGTCGCCGCAGGCTGGCTCTACGATTCCCTCTACCTGAAGAAGGTGTAGGGTTTAACAGTCACGCCGAACTGCCCGGATTCACTGCGGAGACGCAGAGCGCACGGAGACTGTACCCGCCACTTTCGCGCAGTTTGCATCCCGACGCAGTTGGTCGCGGAGAAGCGGAGCCGTTCTGCGCAACTGCAAAATCACCAACCTCCGCGGCCCTGAAGAGCCGGGCTACAAATGCCATACCGCCCGCAGGGGTGCCGAGCTGCAACCACGATTACCACGCCTGGTTGCTGCCCATCCGTCCGGTTACTATCCCGAAACGCGCCCCCTTTCTGTGCCTTGCCCCAGCTTCTTACCAGGTGTTAGCGTGATTTGAACGGTATCACCCGGAGTCCGCACCGCTATGGCCCTGAATATTGACGATCTACTGCGCCGCGCCGTCGAAAACAAGAGTTCCGACCTCCATTTGAAGGTCGGCAACCACCCCTATCTCCGCATGGACGGCGTCCTTTACCCGCAGAAGGACGTGCCGCGCGTCACTCCCGAAGAAATGCTCTCCATGGCGTTTAGCATGATGACCAACCGCCAGAAGCAAAAGTTCAAGGAGACCGCCGAACTCGATATGGCCTACGGCGTCGCGGGCCTCGGCCGTTTCCGTGTGAACGTCTTCCAGCAGCGCGGCAACGTCGGCATGGTGTTGCGCGTCATCCCCACGAAAATCCGCACCGTGGACGAGCTGAACCTTCCCGCCGTCATCGACCGCATCTGCGAAGAGCAGCGCGGTTTGGTCCTGGTCACCGGCACCACCGGATCGGGCAAATCAACCTCACTGGCCGCGATGATTGACCGCATTAACGCCACGCGCTCCGACCACGTGATGACCATCGAAGACCCCATCGAATTTCTGCACCGCGATAAGCGCAGCTTCATCAACCAGCGCGAAGTGGAAGTGGATACCGCGAATTTCTCCACCGCCCTCCGCGCCGCTCTGCGTCAGGATCCGGACGTGATTCTGGTCGGCGAAATGCGCGACCTGGAAACCATCTCCACCGCCCTGCTCGCCGCCGAAACCGGCCACCTCGTGCTCAGCACCCTGCACACACTCGACGCGCCGGAAACCATTCAGCGCATCATCGCCGTGTTTCCTCCGCCGGAGCAGAAGCAGATTCGCCTGCAGCTCGCCGCCACGCTCAAGGCCGTGGTCAGCCAGCGCCTGGTACGCCGCGCCGACGGCAAAGGCCGCGTGCCCGCCGTCGAAGTCATGATCTCCACCGCCTACATCCGCGACTGCATCATCAATCCGGATAAGACGCGCCTGATTCATGACGCCATTGCCGCCGGCACCAGCCAGTACGGCATGCAGACCTTCGATCAGTCGCTCTACGATCTCCACGTGCGCAACTTCATCTCGTATGAAGAAGCGCTGCTCCGCGCCTCGAACCCGGACGAATTCCGTCTGCGCGTGCAGGGCATCCGCTCCACCGCCGACGCCGCGCGCGAAGAGATGGAACGCCAGATGAACGAATACGAGCGCGCCGTCCGCCGCTAACCGTTCCCCTCCTCCCTGCCTCCTTGCTTCTTTCCCTCTATCGCTCTACTATCCGCACCACCACCATGCGTGCCCTGCGTTCGCCTTCGTTCGCCATCATCATTCTCGCGCTCGCCATTTACGGCTGCGGCGGCTCTTCCTCACCCACCACCGCCGGCTCTTCCACCAGATCCGGCGCCGGGCCCGCCATCAATAACGACGTCGCGCAAATCGTCCAACGCTGCATCGGCTACACTCCCGGCCAGCCTTGGCCGAAACCCGCGGGACCAAAACCCGACACGATACAATTTTGCAGTCAGCTTCCGGACTGGTCCGACTACGAGGCCGCACACCAAAAATTCATGGACGGAGATCACGCCGCTGCCACCCCACTCTTGAACAAATCCGCGCAGCACGGCAATCCCATGGCGGCGCTGCGGCTGGCCATCATGTATGACCACGGCGACGGCGTCGACACCGATAAGAAAGCTGCGTTTCACTTCTACCTGGAAGCCGCGCAGGATGGCGAACCTGCCTCGCAAAACGAAGTCGGCTCATTTTACGAAATCGGCGGCGGCGGCGTTCCGGAGGACTGGATCACCGCCGCCAGGTGGTATCAGCTCAGCGCGAATGCCGGATGGCATTTGGGCGAGCTCACCATGGGCCGCGCCTACGAATACGGCATCGGCGTGCCGCTCGATCTGCAAACTGCGCTGGATTGGTACACGCGCGCCGCCGAGCAGGGCGACGGCCAGGCCAAATTTTTCGCCGACTACATTCGCAATAATCACGGCATTGACGGCAGCTTCCTCAGCGACGAAGAAGAGCAAATCTACAATAACGAACTTCCCGGCCTTCACACGCTGGGACATCTGGTGCCGCCGGCCACCGGTCGCGTGTTCCGCAACAAGGCCGAACGCTTCGCTTACATTCACCAGGGCATCGCGCGCATCCTGTGGGCTGAATTCGACGCGTGCATGCACCCTGCTCTCGGCAGCAACGCTCCTCAGCGCGTTTGCGTCCAGCCCAGCGTGCCAAGACCGTAGTTGCGCCCACTTAGCGCGCTCGCGGCCCTGAGGCTTTTCGTCTTTCCGCCTTTGTAACGCCGGCGTCCCAGCCGGTGCATTTGTAGCCCGTCCCCGGTTTGCAGGGGCGGGGATTTCCTGATTACGCTACGCCGGATATCACTGACGACAGGAAAAACCCTTGCTCGGAGTCCCTGACTCTGCAATGCGTTCAGAAATTCCCCGGGGCTGATGAGTCGCCCCCGGGCTACAAAGGCCTCCCTGCTTCCTGTTCCTTGCTGTAGCCTTTGCCTCGTCAATGGTGTACCCTCCCCGCACAAAGCGCCGACCCTGCGCGAATTTCGTTTAGTAACGGGGGGTCACATTGATTCCAAATCCAATCGAAGAGGAGACCATCCAATGCTTGGAGAACTACTCGGCGAAACTCGCGGCAAAAGAATTGTCAGAAGGATTCTGTCATCCACTCCTCTGAAGGTCGAAGTGACTTTCGAGGACTCCGGCAAAATGCTCGGCGTCGAAGTGACCGGCATGGGCACCTACACTTCCGATCTGCGTCCCGATGGAACCATCATCGGCGGCGGCCAGGGCGTCTACATGGGCGCAGGCGGCGAAGCGCTGGCCTGGGAAGGCAACGGGCTCGGCAAGCTTTCTCCCAATGGCGCCGTCAGCTATCGCGGCATCCTCTACTATCGAACCACTTCTCCGAAACTGGAAAAGTTAAACACTGTCGCCGGCGTTTTCGAGTACGAAGTCGATCCGTCCGGCGCCACTCACGCAAAAGTGTGGGAGTGGAAATAATTCCCGATCTGTAAAGGCGGGTCTGTGACGCGCCCTGTTGCCTTTCCTCCTTAGTCTGTACGGTGTCATCCCTCATCCGCCGCGGCGGATGAGGGATCTGCTTTGAGGGGGAGTACCCCCTATGTTTTTTGTAACTGCGGATTCTGCACGACTTTAAGTCCTTTAGATTTGTAAGTGCGGATTCCAAAGAGGTTAAAACGCGAAAAAACGTAAGTGCGGATTGTAAAGCACTTAGCGACGCCGAGTTGAGAGTTCATAGTTGGAAGTTCAAAGATCATTCCCTTCCGCGTCGCCGCACTCGTAGCGCCGCCCGCTGCGGCGGCGGTGTTGCATTTCAGGGGGTCGGAGCTTCAGCTCCGACATTTCAAGTTGCCATTTCGCAAGGGGCTTTCGCGCTTTTTGCGTCACGACGAATTCCGTCGGGAAGCCCCTGAAGCTTCAGGGCCTAAAGGCCAGTTTCTAAAAAGCAGTCCAATGTCGGAGCTGAAGCTCCGACCCCCTGAACGTCTACCCCCTCCCCCCGTGTTTGAACATCGTTATCATTCGATGGGACTTAAGTAGGTAGGGTGTCGCAAGAGTGTGATTCGGCGGCATTTATCGTATATACCCTTCGGCTAACTAAGTGGTGCAAATAATCGAGTTACGAGAAGCGGTCGAAAATGACTGGCAAGAGTATGATTCGTCAAGGTTTGAAAGTCAGCCGAATGATACTCTTAGAGAAAGGCTCTAAATCAAGCGATATCGACCTACTAGCAGGGTTGGCGAGTTCCAATTCGGGAAGCGTTTCGAAGAACTTTAGCCTAGCTGCCGTGAAGATTAGCAGAAGAGTAAGTGGAAGTCAATTGAAAAGTGTTGGGAATCGCACACTGTTGATTTCTCTCTCAGCTTTCGTCAAATGAGCCGCTGTTTTGCAGCCCAACGCTTCAAGATGGACTCGCTTTTTCCCGGTGCTCCGATAATCCCCTGAAGTTCGGACTTGGATATCAAGATGTGATTTCCCAGCGGCGCTGTCTGAAAGGCGGAATAAAAGCGAGGTTCAACCAACTTTACAACGCGATTAAACTCGTAACTGTTTTCCCGAATTATTTCAGCCGCCACGGGTACAAAAAAATTTAATTCTTGTTCAAAGCCCAAACCCCTTAACACCTTCAAATCATCCGTCTCCTCCCCGGCGAGTGAGCAATTAAAGAATGCGGAACCCGCACAACCCGCTGCAGCCCCGACGACATTGACCAGCTTGTGATACATCGTCATTTGAGTCACGGCCTCATGGTTCGCGGTTGGATCTAAATCCTTAGGCTCCTGATTTAACTCTTGCTCATCTCCCATATGGACATGTGCGTGGATTCCTGGCTGCTGTTGCCCCTCTATCGAAAAAACACTCAGGTAAATTCCGGTGACGGGGAGTTTCAGGGCCCATCCGACCAGAGCATGTCCGCACTCGTGGGGGATGGCGTTCTTGCACCAGAGGGACGGGTCATTAATGTGATCAGGGGACAGGTTTTCCATCTCCTACCCCCTAGTATCGCGGCTGAAGGCCATTTGAGTCGAGAGGTCAAGCGTGCTTGCGCCCGCTTCTTCGACTAGGAGTAACGCAGCCGCCTTGGCTTTGGACGGGGAGCATTCTTGAATCGGTCTTTCTGTTCGGCGATGTACGCTCGAAACTTGTCACTGGTCATCTTATCGTGGCGCGCATCGTACGTTTTCGGATCCAAATTGTAGTGTGAGGTCTTTTGAAAAATTACGAAAGATCCTCGGAAGAACCGGGTTACGCGCCGAGATCCGCTCGGCAAGGGCTTGCCCTCATACTCGTTCTCGAGCCACCGCCATAGGCTCGCATAGGTCTGGCCACCTATGTCCGTCAGCTCCTCGTCCAGTTCAGTCGTCGCTGTATCTTCATCTAAGCCTTCTGTCGGTTTGAGTCCGCCGGTTTCCAGTCGGAAATAGTTCCATTGATGATCGCCGTCGAACGACTCGAAGAGTAATCTGATCGGCATCACGATGTTTGTGCACCCTTGAGTAATCAGCTCAATACAATCAGGCTCCCGCTCGCTTCGGATTGCTCGATCAAGGTCCAGACCTCCGCCTGTCGGGAAAAAGAGATGATTCAGGTCCGGAGCTGCCCCCAGTTCTGTCAACACAGCAGCGATGTCGTCAATCCCCTCCCACACCGCTCGATTCGGGACTCTCAACGGAAACAATCTTCGTTGGAGCTCCGCCCACTCCAGCGGATTGTGTTCGTAGTATTCACCGCTGACCGAAAGCCAGTCTCGAAGCCGTTCGGCGAAAACTTGCATGGATGGGCGTCGATTGGGATCGTGCTGGGTGCTCTCGCGTAGCAAATCTTCGAGCAAACTGACGTATAGATCGCCACAGCAATTTTTGATTGAGAGATCCCCATC
>Ga0335078_10004427_pt1 | contig 20838 bp, 21 predicted proteins | sample Lox_Sample_32_FD_206711 | JGI IMG/M metagenome (GOLD analysis project Ga0335078, IMG submission 206711) | Soil microbial communities from Loxahatchee National Wildlife Refuge, Florida, United States - Lox_Sample_3.2 | ecosystem: Environmental > Terrestrial > Soil > Wetlands | place: USA...
AATCCCGGCTGGGGCTGGGACGACGTGTTGCCGGTGTTCAAGCGCGCCGAGTCCAATCAACGCTTTGCCGGACCGCTGCACGGCACCGAGGGGCCGCTGCCCGTTTCAGATGCGCGCTATCGCCATCCCCTCACCATGCTGGGGCTGCGCGCGGCGCAGGAAGCCGGCTATCCCTACAACGACGATTTCAATGGCCCGACGCAGATCGGCGTCGGCTTCTACCAGACCACGACGCTCGACGCCGCACGCGGCTCGACCGCCTCGACCTATCTGCGCGCGGTGACCGGCGACAGCCGCCTCAAGGTCATTACCAACGCCACCGTCGGCAAGGTGACGACCGAGAACGGCGCCGCAACCGGCGTCACCATCACCGACAAAAGCGGCGCCGGGACCGAGGCGCACGCCAAGGAGGAGGTGATCCTCACGGCGGGCGCGCTGTCGACGCCCAAGATCCTCATGCTGTCGGGCATCGGTCCGGCGCAGCACCTCTCTTCGCTCGGCATCAACGTGACGCGCGACATCGCCGGCGTCGGCGCGAACTTCCACGATCATCTCGACGTGCCGTTCTACGCGCGGATCGAGCAGCCGATCAGCCTGCTGGGCGAAGACAAGGGGCTCAAGGCAGCGCGGCACTTCCTTCAGTACAAGCTGTTCCGCACCGGCCTCCTCTGCTCCAACGTGGTCGAGGCCGGCGGCTTCATCGACACCAACAGCTCGGGCCGCCCGGACATCCAGATCCATTTCATTCCGCAACTGCTCGGCGATCCGCCGCGCGAAGGCCCGCCCGGCCACGGGCTGAGCATCAATCCGGCGATCCTCGATCCGAAGTCGCGCGGCACGGTCAAGCTGCGCTCGCCGAAGCCGGAAGATCCGATCCTGTTCGACCCTCGATTCCTGTCGGCGCCCGAGGACATCGCCGCCTTCGTGCGCGGCATCAAGGTGGCGCGCAAGATCGGCAGCCAGCCCTCGCTCAAGCGGCTAGGCGCGGTCGAGGTCTCGCCGATGGGCGAGCCGCTGATGAAGACCGTCGAGGACATGAGCGAGCACGCGCGGCGCTACGGCAAGAGCATCTATCACCCGGTCGGCACCTGCCGGATGGGCTCGGATGACAAGGCGGTCGTCGATGCGACGCTGCGCGTGCGCGGCGTTCCGCGGCTGCGCATCTGCGACGCCTCGGTGATGCCCAAGATCCCGCGCGGCAATACCAACGCGCCGACCATCATGATTGCCGAGCGCTGCGCCGATTTCATCCTCGGCCGGCGCTAGAGTAGAGTCCGGCCCGGACTAAATTCGCGATGTTCCGCTATCGCGCGGTCGGCGGCCGAGGAGCCGACATTCAAACCGGCGCGATGTGCCGTAACCAGACATCAGTCCAAATCGAGCAAGAAACAAAAAGGCCGCCTCGCGGCGGCCTTCCATAGTCTCGTTTATTTGTTTCTCAGGCGGGGACTACCTGCGCCTTCCGCTTCCTGCGCCAGCCAAGCAGACCTAAGCCGCCGAGGCCTGAGAGCAAGAGCGGAAGGGTTGCGGGGAGCGGCGTCGCCGCCACGGGAGTGAGATCCAAGTTATTGTACCCTGCAACATCCTGATAATGGCCACCGTCTGAATTATAGTAATAGACATTACCGCCAGTGAACTGGAGAGTGAGCCCCCAGACAGGGAAGTGCCCCCCGTTGACCAATCCCACTGAAGGGTCCCGGCCGTAATGGCGCCACTCTTAAACGTGAAGCTGTTGATTGCGGGGCTCGCAGATTCCGTCAAGATGTCGAGCGATGGCGACAGACCACCGATCGGCGCGGAAGTGATATAAACATGCGTTGCGCTTTGGCTGCCGTCAGCAGCCGAGGAAAAGTCCAGCTCGCCGGTGACCGTGCCGTTGGTAGTGCCGGAATTGTTGTTAGTGAATGAAAAATCGTAAACCGTACTCGCTTGACAGAGGGTTGGCGCGATTGCCGTGGCAGTCATGGCGGCAACGGCGAGAAGAAGCTTCCGCATCAGAATGCACGCCAAGAATGACGCGCGCCTTCATCATTGATAAGCAGAACAAAGCCGCAATGCGGCATTTTGTTAGTCCCTGTTTTGCGGACGAGTCTCCCCCCTACGGGAGGCGACGTGAGTTTTGAAGTCCTCCTCCCCGGCACATCAAGAGCTAGCAGCACGGCATGAGCGCGCGCGGCACGTTCATTGACCGGCACGATCTGTGGACCGACGAGCAGCGACGCGTCGCCGCCGACGTAACGCTGCGGGTTGAAGCAGAAAAACTCCGCTTCGTTCGCCTCGCCTGGGGCGACACGCACGGCTATTGCCGCGCCAAGACGCTCACCGTCCCGGCCTTCATCGCGGCGCTGACGCGCGGCTACAACATCGGCGTTGCCACCACCACTCTCGACTCCGCCGGCGCCCGCGTCTTCGCCTCGTTCACGCCCGGCGGCGGCATGGGGCTTGCCGAGATGACGGGCTCGCCCAATCTCACCATCGTGCCCGACCCGTTGACCTTCCGCATGCTGCCGTGGGCCGACGGCGTCGGCTGGATCCTGGGCGACGAGTATTTCAACGACGGCACGCCGTTTCACTTTTCCCCGCGCCAGCTTCTGCGCAACACGCTGCGCCGGCTTGACGGTCGCGGCTTCGTCAGCGTCATCGGCGCCGAGATCGAATGGTATCTGCTGCGCGTCGCCGCCGATCATCTCGGCGACGAGAATATCGGCGCACCCGGCGTGCGCGGGCGTCCGATCCGCACCTGGCCGGTCGAGCCCGGCTATCACTACCACTCCGAGACCAACATGGACCTGATGCAGCCGGTGTTCGACGCGCTCGGCGACGCTTACGCGACGCTCGGACTCGAGCTGCGGTCGATCGAGAACGAGTGGGGTCCCGGCCAGGTCGAGTGTACGTTTGCGCCCTGCCCGGCTCTCGCCGCGGCCGACAACGTGCTGCTGTTTCGCACCGCGACGCGCCAGATCTGCCGCCGCCTCGGCTATTTCGCGACCTTCATGTGCCGGCCGGCGCTCAGGGGATTCTACGCGAGCGGCTGGCACCTGCATCAGTCGCTCACCGCCGCGGACGGCACGAATCTGTTCGCGCCGCAGCGCGCCGGCGACACGCTTTCGCCGCTCGGCCGCTCCTATCTCGCCGGGCTGCTGCAATACGCCGTGCCGGCAACGGCCTTCGCCACGCCGACCGTCAACGGCTACCGGCGCTTCCGGCCGAACTCGCTCGCGCCCGACCGCGCCACATGGGCCAATGATCACCGCGGCGCGATGATCCGCGTGCTCGGCGGTCCCGGCGATGCGGCGACGCGGCTCGAGAACCGCGCCGGCGAGCCGGCCGCCAATCCCTATCTCTATATCCTGTCGCAGATCGTCGCCGGGCTCGCCGGCATCGACGCTGCGCTGCAACCGCCGCCGGCCGATGACGAGCCCTACGCCGCCGAGCGCCCGGCGCTGCCGAAGGACCTCACGGCCGCCCTTGACGCGCTCGAAAGGGAGCCGTTGTTCCGCGAGGCGCTCGGCGATACCTTCATCGAGTATTTCCTCAAGCTCAAGCGCTCGGAAGCCGGACGTTATCTGCGCTCGCTCGAAGAGGCCGGCGCGTCATCGCCGGACGGCGAGCCCACCGAATGGGAGCAGAATGAGTATTTCGATTTCTTCTGAGCCTTGCGGCCATCACTCCAGTCCGGCCGTGGCCGCGCGCAAAGGAGCGCGCCGATGACCGCGCTGGAGAGGATCGGATCGCCGCCGGCCCCGCTCAGCGACGCCGCGCTGTACGATTGGGACTACCTCGTCCAGGAGGATCGCGCCCATCGCCTGATCTACACCGATCGCGCGATCTTCGATCGCGAAATGACGCACGTCTTCGGCGGCACCTGGACCTATCTCACGCACGAAAGCGAGATTCCGCAGGTCAACGACTTCATCACGCGGCGCATGGGCCTGCGTCCGCTCATCATCGTGCGCGACTCCGACGGCAAGATCCGCGCGCTCTACAATCGCTGCACCCATCGCGGCACCACGCTCTGCCGGTGGGACAAGGGCAATAGCAAATCGTTCCAGTGCCCGTATCACGGCTGGAACTTTCTCAATACCGGCAGGCTGCGCGGGGTGCCGTGGCCGGAGGGCTATGCCGCCGACATGCGCGACGCGAAATACAATCTCGCGCAGGTGCCGCGGGTCGAATCCTATCGCGGCTTCATCTTCGGCACGCTCAATCTCGACGCGCTGCCGCTCAAGGAGCATCTCGGAGCGATCAGCACCGTGATCGACGAATGGCTCGACCGCAATCCGGGCGGCAAGGTGGTCGTGTGCGAGGCCAACCGCTTCCGCTTCAAGGCGAACTGGAAACTCGCCTACGACAATTCCTGCGACGGCTACCACGTCGCCTATTCGCACCGCTCGCTGCTCGAGACCGAGAACCGCTTTGCCGGCGAGAACGCCAAAGGCATGGCCTATTATCGCAATTCGCCCGACACGCAGCCGATGTACATGCGCTATACCGGCCACGGCAATCATTTCAAGGACAAGCGGCCGAACCTGGAGAAGCGGCCGGGCGGCTTATGGGCGCTTGAAGGCGCACATCCGGGCATGGAGCATTACGAGGCCGAGTTCATCAGACGCTACGGCGAGCGCGCCTTCGCGCTCCTCGACCTTGCCGGCTCCGAGCCGGTCAACATCAACGTGTTCCCGAACCTCTCGCTCCTCGGCAACCACATCCAGGTGTTCGAGCCGCTCGGCGTCGAGGAGACCAACGCCATCTGGTACGGCACCATGATCGTGGACGAGGACGGCGCGCTCGGCGCAGACGCGGTCACCGACATCAATGCGCTGCGCATGCGCACGCAGGAGGGTTTTCCGAACTTCGGCGAAGTCGACGACGTCGCCAATTTCGAGCAGATCCAGCGCGGGCTGACGGCCGTCGAGGACGAGTGGGTCTACATGCACCGCGGGCTCGGCATTCCCGGCCGCGTCGAAACCCACGCGGACGGCTCGATCACGGCGCCGGCGACCGACGAGGCGTTCATGCGCGAGCACTTCAAGGAGTGGAAGCGGCTGATGAAGGCGCGCGGCAACTTCGCCATCCAGCGCGAGCCGTGACATGAACGCGCCGGCGCCGTTCGACCCCTCGCGCAGTTCCTACTACGTCACCGACGCCCTCTATCGCGAGCTGATCGAGAATTTCTCCGACTGGCAGAACGACGACCGCGCGGTCGCCGACGCCGCGGTGCGCGACGAGTTCCGTCGCCTCCTCGAACGCGAGGCGCGGCTTCTCGACCAACTCCGCTACGACGACTGGCTCGCCATGTATGCGGCCGAGTGCATCTACTGGGTGCCCGCCACGCCGAATGCCGGCGATCCGCGGCGCGAGATCGCGGTCATGTTCGACGACCGCCGCCGGCTCGAGGATCGCGTCTATCGGCTGCGCACGGGCTTCGCCTGGTCACAGGCGCCGGCCTCGCGCACGGTACGCCTCATCGGCAACGTCGAGGTGTTTGCTACCGCTCGCGACGACGCACGCATGCTGCGCTCGAACTTTCTCATCAGCGAGTTCTGGGGCGACGAGACCCGCGTTCTCACCGGCTGGGCCGGCCACCGCGTCGTGCGCGACGCGGACCGGTGGAAGATTGCGGCGAAGCAGGTGAACCTGATCGACTGCGATCAGTCGATCCGCAATCCGAGCATCATCCTGTAGGACGAGGTGAAACCTCGACGATGCTCCAACCGCGCGCGTCATCGAAGTGCCGACGACGCCCGTTGCTCCCGCCGCCGCGATCGCGCGCGCAGCCGATCACCGGCGCCGATCACTTGACCGGCTCCGGTTGCGGTTCGTACTGCGCCTGCGCGCGCTGCTCGACCGGCTTGGTCGTCCGCGTGAGGTTGTAGGCAGTGTTGACCAGGGCCATGTGCGAGAACGCCTGCGGAAAGTTGCCGACGAGCCGCTGCCGGCGCTGATCGTACTCCTCGCTCAAGAGGCCGACATCGTTGGCAAGTCCGATGAGACGGCGAAACAGCCGCTCGGCGTCGGCGATCCGGTCCTGCAGCGTGTAGACGTCGACAAGCCAGAAGCTGCAGGCCAGGAAAGCGCCCTCGCCCGGCGGCAGCCCGTCGTCCGCGTGCGCGGTGTCGTAACGCATGACCAAACCGTCGCGCAGCAGACGCCGTTCGATTGCGGCGACCGTTCCTTTCACGCGCGGATCGGATACCGGCAGGAAGCCGACGCAGGGCAACAGCAGGAGACTGGCGTCGAGTTGCTTGGAGCCGAAGGACTGCACGAAGGTTCCCAGGTCCGGGTCGAACCCCTTGGCGCACACCTCCGCGAAGATCGCTTCCCGCAGCCGGCGCCATTCGTCGAGCGGGCCCTCAAGCCCGAACGTTTCCGCGCTCTTGATCGCCCGATCGAACGCGACCCAGGCCATGACCTTGGAGTGGGTAAAGTGCCGCGGCGCCGCGCGAACCTCCCAGATTCCCTGGTCTGGTTCGGTCCATATCCGCTTGAGATGATCGAGGAACGCGATCTGTGCGGGCCAGCCTGATTCGTTGCCCGACAGCCCGCCACGGCGCGCCTGGTGGTGCACGTCCATGATCTCGCCGAACACGTCGATCTGGAGCTGGCTGTGGGCGGCGTTGCCGATGCGCACCGGCGCCGAATTCTCGTATCCGGGCAGCCAAGGAGCGATCCACTCGGCGAGCCGCCGCTCGCCGGCAATGCCGTACATGATCTGAAGCTGGTTGGGACTGCCGGCGACGGCGCGCAGCAGCCACTCGCGCCACGCCTGCGCTTCTTCGTAATAGCCGGCATGCATTGCGCCGAGCAGCGTGAGCGTGGCGTCGCGCAGCCAGCAGTAGCGATAGTCCCAGTTGCGCGCGCCGCCGATCTGTTCCGGCAACGACGTGGTCGGCGCCGCAACGATGCCGCCGGTCGGTTCATAGGTGAGCGCCTTGAGCGTGATCACCGAGCGCACGACGGCTTCCGACCACTGCCCGGCCGGCCGGCATCTGGCCGACCAGTCCCGCCAGAATGTCTCCGTCTCGTGCATCGCCATGGTCGGATCGAACGGCGACGGCAGCGGCCGGTGCGAGGGCAGGTAGCTCAGGACGAACGGGATCGTGTCGCCCTGATTGATCGTGAACTCGCCGACCGTGGTGAAATCCTTGCCGCGCAAATGCACCGGCGTGTGCACGATCACCATGTCCGGACCGGCGATGGCGCGCAGCACGCCGTCTTCGAGCCGCGACACCCACGGCACGATCGCGCCGTAGCCGAAACGCAGGATCAATTCCGCTGCCATCGCCACCCGGCCGCGGGCTCCCACCACAAGCCGCACGATGGCGGAGTGGCGACCGCGCAGCGGCATGAAATCGATCAGAGTGGCGACGCCATCGTCGGTCTCGAAGTGAGTTTCGAGCACCAGGGTGTTGCGACGATAGCGCCGCGTGATGCGCGCTTGCGCCACCGGCGCGATCGACCAGCGGCCGTGCTCGGGCGTGCCAAGGAGCGCGGCAAAGCACGCCTCCGAATCGAAGCGCGGACAACAGAACCAATCGATCGAGCCGTCGCGCGAAACGAGCGCCGCCGTGCGGCAGTCGCCGATCATCGCGTAGTCTTCGATGCGGCCGGCCATGTGCTGAGACGCTCAGGAAAAGTCGACGATGACTTTGATATCGTCGGGCTGACGCTCCAGCGATTGCGTCCATTGCTCCACCGGCTCGCGCCGGGTGATCAGCCGGTCGAGCCAGGATTTGTCCGCCTGCCGCAAGGCTTCGCCCGCCATCTCGTAATGCGCCCGATTGGCGTTGACGGTGCCGAACACCGTGTCGTTGTCGAGCACCATTGTGCGATTGAGCGCGCCGATGTCCACAGGGAAGTCGTGGCCCGGCGAGGTGACGCCGACGAGGCAGACGACGCCGGCTGCCGCGGTGCGGCCGAGCACGTCGCGCACGACGCCGGGCGCGCCGGTGCACTCCATCAGGATATCGGGCATGAGACTCCCGAGATTTTCAACTCCCTCCGCGTGGTAGGTCGCCCCGAGCGAGCGAGCGAGTACCCGCTTCTGCAGATTGTCGTGGTGGTCGAGCACGTGAACGTCCAGGCCGCGCTGCGCGCCCATGAGCGCCGCGAGCAGGCCGACCGCGCCGGCCCCGGTGACCAACAGCGTCCTTGGCTGCCAGGCGCGGGAGCGGCGGCCGATGCTTTCGGTGTGATCCCAGGCCTTGGCGACGATGCTCGTCGGTTCGAGCAGCACGCCGGCAATGCCGAGCGCGGAATCGACCTTGACGAGGAACTCCGGCTCGACGCGGAAATACTCGGAGCCGAAGCCGTCGCGTTCCTTGATGCCGCGCTCGGTGTAGCGGCCGTTGCGGCACATGTCCCATTCGCCGATGGCGCAGGCGGGACACGGCACCGGATCCGGCCGGCGCACGATGCCGACAACGAGATCGCCGACCTGGAAGCCGGAGCCGGCAGGTGCGTCCGACACTTCGCCGAGCGACTCGTGGCCGATGACCAGCCGCCGCCGGCCGGGCGGCGCCCAACCATACTGGCCAGAGACGATATCGCGATCAGTGCCGCAGACGCCGATTGCGAGCGTGCGCACCAGCACCGTGCCATCGCCCGAAGGAGGATCGGGAATGTCTTCGACACGGGCCGAATCAGCGATCCCGGGCGCGACGGTCAAGGCGCGCATGATTTGATTCCGCAACGACGCAATGGTCTGTAACTGCGCAAGGTCTGTCCGCAACGTCAGGAGATGCGCCGCCCAAACTTTAAATCGGCGGACGCGCCCGAAGGTTCCCGCGTCAGCAACGGCGGAACAAATCGCCGGCCGCGGAGTTCCATCCTGTCAGCGGGAGAGTTGCGGTCGGTCGGGTCGCATGCAAGCCATTGGACGCAAGCACTGGGCGATTGCCGAAGGCTACATTCCCTCGGAAAGTTCGTTTTCCGACCGCGCCCTGATCTCGCATGAGACGGCGTGCATCCTCAATGCCGGGGACGATGCGGCCCACATCGTCATCACGGTGTTTTTTGTCGACCGCGAGCCCGTCGGCCCCTATCGCGTCACGGTCGCGCCGCGGCGCACGCTGCATTTGCGATTCAACGATCTCAAGGACCCGGCCCCGATCCCGCGCGACACCGACTTTTCCTCTGTGTTCGAGTCTGACGTTGCGATCATCGTGCAGCATACGCGGCTCGACTCGCGGCGCGCCGAAGTCGCACTGATGTCGACGACCGCTTACGCCGAAGCATGAACGCGTTGTGCGTTGCCGCAAGCCCGGGCGCGACCGTCGGTGAATTCAGAAAAGCCCTGGAGAATGAGGACAGTAACGGGATTCCGTCGCGAAAATGGTTCTGCGGCACTGCATCAGGGCGGGAACGAAAGGTGGCTTCACGAGTTGTTGACTCACTGAAACCTTGAGGGTGTGTCCGTGAGCCTCGTCGTCATTTCCAACCGGGTAGCGCAGTCCGGGCCCGATGAGCCGGTTGCCGGAGGATTGGCGGCTGCGTTGATCCCGATGGTCAAGGAATCCGGCGCGATCTGGGTGGGTTCGAGCGGCCAATCCGGCGACCCAACGGGGACAAGAGACTCTTTCGCCAAGATCGAAGCGCTCGGCGCCGGCGCGCTCGCGACCGTGAACATGCCGGCGAAACATTACGCCGGCTTCTACGAGGGCTTCGCCAATTCGGCTTTGTGGCCGGCGCTGCATTCACGGCCTGATCTCATCAGGGTCGCGCCGGACGATTACCAGTCGTACCGCGAGATCAATGCGTTCATGGCGCGCGCGCTCCTGCGCTTCAACAAGCCGGAGACCGTATTTTGGGTTCAGGACTACCACTTCCTGGCGCTCGGCGCCGAACTGCGGCGGCTCAGCGTCCGCCGTCCGATCGGCTTTTTCCTGCACACGCCCTGGGCCGAGCGGCGCACGATGGCGGCGGTGCCGAACCACGCCGATCTGGCGTGGGAGATGCTGGCCTACGATCTCATCGGCTTCCAGACGGTCGAAGACCGGAGGAATTTCGAGGAATATCTGAACCACGAATTTGGCCTCACGGCCGTCGACGGCACGATCGCGACCGAATGGGGATGGACGCAGCTCGCAACCTTTCCGATCGGCATCGACGTCGACGAATTCGCGGCGCTTGCGCCCAAGGCACTCGCGCGAGCGGACGTGGCGCGGCTGCGCGCGAGCTTGCACGGCGCGAAGCTCGTTTTCGGCGTCGACCGCCTGGACTACTCGAAGGGCTTGGCGAGCCGCGTGCGCGCGTTCGACCGCATGCTCGAGATTGAGCCATCCTTCAAGCGGGGAGTCTCGCTGCTCCAGGTCGCGGTGCCCTCGCGCGCAAACATCCGCGCCTACCGCGAGCTCAAGGCGGACCTCGCCGCCTTGGTGAGCGAGGTCAACGGTCGCCACGGCGAGGTTGACTGGACGCCGATCCGCTATCTCAACAAGGCCTACTCGCAGCTCACGCTCGCCGGCTTCTATCGCACGGCGCATGTCGGCCTGGTCACGCCGCTGCACGACGGCATGAATCTCGTCGCCAAGGAATACGTGGCGGCACAGAATCCCGCCGATCCGGGCGTGCTGGTGCTGTCCTGCTTCGCCGGCGCGGCGAAGGAGCTCGACGCCGCCCTCCTCGTCAACCCGCACGACATCGACGGAACGGCGCGGCGGATCGCGGCCGGCCTGGTCATGAGCATCGACGAGAGGCGCGAGCGGTGGCAGACGATGATGACCAAGTTGGAACGGGCGTCGGTGCGCAACTGGTTCTCGAGTTTTCTGCATACGCTGACTGAACTGCGCCACGCTCCGCCGCTGCCGACGAAATTGCCGCATGTCCTCGACCTCGGCGGCTACCGCGTGGCGCGCGGGCGCTGACCCGCGTGCTGGCGGCGGTGTGCGCGCGCTAGTGGTCCTTCGATTCTGACATTCGCATGCGACCCTGCCGAACCCGGATGCGAATGTTGGAATCGGACCACTACGGCAAGGCGCGCGTGTTCTCGGTCTTCGCCTTCACCGAGTGGAAAGTCTCCAATCCCGCATCGCGGGCCGCCTTCTGCAGGGAATGCCTGATTTCGTCGCGCTTCTCATGGATCGAGGCGATCGCCGGGCCCGTAGCGACGCCGAGTCCGACCAGCGCCGCTTCCGAGAGCTGCAGGCTCGCTTCGATCGTCTCCGGCACCGCGTCCGTCGCGCCAAGCTTGTAGAGGTGGCGGGCATGATCGGCGTCGCGCGCCCGTGATACGATCAAAACATCGGGGCGCATGGCGCGCACATGCGCGACCACCTGGTCGATGATGTTTGCGGAATGAATGGTGATGATGACGCCCGCGGCCCGCGCCAGCCCGCAGCTTTCGAGGAAACGCGGATCGGCGGCGTCCCCGTAATAGACCTCATGTTGAGCGCGGCGGTCACGACTGACGGTCGCCGCGTCGGAGTCGGCGGCGATATAGGAAATGCCGTGCTCGCGCAGGAGCCCGCAGACGACCTTGCCGACGCGACCGTAGCCGACGACGATCGCATGCCTCTCGCCGCCGGCCGGCCGCGCCGCGAGCTCCGGATCGACGCCTTTGCGCCACGCGAGCCTCACGATCTGGCGCGCCGCGAACGACAGGATCGGCGTCAGCGCCATCGTGACCGAGGTGACGGCAAGCGCGAAGCTCGCCAGAGCGGCGTCGATCAGGCCCGCAGCCGCCGCCATGCCGATGCCGACGAAGGCGAATTCGCCTCCCGGACCGAGCAGCAGCCCGGTCTCGACGGCGACCGGCCATGACAGGCGGAACAGCCTGCCAAGCCCGATCAGCAGCAGCGATTTGACGGCGATCAGACCGGCGACGCTCGCCAGGAGCAACACCGGCTCATGCAGCAATTCGCGGAGATCGACGCCCATGCCGACCGTGAAAAAGAAGAGGCCGAGCAGGAGGCCCTTGAACGGCGCAACCGTCGCTTCGATGGCCTTGCGGTATTCGGTTTCCGCCAACAGCAGCCCGGCAACGAAGGCGCCGAGCGCCATGGAGAGGCGCGCCTGGTCGGCGATCACTCCGGCCGCGACGATCACGAACAGCACGGCGGCAATGAACACTTCGCTCGAGCGCGCGGTCGCTACGAGGCGGAACAGCGGACGCAGCAGCACGCGGCCGAATACGACAATGACGGTGACAGCGATCGCCGCCTGCAGCAGCGCGGTCGCAAGGCTGGCGAAGACCGAACGGCCGGATTGGCCGGCCAGGATCGAGACGAACAGCAGGATGGGGATGACGGCGAGATCCTGCGCGAGCAGAACCGAGAAGCTCGCCCGGCCGACGCTGGTGGTCAGGCGCTCCTGGTTGGACAGGAGCTCGAGCACGATCGCCGTCGACGACAGCGACAGGCTCGCGCCGAGCACGATCGCTTCCTGCGGGTTCTTCCAGATGGCCACGGCGACGCCGGCGATCACGGCGCTGGTGAGCAGCACCTGCGATCCGCCGAGGCCGATAACAAGCCGGCGCATCGCCGCAAGCCGCTGAAAGGACAACTCGAGGCCGATCAGAAACAGAAGAAAGACGATCCCCAGTTCGGCAATGCCGGAGACGTTCTGGGCGTCGCTGATCGAGAACCAGAACAGGGCCGGAAACCTGCCGGTCAGCGAGCCGAGGCCGAGCGGGCCGAGAACGGCGCCGGCCCCGAGGTAGCCGAGCACGGGGCTCAACCCGAATCGTCGTAAGATCGGCACGACCACGCCCGCCGTGCCGAGCACGACGAGCGCGTCGCTATAGGCGGCAAAATTGCTGGTCGCAGTCACAGCGTCCTTTCCCCTCCGCGCTTACGGCGTCGTCCTTTTGTAACCGGTCCCGCCGGACGCTGCGACCCGCGGGCCGCAAGTGCCCTGCGAGCCGCCCGCGCGGGCCCGTTTCCGGATCCTGTGCGCAATGCAGAGGTTCATTGCGACGGGGCGCATAACGGGAACCGCGTCGCTATATCCTGGTTAAGCGATTCGCGTGTGAGCCGCCTCGCGGCGGCCAATGTGACCGGGATCGAATGAAATTGTTCCAGTGCCAGAATTGCGGCCAGCCGCTCTATTTCGAGAATACGCGGTGCGAACGCTGCGGCTTGGCGCTTGGCTATCTGCCCGAGCGGGAGGCGATCACAGCGCTCAAGCCGGAGCACGGCGGCCGCGGTTCGGGCCAGGACGTCTACCGGGCGCTTGCGGATAGGGGGAAATACCGATGCTGCGCCAATCGCGCCTACGACGTTTGCAACTGGCTCATCTCGGCGGCCAAGCCTGACGCCTACTGCGCCGCCTGTCGTCACAATCAGATGATTCCGGACCTGTCGCTGGCGGAGAACGTGGACCGATGGCGCGCGCTCGAAGTCGCGAAGCATCGCCTGTTCTACACGCTCTTTCAGCTCGAGCTGCCGGTCGAGACGAAGACGGAAACCCGCGATGGGCTGGCATTTCAGTTCCTCGCCGATACCGCGTCGTCAGTGATGACCGGGCACTCAGGCGGCGTAATCACCATCAATCTCGCGGAGGCCGACGACGCCGAGCGCGAGCGCCGCCGTCACCAGATGCGCGAGCCGTATCGGACGCTGCTCGGCCATTTCCGTCATGAGATCGCGCACTACTACTGGGACCGGCTGATCGCTGACACGCCGCGCCTCGACGAGTTCCGCCGCGTCTTCGGCGACGAGCGGCGCGATTACGCCGCGGCGCTCGATGATTACTACGCCCAGGGAGCGCCAGCCGACTGGTCGGAGCATTTCATCTCCGCCTACGCGAGCGCGCATCCGTGGGAGGATTTCGCGGAAACCTGGGCGCATTATTTTCACATGATCGACACGCTCGAAACCGCGCACGTGTTCGGGCTCGCGGTGAGCCCGAAACTGCCGCAACCGCCGGGCGCGGTGTTCGACGTCCATCCCCGCGATGCCGACATCCAGCAGCTGGTCGATGCCTGGCTGGCGCTTGCCTTCGCGGTCAATTCGATCAACCGCAGCATGGGGCTCCACGACCTCTATCCGTTCGTTCTCGGCCCGCTCGCGGTCGCCAAGCTCGCCTATGTTCAGGACCTTATTCGTTCGGTGTCGCCGCCGCGCGCCGCTGCCAAAGGCGCCTCGGGCGCCGCCGCCGGCGCAACGGTTCGCGAGTTGCGGTTCGTACCGACCTGATCTCGGCGTCTGCAACAAATCTTGAATCAAAAAAGCGCGCTTCGCCGCAAAGCGCAATCGTCACCGTCTCACCAGCGGGAACTCTTGAACTCCGCCAACGTTATCAGGACCCAACACCAACGCAACGGAGTTTCATCATGGACTGGGACCGCGTCGAAGGAAACTGGAAAGAGACCAAGGGCAAAGTAAAGGAGAAGTGGGGACAACTGACCGACGACGATCTCACGCAGGTTGCCGGTCGGCGCGATCAGCTCGAAGGCAAGATCCAGCAGCGTTACGGCATCGCCAAGGACCGCGTTCGCCAGGATGTGGATGCCTGGTTGAAGTCGATGAGCTGAGCCCGACCGACCGCAAGGTTGGCAATAACGGCGCGGTCCCGCATTGCGCCGTTATTGCCGGTTGCCTGGGCGAGTGGAGTGGATTTGACATTCGCTACCAAGCTTAGCAGCGGGTCCGCGAAGCGAATGTCAAATCCAAAACTCCACTCATAATTTGCCAGTGGTCCTTTTGATTCCAACATTCGCACAGCGACTTGCCGCGACGGGATGCGAATGTTGGACTCGGACCACCAGCACTGCAATCGCATCACAACCATTTTCCCGTCGGGAACACCGGTGCAGGCTTTCTCGTTGGTATCAAGACCGCCATTGTTGAGGCTTGCAAAATGAAAGCCGGCTCCGACGCCCGCGCCCCCGAATACAAGGAAGCCGACGTCCGGACTGCGACCCAACTGGTGGTAGCGGCCCCGCGCGCACGGCAAGGCGTTACCGGGCATAATGTGCGTTATGTGCTCGCCTTCGGTATCGCGGCCGTCGTCGTCGCCTTCGCCATCATCTATCTGCTCAATTTCGGCTGACTTCGATTCGGTCAAGGCCGCAGAATCAAGGCGACCCGCTCGTCCAAGCTTCCGGTTTTCAGTTCGGCTATCGCGCCGAACCGCCGGTGCGGAGTTTCGCGATTCCAAACAAAAAACAACGCGCGGCTCCGAACCGGAACTTTCCAGCACGCGCCGGGTTAGATCATGCGACAAATAACGGGAACACGCTCATGTTATCGACAATTCTTATCGTCATCCTGATCCTGCTGCTTATCGGCGCGCTCCCCGCGTGGCCCTATAGCACCGGATGGGGCTACTATCCCGGCGGCGGCCTCGGCCTGATCCTGATCATCGTCGTGGTCTTGGCACTGATGGGACGAATTTAGAAACGTAATTTCGCCGGTTGGCGGACCGGGCCGGCGCGATCCAGCCCGGTCCGTTCATTTGCGAGACCTCGTCCGATGCGTCGAGAAACCGGATGCGTTGAGGAACCAGATGCGTCGAGGAACCAGATGCGTCGAGGAACCGATGAAAGCCGTCATACGTTGGTCCTTTGATCGGGCCCCGGGGCGGGCCGGTTCCCTCAGCAGCGAATGAAGCGAAAAAAGGAAACAGCCAATGGGATTCTTCACCAGGGACATCAAGAGCATGGAAGATCTGTTCGTGCACACGCTGCGCGACATCTACTACGCCGAAAATCAGATCGTGAAGGCGCTCCCCGACATGATCGAAAAAGCAACCGACCCGCAGCTGCGCCAAGGTTTCCAAAACCATCTGCGCGAGACGCAGAATCACGTCGAGCGCCTGGAGCAGGTTTTCGCGCTCACCGGCAACGAGCCGAGCGGCGTCGATTGTCCGGCGATCGATGGGATCATCGAAGAGGCGAATGACGTTGCCGGCGAGGTGGCGCAGAAGCCGGTGCTCGACGCCGCCCTCATCGCCGCGGCGCAGGCGGTCGAGCACTATGAAATGACACGCTACGGCAGTTTGATCGCCTGGGCCCATGTGCTCGGCCACACGGATTGCGTGCCGTTGCTGCAGAAGACGCTCGAGGAAGAGAAGACGGCCGACAAGAAACTCACGGACGTGGCCAAGAGCCAAGTGAACCGCAACGCGGCCTAGTGCGGCGGTTCAGAAGTCCGCATCATTATATCGACTTGCCTCGTCATGCGGACTTCTGAACCAAAGCCACACTAGAACAATACATTTCCTAGTGTCCTTTCGATTCCGAAGTTCGCAACCGATCGCGCCGCATAATCGTTCGAACTTCGGAATCGGGACACTATCCCCGCCAGGCGGTGCGCGCGCGCGAAAAAGGGCTTTCGTGCGGACTATTCGCATAGCCGGCGCCTGCTCTCTCCCAGCCGGGGTAAGGCGGTGCCGGCTGGTGGCGCTCAAATGCTGGGACAAATGCTGGGAATTGCCTCGACAAGCCGGTCGGGACGCGTTGGAGAATCACCGCCCGCTATTCGCGGCGTTCGGCTACTCGGGATGCCGGTTGGTGAAGAGCGCGTTGCCCAGGCCGGTGCCGATGGTGAAGACACCCCACGTTTCCACGTCCTGCATGAACGGCGCTTCGCTCAGGCCCTGCACCACGGCATCGTTGTGCAGCAGAATGGAGGTTTCGAAGCTGCCGATCTCCGGTATCGCCTCGCGCACGGCCGCCGGCAGGTTGAAGCGGCTGCTTTGCCAATTGCCCGGCAGGTTCTGCGCGCCGCGCTCGATCGAGCCGTCCGGGTTGATCGCTCCAGGGCAGCCGATGCCGATGAATGGAGCGAGATGCAGGCCATCATCCTCGGCCCGATTGATCAGCCGCTTGAGCATGCGCACCAGGCCGTCGACCGCGTCATCGCGGCTGAGCTTGTCGTTGCAGTGACGCCATAGTTCGTATTTCAGCACCTTCGCCTTGGCGAGGTTGGAGGCCCGCTTCAAATTCAGCGCCACAAGTCCGGCGCGGATGTTGGTGCCGCCGATATCGACCGCAAGCGCGGCATCGTGCGCCTGGAATATCCAGGCCGGCGCGAGGTGGATGGCGCCGATCAGGCCCGCCTCGTCGGGATCGTTGCGGATCATGGCGATCTCGACCTTGATCTTGTCCGCCTTGAGAATGACGGAGGCGCGCCCGATCGCGAGCTCGCCGACCCGGCTGCCGCGCATGCCGCCGCCCATGACGATGCGCTCGACCGTCTTCCAATCCTTGAGCTTGAGAAAACAGCGCACGACCAGAGCGAGCTCCTGGGCAAAGCCTTCGATCGCGCCTTGGATCACTCCGGCCGCCTCGGTGTCGCCGTTGGCAAGGAGCGTGTCCAGGCGCTTCTTGTTGATGTCGCTGCTGGGTTCGTCGCCAAAGGGGTCCTGGCCGATGTCGCGCAAGGGCTTGCGCCACGCCTCGATGAAATCGCGGAAGGCGCCCTTGCTGGCCCGGTCGCCGACAAAGCCCTCGTCGTCCTTGAGTTCGACGTTGTAATTTTCGACATCGACCTCGGGCAGCCGAGCGGCGCCGTGCAACGCTATGCCGGGGTGAGTGACATCCTGGTCGGTCATGCGGATTCCGTTTGTTGGTCGGGTTGCCAATGGTCCTTTGATTCCAACATTCGCACAGCGACTTGCCGCAACGGGATGCGAATGTTGGAATCGGACCACCGGCTGGGTGGCGAATGTCAAATCCACTCCGCTATTAGTCGGATCGGCGGCTGAACACCCCGATCAGGACGCCGACGACGATGGCGCCGGCAATCACGCCCATCGGGTTGCGGCGTGCCATCGCCTCGAGCTCGCCGGCGAGCGACTTCGCCTGTTCGCTCGCGACGGACGCTGCATTGGCGCCGCGATTGGCCATGTCGCCGAGGCGCTCGGCGGCGGCGTTCGCCGCGCTGCGCGCTGAACTCACCGCGTCCTGGCCATAGTGCGCGGCGAGCCTGCCGAGCATGTCCTGAATGTTCCTGATCTCGGCGCGCATGCCATCGACGGCCGATCCCGCGGAGCTTGCAGCTTCAGAGCTGGCGGCGGCGGCCGCTTGCGTTCCGCGCGAGACCGCATCGCCCGCACGATTAGCGCCGGTCTTCGCCCAGTCCTTGATCTGGGCGCTGGCCGCCACGGCTTCCGCCTCGCCGACGAATGATTCGCTCTTCTTTCGTTCCATCGGTTTTACTCCTTCTTTTGCCGTCCACCCGACGAGATCGCAATTCACCGCGGCTCGCGCCGAGAGTATCGCGTCATGATCCAGCCAAAGAGCATCGCGCCTGCGACCGCCGCGAGCAGGTTGATGCGATCGCCGTCGCGCACAAGCCGGGCTGCGCCGTCGAGCGCCTCGCCCACCGTGTTGCGGCCGCCGGTCGCCAACGACCCGGCCAATTCCTCGACCGCCCCGGCGCCGCGCGATGGCGAACTCAGGAACAGGGGCAGGAGAAACGCCAGGACCTTGCCCAACGCGACGCCCGCTGAATTTGCTGCCGGCTGCGCCGCCGCATCGGGGTTCCATACGGATTGCTCCGCGCGCTGTTCGATGGAGCCGGCGCGCGCGGACTCCAAAACACGTTCGGCAGCAGGCTCGGCGCGGGCCGTGCGCGTTCGCGCCCAGGCAGCGGCGCCGAGTCCGGCCGTCACCGCCAGCAGGATGCCGCCAATGACGCTGTAGGCGGCATAGACGCCTTCCGTCTCGGCCACCCAGTGAAAGAGCGCAGCCAAGCCGATCGCGATCGCCGCAGCCGCAGCGACCGCGGCAATCCCAGCGAGGGCCGCCGTCATGGCGACATCCTGCGCGACATGCTTGGCCTGGTCGGCAGCGCGCTCGACACGTTGCTCGACTTTGAGCCGCAGTTCCTCGATGCGAGCCGGGATGTCGATCCCGAACGCCTTGAGCAGGTTGAAAAGCATCAACGTCCGCGCCCCCGCCCCCAGGCGCCGATCACAATGCCGAGCACGAGAGCGCCGGCAAGCGCACCGAGCGGATTGCGCCTCGCCGCGTCTTCAAGCTCGCCGGCGAGTCCTTTGCCGCGCTCGGCGGCGCTGGCGGCGAGGTTCGATCCCGCGTCGGCCAAAGAGGCCGAGACATCGCGCGCCGATCTGACCGCCTCCTCGCCCGCCTGCGCCAGGAACGTCGCCAGCGTCTGCCTCAACCCGTCGAGGTCCGCGCGCAACTGTTCGAGGTCCGAAGCGGCGGCATCCATCGCATCGTTGGCGATGCCGCCCAGCGTGTCTTTGGTCCTGTTGAGCGTTTCGACAACCGACGCCGCCGACTTGCCGGCCTGTGCCTCGACTTTGCTCTGTTCCACAACTTCACCCCTTTGTTCGGAGTTCGAGATCGGTTTCAGCGAACCGTCCGCGAGAGCTCCCTCGCCGGTCGCGCTGCAACCCTGGGGCTCAAACGTGCCGCGGCGGGTAAGGTTCCCGTATGCGGAACCCCAAGAGAACGACCCAAATCGAAGCGGTCGGGACGCGAAGCGTCTTACGGGCTCGTTCCCGTACCGAACTAATGGAGTGGATTTGACATTCGCTACCAAGCTTAGCCGCGAGTCCGCGAAGCGAATGTCAAATCCAAAACTCCAGTAGAAACTCATAATTTGCTAGAGTGGTTCTTTGATTCGAACATTCGCACGGCGACTTGCCGCGACGGGATGCGAATGTTGCAATCGGACTACTTGGCCATACTTGCCGCGGCAGCGCGACAAGGCCGCCGGCTCCTGGAGCAGCGTGAAAATGCCTGGCAAGCGGGTCCAATTCGATGACGGGACATGGGCGGCGCTCGATCTGCTCGCGCGCGACCGCATGATGGATTTTCAGGAGTTGGCCGACGAGGCCTTTGCCGATCTCCTCCGCAAGCACCACCGCCCGGTCGACCTCAAGTCCGCGCTGCGGCAAAGCGCCGGCGAGCGCGCCTCGGTTCACAGCCTGCCGAAGAAGCCGTGGCGGCGGAGCTGAACGATCGGCGCGGCGGCCGATCCGATCAAATCGCCGGCAGATCCGCGGCAGCGAAACGATGCTGCTGATATGCCGCGCGCGGGCGCTTTTTGCGACGCCCGAAAGGACCGATCACGCTCGCCGGACCGTTCTGCCGTTTCCCGGTTGCTGGACCGACCTGCTCTTCATATTGCCGTACATGCGGCGCAGGCAGTGCTTGAGCACGACGATCTCGTCGGACGACAGGCCGGAGGTCGCCGTCGCCTCATAGTCGCGGGCAATCGGAATAAGCCGCGCTACAAGCGCGCTGCCTTTCGCCGAGAGCCGCACCGCAACCTCCCGGTCGCTGCGGGTCGAGCGCTCCCGCGTCACCAGCCGCAACCGCACCAGCCGCGTCACCAGCCGCGACAGCGTCGACGCTTCCATGCTGGTCAGCGCGGCAAGATCGATCTGGCGCTGCGCGCCCTTGCTGGCGAGCACCGCCATGACGCGCCACATCGCGATGCTCAGGTGGTTCGCCGCGAGCGCCTCATGGCCGAATCGCTCGGCAATGATGGCGCCCACCCTGTTGACCAGGTAGGGAAGATAATCGCCGAGATCGAGCTTGAAGCGGTCCTTCACGAAAATGCCAATGCTCGGAAAACAAAACGCCCCCCTCTAATTGAAATCCGGCCCATGGTCAAAACATGCGCGCCGGTGTTTTTGCAGGCGCGAAGGCGCCTTTCGTTGCGCTGTTGACCAGTGCGCTTTCGTCTGTCTCCCGAAAGTCGAGAAGGCGTTGACGCGCATCCGGCATGGGCCGACAAAGGACCTATAGAACGATCGAAAGCCAGACCAGGGAGGACTTCATCATGGCAACCTACGTGCTCGTTCACGGAGCCTGGCACACCGGCAAGGAACTCGAGCCGACGGCCGAGCCTATCCGGTCCGCCGGCCATAAAGTGCATACGCCGACAATTGCCGGAAACAGGCCGGGCGACGCCAAGA
>Ga0335078_10004428_pt1 | contig 20838 bp, 17 predicted proteins | sample Lox_Sample_32_FD_206711 | JGI IMG/M metagenome (GOLD analysis project Ga0335078, IMG submission 206711) | Soil microbial communities from Loxahatchee National Wildlife Refuge, Florida, United States - Lox_Sample_3.2 | ecosystem: Environmental > Terrestrial > Soil > Wetlands | place: USA...
CACGGTAGCCTGCGGTATCTGGCAAATCAGCCCGTCGTTGAACATGACTCAGTTCGCGGGCGATGGGAATTGCGCCTTTGACGGCGATGGCGCCGCGACCGGCCATGCTCTGGATAAACCCGCCTATCTCGCCTTTGGATCGGGCGGCAATCTGTACGTGACTGACGTGGGCACGCAGCGGATCCGCGTGATCGGGCAGAACCAGATGATCACCGTCGCGGGCACCGGCGCGCCCGGCTACAACGGCGACGGCATTTCCGCCGCCAAAGCGCAACTCGAGTTCCCCGAGGGCATCGGGGCCGACAGCGCGGGCAATGTCTATTTCGCGGAGTCCTATGGACACAGGGTGCGCGAAATCGATACGCAAGGGGTGATTCACACGGTCGCCGGAGTGGGCGCGAATCTTCCGCTGGGCGACGGAGGCGCCGCCACGTCCGCGGTTTTGCTGCAAGCGCAAGGAATTGTCTCGGACAGAAAAGGCGGTTTTTACGTGCTGGATAGCAAAACCAGCACGGTTCGCAGCATTTCGCCCAACGGCGCCATCACCACGGTCGCGGGAACCGGACTCGCCGGCTACAACGGCGATGGCATTCCCGCCACGCAGGCGCAGTTGTACTCCCCCTTCGCCCTGGCGCTCGACGCGCAGGGAAATCTGTATATTTCCGACAGCGGAAACAATCGCGTGCGGATGATCAATGCGCAAGGCATCATCCAGACTGTCGCTGGAACCGGCGCGTTCGGCTTCAACGGCGATGGTATTCCCGCCAATCAAGCTGAGCTCGCCCGTCCGGAAGGCATCACCATCGATCCCTACGGTGATCTCCTCATCTGCGACATCGATAATCATCGCCTGCGCATCGTGGCCGGCGGCATGATCGGCACCATCGCCGGAAATAAGGGCCAAACCGATCAGGTCCCCCCGACCGACTCGGGCGACGGTATGTCCGCGCTCACCGCGAGTTTCGTGTTCCTGTACGGCGTCGCGGTCGATCCCGCGGGCAACATCTACACCGCCGATGAGGGAACCAACCGGATTCGCAAGATCGGCACCGACGGCATCATTCGGCCGTTTGCCGGAGAGAGCGGTAATGTAGGGACGACCGGGGACGGCGGACCGGCGACGAATGCTACGCTGAACTACCCGTATCAAATCGCCACGGATGGGAACGGGAACGTTTTCATCTCCTGCGATGACCGGATCCGCGAAGTCACCACCGACGGGATCATCCACACGCTGATCGGAGGCGGAAGCGAGCCGCAGAAGGGAAGCGGCCAGATTGCCACCGCCGTTGCGCTTCAGTTCGTTCCCTACCAGATCTGGCCGTCGCCCGACGGTTCGCTCTACATCGCGGACGTTGCTTCGGTCCTGCACTATGTTCCGGGCCAGATCAGCCGCGAGGGTGTGCAGAACGTGGCGAACTTCGCCGGAGGCGGCACAGTCGCTCCCGGCGAAATCATCGTGATGTACGGAAGTTCGCTGGGTCCGGCGACGCTCACGACACCGACGTTCACCTCCAGCTCCACCGCTTTCCCCACGTCTATCGCGGGAACCCAAGTTTCATTCGACGGCACGCCCGCTCCGCTCATCTATGTGCAAAGCGGATTGATCGCGCTGGTGGTTCCCTTCGAGGTGGCGGGCAAAACCGTGACTCACGTGCAGGCGAGCATCAACGGGACGCCCACCAACCAGGTTGATCTGACGGTGGTGCCCGTCAATCCGGGCATGTGGCCGTCGGCAGTGAACGCGGACGGGAGCATCAATTCCGCGAGCAACCCGGCAAGCGCCGGGCAGGTGGTCAGCTTCTATCTTTCGGGCGCCGGAGTGACCAACCCTGCGCTCACCGACGGCCAATTCGTCGAGGACTCAACTCACCTTCTTGCGGCTACGGTTCAGGTGACCATCGGCGGGCAGAACGTGCAACCGGTCTACGCAGGCGCCGCGCCCGACTCGATCGCCGGACAGGTGCAGATCACGGTGCCGATTCCCTCCGGAATCACGCCGTCGATCGCGGTTCCGGTGACGGTCACAGTGGGTGGCATTGCGGCTGCGACGAATTACACGATTGCAGTGAATTGACGATTGCGTATTGACTTAAAACTCACAGGCTGAAAGCCTGTGCCACAAACCAGTATCCGCAACTTACAGCCACGACGGCACAGGCTTCAGCCTGCGAGGAGGTTTTGAGTTTTAGAGCACCCGCCGGATTCCGGGCCAACGATCGAAATCGGCGTCGAAGGTGAAGATCGATTCGATTTTATAGCGTTCCATGACCGCGACGTGGAGCGCATCGCGTGAAGAGATCCAGTCGCGGCTTTCCGCGATTTCGGCGGCGCGCAGTACGTCGTCGCGATGGATCGGCAAAACATTATCCACCAGATCGAGAGTCAACTTGAGCGCCGCGCCGATTGCTGCGCGCCGTCCGATTGCCGCATAGCGGTGCACGATTTCCTGGAGCACTTCCGCATCGGTCAACAGCCGCTCGCCGGACGCGATCAGGCGCTCGAGCAGGATTTGAGCATCCGTTTTGCGCGGATGAGGAGATCCCACCAGGTACATCGGAATGTTGGAATCGACGAAAGTCAGCCGCGGTAACCTTTCTCGATTTCCGCGAGCATCTGGTCGATGTCGGCGGTTGGAAAAGAGTGTTTGACGGCCTGGCGGAGCGCCTTCAGCTTGCTCTGCGGATCGAGGGGCGATCGATCGTTGCGCGCCTGGCGCAGAGCGCGGCGCACCCACTCGCCAACGGTTACGCCGTCGCGGCGGGCGAACTTGCGGATTTCGGTCATCTCCGATTCGGGAAGCACCACCTGAAGCCGCGTACTCATATCCTGAGTATATGATACTCACTTGTGAGTGAGGAGTGCGTAAAATGTGAGGTCGACCGCCGCCGTCATCGCCAGGGCTGTTCGCGCGCGGGATAAAATGTACCAATGGCATCTATCGCCGAACGATCTCTGCTTCAGCCCGCGGATATTCCCAACCGCCGCGCGCGTTTTCGCAGCAGCCGGACTTTGCGCTTCACCGAGAGCGTGATTCGCGAGATGACGCGCCTCGCTGCGCAGCATCAGGCCGTCAATCTCGCGCAGGGATTTCCCGATTTTCCCGCGCCGCAGATTTTGAAGGACGCCGCGCGCGAGGCTATCGCAGCGGATATCAATCAGTACGCGATCACCTGGGGCTCGAAAACGTTTCGCGATGCGATCGCCGCGAAATACAAGCGGACTTACGGAATCGAGATCGATCCGGAGCGCGAAATCACCGTGTGCTGCGGATCGACCGAAGGCATGATGGCGTCGCTGATGGCCACGCTCAATCCCGGCGACGAGGTGGTGATTTTCGAGCCGCACTACGAAAATTACGGCCCGGACACGCTGCTTTCGGGCGCCGATCGCAAATTCGTGAACCTGCGGCCGCCCGACTGGAAGTTCGATCCGGACGAGCTGCGCCGCGCGTTTTCGAAAAAAACCAAGGCGATCATTTTATGTTCGCCGAACAATCCCACCGGACGCGTTTTTGAAAGAAAAGAGCTCGAAATCATCGCGGAGTTGTGCCAGGAGTTCGACGCGCTGGCCATCACCGACGAAATCTACGAGCACATCTTATATGACGGAGCGCAGCACATTCCCATCATGTCGCTGCCGGGAATGCGCGAGCGCACCATTCTGGTGAACAGCCTGAGCAAGACCTACGCGGTCACCGGATGGCGCGTGGGTTGGGTGCTGGCGGCGCCGGATCTGACCGATTCCATCCGCAAGGTGCATGATTTTCTCACGGTAGGCGCGGCGGCGCCGTTGCAGGAAGCGGGCGCGGTGGCACTGGCGCTGCCCGATGAATACTACGCGAATCTGGCGCGCGATTACGGCGAGCGACGCAACGCGATGCTCGAAGTGCTGGAAGAAACCGGGTTCAAGCCGGTGCGTCCGCATGGCGCCTATTACATCATGGCGGACATTTCGGGATTCGGCTATCCCGATGACATGGCGTTCGCGCGGCACCTGATCGAGGACCTGAAAGTGGCGGCGGTGCCGGGGTCGAGCTTCTTCGAAAATCCGGCGGAAGGCGCCCACTTTATCCGCTTCTGTTTTTGCAAAAAATATGAGACCCTGAGGGTAGCGCGAGAGCGACTTAAGCAAATTTAATTAGGTTCGATCACCCGACCGTTCGACAGGTTGTTCTTGGGAAGTTGGGAGGTGTCATGTCGAAGTTTCTTCTCCCGGAGGGTGTCGCCCGGCAGGACGGAGCCGGCGCTGTTGTGGCGCTGGACGATTCGTGCGGCAAGACGTTGCTGCTGACGCTGGGCATTACAAGAAGTCTGGAGCAGCAAAGCCTGGAAGTGTCGATCTGGGGATCGGCCGACCGGAAAAGTTGGGTATTGCTCGAAACGTTTCCGCAGAAATTTTATTGCGGGACGTATTCGCTGACGATTGACCTGGCGCGGCGGCCGGAGATTCGGCACGTGCGGGCGCAGTGGAAGATGAACCGCTGGGGTCGTGGAGAGACCACGCCGCTGTTCGGATTTTACGTGACCGCCGAGGAGCCGAAGCTGCAAGCGGTGGGTGCGTAGCCAGCTCCGGACGGCTCTGAATCATGTGGGGCGGCCGCTCTTGGCGGCTGCTTTCTCACCCCAATCAACAGACAGCCGGCAAGACCGGCGGTCCCACTGGCTGCTGCTGCGTCATGCAGTGCAGCGTGCCCAGGCCGAGCACCAGATCGCGACTGGGTATGCCGATCACCTGACGGTCGGGGAACAGGCGAGCCAGAGTGTTGAGCGCGGCGCGATCGTTGGGATCGGAGAACACCGGCGCGAGCACGACGCGGTTGGCGATGTAGAAATTCGCGTAGCTTGCCGGAAGGCGCTGGCCGGCGAAGTAGACCGGCTCGGGCATGGGCAACGGGACGACGCGAAGATCGCCGCGCGCGCGCAAACGGGCCAGGTTTTCTTCGAGCGGGTCGTGGTTGGGATCGGAGCGGTCCGGTTCGATCGCGGCGACCACCGTGTCGGGCGCGGTAAAGCGCGCGATATCGTCGATGTGGCCGTGGGTGTCGTCGCCGGAGATGCCGCGGCCGAGCCAGATCACTTCGTTCACTCCCAGAAATTTTCGAAATGCCGATTCGAGCGCGCGGCGTGAAATGCCGGGATTGCGCTGTTGCACGGTCGAAAGCAGGCATTCTTGGGTGGCTAGCAGCTTGCCTTGCCCGTTTACATCGATCGCGCCGCCTTCGAGCACCAGGCCGGTTTCGAAACGCTCCAGGCCGAGCGCTCGCGCCATGGCCGGGGGGACTTTTGCGTCGCGTTTGAAATTGGAATATTTCGCCCAGCCGTTGAAGCGCCAGTGCGCGAGCGCGATCTTTCCGCGCGGATTTCGCACGAACAGCGGACAATAATCGCGCGTCCAGCTTCGATCCGTGGGAAAGCGAAAAAATTCGACCGCGTCCAGGTCCGCGCCGGATTTGCGCAGCATGGCGCGCACGCGCGGCTCTTCCAGCGTGACGATGCGCACGCGCTCCACGCGCGAAAGGTGACGGACGATCTCCGCGTAGAGCCACGGAATCGGCGCAAATTTTCCGGGCCAGTCGGAGCGCTCATGCGGCCAAGCGATCCAGGTGGCTTCGTGCGGTTCCCACTCGGCGGGCATCCGCCAGCGCGGCGTCATTTCGCGCCGAGCCACCGGTTCAGAATGGGCGCGTAGGCATCGATGCGGCGGTCGCGCAGAAACGGCCAGTGACGGCGGACCGTTTCGACGTACTTCGGATCGCATTGGGCGATGAGCGTTTCTTCTTCCGATTGCGACGCCTGCGCGATGACCTGCCCGAATGGATCCGCGACAAAACTCGATCCCCAGAACTCGATGCCCGCGTCGGCGGGACCTTCGTAGCCCACGCGATTCACCGCCGCGACGTAAATTCCGTTGGCGATGGCGTGGGAGCGCTGGATAGTGCGCCAGGCGTCGAGCTGCGCGGCTCCGTGCTTCTCTTTTTCGCTGGGATGCCAGCCGATGGCGGTGGGATAGAACAGAATATTCGCGCCGGCGAGCGAAGACAGACGCGCGCCTTCGGGATACCACTGGTCCCAGCACACCAGCACGCCGACGCGGCCGAAGTCGGTATCGAAATTGGGAAAGCCCAGATCGCCGGGCGTGAAATAAAATTTTTCGTAGTACAACGGATCGTCGGGGATGTGCATCTTGCGATAGATCCCGGCGATTTCTCCGTCCGTTCCGATGACAGCCGCGGTGTTGTGGTATAGACCGGCGGCGCGGCGCTCGAACAGCGAGGCGACGATGACGACACGCAGTTCGCGCGCGAGCTTGCCCAGCGCGTCGGTGGAGGGTCCCGGGATCGGCTCGGCGAGCGCAAACAGCGCGTGGTTTTCCTCGCGGCAGAAATATTGGGAGCGGAACAGCTCCTGGGTGCAGACGATTTGGGCGCCGCGCGCGGCGGCCTCGCGAATTTTCCATTGAGCCTTGGCGAAGTTCTGGTTGGGGTCCTGCGCGCAGCTCATCTGCACAAGTCCGATGCGGAATTTCGCGGCGGGCATAAGCTTCTATTGTGCAGGATTCGGGCGCGGCTCGGCGCAATGATCAAACTCGACCAACGTGCTCCATTGTTGTCGCGCCTCAATCTATCGCGGGTTTAATGAGGCGCGGCAGTGATGCCGCGCGTTGGCCGGTTTTCCGCTATGGCGAATTTAAATGAACGCCATCGTCTTGATGCCGGAAATGTCGAAGCGCTTGCGGCAGCGGACGTTTTTGCACACGGCCTTGTCGTCGACCAGGACCATGTAGCTGGCGAATTTGGAGAAGCGGGCGCGGTCGCGCTCGTCGGCGCCGCGCGGAACCTGGTCGAGCTTTTTGCGCACCAGCCAGCGCAGATCGTAAGTGTCCGAAGTGCGACAGAAGGGACAGTTCAGCGTCGCCGGCTTGGTGGTCGGCGATTCACGATAGAACGCTTTTTCGTCGAGCGCCATACGTCAGCGCGCGGCGCTCGCCAGATGCCCCGAGGCGACGCGCTCCAGGCTGGCTTCAAAGCGCAGCGCGAACTCATCGACATCGGATTTGGAGATATTCATGGGCGGAGAAATGCGGATCACATTGCCCCACGTGCCGCCCTTGCCGATCATCAGCCGGTTTTCGCGCGCGGCTTCGAGCAGCGCGTTGGTCGCGGCGGCAGCCGGCGCCTTGGTTTCGCGATCTTCCACCAGTTCCACGCCTTGCAGCAGACCCATGCCGCGGACGTCGCCGATGAGCGCATGCTTCGCCTTCATCTGCTCGAGCTTCGCGCGCAGGTAGGCTCCGGTTTCGGCGCAGTTGATCATCAGCTTGTGGTCGTCGATGTAATCGATCACGGCCTTGGCTTGCGTGGCGGTGACCGGATTGCCGCCGAAGGTGGAGATGGTGAGTCCTTTCATGCCGTCGGCGACTTCGGGTTTGGCCACGGTAAGGCCGATGGGCACGCCGTTGCCGAGACTCTTGGCGCTGGTGATGATGTCGGGCTCGACGTTCCATTGCTCGATGCCGAACCATTTTCCGCCGGTGCGGCCCCAGCCGGTCTGGACTTCGTCGCTGATGAAAAGTCCGCCGTATTTTTTGACGATTCCGTGGATAATCTCGAAATATTCTTTGGGCGGGGTGATAAATCCGCCGACGCCCTGAATGGGCTCGGCTATGAAGGCGGCGATGCGGCCGGAAGTGGAGGTGCGGATCATCTCATCCAGGTCGCGCGCGCAGCGCACGTTGCAGGAGGGGTAGGTCAGGCCCAACGGGCAGCGATAGCAGTTGGCGTTGATCGCGTGGACGAATCCGGCGGGAGCCGCGCCCCCCAGCCGCCAGGACGCGATCCCGGTGGCGGCCATGGCAACGGCGGAGCGGCCGTGATAGCTGTGGCGCAGCGCGACGATTTCGTGATTCCCGGTGTAGCAGCGCGCGGTGACGAAGGCGGTCTCATTGGCCTCGGTGCCGCTGTTGGTGAAAAAACTCTTGGTCAGCTTGCGGCCGGGAGTGATCCCGGCGATGCGCTTGGCGAGCGCGGCGAGCGGCTCCATGGCGAACGCGGTGGAGACGTGCTGGAGCCGATCGATCTGTTGGTGAACCTTCCGGTTGACTTCGTCATTGCAATGGCCCACGCCGATGGTGACGATGCCGCCGAAGAAATCGAGATACTGGTTGCCGTCGATGTCCCAGACATACTGGTCCTTGGCGTGGTCGATCACCAGCGGCTCCTTGAAGTAGTGGAAGACGCTGGGGAAAAGATGCTCCTTCGAAGCCAGGATGATCTCTTGCTTGGTCATGCGCTCATTTATATCACAGCGCGGCGCGGCTTCCGTTCGCGCGCCCGGCACACTACAATATGCTCATGCCGAAAGAGAGAATTTCCCGGCGTGCGGTGATCGCGACGGCCGCGCTGGTTCCGGTTTCCGCGGTAAGGAGCGCGGCGGCGAGCGCAGATTCAGTGTTCTCCGCAGCGCAGCGCATGACGCTCGAAGCTTTTATGGATCGGCTGGTCCCCGAGGACGAGAACGGTCCCGGCGCGGTCGCGTGCGGCGCGGCGAACTACATCGATCGATCGCTTGGGGATTTTCTCGCGGCTGAGAAAACGTCGTTTCTGAGCGGCCTGGACGCGGTGGACCGGCATGCGCGCACGACGTTCGGAGCCGCGTTCGCCGACGTTGCGCCCGATCGGCAGGACGAGATCATGCGCGCGATCGAGAGAGACAATCGCGCGTTTTTCGAGCGCGCGCGGCGGCTCACCATCGAGGGGATGGTGAGCGATCCGCATTACGGCGGCAACACGAATTACGCCGGATGGGACCTGATTCGCTACCCGGGTCCGCGGCTCGCGGTCGGCGAGGCCGATCAGAAGATCAAAGACGCGATCCGGCCGGTGCGGGCGTCGGCTTACGGCCATGGCCATTAAACTGAAGCCGGTAGATGTTGCCGTGATCGGCCTGGGGGCGGCGGGCGGAGTCGCGGTGCTGCCGCTGGCGCGCGCGGGGCTGAAGGTCGCGGGAATCGAAGCGGGAACGTGGATGGACCCGCGCAACTTCAAACCCGACGAGATGCACAACAACGTCCGCGGCCTGCTGACGTCGGTGCCGAAGGCGAATCGCGAAGTGCCGACCACGCGCACGGCTCCGGGACGGCCCACGCGGCGCGGAAGCATTCATCCGATGATGAACGCGATCGGCGGCACGTCGATACATTACTGGGCGCAGAGCTGGCGCCTGAAGGCGTGGGATTTCAAGACCCGCAGCGAAGTGATCCGGCGCTATGGCGCGGGCGCGATTCCCAAGGGCTCGACGCTGGAGGATTGGCCGATCGGGTACGAAGACCTGGAGCGCTATTACGATATCGTGGAGCGCGAGGTCGGGGTTTCGGGAAAAGCGGGGAACCTTCAGGGCAAGATCGATGCGCGGGGGAACGTATTCGAAGCGCCGCGCGGGCGCGAGTACCCCATGCCGCCGCTGCGCGGAAGCGGGTTCACAGAGCTGATGGCGGACGCGGCGAAGAAGCTCGGCTGGAAACCGTTTCACCCTCCCGCGGCAATCAACTCCGAGGAATACAACGGGCGACCGGGATGCGTCTTTCACGGCTACTGCAATCGCGGCGGATGCCACATCAGCGCGAAGAATTCGACCGCGGTCACCACCATTCCGGCGGCGCTGAAGACGAAGCATCTCGCGATCCACGATCTGGCACAGGTGCGGCGCATCGAGGCGGACGCAAACGGCCGCGTCACGGGCGTGACGTACATCAAGGATCGCAGAGAATATTTTCTGCCGGCGAAGGTAGTGCTCGTGGCGTCCTACACCTACGAAAATTCGCGTCTGCTGCTGCTTTCGAAATCGAAGGCGTATCCGCGGGGACTTTCGAACAATCACGGGCAGGTGGGACGGCACTATTTCGGCCATCAGCAGACCGGCGTGAGCGCGCTGTATCCTTTCGATATCAACGTCTGGTACGGAACGCCGGCGCAGGCCGCGGCGGTGGACGATTTCGCCGATGACAACTACGATCATTCGGGCCTGGGATTCATCGGCGGAACGTGCCTGCAGCCGCACACGGAGATGCATCCGATTGAGGCCGCTGCGATGAGTACCTTCGGCCGCGCTCCGGCGTGGGGATCGAAATGGAAGGCGTTCGTGCGGGAAAACGCGGCGCGCTGGACGTCGGCGTATTTGCAGACGTCGTCGTTTCCGTACGAGAACACGTGGCTGGACCTGGACGAGGAAGCGACCGACCCGCTGGGCGATCCGGTGTGCCGTATCACCAGCGGGCCCAAAGAAAACGAGGCTCGGGCGGTGGATTACGGGCATCGCAAGATGGAGGAATGGTTCCGCGCGGCGGGCGCGGTCGAGGTGAACCGGCCGCCGGGTGGCGGAGCGGGCAGCGGTCCGACGACGCACGCTTACGGCGGCACGCGCATGGGCGACAATCCGGAGACGAACGTGGTCAACCGGTTCGGATTTTCGCACGAGGCCCCCAACCTGGGCGTGCTAGGCGGGTCGGTGATGGGGACGAGCGGCGCGCGCAATCCGACACTTACAGTGCAGGCGCTCGCGTGGCGCACGGCAGAGCATCTCTCGGCGAACTGGAAATCGATTACGGAGTAAGTGGTCAGGGTCAGGAACCGGGGACCGGTTCGGAGAGTCCTCCGTCCCCCGCATATCGCGGAAGGGCATCTTGAATTTGTGGGCGATTTCAGGCCAGAACTCGCGCAGAATATCGAGAGAAACGAAATCGGCTCATAGCTGTCGTGTACAAAGAGAAGAAACTTGTCTCTTAACTCCAGCGAACACAAGGCTGTCCCCGGCTTATAGCGCGGCGGCTGGACCGATTCGCGATCCAGCGTCTGGCCGAACGCACCCACCACCTTTTCGAACGGACCGTCGTAATCCTGCCATCGCACCATCGGCGGAGGCTCCATGCACGGCTTCGCAGAATCCGAAGTTTGCGAGCTGCACAGCGCACAGAGGAATGCGCAGCTCAAGAAGAGGCGAGGGCACCGGCCTGGGTGAAATCCCACACGATGTATTGAGCACTTGCCGGCCCGGACAGGCAAATCGCGTGCAGCGACGAAGGATTGGCACATCGTCCCGGAGAATCCGCATCCGCAATCGCAGTAAAGGCTCAGGAACCGGTGGCCGGCATTGTTCGGCACGCGACGAAATAGATTCGCCGGGTCCGCGCGATTTCCGCACGTCCGCTGGACCGAAACCACTTCGGGAGCACCGTTATGCTGAAAGCGCGATGGGCGAAATACTCCCGTCGGGAGCGTGATTTCTGCGTCAAACGGCGCAAAGTCATTGTTGAGGGCCGCATTACGCGCGGACCTCGGCCTCCTGCCTGCGCTCCTGGACGATCACTTTGGCAATAAGGCTCAGTTCATCGGCCAGCAACTCGATCAGATCGTCCACCGCGACGATTCCCGCCAGCGCTCCTTCGCCGTCGACCACTGGAATTCTTCGAATCCCGTTGGTGCGCATGATGCGCATCGTCTCGAACAGTCCGTCCTGCTCATGAACGGTCACCGGATCGCGCGTCATGATATCTTCCACCGAAAGCCGCGCGGGATCCAGGCCCTGCGCGAGCACTTCTATCACGATGTCGCGGTCGGTAACGATTCCCACTGGCCTCCGCTTTCCATCCGTTCGCTCGATCACGACCAGATCGCCTACGTGGTACTCCCGCATGAGCTTAGTTGCATCGCCCAGGGATGTTCCAAGTGGCACAACCACGGTCTGACGAGTGCAAAGTTCTCCAACCGGCATAAATACCTCCTTTTTGGTCTGGACACTTGAGCAGAGCATGCGGCGCTCCAAAAGGTCTTCGAATTGCACCCTCGATGTTTTCGAAAGCGAATTCAAATGAATTGGAAGATTTTATGACTCTTGCGCCGCAAATCACTGTTCGAAATATCGAACCGGCCGTCAACCTGGAGCCGGTCGTGTTGAAGGAAATTGCCGTTCTGGAACGCTTCTTCAAGCGCGTCATGAGCTGTCGCGTATTGATAGAGAAAGTCGGGAAGCGCAAGCTGGGCGGTCTTTATAATGTTCGCATCGATCTTGGAGTTCCCAACGAAGAGTTGGTCGTGGAACACCTTCCCAACCTTCACCGAAGCCTCCGCGAAAGGGGAGCGTCGAAAATCACCAAGCAATCCGAAGTCAGGCGACCCAATCGAGAAGTTCATCGTGCGATCCACCAGGCTTTTCAGGAGATGCGCCGGCGTTTGCAGGATTACGTGAGACGCATCGGGGGACGCACCAAGCGTCACGAGCCTCAGGCCGCGGCCAAGGTCGCTAGATTGTTCAGCGATCATGGTTTTCTTGAAACCGCGGACGGGCGTGAGATTTATTTTCACCGCAACAGCGTATTGAACGGCCGGTTCGAACATCTTCGCGTGGGAAGCGCGGTGCACTTCGCCGAAGAATCGGGCGAGAAGGGGCCCCAGGCGAGCACGGTAAGCCTGACGCATCCGGCGAGACAAGGCCGGAAAATCCGGGAGACGGTCCCGACCTAAAAGTACGGTTGCACCTTTGAAAGGTTCAAGGGCCTGGCCGCGAATGCCATGGGTCATTCGGCGAGCTATGCCACCCGTGTCCTGGGTGATAGCACCATTAGGCCGATCGGACTAATCAGAAAACCTTAGAGTTAGGCACGGCGGCCCACGTGCATTTACTCCATGAGGAGTACTCATATGAAAATCCGTGATCTTATGACAAAAGAAGTTGCCACCTGCCGGCCCGATACCAACCTGGCGGCTGCGGGGGCATTGATGTGGGAACACGGCTGCGGCGTCCTTCCAATAGTCGATGAAGAGCGGAAGGCGATTGGCGTTGTGACGGATCGCGATATCTGTATCGCATTGTGCACCCGAAACGTGCGGGCGTCGGAGCTCACGGTCGGGGACGTCGCCAACCCGCGCATCTTAAGCTGCACCGCCAGTGAGGATGTACGAACAGCGCTCGAAACTATGCGCGATGGGAAGATTCACCGCCTTCCGGTGGTAGGTGACGGCGGGATTCTCGAAGGGATCGTGTCGATGGATGACATCGTGATGAGCGCGGAAAAGGGCAATGGGAAGGCCAGGACTGAAGTGCCGTTCGAGGATGTGATTCAAACGCTTCAGGGGATCTCGGCGCACCATCTGAACCAGCCTCTGGTTGTCGTGGCCCAGTAAAGCACGGCGGAAGCTGGTTATTCCAAGGAATTGAAACAATGTCACAGGATAAACGCAGTTCCTCGACAAGGCGCGCCGGTGCCGGGCGTGCCGCATCGACGCCCAGCAATTGGACAGTTCTCGACGAAGCGGGGCTTGAATTTGCAAGGCTGAGGCGCGTTCAGCAGGCGTGTGTTCGACGCTTGTCGCAAGCTCTGTTCAACGGAACCCTGCCGAAAGAATTGCAAAAACTGACGCCCGCGCAATTGAACGCACTGAACCATCTCCTCGCGATCTGACGATCGAAAGACGTTACCCTCGAGAAAGGTAACCAAGGTCGCGAGCTGATCGGCTGCCGGTTCATTCGCCGAGAGCGCATCCGATCACTCAGGATGCGCTCATATGACGCCCGCGGCCGCCCCGATGATGTCCTGGCTTGAGGACGCTCGCGTTCAAGATCACGCGCGCTGCATTCTGACTGAGAGTCCCCCGCGGCTTCAGTCCGCGGGCGTAATCACTGGAGACGGCACCTTGTGGCGGCTTGCGAGCGTCACCTTGGTAACGCCGGTGCTGGTGTCGTAAATTTCCAGCGTTCCCGCTATCGCGCACAACGGCTGAAGAGCGGTGGTGGCCGATCCGGCCGCAGGAGGAATCGCGGGAATCGAAATGGTCGCGCGAATGTCCCTGCGCACGCCAATTGCGAGGGCGAGGTCGGCGACCGAATCGAGAACGATGTGCTGGCCCGTGCCGGGCGCCACCATCACTGTCTTGGTCTTGAGTACCGTTCCGTCGTCGGCCACGAAGCTAAGCAGCACCGTGCAAGCCGCAGCCGGCGTCGCCGCCGCCGTTTCGCCGAGATTGAGCGCATTGAATTGCGCGGTCTGACCCTCCGCGATGCCGACCAGTCCCGTGCTGTGCGTGACCTGGGCGGGAATCATCGGCTGCGCCTGAAGCTTCGCCCCGCACAACGCGGCAGCCGCGAGCGTGAAGACACAAATCGCCTGTCGAGATTTGGACATGTTTATGGAGCTCCTTTTTTGGATGTAGCGGGCGCCCTCCCTGGAACTTTCGTCTGAGAGCGTCTGCGATTTAGCAAACCCGGAGGGAACGCGAAAGTTACGGGCGCGTCGCAGAAACGGCGAGCTTCCCGATGAGCGCGTGTAGACCACGCATCATTGGCGATCTGGAAACTTCCGTTACTGAGCCGGGTTGCTCACGCGGGAGACGCGCAAGATGAACGAACGAAACTCGCGTCCGAGTTCGCTGACGTTCGGCGGCTTGAGAATGTCGTCGCCCGCGCCGGGGATCTTCGAGACCGAGAACCCGGCGCCGGCGAAATCGCGCCAACCGAGCCGCGCGTCCTCGAGAACGCGGGTGCTGTGGACTTCATCGGCCGCGAGAAAATGAACCATATCGCAATCGAGCCTGGAGGGTTTATACGCGCGGGCCGCACGCTCGTTACGGAGCTCGATTGGTTCGATCGGCTCTATGATCGAATGCATCCCGGCAGAGACGAGCGCGCGCCGGGTGATCGCCTGGCGCTTTTTCCCGATCAGCTTTTTCCAAACCGAGAGGTGCGCGCGCATTTCTTTCCATTTCTCCGGCCATGACGTTGCGCGAATGAAAGCGCCCGAGTGCGTGAGGTACTTTCTCCAATTCCGCATCACTTTGGGGTAACCGGGAGTGGGAACCTGGAATAGCACGAGCAGCGCGACGCGCTCGCCCGCGGCGAGGAATTGTCGCGCGATTTCGAAAGCGACGATTCCCCCGTAGCAATGCCCGCCGAGAAGGTAAGGACCGTGTGGCCGCGCGGCACGGATCACTTCAAGATGAAACTGCGCGTGTTCCTCGATCGTGTAGATCCCGCGCTGGTGCGGCGGCCGGGGATCGCGCAGCACGAAAAAGGGTTGATCGGCACCGACGACGTCGGCGAGATGCCTGAAATTCTCCGGCGCGCCATGAGCGGCCGGGATGCAGAAGAATGGAATACGCTCGTTGTTCGGCTGAAGCACGACGAGCCGCGCGGAAGGATTTCGACCGCGATCGAGAATTTCCGCGAGCGTTTCGATGGTCGGAGCCGCAAGAAATTCGGCGCGCTCCTGCGGCTCCAAGAGCAGGTAGAGCTCGGCGGTCATGAGCGTCAAAGCGAGCGAATCCCCGCCAAGTTCAAAAAAATTATCCCGCAAGCCGGCACTTTCGATTTTGAGAACGCGCCGCCAGGCATCTGCGACTCGTCGTTGCGTTGCGGTGAGCGCCGCGGGAGCATCGAAATTCGCGCTGACCGCCGCCTTGAATTGCTCGGCGATCGCGGCTCGCGATGATTTCCCGGTTGCGCCTTTCGGGATGGAATCGAGAACAAAGATCCGGCGCGGAACCTTGAATGCCGCAAGCCGCTGGTTCGCGAAATCGCGCAATTCAGATTCGCGGACGGTCTTTCCAGCGCGCATGACAACGGCTGCCGCGACATCTTCTCCAAGCGTCGGATGCACGACGCCGAACGCGACGGCTTCTGCTATGGCCGGATGCGCCGCGAGCGCTTCTTCGATCTCGGCCGGCAGGATTTTTTCGCCGCCGCGATTGATGATGTCCTTGATGCGGCCCGTGACAAAAAGAAAGCCGTCGGCATCCAGCCGGCCAAGGTCGCCGGTGCGAAACCAGCCGTCGCGAAAGCTGTCGTGATCGGCATCGGGATTGTTGAAATAAGACCGCATCACCGCGGGACCGCGGACGACGATCTCGCCCTGGCGGCCGGCGAATAAGAGCTCGCCAGTTTCGCTCATGATCGCGACTTCCGATCCGGTGGTGCGTCCCGCCGAGCCCGGCCTGCGAAGCCCGGGATGCGGCGCGTTGCTGGTGATCGCGCCCGCTTCCGTCATTCCGTAGCCTTCGAGGACCGGAGCCCGAAGCATTCGCTCCAACTGCTCCATCAGCGACCGCGAAAGCGGAGCGCCAATGGACCGCACGAATCGCAGCGGCGCGGCTTCAAGAATTTCGGGGCGCGATTCGATCAGCGCAACGATGCTGTGATGCAGCGCGGGACCCGCCGTGTACCACGTCGGCCGGTAGTCTTGGAGCCAGGCGAGGAATCGATTCGCGTCGAAGCCGGCCGTCGAGATCACGCTCCCTCCGGCGAGGAGTTGGGCCACGCAGCTCAGCAGCCCTTGCAGGTGAAACATAGGCATCATGCTGAGGAACCGGTCGGCCGCGCAAAGAGCGAGAACCCGCCGCGTGTTCCCGGCCATCGCCTGAACGTTGGAATGGGTCAGCGGTACAATTCGTGCTTTGCCGGTGGTCGCGGAGGTATGCAGCAGCAAAGCCATATCATCCGGGCACGCGGGCGCGACGGGCCATTCCAGCGTCGACGATCGATCGACGGTCGCGATGCCGCGCCGGCGCGCAATCTCTTCTGCTTCTGAACCGCTGCAGGCCGCCATGGCGCACGGCGCGAGTTCGGCGAGCACGGAATCCAATTCGGCAGGCCGCAGCGCCGGGTTAAGAACGGCGCACGCAGCGGCCGATGTGATCCCCAGAAAATCGATCAACAGATTCGCGCCGTCCGTAGCGGCCAGCGCCACGACTTGGTTGCGTCCGATCCCCGCGCTTCGAACCGAATGCGCGACCGCATCAATCCTGTGCTGGAGCGCTGCGAAAGTGAGCGGAGCGCTTGCGGGTTCGATGAGGGCGGTCGCGTCAGGCGTAAGAGCGGCGCGGTTCCGCAGTTCGCAAAGAAAACTGGACGGTTCGAGGGCCACGCCCCGGGCAGCCATGAGAGCGCATTATTGCACACCCGCGGGTATTTTCGAAATCACCTGGTATTTCTAATAGTTTTTTCATTAGTAGCCGGAGGCGATCTTATGTCCAGAGTACTACCCCGACAGCTATGAATTCGCAAGAATATCTCTTTTGTTTGCAATGCCGAAAATCACTAAAAAACTAGGCGAAGGGTTATAGGGTTCGGATGAAATCAGAAGCCGGACTTCCCGCGGCGACGTACTACATTTTATTTATTTGTATGACTTGAGTAATTCACTCTATCGACCTTCCAAGATCCACACCGTACCTTTAGATCAGGGCCATGGGCGGGAAGGTGTTGACAACCGCGACGCGGGAGGGGATTTCGCAAAAATCCCGCGTATTCGTCGCGCTCGCGACACTGCTCGGCGTCGCCGAACTCGTTAGCATCGGCTTCAACTGGCACAGCGCCGACTACCGCCGTTTTTTCCTGTACCTGGCCCTCACCGGCGTGTGCAGCCTGTTCCAGATCAAGCGCGCCGGTCGCGGCGGATTTTCCTTCGGCCTTCCATTCGTCGTGTTGAGTATCGTCGATCTGAGCACGCGAGAATCGGTAGTCATCGGGTGCCTTGCGGTCGTCATACAGAATCTTCGCTCCTCCGAACGGTTCTCGCTCCGCCGTCTGGCGCTCAGCCTCGCACTGCAAGCCACAGTGATCGCCTCGGCGAGCTTCATGTTTCACTCCCTGCTGCCCAACTGGCTGAAGGATTCGCCCATCCGGTTTTTCATCGCTTCGGCCGCGCTGTTTCTCGCCAACACGTTTCCGGGCGCGATTCTGCGCCGCTTTTCCGATAACCATCGCCTCGGGGAACTGTGGAAAAGCTCGTATTTCTGGGCCTTTCCCTACTACCTGGTCGCCGGCGCTCTGGCGCAGGTGATCGAACCGGGCCACTCCGCGGTATCCTCCAGTTCTTCGTTCCTCGCGCTGATCGCCTTGTATCTCGCCTATCGCCATTACCGCCAGCAGAAAGCCGAATGGAACATCCGCGCCAAACATGCCGACGATCTGGCTGCATTGCATCTGCGCGCGATCGAAGGACTGGCGCTGGCGGTCGAAGCCAAGGACAATCTCAACACGCGCGGCCACATTCGCCGCGTCCAGGTCTACGCTCTGGGAATCGGCCACACCATGGGACTCTCCGGCTCCGCACTGGATGCGCTTCAGGCCGGCTCGCTGCTTCACGACATCGGAAAACTCGCGGTCCCCGAGTACATCCTTACCAAGCCCGGAAGACTCACCGCCGAGGAGTTCGCCAAGATGAAGGTGCATCCGCTGGTGGGAGCGGAAATCGTCGAGCAGATGAAATTTCCCTACCCGGTCGCCCCCATCATCCGCGCGCATCACGAAAAATGGAATGGCTCCGGCTACCCCTACGGTCTCAAGGGCGAGGACATCCCTATGGGCGCGCGAATCCTGACCGTCGCCGATTATCTGGATGCGCTGGTTTCGGACCGCGAATACCGCAAAGGCATTCCTGTCGAAGAAGCGATCGCGCAGATTGTTGAAGAATCGGGAAAAAGTTTCGATCCGCGCGTGGTGGAAGCGCTCCTTAATCAATACCAGGCCCTGGTGAAATCGGCCGCAAAACAGGCCGAGCAGGGCCCCGTCCTTTCAACGGAGGTTGCGATCGAGAATACGGCGGTCCCGGCTGCCGGGCTGGATCTGTGCGGCCTTCCCGACCCCGCGCCCACCGCCGATTTTCTTTCCGCCATCCACGCCGCGGCCCGCGAACAGCAGCTCTTGAGCGCGACCGCGGAAGCCGCCACATCGCTCGACCCGCAAGAAACCATGCGCCGCATCGAAGTCGCGCTACGCGGCAAAATCGCCCATGACGCGCTCGCGTTTTTCATCCCGCAGGCGAATGTTCTGAAGGCAGAGTTCGCGGCCGGCACGGCGAGCGAGCATTTAATGACGCTCGAACTGCCGCTGGGCGAGGGATTGATCGGCTGGGTGGCGCAGAATCTCCAGCCGGTGGTGAACGGCAATCCCGCGGTCGATCCTGGTTTTTCGAATCGCATCACCGATGCGCTGCGCTCGGTCCTCGCCTTTCCGGTGTGCGGCGAAGACGGCCTGGTCGCGGTGCTGGCGCTGTATCGCACCCAGAAGGACGGCTTCGAGCGCGCCGATCTCCAGCTCATTTCCGCCGTCCGATCCAACATCGCGGCGGCGTTGCAGAACGCTTTCGCTTTTCGTGACGCCGAATCTCGCGCGAATATGGATGAGCTTACGGGTTTGCTCCGGCGATCTCCGTTCGTGAGCCTGATTAACGAGGAACTCGCCAAGGCGCGGCGCAACAAACAGCCGCTGGCGCTGATCGTCTCGGAACTACCCTCGAAAAATGAGCTCAACGGCTCCGCCGGGGACCTGTTAATCGCGATCAGCAAAGGATTGAGGCAGGCTTCCCGGGAATCGGACCGCATGGGCAGAATCGACGAGAACCGCTTTGCCCTCCTGCTTCCGCAAGTGAAAGCGGCGCACGTGATCGCAATCCTGGAGCGCATGCGCGAGATTACCGAGAAATCGAGCGCCGCTGTGCTGGGACGTCCCATCCAACTGAAATCCGCGGCCGCGTTCTACCCCGACGACGGCGACGGCGCGCGGCACCTGCTTTCCGTGGTCGAGCAGCGGCTGGAAGGCTCGGAACAGAGGTGGGAAGAGAGCCTGCGCGCGCTGATTCACGCCGGCGCCGAGCACGAAGCCGAACGCGACCTTCCCCAGGTCGAAAAACCGGCGGACAAACCTACTGCGCCGTAATTTCCAATTGACGCGGTCCGCGCGGCTTAACGACCCCGAACTGTGGCCGCGCGCTCCACTGGAATGCCCTCGTCCAGGACGGCGGCGAATCGCTCGATGGCGCGAGGGAACCGTTCGCCGCTCGCAGCGAAACCCAGACGGAAATGTGCCGGGCAGCCGAAGCAATCGCCGGGAACCAGCAGAACACCCCGCTGCGCCACGATCCGGCAGAATCCGCGTGCGTCCATTCCGTTTGTCAGCCAAGGAAACGCCGTCATGCCGCCAGCTGGACGGACCCACTGAAACACATCCGCATGCTCGGAAAAGAGCCGATCCACCAGTTGCAGGTTTGCTTGGGCGATGCTGCGGGCGCGGTCGTAAATGATCTCGCGCCTCCGGGCGGCCAACGCTGCGAGTTTTTCCGCGATCACCGTGCTCGAAACGGTAAAGTAGCTGCGAGCGTTCAGGTACGCTTCGCGACGCCGCGCATCCCTCTCGATCATCCACCCGATTCGCAGGCCACCCAGGCACAGCGCTTTGGAGAAGTCGCTGATGACCGTTACGCCGGGAAGGCGCGCGGCAGATCGCACCGGAGTCCCGTGATAGATCGGGTGGTAGACCTGGTCGCACACCAACTGAACTTCTCGCTCGACGCAGAAATCGTGGAGCGCGTCCATCGCCGATTCAGACACTACCGCTCCGGTCGGATTGTGCGGCGAGTTCACAAGGACGAACCTGGTGTTGCCATCGACCAGACGCTGTATTTCCGTGCAATCGATCTGAAAGCCATTCTCCGGCCGCAGCCGGTAACGCCGAATTTCCAGTCCGAACGAATCTGCGATCGCTTCGTTGGATGGAAACCCGGGGTGCGGGAGAACTACATTGGCCCCCGGCTCGGCTGCGGCATGAAATAAAATCAACAACGCTTCGGCCGCGCCCGTGGTTACCAGCACGTGCTCTGGGTGGACGTTTTCCATACGCGCAAGCTCTTCGCGCAGCTCGCCGGAGCCTGCCGGCGGCGTGTAGAAGAGGTTCGTGTCGAGCAAGCTCTCCATGTCCCCGCCAAGGGCGAGCAACTCACGCAGGGTCCAGATGGGGCCGGTGCTCGATCCGAGGTCGAACTCAATGTCAGCCGAGAATTTTTGCTCAAGCCATT
>Ga0335078_10004429_pt1 | contig 20835 bp, 24 predicted proteins | sample Lox_Sample_32_FD_206711 | JGI IMG/M metagenome (GOLD analysis project Ga0335078, IMG submission 206711) | Soil microbial communities from Loxahatchee National Wildlife Refuge, Florida, United States - Lox_Sample_3.2 | ecosystem: Environmental > Terrestrial > Soil > Wetlands | place: USA...
CTTTCCTGGTGCATTCTGCAACAGCCCTGCCGGCGCGGTGAGGCAGAAAGCCGATCGCCCCCTGAGATGCACCCAGGTGAGCGCAATGAGAACTACGAACACCCAGAAACATATCCGCCACACCCAATAACTCCACCCAAGATCGATGTCTCTCTTACGACCTCTCAAATACTTACGCAGCCCACCCAAACCTTTTAAGTCATTGAAACTACAGGTTAATTTAGCCCTGAAAAGGCTGGCGTCGGCGGTTCAACTCCGTCCCTGGCCACCATTTTTTACCAGTGACTTCGCAAACCAGTCTCAGCATTCTTCCGATCACGTATCGCTTCATCCCACAACTGACCCGGGGGCGCAGAGCGCTCTGAAACGCGTCCCGCCGGCCGCATCCGATGCTGCCTTCCCAAACGCCGGCTGAAACCTTTTTTTCAAGGGCCTCCTTCATATGCTTTGACACGTATATGCTCTGTAAAGTATATAAAAGAGGTGGAGTCTGTCTTCGAAATCATTGCCGAGCCTAATCGGCGCGCGATCTTGAGCCTTCTGATCTCATCACAACAGTCGGTGGGAGAGATCGAGCGTCAGCTTCGCATGCCGCAGCCGACCGTGTCCAAGCACCTGCGTGTGCTGCGCGATGCCGGTTTCGTGGAATCTAAGGTGGACGCACAGCGCCGTCTCTACCGGCTGAAACCCGAACCGCTGCAGGAGTTGGATGCCTGGCTGGCTCCGTTCCGCCGGTTCTGGTCCGCTCACCTGGATGCTCTCGAACGCTACCTTGATCGCATGGATCGTCAACAGCATGGATCGTCCCAGCCAACGAAAACCAAGACCATGAAGAAGACGCGGCCCAAGCTGCCAAAGTCATAGAGGAGAAACGAAATGAAAATCAAAGTGACCAGCGTATACGTGGACGACCAGGACAAGGCTCTGCGCTTTTATACGGAAGTGTTGGGTTTTGCCAAGAAAACCGATTTCAGTCAGGGCCCCTATCGCTGGCTGACCGTGGCCTCGCCCGAGGAGCCGGAGGGAACCGAGCTGCAGCTGGCGCTGAACAATAATCCCGCCGCCAAGGCCTATCAGCAGGCGATATTTCAACAGCGCCAGCCCGCGGCCATGTTCTTCACCGACGACGTGAAGTGCGACTACGAACGGATCAAAGCGCGCGGCGCCGAGTTCACCATGCCGCCTACCAGCGTGACCGGCTCGACCATTGCGATGCTGAACGACACCTGCGGCAACCTCATTCAGCTCACGCAACTGGTACGCTATTCAGGCTAGGAGAAGATGATGATCGAACGTGCGCTGTACGTACCGGGTACGGCCCACGGAGCGCGGATACAAAAGGACCGGGGACAAAACGGCGAAGAAAAGTGGACGCTCATTCTCGTCAGAGAACTGCGCCACTCGCCGGAAAAAGTCTGGCAGGCGCTTACCGACCCGGCGCATCTGCGCGAGTGGGCGCCTTTTGACGCCGATGGGAGCTTGAGCACGCTTGGAGCCAGGGTGAAGCTCACCACGGTGGGAGCGCCCATACCGCGTGTGACCGAAACAACCGTAACGCGAGCCGACGCTCCCGAGGTGCTCGAGTACAAGTGGGGTGGCTTCGATATGCGGTGGAAGCTCGAAGCTTTTGGTGAAGGCACCCGCCTGACGCTGTGGACCAACATCGGTCAGCGCTTCATCGCGATGGGTGCTGCCGGATGGCACATTTGTTTCGATGTGCTGGACCACCTTCTCAGCGGAACTCCCATCGGGCGCATGGTCGGCCCCGATGCCATGAAGTTCGGCGGCTGGCAGCGATTGAACGCGGAGTACGCCAAGCAGTTCGGTATTGAAACGCCCAACTGGCCGCCTCAGGCGGCTCCGAAGTCGTGAATCGAAGAGGATCACAAAACAATGCCCCAACCACTCAAGAAGAATAAAAAGGAATTGTCACCGGAACAATGTGAACAATCACTCAGAGCGTTGAAAGCGCGTTTCGAGAAAAACATGGGCCGCCATCAAGGTCTGGAATGGGCCAAAGTACAAGCCAGGCTGGAGGCGAACGCTGAAAAACTGTGGTCGCTCCATGAAATGGAAAGAACTGGTGGCGAACCGGACGTTGTTGGTCATGACAAAAAGACGGGCGAATACATTTTTTATGACTGTTCACCGGAGAGTCCTAGTGGCCGCAGAAGTCTTTGCTACGACCGTGAGGCGCTGGACTCAAGGAAAGAAAATAAACCGAAGGGCAACGCTGTTGATCTGGCAGCAGCCATAGGCATAGAGCTTTTAACGGAAGAACAGTATCGAGAATTGCAGAAACTTGGAAATTTCGATGGGAAAACTTCGAGCTGGGTGAAAACGCCTCCCGATATCCGAGAACTCGGCGGCGCTCTTTTTTGTGATCGCCGCTTCAATAAGGTTTTCCTGTATCACAACGGTGCGGAATCCTACTATGCCGGCAGGGCTTTCCGTGGCTGGCTAAGGGTTTAGCGCGAACTCCGACCTGTCGCCCATTCAAGCCCAGTTTCGGCTTGAGTGGGGCCGTTCGACGGCTGGACAGAGTACTCCCGCTACTCGCTGGCGTTTTCGTGCCGTCTATCCCGACTCGATCTCGACCCGCCCCTCACAGTCTGTTGTATCGTGCGCCAGTTCTCAAAACGCGAAATCTGGAATGGGCCACCGTCCACACTACCATCGCGGCTTCGCAGAAGGGCTAAGGCTTTTGTGCTAACGTGGCTATCTGTGCGCAACGAGAATAAGGCTTTAAGATAGGTCGATGTTACGCAAGCTGGGCCTCGCCATTTCGTACTTTGTCACAATTCTTTATATTTTGTTGATTCTCTTGCCTGCTATTTACTGTCTCCAGCACGGATGCCGTGGACCGGAGCTCGATGGTTTTATGCCGGCCTTCTTTCTTGGTCCTTGGGGCGCTGTCGCTACCGCTTTCTCGTTACATAACGCCATACAACACATCAGAAAAAGACACTCATGGTCGTGGGTTTTCTGGCCTCTGGCAATCATTTTCGCGATTGTTCTCCTCGGAACCATCGCTTTTTTCGGGTGGGTAATTTACGAGACTGCATTTCATCGTTAAGGGCGGGTGGCCGCAATCTCCAGGAGCTGCATTTATGTTCACGCCGCGATTGATTGGACGGGTAAAGAGCCCGTATACAGAGACTAAGAAAATTCCGAAAGGGCTCGGCGCCAAACACGATGCCGAGGGTGTATTGGAGATTCTTCCCGAGTTTGAAGCCGGGCTGGCGGACGTCGAAGGCTTTTCACACCTTTTCGTCCTATGGGTGTTCGATCGCGCTGACGGATTTGACTTGCTGGCGTCGCCGCCCAGCGACAACCGTACGCACGGCGTTTTCGCCACCCGGTCTCCGAGGCGTCCGAATCCGATCGGCTTGAGCGTGGTTGAGTTGCTTCGACGGGACGGCCGGTTGTTGTCGGTTCGCGGCGTCGATATGCTCGATGGCACGCCGATCCTCGACATCAAGCCTTATCTATCCAGCATCCCTGCGGAAAAGCTGCGTCGGGGCTGGCTGGCGCAAGCCGAAAAACGAAGCGGCCAATGAACCGCCTTTATTTCTCTACCCGGATAAAGTCTCCCCCACTCGCATCCACGGCGACGCGCAGCTTGGCTTCGTCGCGGTTGGTTCCGTAGATCACGTGCCAGATCAGTTGATTGGTCGCGTGATTCCAGTCCAGCAGGAAGAAAATCGGGGTATCGGGATCCTTCTCCAATATTTTGTCCCCGCCGTGCTTCTGCGCGGTTTCCAGAGCCTTGTCTGAGTCAACCTTGAGGTAAGCGATGTCGAAAATCTGGGTAGAGGAGTTGTTCGGAGAATAGCCGTCCTCGGTGCCGGGAGAGACGCCGCGGGCGGGAGCGTCTGCTGCATCGGTGCCCGACCAGACATAAGGTTTCACGCTGCGATTGGCAGGCGATGCGAAAGAGGCTCGCCACACATCCGATTTGCCGTCTTTGCCCTTGGAGTCGGCGGTAATCTGCGATTCCAGGCGAAAGGGTTGAGCATCGTGCGCCCAGCCACGCGCAGCGATGTAGGTTTTCTGGAAGGCGACGCGCCCGGTCACAAACTCGGGGGGTTTCGGCTGGGGCTTCTCCGATTGTGCCGGCTGCGCCGGCTCCGACGAACAACCTGCCATCAGCAGCAGCGCCAGCACCGCCATCAGCAGCTTCTTCATAGCACCTTCCCTACGGCATGATTTTTGTGCGACCGGTGAGTGTCGGCGTACATTCTACTAGATACGCGAAGGAGATTTTTATGGATTCCCGCCTGCGGAAATTGCGGGACGACATTGCTTCCGCGAGCCGTGGCTTGAGCGAAGCAGAACTCACCCGCCATCCGGAGGGGAAGTGGAGCGCGGCGCAAGTGCTGGAACATCTGTTCCTCACCTATACCGGAACCATAAAAGGCTGCGAGCGCTGTTTGCAGGAGGGAAGAACTCGAGCCCGAAAGCGCACCATGCGAGACCGCGCGAGGGCGGCCGTGGTTGTGGGATTGGGCATCCTCCCCTCCGGCCGGAAAGCCCCGGAGCGCACTGTGCCGCAAGGTATGCCGGGAGAAAAGGCCGCCAGTGCCATTGGCCCCATGCTCGCTGCTATGGATGAAGCTCTCGCCAGTTGCGAGGCCAGGTTCGGCAAGCGAGCCCGGCTGATGGATCATCCCAGCTTGGGGCCGTTGACGGCCGCGCAATGGCGAAAATTTCACTGTGTACACGGAAATCATCATGTGAAGCAGATTCTGCGGCTTCGCGGAAGCAGGTGATTCCGCTAGATCAAGCATCAAGGCCTCTGGTCTCTGCCAGAGGCCTGGGCGAATACGGTAGCAGGAGAAAACTCGCAGCTAGTTGGGCGAGCTCTCCGATGCCGTCGGCGCGCTTTCTGATTGTTGCGGTGTACTCTCCGACTGCGACGGCACGCTTTCGCTTGGCTGCTCAGCGGAAGGTTCCGATTGTTCGGTCGAGCTCTGAGGCTGCTCCACCGCCTCGCTTACGGAATTCGGCACTCCGGAATGGCGAGCTTCTTCTTCGAGATCGCCGAATTTCTGCTTCGCCTCTTCTATCGCTTTCTTCTCATCGGCGATCTTTTGCTGGTATTCACTCTCATCCTGGCCCCACTTGGCCTGATTCGTGCGTACCGCGGGATCGTTGTAGTATTCGGCGGAGTGCACCCGGAATTCGCGCTGATCGCGCTCAAGCGCCTGAGTAAGAGCGTCGACCTCGGCATGTTGGTCGGTAAGCTTGTGCTGCCATTGATCGATGACTTTCTGGCGATCCTCCTCGGTCTGGCCGGGCAGCATTCGGGGCATCTCAACTGCAGCTTTTGAGGTTGTTGCCACCTGGGGCGTGTCGCCGGGCGCGTCCGCTGCAATATTGGACGCGTTGCCTACCACACTCAACTTGTCAGTGCGCGGCAGGTTATCGTTGTCGAACCGCTGAGCAGACGCCTGCTTCTTGTCCTTCCGCGCGGCCCGGGCAATATCTCCGAGCGACGGACCTTGAGAATTGGAAGCGTCCGGACTGCTCGAGTCCTGGGCGAACGAAAACGAGGCCAGTGAACCTGCCAGAACGCTTACTGTTAGCCAAGCATAGATGATGCGCTTCATAGTTGCTCCATTCTCCGTGACCGGCCCTCAATCAGGGGCGAATCGGCCATTTATTGATCAAGCTCGCGCGGCGGCGCTCTCCGCCTTCGCGCTCGCCAGAAATCCTCCAACCGTGTGTTGCGCCTGAGTCGCTTCGGAAACAATGTCGGCGGCCAGTTGCCTGGTACGCTGCGGATCGTGGTTCGATGCCAGTTGTTGCGCGTAAGCACAGATGCTGGCCAACGAATTGCGCAAGGCCAGCGCCATCTCCGCGGACATTTCTCCTCGTAATTCCTGTTGTTTCTGAATCAGCGAGAGCTCGGTTTTGTCGTTGATCAGGCAGGCCGCACCCAGAATTTCACCGGACGGCCCGGCGACCGGTGTCATACAAATTTCCAGGATGCGCGACTCCCCGCTAGGGGTGACGTAATGGGCGGTCAGACTCTCCGCCGAAAATTTGTCACGCAAGCCCGCCTGCATCGCAGCCGCAAGAGTTTGCGGTTTGCCGTCGCCGGTGGCGACAAGAGTAGCGTCGCGAAATAGTTCGCCGATGCTCATCCCCACCGGGGAGGCAAAGCCCAGAATGCTCTTGCAGGCGGTGTTGGCCTGGCGAACCAGATGGTTCGCGGTGAAGAACATGACTCCACTCGAGAGCCGGGAGAAAACCGCGGCGCTGAGATTTTCCGATGTCTTGGCACGGCGCCGTTCCGCCTGCTGCGAGCTGGCCAGTTCATGCTTTTGCTGCTTCAATTGCTGGATCACCGCATGGTAGGTGTGCAAGGCCAAATGTTCCGGCTCGGGATGACCGTTTTCAGAAGAGGCGGATGGAACGAGATTGCGGCGTAGTTGCCGCACCAGGAAGAACGCAGCGATACAGACCAGGGCCGATGAAAACAAGGCCAGGGCCAGGCGCGGCAGCATGGCGCCGCCGATCGGCGTCATAACCACCTCCAGTACCAACGCAGGAGCTGGTTGCCAAAAAAGAGCGCGACCATCGCCATGCTACTCAGGAAGACACCAAACGGAAGTGGAAAGCGCTGCAGCGCAATCGTGGCCGATCCCCAGGCGTGCCTGCGGGCCTGAGCCGCCGACTCATGCCGGCGCAACTTGCGCCGCCGTGTGCGCTTGATCCATACCGCGGTCAGGGTCCACAAACCGAACAACGAGCCCGCAATCGAAGCGGCAAAAATGGTAAAAATCGTTAAACGGACGCCCAGAAACGCGCCGACCATCGCCATCAGTTTGACGTCACCCAGGCCCATTCCTTCATGGCCGCGTGCCCGCAGATAAATCGCTCCCGCGCCGTAAAGGAATGACGCGCCGAGCGCCGCGCCGGCGACGGCATCCAGCAGAGAGAGCCAGCGCCAGCTGGCCTGCGCCGCGGGCAGCGTGACCAGCCCCGGCAGAATCTCCGAGACCAGATCGTTCACCGGAACCACCAGACTGAACAGCAAACCCGCAGCCAGACCGGGAAGAGTCATCTTGTCTGGCAAGAGTTGAGTCTCGGCATCGGTGAACATCAAGCCGAGAAGCAGAAAGCCGAAGACGCAGTACTTCACGGTGGCGAGGGTCAGCCCAAAGTGAGCGTAGCAGGCCAGAAACAGGCTTGCGGTAAGGAGTTCGACGACCAGATACCGCGGCGAAATTGGCGTCTGGCAGCGGCGGCAGCGGCCTTGCAGGATCACCCAGCTCAGGACCGGAATATTGTCGTAAAAGGCGATGGGTTGGGCGCAGCGGGGACAAGCGGAGCGCGGATGAACCACCGAAATCCCCTGTGGCAAGCGATAGATACACACGTTCAGAAAGCTGCCGAACGCCAGCCCCAGCGCGAACAACGGCAATGCGACCGCTAAGTCCACCTTACCCCTTGGCTAATCGTGGTTTGTACCCGATTTTGCCTCGATTATACGGTGCGTCCTCAGGGGGAACGGAGGGTACTAAAGGTGGTGTACGGATGGGATGCCGGGTCTCGACCACCGAGCCAGGTCCGTTCTTGCCGAAAAAAAGTAAAAGAAGGGCACGTATGTCCGAGCGTGCCCTGTCATTGACATCAACGGGACGAACTACTTCTGTTGCAGAGTCTCGATGTACTTGGTTAAGTTCGCTACACGCTGCTGCACTTCGCCCTCATGGCCGCGACTCATCCCCCAAAACAGACTCCCCCACACCGGCATTTCCTGGGTACCATGAGCGGCCAAGTTGCTCTGGCCGCGGATAGTGGAAACGACCTTCATATCGGGAAACTTTCCGCCGTTATTTTTGCTGAGGGTGGTCAAATCTGCAGGTGCCACTTTCAGTGCTGCGGCTGCGGGTCCGTTCCCCTTGCCGTCGGTTCCATGACAAACGGCGCAATAGGTCTTGAACATTTCCGATCCGGATGTTGGCGAAGTTGCCGTTACCGGCACGTGCTTGATCGTGGGTTGCGGTTGATTTTGCGCGGATACCGCGGCCGCAAACAACAGGAACCCCAGAAACAACCCAACCACTTTGACTTTCTTCATAGACTCCTCCTATGACTGCTGATTAACGCAACAGTGTAGGAGGAAAATATGCGGCTGGATGTGAGTCAAGTCACAAATTGCCGTGACAATTTACCGGGCTGGAACCCACGTTGATAGCGACAGCCGGAGATCTGCTAGTTCGTATTCAGCTTCGGCCGTCCCGAATTGGGGCCTTGAGCGGTCGCTACTACCGTCACGGGTGCCTGCAAGGTGAAATTCAGGACGGTCTCGGAAGGCAGCTTGATCTGCTGACCTTTGGTTGCGGCTTGCACCCCTCCGCCGATCCCACCGCCGCTGGCCGCTCCAATCGCGGCTCCTTTTCCACCACCGATGATGCCACCGAGAATGGCTCCGATACCTGCGCCCACCCCGACTTTCTCTGCCGTGTTCTTGCCACGGGAGCTGCCCTGCTTGCTGTACTGATCGGTCTGAATGTTATAGGTGTTTCCGCCGGAGGTAATGCTGTCGAGCTGTAGGACCACTTCCGACTGGCCGGCAAATTTCCCCGCACTCTTGACGCTCGCAAGATGCCCCTGCACGTCGCTGCCCGCGGGCACGACGACATCCCCGTTGAGGGTTAAGGGACCGTTGAGCGTAGCGTGAAAGCCATCGCCCGTCTGATTCTTCTCGCTGTCAATGGGATCCACTAGGCGCACCGTCAGCGCCGTGCCTGAGGGGATAGTCACCTTCTGTGGTGGCGGAGGCGGTGATGGAGGCGCTGGAGCGGCTGCCGGAACTGGCGTCACTGCCGGCGCTGCCGGCGCGGGCGGAGGCGTCGATGACTCGTCCGCCATCTGAGTTGGAGGGTTCGAACTGGCTGCATCATTGTTATCGTTATCGTCTTTTGGTTTGCGCGTTTCGCGGCGCTTCTTGGCAGCCGGACGGGCCGCCTGTGCCGCCTGCTCCGGTTGCGCCGATCCCACCGTGAGATTATTCACCACCTGCTTGACGCCCGCTTCGGAGGAGGCATACCGTGCGGCGGCTTCACGCTGTGCGTCATTGTCCACATTGCCGGAGAGTGTGACGGTTCCATTTTCCGCTTGTACCCCGAGCTGTTTGCCCTGCAGGCCGGAATCGGCGTTGATCTTGGCCTGAATATCGCTCGTAATCTGGGCGTCGTTTGGAGCCTTCGTACACGCCACGGTCCCGAGCACCACCAGGCACAGGATCGCGCCAAAGTATAGGGAGGCTTTCGCCTTCATAGCTGTTACTCCTGGTCTTGTCGATCGGATGTATTTAGTTTAGATGCAGAGTCGCGGCAATTTCGAGAGAAAATTGTGGACCCGAAAGGCCGGGCGCCGTTTCCCCGGTCAGTTCTGATGCAGGAATTTGTAGTCCAGGATGCTGGCGGCCAAACTTTCCTGGCCGCTCTCCGCAGCGGCCTTCACCTGCTCTTTGGTGCGGATGATGCGGCCCTGGCAGAGCACGGTGCTGTTCTTCTGACCGGAAATCTCTTCCGGCATTTCGAACACCATTTCTACCAATGTATTGTCGGGAAAACGCTGGGGTCCGTGCAACAACACGCCAGACTGGCTGAGATTTTCCAGCACGCCTTCGTACCACGTGCCCAGGTTTTTCACCCGGTAACGAATCGGCATATCCAGCTTCAGGCGGCGCGCCCGCGGCACCCAGGTGGGCTTGCGGCTGTGACTGCGGCTGCGGCGCGAGCTTAGAGTTTCGGCGCCTTGCGGCGCGACGTGATCCACTCGCTCGGTGCGGCGCATGGTCTTCCAGTCATATTTGTATTCGGCGGCACAGATCAGGCAGACCTGGTAGAAGTCGCCATTGGCCGTCCGCCGGGGCCAGGAAAATTCGTGGGAGCAACGACCGAGCATGAGAACATCCAGTAACTTCTGCGGCATGGCCTGTTTTTCCGGGTGGAATCACCGGAAATCTCATCATGGACTGCTCCGCCAACTTTGGGTAGGTTACTTCCGTGTAGGCCTTGGAAAGGGTGGGATATCCGACCGAAAAGCGTACAATTCCTTGGCACTCTCGCCAACAAGAGCTCCCAGGCCGGTTGAGCCGAGGTCCACATGGGCAAAGACTCGCTTCCTTCCGCTGGTCAGTACGACACCAACTACGGGCGCTTTCAAACCGAGCTGTACCGGCAGATCCGGAGCGAAGCCTTTGGTGAGGATATTGGACAGAATAGTTGGCTCACGGCGGACGAGCTGGACAGGTTTCTGCAGAGGCTCGAGCTTTCGCCGGGGAAGACCGTGCTCGATGTTGCTTGCGGTGCAGGAGGCCCGGCGCTGCGCATCGCCGCGCGCACCGGTTGTTCCGTTGCCGGCGTCGATATTCATGAACAGGCGATCACGGCGGCGCGTTCACTTGCAGCTCAGTCCAAGATGGAAGATCGGGCCGAATTCCAAGTTGTCAACGCTGCCGAGGCTTTGCCATTTTCCGACTCCCGCTTCGACGGAATTACCTGCATTGACGCCATTAACCACTTCCCCGATCGCAAACGCGTCATCGCCGAGTGGGCCCGTGTTTTGAAGCCCGGTGGACGCCTCCTGTTCACCGATCCCATCACCATGACCGGAGCGCTGACGAATGCGGAAATTGTGATTCGCAGCTCGACGGGTTTCTACCTCTGGGTGCCGCTCGGCTATGACGAACGCATCATGGTCGAGTGCGGATTGCGGTTGTTGATCCGTGAAGATGTGACCGCGAATATGGCCAGCATCGCCGGGGCAAGGCATGGCTCTCGCGCCTCACACAGCGCCGCTTTGCGGGAGATCGAAGGCAATCAGGCATTTGACGACCAGCAGCAGTTTCTCGAAGTGGCCGCTCGCCTGGCTCGGGAAGGCCGTCTTTCCCGCTTCGTCTATGTGGCGCAGAAACCGGTCTGAAATCGCAACGAGAAGTGACCTCCGTGCGAAAAGGAGAATTGCCATAAGAGCGGAAATCACCGACGTAGGCCAGCGCGCCAGACGGCGAATCGCTTCCCGTCTGCTGCCTTTCGTTTTTCTCATCTATGTCGTCAACTACATCGACCGCGTCAACGTCTCCTTCGCCAACCTCAAGATGAGCGCCGATCTGGGCTTCAGCGACAGCACCTATGGACTCGGCGTCGGCATGTTTTACGTCACCTACGTGCTGTTCGAGATCCCTGGAGCCATCATCGTCGAGCGTTGGAGCGCGAGAAAGTGGATTGCGCGAATCATGATTTCATGGGGATTGATTACGATTCTGACCGGTTTTGTGCAAACCGCCGGGCAGTTCTACGTAGCTCGCTTCTTTTTGGGGGTCGCCGAATCCAGTTTTTTCCCCGGGATGATCGTTTACCTGACCCACTGGTTCCGCTTGCGCGAGCGCAGCCGTGCCATCGCGTGCTTATACTCGGCGATTCCCGCCGCCTCTTTAATCGGATCGCCTCTCGCGGGCTGGCTTCTGGGAGTTCGTTGGTGGCAGTTGGCGGGATGGCGCTGGCTCTTTATTCTGGAAGGAATTCCTGCCGTTGTGGTGGGTGTAGTCACCGTCTTTTACTTGACGGACCGGCCGGGGCAGGCGCGCTGGCTCCCCCCAGCCGAACGAGACTGGCTGATCGGCGAATTGCAATCAGAGCGAGAGGCGAAAAAAAGGATTCGCAACTACACGATCACGGAAGCATTCTTCGAACCGAAAATTCTAGGTTTGATCGCCGCCTACTTCCTGGCCCTGACCGGAGCTCTGGGGACAATCTACTGGATACCCACATTCGTGAAACGCCTATCAGCGTTTTCTGACCGCGCGGTAACGTCGCTGTTATTGTTTCCAGCCCTCATAGGCATCGCCGGAATGCTCCTGAACGGCTGGCATTCCGATCACGCTGCGGAGCGGCGATGGCACACCGCGATTCCACTCATGCTTGCAGGACTGATGTTCGGCCTTTCGATTCTCGTGCGCCACGACGTCCAGCTGGCGGTTTTGTTTTTGTTGCTGGGTAGTGGAGCGATGTTCGCCTACTATCCTACTTTCTGGGCAATTCCTACGATGATGCTGAGCGAATCGGCTGCCGCGGCTACTTTCGGTTTGATTAACTCGATCGGCCAACTCGGCGGCTTTGCCGGAAATTACGCGATTGGTTTTCTCAACGATCGCACGCACTCGTTGTCAGCTAGCCTTGGGTTCATCGCACTGGTCTACATGGTGGCTGCAGGGCTCATCCTTCGGCTGAAAATCCGCGATCCATTGCATGTTGGGCAGAACCCAACGCAGCTGCAAAAGGCCGTTACTTGACCGGCTGCGCTGTCGCGCCCAGAATTCGGCCCTGCCGGGCCTCCTGCACAAACGCCACCAGCCGTAAGTTGGCGGGATCTAACCCAGCCTTCACCTTGAGCTCGACATCCCGGCTGAAGCCCTGCATGGACTGAACCACTCCCACCTTCGTCATGCTCTCCGCGACCGCCGCATGGGTCAGCGTGCGCCCTTCGTTTTCACCCCGAGCGACGTGGGATTCGGCGCGATTCAGTGCCACAACCACGTAGATTTCAGGGTCTGACTTCCCCGGCGATGACGGCAAAGGCCCAACCTCGACGTGGACCCGCAATGCATTCGTGGCATCGATCGCGATAGCCGACAGTCGAACTGCGATTTTAGGAGTGTTGATCTCTTTGGCGAACGCCTTTTCGGCAGCGGCGTGATCGCTGCCCACAAATTCCTCAGCTCCATCGACCACCATTTGCGGGGTGTATACGCTCTCCAAGCCGAACCGTCTTCCATAGGCGTTTTGCCGGTCGCTGTAAAAGCTGGAAGAAAAGGGATCACGCCACCCGATATGGTTCCAATAATCCACGTGCTCGCTCAGTACGATCATTTCGGCGCCAGGCACGGGTTGCCGGTCGAGCGTCTGAAGAAAAGCATCCGCGGGCGGGCAACTGGAGCAGCCTTCGGAGGTGTAAAGCTCTACCAGCACAGGTACGGGACTCATGGAACCAGCTCCGCTGCGCGGCGGCATTGAAGCGCCGAGCATGGTCAGACCGATCGTCGCCAGCAGCAAGTTTTTTATGTTGCTTTGTAGCATCGGGGGCAGTTTAATGGATGCGCCATCGGGCCGGAAGTTGCAACCGGAAAGCCAGTCACGGGGTGGATATCTCACTAGCTTGGGGACATTCGCGCCAACTTCAGTATGAGACTGTCTTTCTTCCCAGAGGGAAAGGCAGGATCCTATTGAGTCTCGTGAAGAATATCCTCGCTGCAATGCGAATCTCAGTGGTGGCCGGTTCAGTGCTCCTGGCCTGGAACCCACTTCTGGCGCAGTCTTCAGCGCCTCCCCAGAATCCGTCCCCTCAGCCCTCTACCCCGGCGCAACCGCCAACCACGTCGCAAGGGACCAACCCGCTGCACAGCGGGGTGGGACTCGTCCAGCTGCTGCAGCGGAAGTCCGTGGTCTTTCCTGACATTGCGACTGACACCGGGCGGCTCAACACCTGGGAGAAATTCCAGCTGGCGGCGAATAACAGCGTGGCGCTGTCCACAATTAGCGCAGCGCTGGTTGCCGCAGCCTACGGCCAGGCGGTCAATAGCCCTGCGGGCTATGGTCAAGGCGGCGAAGGCTATGCCAAGCGCTTTGGCGCTCTGATGGGCCGTGCGGCCTCGTTCAACATTTTCGGAACCTTCGCGATCGCGTCGATGGTACGCGAGGATCCGCGCTTCTATGTGAAGAAGGATCTCTCTTTCATGCAGTCGGTGAAATATAGTGCGGTCCGGGTGGTGGCTGCGCAGAGCGACTCAGGGGAACGCATGCCTGACTTTGCCGGCATCCTCGGTCCCATGGCGGCCGAAGCGCTGGCCAACACCTACTATCCCAAAGGGAACCGCTCAGTCGGCGACGCCTTCGTCCGCTACGGCTCCGATCAGGGTTGGAGGTTCGCTGGAAACATGTTTCGCCAGTACTGGCCCAAAATCAACAGGAAGCTGCGTCTGGTTCCGACCGCACCGGCACGGCCAGCCGCTAATTGAGCGGGAACACTTCGAACAAGAACTCGCGGGGAGTCCTTACGGCTTGACGACAAACACCAGGAAGTAGTCCATGCCATCGCCTTTGACGAAGTCATATTGGTTCCGCAGTTCGTATCCGGACGCGGAAACTTCCCGGACAACGACGTCGCGCGCTACACCGTGATTCTCGCCATTGCCGTTGCGGTCGATGATCCCAATCTTCGCTCCCGGGCGAAGCGAGGCACGCAGGTTGCGCATTAGAGCCTGCGGCTTCGACACCTCGTGATAGGTCTTCAGCAGCAACACAGCGTCGACTGAGTCTGCCGGCAGCTGTGGATCGTCGCTGTGGCTCAGGATGGTTACTACGTTGTGCAGATTCTCTTTCTGGGCCCGATTTTCGATGTAATGAATCGCTTCGGGATTGATATCCACCGCGTAGACTTTGCCGGTTTCGCTCACCCGTCTGGCGGCACGCACCGTGAACCATCCCGACCCCGCCCCAATGTCAGCTACGTCCTTGCCGGGGCCGATTCCCAGGATGTCAATCACGCGGTCGATCTGCAGCCGCTCGTCTCGTCCCGGCGAGTCGAATATCGACAAGTCGCCGGTGTAGGGCTTACTTGTTTTCCGCGTCTCTGCCGGCGGCGTAGATTGCGCACTCTGAGCCAGGCTGGGAGCCAGATTGGCCAACAGGAGCAGAGCAAACCAGAGTCGACGCTTGTACATGTAGATATCCTATTGCAACATGGACTCAAGAGTCAGAGCTTGGTTAGCTCGGTGTTATCGGGATCGCTTGCGGGCGGCAGAGTTGGCCAGACCGTTGGCTTCGGCGTTCAGTTCGCGGCGGACGTGAGAGATGGAAAATTTCAGGGACCGAGCCAGTTTGAGGCAGGTCCAGTTCAGCGAGTATAGACGCGGGCTGCGGCAGGCATAAACCCCGGTCATCTGCTTTACCACCACTTCAGAATCGGAATAGACGTGCAGGGCACCCGCTTTTAGAACCAAGGCGCACTGCAGGGCTTCCATCAGGGCCAAGTATTCGGCTACGTTATTGTCCTGCCAGCCTATCCACTTGGCGATCTTGACTTTCCCGCCGCGCACGCCGTCGATGACGACTCCAATACCCGACGGCCCCGGGTTCCCCAGAGACCCACCGTCGACATACGCTACGAGAGCTGACATCAATGCGTTCCACTCAAGATGCTTTACCGCCTTCCGAACGTCAAGAGCCTAGGATGATTCTCCTGTGAATATTCGTTGTGCTGGCTTCACTGTGCAAGAAGCTGTGGAAAAACTGTAGGTCACGACCGTAACTGCTGTAATGCACTCTGCGGATGGCAGTTGTTATCCACAGGATTCACAAACAGCATTCCCCTGCTGCACCGAAAAGCGGCGTTGACATTTCCTGCGCAAACATTTACTTTTGCGCCCGTCGACGGCTGAAAGGGTTGGCTCAAATAAAATTAGCCAGTCCGAAGTAAGCTGGGTAATCCGCTGGCCGGGGCAACCCGGTGGGCGACCTGACCCGAAAAAACCAGCTGCTCTGCGAGGTGCAGCCGGGGTCAGAACTGCGAAAGCAGTGATTACATCGAAGGCCGTGATGGTGCATGACTCCACGTTGTCAGCTCCCTCGCAGGAGGTGGCGGCTAGAGCATAACCAAAGTCACGGCCTTTTTTATTTTCCCACCCAATGTAGCCGCGGGCGTCCTGCCCGTTCGGAGTCTGGCGGCAAATTCACAGCGAGTCGGAACCACCCGCAAAGTCCGCGCCAGCCCCGAAGGCGCCACATCATCTGGCCGAACGTGGTTCCTGGTTAACGGATTAAAAATGCCCGCCAAGCAAAGCCTAGACGGGCGTCGGGGGAGAACTGCCAACAAGCGGCTACTATTAACGTTCGCAAGACACGTGATTGTTCCAGTCCACGAACGCCCCCTGCGGATTCTCGCGCCAGGCCCACACGTGCAACTCGAAGAAATTGTGTAGGTGAAAGCGATTGGGTGCGGCCACGAATTGGAAATCCTGGCCGTCGAGCTGCGGCGGAGTATTGTTGTTGTTCTTCAACCACGTGGCAGCGTCCACGATGTACTCCACGCCCACCAGCCGGCGTTTATTCCCCACCGGCTCGTAGATGAGGGCTTCAGGGTGTGCGACATCGATCTCGCCATCGCCCACCAGGGTGCCATTGACATAGTGAATGCCCATGGCGCCGTGGTCGGGTCCGCTGACGCAGCCGAACGCCGCTTCGTATCCCGCCGGGCCGGCGTTGTTCACATCGAGAAACTGCCGTGTGGCCTCGCGAACGTCTTGCACCAGTTTGGCAGGTACGGCATGGTCCATGTGCTCCCAGTCATCGGCAAGGAGGGGCGTGACCGTGAAAAAACTGCCCAGCAGCGCCAAACCCAGAATGCGGATAGCCAGGGTGTGAGTGAACCTTGTGATTCGTATCATGGTGTCTCCTTTTAGTGATTGAATTTATTCCGCTGCTTTAAATCCGTTCGGTTGCCACCGACACCGGCACTCCACAAGTCAGGGAGTCGAACACAGGCGAGTGTCCCGTCCCGAGTTGAGTGATTTCTTGCAACTGTTCGTCTGTGACGCCGGCTTTGATCTTGAAGGTGACGCGGATTCCCTGGTATCCCTTGCGAACCTTTGGGTCGAGGTCCAGGAATCCGTGCAAATCGATGTCGCCTTCCAGCGAAGACTCGACGGCTTCGATCTGGATACCGCGGGCTGCCGCGTGATAGACCATCGACGTCGTCAAACAGGCAGCCAGGGCGTGCAGCAGATGTTCCACTGGATTGGCGGCCTCATCTTTTCCCAGCAGCACCGGCGGCTCATCGGCTTCCAGGACGAAAGGTCTCGCCCTGTCCTGCGTCTGGCCGGCGCCGTAAAACGTGTCTACGGTGGAGCGATTCTGGCTGGCGCCCACCCATTCGTTCTGAATGCGAAATGTGAACTTCGCGATGGCGGGCGTCGCTTTGATGGCGGTCACGGTGGAAGACAAGCCGTCAACGTTGACCCCATTGATAAGCGTTGGGAGTTCTTGCGTGGTAACCATAGTGTGTTTCCTCAACTTTCTGCTGATTTATTCGTGCCAGCTGAAAATATGCGGAAACACCGCTTGCAACAAGATGGCAGATATGCCATTGTAGATAGGTTATTACGCCATGACAGATTTGCGACATCCTGGGATGGATTCCGATGCTTGAAGTGACAGTGCTGTTTCTGGAAGAAACCTTTTCCTCCACTGCGGTCGGCCCGATGGAAGTGTTTCGTCACGCCGGCTCTCTGTGGAACCTGCTCACCGGAAAGCCGCAAAAGCCACCGTTTCACGTGACCACGGCCTCCGCGCGAGCGGGTGCCGTTCTTTGTGACGGCCCTATCCAGATCAAACCGATGACTACGATCCGGGATGTCCGGAAGACGGACTTGATCTTCATTCCGACCACTGGACTCAGCATCGATGACGTGGTGCAACGCAACGCGCCTGTGGTGCCATGGTTAAAGCGATGGCAGAAACGCGGTACGGCTATCGCCAGCGTGTGTTCGGGTGTTGGCCTGGTCGCGGCAACCGGGTTGCTCGACGGCAAACGTGCCACCACCCACTGGGCATTGGCGGAGAGATTTCGCGAGAAGTATCCGAGGGTGAAATGGATCCCGGAGCTGATGGTGACCGAGGACCGCGGCTTTTACTGTGGTGGCGGCGTGCACGCCGCGCTTGATCTCAGTCTCTATCTGGTGGAGAAATTCTGCGGCCACAACATCGCCATGGAAACCTCAAAAGCGCTGCTCATTGAGACCCCACGTGCCTGGCAGGCCGGCTTCGCGGTGATTCCTTTGAAAACTGAGCACAGCGATGAGAGTATTTCAGCTGCGCAGGATTGGCTGCACCAGAATTTTCATCGGCCCTTTCCGCTGGAGGCTCCGGCGCATCGCGTGGGGATGAGCCTGCGCAATTTCGTGCGCCGTTTTAAAGAAGCGACCGGAGACAGTCCGTTGATTTACCTGCAAAAGCTGCGCATCGCCGCTGCCAAAAGGCTGCTGGAAAGCAATCACCGCACCATGCAGGAAATCAGCGACGCGGTGGGCTATCAGGATGTTGCCTTCTTCCGCTCGCTGTTTCAACGGCACACGGGAGTGTCTCCGAGCGCTTATCGGGAGAAGTTCGGAGTATAGCGGCAATCGCCGGCGTGAATAGCTCAATGAGAAGGTCACAAGTTCAGGGGGTGTTATGGATGTAAGATCGCTTCAGAAGCCGCTGAAGGACCAGTATCGGCGCGACCCGGCAAGCTCTCGCATTACTCTGACCGCCACAGGGACTGAGACGGCCACGCCGTTGGCATGTTCCGTGGATATTGGCCGCGCCATCTACCAGGCCGAGGCTCACAAGGGGGTTGGCGGGAGCGGCACGGCGGCTTGCTCCGGTGATCTTCTACTCGGAGCGCTGGCGGCGTGCGCGCAGCTTACTTGTCAACTGGTGGCCACCGCCATGGGAGTTCCAACCCGGCATATCGAAGTGAGTGTCAGCGGCGAAATGGACCTGCAGGGAACGCTAGGAATTTCGAAAGAAGTGCCGGTGGGTTTTGCAGCCATCCGCGTGCAATTCAACCTTGACGCGCCTCAGGCGACTCCGGAACAACTGCAGGCGTTGCAGGAGAAGACGGAGCAATATTGCGTCGTTTTGCAAACTCTGTTGCACCCGCCGAAGATAGAAACGAGGTGGAAGGCAGATTGATTGTTGCCCGGGGGAGTCGGGAATCCTAATCCCTCACCACCGCCGGCGCCAACTGCAACTCCTGCGAGGTGAGCCTGTAGCGACGCACCGCCACCAATCCCAACGCGAGCGCCAGCGCTGACCACAACAATGCCGCCGGCACGCCTACGCGGCTGGCCACTGCGCCCCAGAATGCGCTGCCGACGGCCATACCTCCTTGCAGTACCAGCAAGTAGATGGACAGAGCCCGTGCCCGCAGAAAGGATGGTGACATGGTTTGCGCCGCCACATTCAGGCACGCCAGGATTCCTATCCACGCCGTCCCGCTGGCAAATAGCACCAGCGTGAGCCAGCCGAAGTTCTGCACTTGCCCCGCCAATAGCGTCATGACAGCAAACACGACAATGGCGAAAGCAACGACTCCGTCCACCGATAGCTTGCTGCGCAATCGTGGCAAGGCAGCCGCGCCGGCCAGGGCTCCCAGGCCAAACGATCCCAGCAGCAGTCCATAACCGGTAGCGCCATGCGGCCGCGCAACCAGCGGCAACAGAGCCAGCAGCGAACTAGCGCCCAGACTGAAGGCTCCAGTCCGGATCAGCACGCACCGGACGACTTCGCTCCCGCGCACAAAACGTACCCCCGTAAGGATGGCGTCCCGCACTCGTCCGGTTTCCATGCTCCCGATGTGAGGCCGCTTCCAGCGATACAAAAAGAAGATCACGCCAAAAAAAGACGCGGCATTCAGCAGAAAGGCTACGCCGGAGCCGGCCACCGCAATCACCAATCCACCCAGCGCAGGTCCTACTGCCCGCGCTACGTTAAACCCCACTGAATTCAAAGCCACCGCTGAAGCGTGGCGCCGTGGCGACACAATTTCCGGCGTAATCGCCTGCCACGCTGGATCATTCATCACCGCGCCCAGCCCCAGCAGAAGCGTGAGTAACAGAAGGTTCCAGGGGGTGACGCTTCTGAACAAAGACATGACCCCGAGCGCTCCGGCCGCGGCCACCATCCAACCCTGGGTAATCAACAGGAAGCGGCGGCGATCCACCATATCAGCGAGCGCGCCAGCGGGAAGAATTACCAGAAAAACCGGCACCGTAGACGCCGCCTGCACCAGGCTCACCATCAGGGGCGATGTGGTGAGCTGGGTCATCAGCCATCCGGCGCCGACATTCTGCATCCATGTCCCGGTGTAGGAAATCACCGCCGCGATCCACAGCGACCGGAATAGCGGCTCACGCAAAGGCGCCCACGCCGAGCCGTCCTGGCTTTGCAGGTTTGCCGGCGCCGTCGTGTTCACCATGTCCGCCATGAATTTTCTGGGGTTTTGCGATGCTAACCTACAACTTTAAAGGGCCACTCCCGATTACGCCACGAGCGCGCCAGGTAAATCGCCACGCCGGTAAGGAGGATTACCAACGCGTACCGAATCTGGGTCAATGAATTGGTGCGTGAAATCAATATGAACACAAACCCTCCTGACGCTAGAATCGCAGGCAGGGGATAAAGCCACATGCGAAAGGGCCGGGGCAAGTCGGGCCGGCGGATTCGCAGAACAATCAAACCTACCGCCTGCACCAGGAATTGCAGCATGATGCGAATCACCACCAATGCTGCGATTACATCTGCCAGCGAAAAGAAGCAGAACAGCGCCGCCACCACAGCCAGCGCAAGCAACGAAACATGCGGGAATCGTCCATCGGGGTGAACTCGCGCGAACACGCGAAAATAATTTCCGTCGAGTGCCGCCGCGTAAGGCACGCGGGAGTATCCCAACATGAGGGAAAAGACCGACGCGAATGCTGTCCACATCACCAACAACGTAGCGGTGTTTGCTGCCCAGTTTCCATAGATGCGGTGCATGAAAATAGAAACAACATACAGACCTTTGTTGCCCTCACCCGGCTGAATCTGCTGCCATGGCACTACGCCCAGAATGCTGATGTTCATCACGACGTATAGACAGCCCACCAAAAAAATGGATAGCAGAATGGCGCGCGGGATGGTCTTTCCTGGGTCCTTGACTTCGTCGCCGAGAAACGCCACGTTGTAATAACCCCAGTAATCGTAGGTGGCGATAAGCATTGCCGAACCTAGTCCG
>Ga0335078_10004430_pt1 | contig 20834 bp, 19 predicted proteins | sample Lox_Sample_32_FD_206711 | JGI IMG/M metagenome (GOLD analysis project Ga0335078, IMG submission 206711) | Soil microbial communities from Loxahatchee National Wildlife Refuge, Florida, United States - Lox_Sample_3.2 | ecosystem: Environmental > Terrestrial > Soil > Wetlands | place: USA...
CACCGGGGATGTGCCGTCATGACCACGGCGCTCGCGCCCGCCACGCCGAGAGCCGCGGCCGGCCGGGCCACGTTGGTCGCGCTCGCCGCCCGGGAGATGCGCCGGTTCGTCCTCAACCCGGTCTTCCTGTTCGCCGTGGTGATGACCGCGTGTCCCCGTACCGGGTGGCGGGATGCCTGCGACGCAACGGTCGCGACGCCGGCAGCAGTTCCGCGGGCCGCTCCGCTGGAGCAGCAGTCCGGGGCGCTGACGACGCCGTCCCGCTGGCTGCCGGTCAGCCCGGCCCGGATGCTGGCCGCTGATGCCGGCGACCGTCGTGGCCACCTGCGCGGGCCTCGCGCTTTCGCGGTGAGCGCTCCCCGGTCACCGGCGCCGTCAGCAGGCTGGCGGCAGGCGGCGGACTTCTATTTCGCAAAACCCCACGAGTAATAAATAGTCACCGTGAATCCGAAACGGCTCGGCCGCCGTCCAGTAAAAGATCATCGCCGCCCGCGCGGGCCATCAGCGATACGCCGCGGTTCAGCGCATGCGCACAGTTCAGTGACGGTGCCGTTACGCTTAGTATCGACGTTGGTCACAGCCTGCACTCGTGCATTCCGAACAAGAAAGGCTAAACTACCTCAAATGGCCCACCCAGTCCCCACCCCCAGAGAGCCGCACTTCGCCCCATCCCGCCCGGTTGGCCGTAACGGTTAAATACCGAATTGGGACTTTTACCACTTGTGCGGGGGACAGCTGTATCTGATGGCTAAATATGCGGCAGCATGCATGGTGTACGAATCCGAGAGCGCATCCGTATGCGCGCGGCGGCCTGGCGGCCCGGGCCACCGCGCGCAGCATGTTCGGAGAGCGCTACAGACATTGAGAGGCTGCAATGGCCCAGCCCGCCTCCTCGGGTAAGAGCCCAGCCACGTGGGGCACTGTCACGGTTCTGCTAACCGTTGCGATCATCGGCACGCTGTGGGTTCCCATCTACGCGCGCTCCCTGCCGAAGCTCGGCCCGTTTCCCTTCTTCTACTGGTTCCAGCTCATCTGGGTGCCCATCACCGCCGCCCTGTGCTGGATCAGCTACCGGCTGGTGAGGAACAAGCCGGTACCGGACACCGGCTCGGGTGACGGCGGAAGCGGGCGGAAGTGACGCACCTCAACGCGGTCACGTTCACGATCCTCGTCGTCGCGTTCCTCCTCGTCACGCTCGTCGGCTTCGCCTCGGCCAGGTGGCGCCCGGCCGAAGACCCGATGCAGCTCAACGAGTGGGGCCTGGGCGGCCGCGGGTTCGGGACGTTCGTCAGCTGGTTCCTGCTCGGCGGCGACGTCTACACCGCGTACACCTTCATCGCCGTGCCGGCGCTGGTCTACGCCGCCGGGGCCGCGGGCTTCTACGCCCTGTCGTACACGATCATGGTCTTCCCGATCGTGTTCATCTTCGCGCCGCGGCTCTGGTCGGTCGCCCGCGCGCGCGGCTACGTGTCCCCCGGCGAGTTTGTCCGCGGCCGGTACGGCTCGCAGGGCCTCGGACTGGCGGTGGCGGCGACCGGGATCCTGGCCACGATGCCGTACATCGCGCTCCAGCTCGTCGGCATCGAGTCGGTGCTCACGGTCATGGGGATCGGCAGCACGTCGGGCAACGCCCTGATCAGGGACCTGCCGCTGATCATCGCCTTCGCCGTCGTCGCGGCGTACACCTACCTGGCCGGGCTGCGCGCGCCGGCCCTGATCGCTTTCGTCAAGGACATCCTCATCTACGTGACGGTCATCGTCGCGATCCTCTACATCCCGGGCCGGGTGGGTGGCTGGGGGCACATCTTCGGCGCCGCCGCGGCGCACCTGAAGGCGGTCAACCCGGCGACCGGCAAGCCGGCCGGCAGCATCGTGGTGATGCCCGCCGGGGAATGGGCGTACGCCACCCTGGCTCTCGGCTCCGCGCTGGCCCTGTTCGTGTACCCGCACACGGTCACCGGGGTGTTCTCCGCCAAGCGGCGCGACGTGATCCGGCGGAACGCGGCCCTGCTGCCCGCCTACACGCTCATCCTCGGCCTGATCGCGCTGTTCGGCTACATGGCGCGGGCCGTGCCGGCCGTCAACGCCGGCGTCAAGGCGGGCGGCGGCAACCCGCAGCTGTCCGTGCCGCTGCTGTTCGAGCGCATGTTCCCGAGCTGGTTCGCGGGCATCGGCTACTCGGCGATTGTCATCGGCGCGCTCGTCCCCGCGGCCGTCATGTCCATCGCCGCCGCGAACCTGTTCACCCGCACCATCTACAAGGAGCTGCTGAAGCCGGATGCCACCCCGGCCCAGGAGACGCGGGTGGCGCAAGTGGCCTCGCTGCTCATGAAGGTCGGCGCGCTGGGGTTCGCGCTCGAGCTGAACCGCACGTTCTCGATCAATTTGCAGCTGCTCGGCGGGATCTGGATCCTGCAGACCTTCCCCGCGATCGTGATCAGCCTGTATACGCGCTGGTTCCATCGCTTCGCGCTGATCGTGGGGTGGGCGTCCGGGATGGCTTACGGCTCGATCCAGGCCTACCGGACGTCGGGCGGCGGCCAGGCGCACTTCGGCGCCTCCGCGGCCCCGGTCTTCGGCCACAGCACCTACATCGCGATCTCCGCCCTGGTCCTCAACCTGGCCGTCGCGGCCCTGCTGACCGTCGTCTTCCGCGCGCTCGGCGTACAGGACGGGTACGACGCGACCAAGGCCGCCGACTACACCGCGGATTTCGCGCCCATGCCGGCGTCCGCGGCCTGGAAGCGGGCCCCGCGCCACGCCGCCGGCTCGCCCCGGGAAGGCGCCGCGGGCAGGGGCGGCCCCACCCGAGCCGGAGACGCCCATCCGCAGGTACCGGAACCGGGCACGCCGCCGGCCCCCCGGCCCGCCACGGAACCAGGCCGGGCACCCGTCTCCCGGGCCGCAGCCCAACCGGGCGGGGCGCCGGTCTCCCGGCCCGCCACGGAGACGGGCGCGTCCCCCGCGTCCCGGCCCGCGGCGGAACCAGGTACGGTCCCCGCGTCCCGGCCCGCGGTACCCCCGGATACACCGGGGGTACCGCGGCCGGGCCAGCCGGCGGGCAGGCCGCCCGCACCCCGGGCCGCCCCGCCGAGGGAAACCCCGCCGGAGGATGCCCCGCCGCCAGGCCGCCCCGCCCGGCCGCCGGTCCCGCCGCCCGGCGTGCCGCCGGAAGGCCGGCCCATCCCGCCGCGGGGGAAGCCCCTGCTCCGGGAGCCCGAGCCGACCCAGCCGCTGCCGCAGGAACCCCGCCCGCCGGAGCCCACACCGCCCCGGACCGGCCAGCGCTCCTGATCCGCGCACGCGAGCCCGGTCCCGCCCGGTCCTGGGCGCTCCCCCTGTCCTTAGTACACTTTTGGGTATACCCTTCTTGGAGATATCCAGGGAGGCGAACGGATGACCAGAGACTCCATCCGCGGGTCATCGGACCGCAGCGTCCTGATCCTGACCAGCCTGGCCGACTCGCCGAAGCACGGATATGCGCTGATCAAGGACATCGAGGAGTTTGCCGGCGTCAGGCTCGGAGCCGGGACGCTGTATAGCGCGCTGGCCAAGCTCGAAGGCGCGGGCCTGGTCGCGGCGCTGCCAGAGCGCGAACGCAGGCGCCCGTACCAGATCACCACGGCGGGCCGGGAACTGCTGCACCAGCGGCTGTCGGAGGCGGCCCGGATCGCGGCGATCGGGCTGCGGCGGATCGCGGCGGCGCCGTCATGAGCCGCCGAATCCGCTGGCTGCTGGCGCTGTACCCGCGCGCCTGGCGGAACCGGTACAGCCGCGAGGTGGCCAGCCTGACCGAAGAGCTCATCCGCGCCGGTGACACCACGCCGCGGCGGGCCGCGCTCAACCTGGCCGTCGCGGCGGCCGTGGAGCGAGGACGCGCCGTGTCCCGGGCCACCGCGGCGATGATGGCAGCGGCGAGGTCCGCCCAGGCCAGCACGCCCGGCCTCATCGTCCGCAACCTTATGTTCACCGCGGTGGTGCCGGGTCTGGGCGGAGCCTGGATGCCCTGGCGGATCCTGACACGCGATGGGCGTGCCGCCACTCCCGTAGCCTGGGAGGCGGTCGCCGTGATCGCGGCCGGGGCCGCCCTGTACGTGTGGTGCATCTGGAACTTCGCGGCGGTGGGCCGCGGCACGCCCGGCCCGTGGGACGCACCCTCCCGTGTGGTCGCGCAGGGCCCCTACCGCTGGGTGCGGAACCCCATCTACATCGCCGCGCTGCTGGTTGTGCTGGGACAGGCATGGCTGTTCGGGTCGGTGCCGCTGCTGGCGTACGCCGGCGCCATGGCGATCACCTTCCACCTGTTCATCGCCGGCTATGAGGAACGCACGCTGCGCCGCCGCTTCGGCCGCAGCTACCTGGAGTACCGCCAGGCCGTGCCTCGCTGGATCCCCCGCCCGCCGCACCACGGCTGACGGCTCCGGGCCGGCCTCCCGGCACGGGCCGGCGTCAGCCGCGGGCCGCGCAGGCCGGGCGCGCCCGGCTGGGCCCCGCCGTGAGCTGGCCGAACAGCTTCCGGGTCAGGCGGGCTAGACGGAACCGACCGGGGAACCGGAATCGTCATAGTCAAAAGGTTTGCGGCAACCGCACGCCTCCGGCGGCAAGAGCGAGTGCCCGTGGTGACGGCGCGGAGCCGGTCCGGAACTACCGGTCTTGAGGGGTGGCGGTGAGCGCCGTGAAGGGTGTCGAATGGAAAAATCCGTAGCTGAGAGGCGATCCGTGTACTGGTGATGACGCAACGTACTGGACGGCACGATCCCAGCCGTCAGAGCACACGCAGACCACAGCACGCACAGACAGGTGTCCCCATGCGATCCCCGCACGCGCGACCGGTCACGCTGGGTTTGGCTACGGGAATCTTCGTCATCGCGAGCGGCATGGGCGGAACGGCCCTGGCGGCCGCCTCGCCGTCGGCCACGCCGTCGAGTACCGGCTCGCCCAGCAGCGCGCCGGCGACCAGCGCATCGGCGTCCACCAAAGCATCGGCGTCCAGTTCCCCGGCGCCATCCGCGACTCCGCCATCGGCCAAGGCCGCCGCGCCAGCCAGCACCGCGGCGCCGCCGGCCACTCCGACCTCAGCCAAGGCCTCCGTATCGGCCAGCACCGCGGCGCCGCCGGCCACTCCGACCTCAGCCAAGGCCTCCGTATCGGCCAGCACCGCGCCGCCGCCGGCCACTCCAACCCCGACGGTCTCGTCGTCGGGCAACGCAACGACCCCGTCCACCTCACCGTCGCCGACGCCAACCGCAACCCGGCCTTCGGTGACCGTCACGTCCGCCGCGGCCAGCGTGCAGCCGGGCAGCACCGTCGTGTTCAAGATCTCGGCCTTGTCTGCCTCGACCGAGAACGCGGCGATCACAACGGCCCTGACGCCGAGCGCGAAAAGCCCCGCCTTCAGCAGCCCGGCATTCACGTCCGGCTGCGCCGGCAGCTCGACCAAGACGCGTTGCGACGTTTCCCTCGGGCCCAAGGCGCCGCAGGTCAAGGCCGAGGTCAGCGTGCCCAAGACGGCTCCCGCCGGGGAGACGATCACGTTCACCGCCACCGTCTCGGTCACCGGCTCGTCACTGACCGCGACGGGCAAGGCCGCGGTGAAGGTGGCCAAGGCGCCCGCCACGCCCACTGCCAGCGCGAGCAGCACGGCCACGAAAGCCGGGGGCGCGGGGGCGACGCCGGCCGCGAGCCCTGGCGGCGGCTCCACCGCGGGTATCCCAGGGGTGGCGGGGACGGGCTACAGCGTCGGCAGCAGCCTTCCGCTCGGGCCGATCCCGGTCGTCGGTATCAGCGTGCCCGGCGGCTCGACCACGATCCCGGCCGGCAGCGCGTCGAGCCTGTTCCCGCAGATCAGCCCGTCCTCGGCGCCCAGCCCGGCGCCCGACCGCCAGGCCAGCCCCGGTAGGAGCGGGCCGGTCGCCGCATCGTCCACAATCCCGCTGTCGCTGAGCAGCTCCGAGTTCGGCGCGCAGGTCATCGGGCTGATCATCCTGCTGCTCGGTGTGGTCGTCGCGGTCGCCCGGATCACGCTGCGCAAGGCCCGGACCACCGGTAAGGGCTGACCCCGGGCGGCTACGGCTGCTGCGCGGCGACCAGCTCGACGTGCGGCCGGATCTGGCGCATCGTGCTGGCCAGCGCCGACGCGTTCATCGTGGGCGAAACGACCTCGCCGAAACTGTCGTTGTCGAACCAGGCGCACATGGCCACGCTGCCCGGCTGCGAGGCCGTCGCGTTCACGCACGCGGCTTCGCCGCCGAGCCCGCCCGCGCTGGTGATGCGCGCGCCCCTGAAGCGCTGGGTGAAGCTGGTCACCGATACCTTCGGCGAGGCGTTGAGCAGGTTCCCGCCGATGAACAGCACGATCTGCGGCGTGTTACCGGACGTCGAGTCGCCGGCCTCGTAGACCGCCTCGACGACGTGGCGCGCCTGACCCGAGCTCATGTTGATGACGTCCTGGCGCAACTGCCCCACGTTCATCTGCTGTTCCAGCGCGGGCCGGCGGACGAACGCGCTCAGCGTGTCCGGGGTGACCAGCGAATGAACCGGGCCGCCGGGAGCGGACGGGAAGGCCAGCGTGAAGATTGCGGTGAGCGCCGCGGCAAAGACGACCACGACTCCGGCCATCGCGAACCAGAGCCGGCGGTCCCCGCTGCGGCCGCGCCGCCGGCCGGCTGGCCGGTTGCCGCCCCGCGGACGGAGCAGGGCCCCCGTGCCACCGGTCTGCCCGTCCCGGCCGCCCGTCCCGGGCGGCGGGCCGAGCGAGGTCATCTCGGCCGGGTCGATGTCGTCGAAGAAGGCCGAGCCGCCCTCCAGCACGCCGGTGGCGTCACCCGCCTCGGCACCGTTCAGCGCCACGCCCGCGGCCGCAGGCGCGGCCAGGAAACCCGGCGGTTGCGGGCCGGCCGCCGCGCCCGGCGCCCCGATCGTGCCGGGGGCGTCCAGGAAGCCCTGGCCGGCCCCGGCCGCGCCCGGGTGGTAGTTGTACAGCTCCACGCTGTCCGAGATCCCGGTGGCACCGATCATGCCGGTGGCCTGAAGCATGCCAGTGGCCGCCGGGTCGGGCATCCCGGCGGACAGCTTACCGATGGCGAAGACGCGGGGCGGGTACTGGCCCGAGGCGTATGCGGACGCCATGTAGCCCGGCGCACGGTCCTCACCGTACGCCCCGGTCCCGGCGTCCGGCCCGGCATCGGCCGCATCGGGGCGAGCCGGGCCGGGACCGTAGCCGTCCGCATCGCAGGCCAGCCCGGCGCCGGCCGCCGCGGCAACCGCGGGATCATGGCCGTCGTCGTACCCGCCGGTGCCGTCCGGCCCGGCGCGGTAGCCGTAGCCGGCGTCCGGGTAACCCCTGTCCGGGCGGGCGGCCCCGGCCTCATGCGCGCTGGCGGCCGGCGGGCCGGCCGGGAGGTTGTCGTCGAAGGCCAGGCCGCCGTAGCGGGGGTCGTCGTAGCGGGGGTCGCCGTAGTCCTGGTAGCCGTAATCCTGCTGGCTGAGCGACGCGCGCCGGGAGCCAGGGCGCCCGGGGCGGCCCTGCTGGTACCCGTCGTGGCGGTAACCGGCCTCCCCGTAGTCCGCCTGGTGATGGGCGTCCGGGTAGCCGGCTTCCGCGGGGCCGCCCTCCGGGTAGCCGGCGTCCGGGTAGCCAGGGCCGGGGTAGCCGGCGTCCGGGTAGCCAGGGCCGGGATAGCCGCCCCCGGCGTAGTCGCCCGGGTAGCCAGCCTCGCCGTAGCCGCCCTCCGCGGCACCGTCCTCCGGATAGCCGGGCTCCCCGTAGCCATCCTCCGGATAGCCGGGCTCCCCGTAGCCATCTTCCGGATAGCCGGGCTCCCCGTAGCCATCCTCCGGATAGCCGGGCTCCCCGTAGCCATCCTCCGGATAGCCGGGCTCCCCGTAGCCATCCTCCGGATAGCGCGGGTAACCGGCCCCCTGATCCCCCGCGGCGTTGGCGTAGCCGAGCTGGCCATAGCCGCCGGCCCCGCGGTCTTCGTCAGCACCGCGGTCTTCGTAGGCACCGTACGGGTAACCGGGCCGCCGGCCCGGACCGCCGGCGTCGGCCTGAGCGGGCTCGTAACCGCCACCGGGGTACGGCTCCCCGGCGTACGGCCCGGCCTCGTACCGGGCCCGCCCGGATACCTCCCCGTACGGCATCTCGTCGCAAGGCACGGCGCTGTACTGCCCCGCCGCCGGGTGGTACGGGGCTTGCGCGCCGTCCCCGGCTTCGTCGTGGCCGTACCCGGGGCCGCCGTCACCGTAGCCCGCCCCGGGCGGCAGGGCATAAGGCCTGAATCCGCCGCTGTGGCCCGCGTCCAGCGTGTGGCGGGCGTAACCTTGGTAGCCGCGCTCGGCAGCACGGAAATCGCGGGTCGCGCCGGCGAACGAGGCGTACCGGGCCGGGTCCCGCCGGTCCCCGCCTTCCGCCGGCGGCCATCCGCTGGTCATTATCCGGGTCACCCCCGAGTGTGATAGGGCCGGGCCGAGCTGCGTTCCGCTGACATCATTGCGACAAAACAGGCGTCTCCGCTACCTCATCCGTGACATGCAACCCCGCTTCGGTCATAGCACCGCACGCCACTGGTCTAACCTCGTCCATGTGGCACGAGACGAACGCGGAGTGACGCCGCAGAGCGAAGATTTCTCCGCCTGGTACAACGAACTGGTCTTCAAGGCGGAGCTGGTGGACCGCGGCCCGGTGCGCGGCACGATGGTCATCCGCCCGTACGGCTACCGGCTCTGGGAGCTGCTGCAGGCCGACGTCGACCGGCGGATCAAGGAGACCGGGCACCAGAACGCGTACTTCCCGCTGCTGATCCCGGAAGGATATCTGAAGCGCGAGGCCGATCACGTCGAGGGATTCGCCCCCGAGCTCGCGGTGGTGACCCACGCCGGCGGCAAGGATCTGGAAGAGCCGCTGATCATCCGGCCCACCTCAGAAACGATCATCGGCGAGATGATGTCCAAGTGGATCAGCTCGCACCGGGATCTGCCGATGCTGCTGAACCAGTGGGCCAACGTGGTCCGGTGGGAGATGCGGCCGCGGATGTTCCTGCGCACCACCGAATTCCTGTGGCAGGAGGGGCACACCGCGCACGCCGATGAGGCGGACGCGATGCGGGAGACCATGCTCGCGCTCGGCCTGTACTCCGCCACCGCCCGTGAGCTGGCTGCGATGCCGGTCATCGAGGGCGAGAAGACCCCGGGCGAGCGCTTCGCCGGCGCGGTGCGGACGTTCACGATCGAGGGCATGATGCGCGACGGCCGCGCGCTGCAGGCCGGCACATCGCACTACATGGGCACCAACTTCGCCCGGGCGTTCGACATCACCTACGCCGGCGAGGACGGCAGCCTGGCGCTGTGCCACACCGTGTCCTGGGGCATGAGCACCCGCATGATAGGCGGCGTGATCATGACGCACGGGGACGACAAGGGCCTCGTGCTGCCGCCGCGGCTCGCCCCGTATCAGGTCGTCATCGTGCCGATCGGGCGCGGTGAGCAGGCCGCGGAGGTCGCCGTGGCCGCGAACGCGCTCGCCCGGCGGCTGGCGGACGCCGGCATCCGGACTCACGTGGACGAGCGGCCGCAGCTGTCCCCGGGTTTCAAGTTCAACGACTGGGAGCTGCACGGCGTGCCGATCAGGCTGGAGCTCGGGCCGCGGGACCTGGCCGCGGGCAGCGCGGTGATGGTCAAGCGGCTGGGCGAGGGCAAGCAGCCCATCTCGCTGGACGGCGCGCCCGCGCGGCTGGCCGATGAGCTGGCGGCGTTCCAGGCCTTCTTGCTGGAGCGGGCCACCGCGTTCCGGGATGAGCACACGGTGACGGTCGATTCGTGGGAGGAGTTTACGGCGGCCGTCGCCACCGGATGGGCCCGCGCCCTGCACTGCGGCACGGCCGAGTGCGAGGACGACATCAAGGCCCAGACCGCGGCCACGGCGCGTGCCATCCCGCTGGACGGCGATCCAGAGTCCGGGCCCTGCATCCGCTGCGGCCAGCCGTCGGCGTACGGCAAGCGGGTCATCTTCGGCCGGTCATACTGACCCGGGGCGGTCCCCGGCACCCCGATGAGCTGACCCGGGCCGTCAGCCGATGTTGCGCCGCCGCAGCGCGGCCAGGCCCGCGGCGGCCAGGACCGCTGCGGCGAGCGTGAGCCACAGCAGCGGGGCCGCGTGCACGGCGGCCCCGGGGAGCTTCGGCGCGTGCGTGAACGGCGAGATGTCCATCAGCCACTGCGGGAACCGCAGCAGCGGGCCGAAGAACACGGCCAGCACGGTCGCCGACACCACCGTCCAGCCGCCGGCCACGGCGCCCCGCGGCACGGTGCCGAACAGCACCACCGTGACCGCGGCCACCGCCAGCGCGGCCGGCCACTGCGCCAGCGCCACGCCCAGGGCGCCGAGCGTGATCCCCCGCGCGGCGCGGGCCCCCGAGGTCAGCTGCGCGGCCAGCGCGGCCAGGCAGGCGAAGGCCAGGCTGCACCCGGTGATGGCGAGGGCCAGCGCGACGGCGCCCGCCGCCGGCAGGCCGACGAAGGCCAGCGCGATCACGATCGCCGCGGTGAGCACCACATCGGCCGACGCCGCCACGGCCAGGGCCACGGTCAGCGGGGTGTGCCGGCCGACCACCCCGGCGCCGATGAGCTCCAGCCGCCCGGTCTCCTCATCGGCCCGGGTGTGCCGGATGACAAGCATGGTGGTCATGACCGACGCGAAGATCGCCGCCCAGACGCCGTACCGCCAGGCGGTCAGCGCCCCGACGGAGGTTCCGTAGAGCCGGCCGTACAGGAATTCCAGCGCCGGGTTGTGGCCGCCGCCGATCCGGAGCTGAGCCCGGGCGGCCGGGGTGTAGACCTGCTTGAACGTGTAGGCGGTGCCGGCCACCAGCGCGGTGATCACGTACACCCAGGCGGGCAGGATGATCCGGTCCCGCCGCAGCGCCAGCCGGGTCAGCACCCCGCGGCCAGCTCGGCGTCGACGGCCGTCCGGGTCAGGTGACGCAGCTCGGCCAGCGTCCCGGTCTCCACCGTGCGGCCCTCGCGGATGATGCTCACCCGGTCCGAGAGCGCCTCGGCCTCGGCCAGGATGTGACTGGACAGCAGGATCGTCCGTCCCCGGCGCCGCTCGTCCTCGACGCAGTCGCGGAAGGTGGCCTCCATGATCGGGTCCAGCCCGGAGGTCGGCTCGTCCAGCAGCAGCAGTTCAGCGTCCGAAGCCAGCGCGGCCACCAGCGCGACCTTCTGCCGGTTGCCCTTGGAGTAAGCGTGCGCCTTCTTCGCCGGATCGAGCGCGAACCGCTCGCACAGGGCCGCCCGGCGGTGCGGATCCAGCCCGCCGCGCAGCCGGCCGAGCAGGTCGATGATCTCGCCGCCGGACAGGTTCGGCCACAGCGTGACGTCGCCGGGCACGTAGGCGAGCCGCCGGTGCAGCTCGGTACTGTCGCGCCACGGGTCGCCGCCGAGCAGCCGCGCCTCGCCGCCATCGGATCTCAGCAGGCCCAGCAGGATCCGCAGCGTGGTGGTCTTGCCGGCCCCGTTCGGCCCGAGGAACGCATGCACCTCGCCGGACCAGACGGTGAGGTCGAGACCATCCAGGGCGCGGGTCGGCCCGAACGTCTTGCGCAGCCCGCGGACCTCGATCGCATTTGCCATGGCGCCACCTGCCGGGGTCCATCTGCAAGGTGTTCAGAAATTTCTGAATGTTATGAACAATATAGACTAAATGATGCCTGCTCGTAGCGAGCCGCAACCTCAAGGCCCTCGCGGCCATCGCGCGCAGCAGGCGGGAGAGGAGTCACCAGCGTGCCGGACAAGGCCAGGATGACCCGGGAGGTACCGCCAGGGGCAGAGCCGAACGGCCCGGACCGGGAGGACCTCCCGGCCGCCCCGGGCCAGTTCGCCAGCACAGCACGGGCCGCCGGCGCGGGCCAGGCCGCCGGCGCGGGCCAGGCCGCGGCGGCGGACGGACGGGACCGGGAGGCGATGCTGCGGTACATCGAGCGGTTCGCCGCGCTGCTGATCTCGCTCGGCGTCCCGCCCATGCCAGCCCGCGTGTTCGCCGCGCTGCTCAGCACCGACTCGGGCCGGCTGACCGCAGCCGAACTGGGGAGCATCCTGCTGGTCAGCCGGGCCGCGATCTCCGACGGCGTGCGCTACCTGACCCAGCTCGGCCTGGTCGACCGGGAACGCGAGCCCGGGTCGCGCCGTGACCACTACCGGATGCCGGACGGCGTCTGGGTCAAGATGATCACGCTGCGAGACCAGGCGCTGGTGCGGTGGAGCGGCCTGCTACGGGAGGGCATCGGCCTGGTCGGGGCGGGCACTCCGGCCGGGACCCGGATGACCGAGCACGCGGCCTTCATCGAATTCGTCAGCAAGGAGCTGCCCGGCGTCCTGCAGCGCTGGGAGGACCACAAGGCCACCCTCAGCGGCGGCCCCGGCCACGGCGAGTAACGGGGCTCCCGGCGGCCACCCGCCACGATCACGGGGTAAAGCGGGCTGAACAGGTCAGGCGTCCTTGCCGGGGAACGTGAACGAACCGCCCAGGTAGCGGAACACCGGGTCGTCGGGGTCGGCTGGCTCACCCGCGAGGACCTCGGCGGCGTAGGCCTCGGCGTCGTCCCTGGGCTCGTAGCCGAGGGCCCGCGCCTCGTTCAGGGACACCCAGCCGCCCCGGGTGTTCGCGGACACCCCGAACACCACCCGGAAGCCGGGCCGCGGCGCGGACAGGCACGCCTCGAACAGCCGCCCGGCGTCGTCCGGTGACAGCCAGGTCGACAGGGCACGGGGGTTCTCCGGCCGCTCGAAGCAGGTCAGGATGCGGACGCAGATCGCGTCCATGCCGTACCGGTGGTGGTACATCGCGGCGAGCGCCTCGGTGGTCACCTTGGACACGCCGTAGTAGCTGTCCGGCTGGGGGAAGGCGTAGTCCGGGACCGGGAAGCTGGCGCGGGGCGCGAAACCGACCGCGTGGTTGGAGGAGGCGAACACGACCCGGGGCACCCCGGCGCGGCGCGCGGCCTCGAACGTGACGTAGCCGCCCTGGATGTTGACGTCGAGGATGGCCGCCCAGTTCTCCTCGCCCGCGTAGCCGCCGAGGTGGATGACCGCGTCGGCGCCTTGGCAGGCCGCCGTCATCGCGCCGAAGTCGGTGACCGACGCGTGGATCGCCTCCTCACCGGGCCCGGCCGTCACCGGGGCGATATCCAGCAGCCGGAGGGTCCGGCCCGGCCGGGCCAGACGGGCCCGGAGCATGGTCCCGATCCGTCCGGCCGCGCCGGTCATCACGATGGTCGGCATGGTGGCTCCCTGCTGCGTACGCCCGGGCGGCGGCCGGGCTCAGAACACGACCACGCTGCGGAGCACCTCGCCGCGCTCCATCTTGGCGAACGCCTCCTCGACGTCGCCCAGCGCGATCGTCTCCGACACGAACTTCTCCAGCGGCAGGCGGCCGCGCAGATGCAGGTCGATGAGCATCGGGAAGTCGCGGGTAGGCAGGCAGTCCCCGTACCAGGACGACTTCAGCGCGCCGCCGCGGCCGAAGACTTCGGGCAGCGGCAGCTCCAGCCGCATCTCGGGGGTGGGCACGCCGACGAGCACGACCGTCCCGGCCAGGTCACGCGCGAAGAAGGCCTGCCGGTAGGTTTCCGGCCGGCCGGCCGCCTCGATCACCACATCCGCGCCGAAGCCGCCGGTGAGCTCGCGGATGCCGGCCACCGGATCGGCCGACCGCGCGTTGATCACGTCGGTGGCCCCGAACTGCCTGGCCCACTCCAGCTTGCGGTCATCGACGTCCACGGCGATGACGTGCGCGGCACCGGCCAGGCTGGCGCCGAGCACGGCGGCGTCCCCCACGCCCCCGCATCCGATCACCGCGACCGAATCACCCCGGCCCACCTGCCCGGTGTTCAGCGCGGCGCCCAGACCCGCCATGACGCCGCAGCCCAGCAGGCCCGCCACGGCGGGCTTGACGGCCGGGTTGACCTTGGTGCACTGGCCCGAGGCGACGAGGGTCTTCTCGGCGAACGCCCCGATGCCGAGGGCGGGGGCCAGCGGGGTGCCGTCCTCCAGCGTCATCGCCTGGCTCGCGTTATGGGTGCTGAAGCAGTACCAGGGACGGCCGCGGCGGCAGGCGCGGCACTCCCCGCAGACCGCGCGCCAGTTGAGGATGACGAAGTCGCCAGGGGCCAGGCCGGTGACGCCGTCGCCGGCGGCTTCGACCACCCCGGCGGCCTCGTGCCCCAGGAAGTAGGGGAAGTCCTCGCCGATGCCGCCCTGCCGGTAGTGCAGGTCGGTGTGGCACACGCCGCACGCTTGCACCCGGACCAGCGCCTCACCCGGCCCCGGATCCGGCACCAGGATCGTCGCGACCTCGACCGGAGCACCCTTCTCGCGCGCGATCACGCCCTGCACGCTGTCCGCCATCGGCTCACCCTCCCACCGGGCCCGGCGGCCGGGCCGGAACTGGCCGCGGCGCCTCAACCCATTTCTTATCAGAGGGGCAGCCTGCGGCATGCGGGGACGCCGGCCGTCCAGATCCCTCAACCCAGGGGTGCCGCGCCCCGGCCGCCGGCCCGGCTGCTGGCGGCCCGGAGCGGAAGCCACCGGGCGGGCTCACCGCGCGCGAGGCCGAAGTGCTCACGCTGCTTGCGGCGGGCCTGAGCAACGCCGAGATCGGCACGCGCCTCTACCTCAGCAACGCCACGGTCAAGACCCACATCAACCGGATCTTCGCCAAGACAGGCGCCCGCGGCCGGGCCCAAGCGGTCAGGTACGCCTACCAGCACGGCCTGGCGACCCCGGCTCAGTGATGCGGCGCCGTCCGCGGGTCGCGACAGGCCCGGCGCCGATGCCGCTGGCGGCTATCGGCGCGCCTTTTCCCTGACGGGGCTTTCCGGCGCGCCGGGCCGGCCCGCCCGGCCTTTCCAGGCGCCGCCGCGGCCAGCGTAATAGCGCCGGCCCGAATCGGCCGTCATCGCCGCGTACAGCAGCGCGATGCCCGGCAGCGCCGGGGCCCACAGCGGGGACAGCCGGTACAGCCGCAGCATCGGCAGGTAGCTGAGCGTCATCGCCGCCCATCCGGCCGCGCCGGCCGCGGTGCAGAGCAGCGGCCCGGCGGCGCTGCCGCCCGCCGCCTGGGCCAGCGCGATCAGGCCCGTGACCGCGCTGGCCGGAGGCAGCGCGTAGAGCCAGGCCAGGCCGGCGAGCGTGCCGCCCAGCAGCCACGGGGAGTACCGGAGCTGGGTGTAGGCCGACCGCGCCACCATGTCCCACAGGTCGGCGGGGCCGGTGTACGGGCGGACGCTCCGGATGCCGGTGCTGAGCCCCAGCCAGCACCGGCCCCGGGCGGGCGGCCGCTTCAGCAGCCGCCCGAGGGCCACATCGTCGATGAGCGCGCCGCGGATGGGAGCCAGGCCGCCGGCCGCCTCCAGTGCGCGCCGGCGGACCAGCATGCACCCGCCGGCCGCCGCAGCCGTCCGGCTGCCCGGGCGGTTGACCCAGCGGAACGGGTAGAGCTGCGCGAAGAAGTACACGAACGCCGGGATGATCGCCTTTTCCCAGGCCGTTTCGGTGCGCAGCAGGACCATCTGGGAGACAAGGTCGCGGTCGCCGGCCTCGGCCGCGGCGACCAGCGCGCGCAGCGCGCCCGGCGGCCAGGCGATGTCGGCGTCGGTGAACAGGACGTACCGCGCGGCGGCCGTCTGGCGGACCGCGCCGAAGCCCTGGGCCATGGCCCAGGGCTTGCCGGCCCAGCCGGGAGGCGGCGGGACGCCGCGGACGACGCGCAGCGGCCGGGGTGATCCGGCGGCCAGGGCGGCCGCGATGTCACCGGTTCCGTCGGAGCTGGCGTCGTCGACCAGCGTGACTGAGAACGAGCCGGGATAGTCCTGGGCCAGCAGGGCCGGCAGGGTGACCGGCAAGACGGCCGCCTCGTCCCGGGCCGGCACCACCGCGACCACCTCCGGCCAGGCGGCCGGCGCGGCCGCGGCGCCGCCCGGGAGCCGCTGATCGGTTCGCCAGAAGCCGCCGCGCCCGGCCAGCAGGACGGCCCACGCCACCGCGGCCAGCGCCGCCAGGATCCCGAGAGCGTACACAGGGGAAGCCTGGCACAGCGCGGCCCGGCCCGCGCCACAGGCTACGGCATATGCAGCGCGGCGCTGCGGCCCGCGACTCATGATCGGGGCTGGTCTTCCGCACCGGGAACCTGCCCGGCATCGTCGCGGTCCGCGACAGCAAAAACCCGGACGGCCCGAAACTGATCTTCGCGCCGGACGAGTGGCAACGACTCGCTACCGGCATCAAAGCCAGGCGATAGGCAACGTCTGACCGTGAGCCGTTCACTCGATGACCAGACGCCGGGCCGGGTTGAGGACTGCCATTTGTCATCGGACCTGCGGGTACCCCTAACGGCGCCTCTGCCCGATCCACATACCGGCGATGGCGCCTGCGCGTATCCGGGGCGGGGGCGCTCTGGACGGCACGCCTTGTTGTAACGGCAAATCGGCCTGCAACCTGGCGGAAGATGGTCTAGGTACGCCACGCGAGGATCTTCCCGGCCTGGCTGGTGGGACGGCCGAGCAGGCCAGTGAGGTATTCGCCCAGCCCCGTCCGGCTGCCGGTGACCGCGACCACGGCGGCCGGGTGCCACTGGGCGAGCTGGGCCAGCATCCGCGCCCGCGGCGGCATCGTCAGGGAGGCCCCGCCGGACCACAGCACGTTGAGGTACAGCGCCGCGGACGGCACGAAACCGCCGTCGATGTACGCATGACCGCCCGGTCCGGGGCCGGTGAAGTACCCGCCGATCAGGTCGATGGGCTGGGCGGTGCCGGCCTGCCACCGCATCGGCTCGGTGAAGGTCGCCGTGGGGATGGGCACGATGAGGACCCGCGCCCCGTCCGGCAGGTGCAGGGCGGCGAACGCCGCCGGCCAGCCGGCCGGTACGGGGGCGGCCGCGGCGTCCGGCAGCGGGCGCGGCACCAGGGGCAGCACGGCCAGCACGGCGGCCGCGGTGACGGCGGCCGGCCCCCAGCGGCGCGCGGCGATCCGCGGCTCGCGCCGCGCCAGGTCGAGACCGAACGCCAGCAGCACCGCCGCGGCGCCGTCCGCGGTGATGGAGAACCGGGTCGGCAGCGCGGCCTCCAGCAACGGCAGCGAGCCCAGCCAGTGCCAGGGCAGCAGCACCGCGTGGTGGTCCGTGCCGCCGATCATGAGCGTGCCGCCCAGGGAGAAGACTTCCATCACCGCGAACGTCACGGCGGCCACACGGACCGCGAGATCCCGCCAGAACCACACCGCCGCGACGGCGAGCGCGATCAGCAGCGGCCAGCCCAGGTAGCCCAGATACTCGGGTATCCCGCCCTGGTAGCTGGCGGCCGCCGCGGCGCTGGATGAGGTGTGGAAGAACAGGAACCGGGAGGGCGTCACGAACCCGGCGAGGTCGTTCTTGAAGAAGTCCGGCGTGAACGCGCTGCCGTGCTGGTGCAGCGGCCCGAAGAACTGGGCCCCCAGCGGGTAACCGCACAGGGCGAGCAGCAGCGCCGCCGCGACGGCCAGGCCGGCCGCCAGCCGGGGCGCCTGGGACAGCGCGGCCCGCGGGCGGCTGGCGGCGAGTACGACCGCAATCAGCAGGCCCGCGAGGACCGTGTCCAGCAGCACCTCCTCGGCGGTGAGGAACTGGGCGGTGGCCAGCAGGCCCAGCCACAGCCCGCCGCGCAGCGGCCGGGCGCGTCCGGTGCCGATCCGCAGGGCCGCGTCCAGGATCAGCGGCGGCAGCACGGCGAACTGGAAGTCGTAGTGGCCGACGGCCGAGTGGATCAGTGCCGGGGAAAACCCGTACACCGCGCCGGCGATGGCGGCGCCGGTCAGGCTGACGTCCCAGCGCCGCAGGACGGCGAACAGCGCCAGCGCGCTGCCGGCGAATCCGGCCGTCATCAGCACGGTCAGGCTGACCTGCGGCCCGGCCAGCAGGGTCACCGGCGCCAGCAGCACCCCGGGCAGCAGCATGAACGTGTTCCACATGACGTTGACGCCCTGCGGCGCGTTCAGCGCGGTGGTCACCAGGGCCGGCAGCCGGAAGTGTGCGACGGCGGTCGCGTCGTAGCGGAAGAACCAGGCGAACTGGTCGGCGTCGTTGGGGTTGCCGGCGACCGTGCCGGCCGCCGGGTGCCGCCACAGCCACAGCAGCAGGGCAATCGCGGCGAGCAGGTAGTACAGCGCCGCGAGCGTGAGCACGCGGGCCTGGCGCCGGGACGAGGGGACGTCGCGGGCAGCGGACGGCTCGGCGACGGGCAGTGCAGCCACGCCTGTCGAGGCTAGCCGCCGGCGCCGGGCATCGCAGGCACGGGGCTCATATCCGCAGCCACCGGTGAGCTGCGCTCCCCCGGCCGTTCACGCGCGGGACGCGGCCTTACGTGACCTCGCGCAGCCGCCCGGTGCCGACGTCGAACACGAAGCCGCGCACGTCGTCGGTGTACGGGATGAACGGGCTGGACTTGATCCGCGCGATCGACTGCCGGACATCGGCGTCCAGGTCGGGGAAGGCCTCGGCGGCCCACGGCGGCCTGATGCCGGTTTCCTCCTCGATGGCCGCCTTGAACTGGTCGTCGGTGAACGTCAGCATTCCGCACTCGGTGTGGTGGATCAGGATGATCGACCTGGTGGCGAGCAGCCGCTGGCTGATGGTCAGCGAGCGGATCACGTCGTCGGTGACGACGCCGCCGGCGTTGCGGATGATGTGCGCCTGGCCGTCCTGCAGGCCGAGGAGGGCGAAGATCCTCATCCGCGAGTCCATGCACGCGACGACGGCCAGGTGGGCGGACGGCACCAGCGGCAGCGGGCCGTGGAAGTTTTCCGCGTAGCTCTCGTTGTTGGCCAGCAGGTCATCGGTGAAGGACATGGCGGGGTACCTCCGGTTCGATGATCGGCTATGACGGGAAGCAGTAGGAGTCGCTGGAGGCGTCACCGCCCTGGAGCCGCACCTGATGCACGCGCCGGCCGCGGAACGCCTCCCCCTCGGGGAAAAACCGCTCGTCGAAGGCCAGCCCGCCGTCCGGGTTCACGTCGAGCTTGGCCATCCACGCGCCCACGCCTTCGGGGTAGAACTGGTCGTCCCACGCGCCGTACAGCGAGTTCGTGAAGTAGACCCGCCGGCCATCCCGGCTGACCTCCACCATCTGCGGGCCGCCGCGCAGCGGCACGTCCGGCCGGGACGGGTGCGGCACCCGCCCGGTGATGCCGCCGATCCGCACCGACCCGGCCGCACGGGGGTGGAACGGGTCGGTGCGGCCGGGTCGCTGACATCGTACTGCTTCAGCTCACCGGTCCCCCAGCACGACACGTAGAGGAACTTGTCGTCCAAGGACAGGCCGCAGTCGGTGACCAGCGGCGGGACGGCCCCGAAGCCCTGCAGCAGCGGCGGCAGCCGGTCCGCCGGGGCAGCCTCGGCCGGGATCGTGATGATCTTGGTCGCGGCCCACCGGTCGCCGTCGCCGGAGGTCTCCGGGTTCTCGTGCCACAGCCAGATCGACGCGGACAGGTCCTCGACGCTCACCACCACCCCGGCGAAGCCGTAAAGCCTGTCCGGGTGGTGCGCGGGACGCAGTTCCAGCACCATCTGATGCTCGTCGCCGAGGTCGATGGTCTGCACGTTCGTGCCGGTGGCCATGTCCCAGAAGTGCAGCCGGTGGCCGTACTTGCGGCCGAGCAGCAGCTCCGGGACGATCCCGTTCTCGATCATCGAGGGGGTGGCCCACTCAGAGGTGACCGCCACGTCGTGCATGACGTGCCACCACACGTCGTAGGCCAGGTACTGGTCGCCGCGGTCGGCTTCCCACTGGCCGGCGACCTCGAAGGTGGAGTGATCCAGCAGGGCGATCCCGCCTGGGCCCTCCGCGCCGTCCCCGCCGAGGCAGGACACGAAGACGGCACCCGGGCCGCAGTGCACGGTGTGCAGGCGGGAGTAGCCGGCCCGCTTGCCCAGCTCCTCCGGGCCCAGCACCTTGACGACGGACGGCTCGGACGGGTTGGGGCGGGTGTCGAAGACGTACAGGCGCGAGGACCGCAGGCCGGGCACGATGAGGTAGCGGCGGTCGCCGTGCCGGTGGTCGCCGGTCGGGCACAAGGCGCTGGAGCAGGTGTTCCAGCCGAAGTGGTGCAGCTCGTCCCCGGTGTCCGGCAGCTCGGTGAACCCGACCACCGAGGCGTAGGACGGGGAGCCCGGATCGACGTCGACGACGGCCAGCGCGTCGGGCGTGTCGGCGGGGCGGGAGAACGTCGCCAGGTAGGCCAGCTTCTCCGGGGGCGCGGCGGCGGCGTCGGCGGGTGAGCGGTAGAAGGTCGGGTCGTGATGATGCTGGTGCTCATCGGTCATGACGAAGGCTCCCCTTGGTCGTCCGTTCCGCTGTCCGCTGGTTCCGTGCCCGCATGCCACACGTCACGCGCGCCACCCGTTCCTCAGCAGATCGTTTCAAATCCGGCCATGTCAAGCGTTCCGGGGGCGGCTGCGCGGCCGGGCCGCGGCGCGCCGCGTCACCGGCCGGGGTGGCCGGGTGGCTGACCGGACCGGGATGAGCAGGTCATCCGGTGCCTGCCTGGCCAAATTTACGTAATTCCGATCGGGTTAGTCAACTATCCCCGGGTGGACCGGCGGATACGGCCCGGCCACCGGCGCGTCCCGAATGCGTAACGCTGCCGCGCACGCCGGCCGCGCCTGGGCGCAACCAGCCGGGAGGCCGTCTAAGACGTCCCCAGCCACATCTCATCGGGCGGCGGGTATTACTACTGCGGCGCCGGCTGCGCGTACGCGGTCACGCCGACCGGCAGCTTCCGCACCCTGTGGCGGGTCAAGGGCTGGCATA